>Ga0209390_10002286_pt1 | contig 34034 bp, 39 predicted proteins | sample BON01_FD_187212 | JGI IMG/M metagenome (GOLD analysis project Ga0209390, IMG submission 187212) | Freshwater microbial communities from Lake Bonney liftoff mats and glacier meltwater in Antarctica - BON-01 (SPAdes) (version 2) | ecosystem: Environmental > Aquatic > Freshwater > Ice > Glacier...
TAATAATTTCCACTCCGCTTCAGTACGATTTAATATTTCTTTTGACATATTCTCCTCTTATTTTGTTAAGAGAAATTATATATCATAGTTTTTTGGTTTTGTTAGATGCAGGGAAATTGACGCTTACGCATATACTAACGGGCCTAGAAGGCTATATGACGCATATTACTACTAACAAATTATTTAACTAAAAGGGATTAAATGGTAACAACTACGCTCATATTCATAATAAAAATATTATAAACAACACATATAATGAAGATAAAACAGAGAAATATAACTTAGATAACGATAAAATATTCAGTGTATTGATAATTTTCAACAGCACGCTGCCTAATTTCGCAAAACTCTATCTGAACACTTTATTTTACAAGAATTTTCATTTTATTAAACTGATTCTAGTATTCTGACAATTTTTTCAATTACATTGCCATAGTTACATAAAAAAAATTTAAAGTATACGACTTAGCTACTCTAAAAATATTACACCTTAACTTAGAGTGTAATTTAAAAAATTACTGACTGAAATACTTTTTATTCTTTGCTTAATTTAAAATAGAGATGCTTTAGGTCTTCTCTCTATGATGATATTTGAAAATTCATACATAATTGTGAATTATTCTGAAAATATACATGTATTACAAAATTTCATTTCACTACCCAGCTCGGCAATATAATACCGAGCTTTTCGCTACACTACGTTAAATGCAAGGTAATTACAGTTCCATTATTCAGAAGTTTTTGTCCAACTAATTTCTTTCCCTGCTTTTACTTCAATAGACGAACCTGGAAACTGATTATCATGTGGCGCAGATCTTCCACCAGCAAAATTAGCTAGGAAAATTTCAGCATTTGCATACATTGATAATCTATTTTCAGGACGAGCAAGACCATGGCCTTCATCAGGATATAATAAATATACGACAGGTATATTATGTTTTTTCATCACCTCTACAATTTGATCAGATTCAGCTTGCTTTACTCTTGGGTCATTTGCTCCCTGCACTATCAACAATGGTTTCTTTATGTCTTGCGCATAGGTTAGTGGAGATCTTTCTGCCAAAAATTTACGTCCTTCTTCTGTTTCAATTGAAGCACCAATGATTTTTGTTAAATGCGCCATATGTGGCTTCCAGTATGGCGGAATAGATTTAAGTAATGTTTCTAAATTTGATGGTCCTACAATATCAATTCCAGCAACGTACATGTCAGGAGTCATCGCCATACCTACAAGCGTGGCATATCCACCATAGCTTCCGCCCATAATAACTACTTTGTCTTTATCGGTAATTTTTTGTTCAATAGCCCAATTAACTGCATCAGCCAAATCATCTTGCATTTTACGCGCCCATTGACCATCACCAGCATTAATAAAATCCTTGCCTAAACCAGTTGAGCCACGATAATTCACATTAAGCACTGCGTATCCACGATTTGCCAACCATTGTTCAGCAGAAGAAAACCCCCAACTATCTCTAGCATTTGGACCACCATGTACATTTAATACTAATGGTATAGTATGCGGTGGTATTCCAGCCCCATTATCAAGCCATCTTGGTATAGTTAGGTAACTTACTAACTCCAGACCATCTCGAGACTGAATTTTCACCGGATGCATTTTAGCAAAAGGTAAATTTTCTTGCTGAGAGTTAGAAACAAATAAAAACTTAGCTTTTTGCGCTACTCGGTCATATAAATAATATTTATGAGGACTATCGCTATTTGAGAAGGCTACAATCCATTTATCATCTTCGTGAGATCTAGAAACCACTTCAACATCACCATCTTCTAGCTTGCTTAAATAATCTATATCTGCAGATATTTTCTTATCTAATATAGTCCATTCTTTACGCAAATATTCAACTGCAACCCCTTGCACCATCTTGGTTTTAGTGTCGACTAGGTAATCGTCAATATCTGCCCTTGCATCTGAATGAATAATTTTACGATTTGTACTTTGTAAATCTACCTCAATTAAAGCTGAACTATTACGATCTGTACTATCAATCATAAATAATTTTGTACCATCTCCTGAAATATGCAATGGATTTGTAGTCAACATATCTTCAACAGAGATTGTTTGGAATAATTTAGGCTTACTAGTATCTCCATTTTCAAAAAGATAGATCTCACTTTCTCCGCTTGGTAGCATCTTATAACCAACGCGAATATTAAAATTATCATCAGCTACAAAGTGAGAATAATTTTCAGTGTTTGCATATATTAATTCTCTATTACCTGTATCTATATTTACTTTATAAATATCAAAATATTCCGGCACACGGTCATTTAGACTAATAAGCATTTCTTTTGGAAAGTTGCTACTTAATTTTAATACTGATGCACGCACACCTTCTGTTGGCGTTAGATCGACTTGTTTTAAGCTTGTTATATGCACAGAATAAAGGCGCCAATTTTCGTCTCCTTTTTTATCTTGGGCATAAATTATATGCTCATTATCTTTAGCCCAAAAATATCCTCTGATGCCTCTTTGTTTTTCGTCTGTAATCACTTTAGCTTGATGCGGAGATGATGCTGGTGCAATCCAAACATTTAATACTCCCTCCTTTGGGGCTAAAAAACTAATATTTTGACCATCATTACTAATGCGAGTTGCAATATGATCGGGATTACCAAATAGTACTTCTCTAGAAATCAATTTATCTTCCATCATTTGTTTTTCTCCTGAATTAATTACATAAATTTTATCACCCATAAAGGAAATATATAAAATTATACACACTACTAATAATAAAATGGCGATAATCCATTTAACCATAATCTTAACCAAACACTTTATTTAAAATATCTTGATGCATCTCATCAATTGTTTTATCAATAGCCTCTATTGATAAAAACCTGCTTTTATCTCTCTCAGTTATACTCTTAAAGCGAGCATACACCTCTTTGTGAAAAGCAACATTCTTTTCTTCGAATTTATTGGCATCACCACGTACTTCCACTCTTTTAAGACCAATTTCTGGAGGGATATCCATAAAAAAAGTTAAATCAGGCATAATACCACGCGTATTATACTCATGAATATCTATTTGCGGATGACTGATATTTTCAGCTTCATTATCATAGCTCACTATCATTAATTTTTCGTGCAGCTCATAGATATCATCCAAAGTAAGCCCTGATGCGCCAGATTGGTAACAAGCAGTTGAATCAATAAAACGGTCACATATAACCCAGCTGCCATTAAGCAAGGCTGGTATAATAACCTTGTTGATATGCTCATAACGTGCTGCCATGACTAACATCAGTTCCGATATCGGCATTAATTCTGAATAAACTAATAAATGACGGATTTTTTCAGCTTCAACAGTACCACCTACTTCTCTAGTGTGTATAGATTTTATGCTCTTAGATAATAAATACTCATGCAGCATTTTACTCTGAGTAGATTTACCACTACCTTCTCCGCCTTCAAAAGTAATAAATTGTGGTCTTTTAAAATTTATCATTTATCTATGCTACCCTCATTTAAATATTCATTAGAATTCATTTCATTTAATCTAGAAATAGTACGCACGAATTCTTCTCTTTTTTTACCCTTTGTGTAAATCTGATCAGGATTAGTTTCCAGCTCTACAAATAATAATATTTTATAAAAATATGCATTATCAATAAAATTAATAAAGCGCGTGATAAGATTCACCTCATCTTCTGCAATTGGCCTTACAGACTCTAATACAATTATCTTAAAGCGTTCACAAATTGCTACATAATCAGCATATCCCAAATCACGTTCAAATAATTCCTCAAAAGTTGTAAATAAACTATTTTGATGGGCCGATGCAAAAACAGTTTTTCTACCAAATACTTCTATATTTGCCTCAGATAATTCTTCTGCATCACAAAGCTCTTGTTTGATTTGCTGTATTTTGGCATGCGTATTGGCGCTAGAAGGATACAACACCCGCTCTTTAAGATTAGCTAAAGTATCATAACGATAATCTTTGTCTGTATCTAAATGTATAACTTGAAAATCTTGCTTAATTGTTGCAATAAATGGCAAGAATGATTCTCTCTGCAAGCCATCTAAATATAAATTATCCGGAACAGTATTGGTGGTTAAAAAAATAAAAACATTACGTTGGGCTAATTGCTTAAACAAACGCATGATAATCATTGCATCTGTTATGTCTTTTATTTCAAACTCATCCATACAAACTACTTGTGATCGATCAGCGATATCAGCTGCTAAATCTTGAATCAACCTATGAGCGGATTTAGCTTGCAATTTATGTAGTTTTATATGCAGACTTTGCATGAATTTTTGAAAATGAATAATTTCTTTTGAAACCAAAACCTGTTCATAAAACATCTTCATCAATATTGTTTTCCCCCTACCTACACTGCCATGAAGATATATACCATGTGGCAATGATTGGTTATTGAGTAATGTTTTAATTTTACTAATAAATGTAGTTGGTGTTATAGACAGCGCAATTTTCAGGCAATTTGCAGCAATTTCTTGTTGTCTGTTATCTAATGTTATTTTGTTTACTTGCATTGGAGCCAATCGATACTTATTCCTTAGTAGGCTTTTCGTATGAAATTAATTTTGGATCTTTGATTTCAGATATTTTGTCAATTAATCCTAAATATGCAGCAAGCGCCAAAAATAAATCTGGATACTTTGCCGGCGCAGCAATACCAGCTAATGTACCATATACAGCTTCTGCAGAACTACGCGAATTCGCAATATACATTCTAGCAATGTCAAAACATGGCTTAGCAGAGAAAGCTGCTTTTAATATCTTTAAAACAGAAGCTGTGTTTTTCATATTGATTGAAAGCTCTGTAAACAGATTCAAAGCTTCTACATAATCTGGACGAAGCTCTAATGCTGATTCTAAATAGTTTAACGCTTCATCATCAACGCCTGATTGTAAATATGATTTTGCCGCTGCATAGTAAAAGCTCGCTATTTCTACTGAATTCTCCTCTAATAATCTAGAGTCTGCTCTTTGTAATTTTGAAACAATAAATACTAATTTAGGCCAGGCTCCAAGAGAGGCATAAATTCTAATTAAAATAAGCATTAATTCTGTATCAGTGTCATCTTCATTAAAAGCTTTTAAAGCGCATTCTTCAGCTTGTTTATGATGCATATTATTATAGAAAATTTCCGCTAATTTCTTTGCTGCATAAATACTATAATGTTTTTTATCCAGCAAATTTCTTAGATATTGAATTTTTTTATCAAACCCTTCTTCTGCTTCAGCCATAATCAAATTGACAACTTCTTTGTTGTCATCATCTAAATCTGGCACCAATTTATTAATCAAAGTAATCGATCTTCTTTTATTGCCCATTAATAACTCCGCCAAAACAGTCAATAATTTCTGGTTAATTTTTTGTAATTTTCTCTGATGCCATTTTCTTTTTAATAGCTTTGGCATATCAAAGACCAAGAAGATTGCCTTTAAGAAGATCATTGAAACTAATTGAATCGCAACAAAAAGAGTAATAAATGTAAATAAAGTAGTGTCTATTTGATAACCCAGAACAGTGAATTGCAAAGCAGAGTCATATTCACCTATAGCACTAAAGCCAAGATAAAGTAGCAAAAATACTGTACATAAAATTAAGAATTTAATCATCTTTATAACTCAAACTTCAATATTATTTACTTAAAAAACTATCTTGTAATTCTGAAGAAAAAATATAGTCTTTTAAAACATTTAAACTTTTACTAATTTCATCTTTTAAATTTTTTTGATCTTCTTGCCCAGATGGTATTTTTTTAATAGTCACAAATTGTGCTAATACCTTAGAGTCAAAAGGCTTTACTACATCATTTGTAATAGTTTGATTCTTAACTAATTGCTGATTATAAGCTTCCAAAAGAGAAACTACTGCCTCAACACGCCCAGGCATCAAGCGTTTTTTTAGAACTTGCAGCTCTAATTCGTAACTTTTATCTGCCTTGAATTTATCTATTAATTTATTAGCATTGGTAATATATAATCTATATTCATTAAGATTATGATTTAACATTATAATTTTTGTGCTTTCAGATGGGTCAGCTTCCTCTTCTATAATTGTAACATATGGGTTTACTTCTTCTAAATCTTCTTCATTGTCATCATCATTACTTTCACTGTCTTCTGGAGCAAAGCTCAAAAGCGGTGGTTCTGCTCCGGCAGAGTAGTTTTCTTCAAGCGCCTCTTGGACGAGTTCATTATCTGCCACTATTTCTGTGTTCTTCTCTTGGGTAAAAAGCATATCTTTAATAAAACCAAGACGCTCTTTTCCAAGCAAAACTGCTCCAAAAATCACTAATAGCGTTGCGAAAATAAGGTTCCTTAGACAATTCCGCTTTTTTTTCACCGGATCGATAATTTTATCTGAGTTATTTGTCTTGTTCATTGATTTTCCAAATATTCTAATATTAAATCAGTACCTTGTCGTATTTCCGTTTTCTGGAAATGACTTTTTATTACTTTTTCTACTTTTGAGCTTATAACAATATATGTAGTATTTTCTAGACAATTCATCAAATCATTTTCTAGTAATAATTTAACTAAAGTTTTTGCGCAATTTTCTGAATATAATAATACATAATCAACACCTTGTTTATAGCGTAATAACTGCTTGTTAGACAAGAATTCTCTATACAATACTTTATAAAATATTTTACGTGTGATATGCATCGGCATTTTAATGCTAATATGATCACTAGAAGGATAAATAGTGTCATAATAAATATCTTCTGGAATTTGATGCTTCAAATTTTCTGCATCAGTAGCAACAAATTTAATCCTATAGCCTTTAGCTTCAAGGATTTTTGCCGACTTAATACCAACAACCCAAGCATTCATTCCTACAACATGTGCTTTTGGCAGTGTATTAGCTGCAAAAATACTTGTAACAATTACATTCTTAAACTTATAGAATTCTAATAGATCAAAAGGTTGTAGTTCATATTCAAGCAGGCTACATTCCAGTAATTCGTATTTCGGGCCTTTAAGGTTTTCTTTCAGCTCGGCATTTAAGAATTCAGATCTAGTTAGCAACACTGATTTCATTATTTTTTCTTTGCGTATGGATTATCTGATTTAATAAATTGAAATCTCATCGGCACTCCTGGCATATCAAAATCATCACGCAAAGCATTGGTTAGGAATCTTTTGTATGCATCAGTAATACCAGCTGGATCATTAGTAAATAATTTAAATGTTGGTGGCCTTGTTTTAGTCTGAGTCATGTACTTAATACGCACCCTGCGTCCCAATTTTTTCTGAATAGGTAATGGATGACGCTCTAGGGCAAATTGCAACCAATCATTTAATTTACTAGTAGGGATTTTTTTATTCCATAATTTATATATATCAAGGCATTTATCTAAAACATCCGTGGTACCAGTGTTGTTGGTTGAAGATAAAAATACTACAGGAACACCTTTCACTTGCGGCAAATATTTTTCCATTTGATAAACAAATTCTTCTTCATATGCACGTTTTTTTGGTATTAAATCCCATTTATTTACAGCAATTACCAAACTCCTTCCTTGATCTATAACATAATTAGCGATAGTCAAATCTTGATGTTCTAAAGCGATTGTAGCATCAAGCATAAGAATTACAGTATTAGCAAATTTAATACTGCCTATTGCATCTCCTGTAGACATTTTCTCTAAGCTCTGACTAACATTAGCTCGTTTACGCAAACCTGCAGTATCAATTAACTTAATATCCTGATCTTTATATTTCCAAGAAATTTCCACTGATTCACGCGTGATCCCTGCCTCAGGGCCAGTAAGCATCCTTTCATCACCTACAATTGCATTAACAAACGTAGATTTTCCAGCATTAGGACGACCAGATATAACAATTTGCAAGCAATCTCCCGTTATAGGATCAGAAATAGCCTCACCTTCTTCAGTATCTATTTGCTCGGCGATCGCATCATAAAGATCCGCCATACCTTGACCATGTTCAGCAGAAATAGGAACTGGGACGCCAAAGCCGATACGATAATAATCTTTATCATGATTAAATCGCCTTTCTGATTTATTAGCCACAAGTATATGTTTTTTACTGTATTTTCGTATAAATTCAGCAAAAAATTTATCATCTGGTGTAATACCCACTTCATTATCGATAATCAAGCAAACTAAATCAGCTTCTGCGATAGAAACCATAGTTTGCTGCATCATACGATATTCCAATTGACCTTCTGGCGCCTCCTCAAGACCTGGAGTGTCAACAATCGTAAACTCCATTGGTCCAATTTTAGCATCAGAATATTTACGATCTCTAGTAACACCTGGACGGTCATGAACTATAGCCCTTTTCCTTATACTAAGCCTATTAAACAATGTTGACTTACCAACATTTGGTCTACCGACTAGCGCTACGATTTTTTTCTTCATTGTTACTTAAACACATTATATTTTTATGAAATATATTATTAACACGTATTGCAGAAGATATAAATATAAAATTATGATAAAATGCTAAAGTAAGCTTAATTCTTCAATGATTTAAATAGGTATTCACTAATGCATGATTTCTTACCTGACAATAATAACTTATACGCTATAATAGAAGCTACTCGTAATAACATGTCTCCTACTAGGTTTGGCTTAATGGCAGCGCAACAATGGTTAGGAAATGCTAATAACCCATTTAGTCATACACATTACGCATCAGTAATGAGGGCGAGTATTGAAATCGCAGAACGCATTACCAGAATATATAAAAAACCTCAATTTGGTATTAAGGAATGTATTATTGATGGAAAAGAACACAAAATAAGCAAACGTACTATTCGTAAAGATACTTTTTGTCATTTACAACATTTTACAAAACCTCAGTTTGAGCAAAAGCAACCTAAATTATTAATAATTGCTCCAATGTCTGGACACCATGCCACTTTGTTGCGAGGTACAGTACAAGATACTCTACCATTTTTTGATGTGTATATTACAGATTGGGTTGATGCAAATCAAATCCCTATAACCGATGGTAGTTTTGATTTAGATGATTTTATTGATTATGTAATCAATTATATCAAGCTCCTTGGTCCTAATGTGCACGTGCTAGCAGTATGCCAACCAACTGTACCAGTACTAGCTGCCACCGCTATTATGTCTGCTGAAAACGATCCTAATATAGCAAAATCTATGATTTTGATTGGCGGACCGATAGATGCAAGAAAAAATCCCACAACCCCAAATGATTTTGCTATTGATCGTAATCTTGAATGGTTTGATAAAACCCTAATAACTAATGTACCCTCTAACTACCCTGGCTACAGACGTCGTGTTTATCCTGGTTTTTTACAACTTTCTGGATTTATGACAATGAATTTACAAAACCATGTTACATCACATGTGAATTTATTTAAAAATTTATTAATTGAAGATGATATTGAAGCTGAAAAACAAAAAAAATTCTATAATGAATATTTATCAGTAATGGACTTACCTGCAGAATTTTATCTACAAACCATCAAAGAAGTATTCCATGATTTTTCATTAGCTAAAGGTAAATTCGTATCACGCGGGCGTAAAATAGATCTAACTGCTATTAATCAATGCGCTTTATTAGGCATCGAGGGAGAAAAAGATGATATAGCCGCCGTAGGTCAAACGAAAGCTGCCTTAAATTTATGTAAAAATATACCAGATAGTAAAAAAAGTTACCACCTACAAAAAGGTGTTGGTCACTATGGCTCTTTCAGTGGTAGTAAGTTTCGAGAGTCGATAGTACCCGCAATAAAAGATTTTGTTTACGCAAGCGATTAAAATGTATAATATTACGTGCATAATTCAAAATATAAACAATATAATTTATTATGGCACTAGAAGAAACCACCGAACAAGTTATCAGCACTGCTAGTAACGTTGATTTATCTATCATGTCTTTAATAGTCTCGTCTGACTTTATAGGTAAGTCGGTAATTGCTTTACTGGTTATAGCTTCTATATGGAGCTGGGCAATTATTCTCAATAAACTTTTACATTATTCTGCGCTTAAGAAAAAAATGAAAAGTTTTGAAGATTTATTTTGGTCGGGGCAAGTGCTTGATGAGTTATACGAAAAAATTAAAAAATCAATCGACAACCCTTTGTCAGCTATTTTCGTTAGCGCTATTAAAGAATGCAAAAAAGGCAAGAATCTTGAGAATAAAAAATCTGACGCGCTTCGTATTGGTCATAAAGAAAGAGTCCTAGGCGCTATGTATCTCTCACGCAATCGTGAAATAGAAGAGTTGGAAACTAAATTAGGATTTTTAGCAACCGTTGGCTCATCAGCGCCGTTTTTAGGACTTTTTGGAACTGTGTGGGGAATTATGCATAGTTTTCAATCTATTGCGTCATCTAAAAACACTAGCTTGGCAGTAGTAGCACCTGGTATAGCCGAAGCGTTACTTGCAACAGCCATTGGTTTATTTGCAGCTATTCCAGCCACTATTTTTTATAATTACTTATCATCTGAAATAGATAAAATAAATAATAAAACTGAAGATTTTATTGGTGAACTAGGATCACTAATCTCCCGTGCAATTGATGAAGAGAAAATGTAATCATGGCAGCACATATTCAAAGCCGCAGCGCTGGTCGAAGACGTAAACGACTAATGAGTGAAATCAACGTTACCCCAATGGTTGACGTAATGTTGGTACTATTAATTATTTTTATGATTACCTCACCTATGTTAGTTGCGGGAATTGAAGTTGATTTACCAAAGACAGATTCGGCTGCTGTTTCTGGTCAATTTAAGCCCCTAGTCATCAGTGTTGATAAAGAAGGTGGGCTGTTTTTATTTGAAAGCAAAATTGAACAAAAAGATTTCATTGCAAAACTTAATGAAATTACTAAAGAAAAAACTGATGCACGAATTTTTGTTAAAGGTGATAAAAACGTTTCTTATGGTACAATAGTTGATGTAATGGCCCGCATTCACAATGCTGGTTTTACAAAAGTCGCCCTAGTTTCAGATATAATGCAAAAATGACGAAGCCAGTAGATAAACAATGGCAAGGCTCTATAGCTCTATCAGCAGCTTTGCACCTTATATTAATAATTGTATTTTTATTTGGCATGCCATCTGTTTTTGAAACCTTGCCTGAAGAAAAAGACGCTTTAACTTTTGAAATTTTACCAACAAGCGCTATAACTAACGTAAAGAATGAAAATAAATCTAAACAGCAAGCAAAGATAGCACAAAAATCTAGAGAAGTAAAAAAGAGTCAACCAAAGCCTAAGCCACAACCACAGCCTAAACCAGTAGAAGCTCCAAAGAAAAAAGTAGAGAAAAAAGCTCCAGAAGAAGTAGCTAAAAAAGCAGTATCTCCGCCACAAGAAAAAAAGCCAATAGAAAAACCAAAAGAGCAACCAAAGCCTATTCCACAAAAGGACGAAGATGCAATTGATGCAATATTAAAAAACCTAGAAAAAGATTCACAAGGCACGGATGCCAAAATAAGCACCCGAAGCAATGAAGAACAAAAAGCTGGTAATAAATATTCCAGAGGCATGGATTACGATGAAGAATCACCATTATCCATCACCGAACGACTTCTAGTAAAAAATCAAATGCAAAAACATTGGCAACCGCCTGCAGGGGCACAAAACATAGAAGAAGTAAGGGTGTTAATTCACATTACAATAGAAAAGAATGGCACTATTAAAAGCACCACTGTTAAAAATATAATATGTCCAACAAATTCAGAAACAACGTGCAAACTAACAGCAGAAAGCGCAATTAGGGCTATCAGGAAAGCGAGTCCACTTGAAAATTTGCTACCAGAGCGTTATGATACTTGGAAAGAGTTTAACCTCTTGTTTGATCCTAGTTTTTTAGCACAATAATATATTAATTTAGCCAAACCAGCTTTTATGAAAAAAAATTTTATTGGAATTATAATCTTCTTCTTTTCAACAATTAGTTTAGCAGCTGATACTATTAATATCACTAGTGGAACTTCGGATCCAATTCCACTAGCGGTTAATGATTTTGCAGGAGTAGATCCTGCTGATTTAAATATTGCAAAAGATGTTGTAGCCGTTATTACCATGGATCTTAAAGCATCTGGAATGTTTCGCCCAATCTCTAAAGCAGCCTTTATAGAAAATAAAGTAGGTGTTGGCCATGAGCCGCTTTTTGCTGCATGGCAACAAATTAATGCTAGCTTATTAATTAATGGAGAAGTAACACGTACCTCATCTCAAAAATTAGAAATAAAATTTATAGTTTGGGATACAATTTCGCAAAATAAAATGATTAGCGATACACTAGAATTACCAGAAGCACTATGGCGTCGCGCTGCACATAAAATATCTGACGCAATCTATAAACGCATCACAGGTTATGATGGATACTTTAATACTAAGATTGCATATGTTTCTGAAAGTGGTGATTATTTAAAGCGCGTAAAACGCTTAGCTATCATGGATTATGATGGTGAAAATCATCGTTATCTTACTGATGGATCAGATCTAGTCTTAACTCCAAGATTTTCACCAGACGGAAAATATATTCTATATCTATCTTATAAAAACGGCACGCCACAGGTGCACATGCTTAGCCTAAGTAGCGGTAGAAGTAAACTTGTTGGTAGCTTCAAGGGAATGTCTTTTTCACCAAGATTTTCACCAGATGGTAAAAATGCAATTATGTCTATTGCTGAAAACGGCGCGACCAATATATACGAAATTAATTTAAAAACTAAACGCACCACGCAACTAACCAAAGGCTTAAGCATCAACACATCACCGAGCTATTCACCTAAAGGTAATAAAATCGCCTTTAACTCTGATATTTATGGTTCACGCCAAATTTTTGTTATGAATAGAAATGGTTCTAACAAACAGCGTGTTAGTTTTGGCGGTGGTGGAGCGTATGCTGAACCAAATTGGTCAAGCAGAGACTATCTTGCCTATACAAAAATAAGCCGTGATTACGGTTTTACAATTGGTGTAATGCGACCATCAGCTGCAGGAGATAAAAACACTGAACGCTTAATAACCAGTGGGTATCTAGTAGAGAGCCCATCTTGGGCAAGTAATGGTAGAGTATTAGTATTTACTAAGGGTTTTCCACCAAAGGGTCGCAAAACAAATGGACTAAATCGTATATATACCATAGATTTTACTGGTCACAATGAACGTATTATTCCAACACCTCATGACGCATCAGACCCAGACTGGTCTGGTACAATAGATAACTAATCGCAACAGATAACTATTAGTTATCTGTTATTAATTTGAAGGAAAAATATAAGAATTACTAATGAATATCTGAATAATTAGCCTATTTTGTAATTCTAACTGAATTAGCTTGTGATTCAACCTTAGTGCACATTCTGGATGAGTTTATAATAATTTCCCATTTTTGCGACTGATTATTAAAACATTCAATTATGACCTGTTTTAATACCTTACTAGCATCAGATAAATTACTTATTTCTGCTTCTAAAAATTTGAGCTGTTTCTTCAAGTGTAACATAATATCAACATCTCCAGATAATAAATCTTGTATCTGCGCTAATTCGAAACCAAATAACTTTAAAGCAACTATTTGTTGTTGTTTTAACAAATCTTCTTCAGAATACAAACGATAACCGTTTGCTTGACGAACAGATGGTTTTAATAAACCTATTTGATCGTAATGATGCAGCGTACGTACCGAAACGCCAGTCAATTTTCCAAACTCTTTTATATACCAATTTGCCATATGTCTTACCCCATACACCACAATTTAGTACATAACGCAACGTTAGGGTCAAGAGATATAATTAATTTTTTTTTATAAACAGGAGGGGGGAACTATTTATTTAAAGTATTTTGTACATTTTTGGACATACGATAATAAACCGTATTATAATGTTCATCTCTAGCGGCGTATTTTCTTTTACGAATAGACATGCTACCAAAACCACGAATTTCTACTCTATTGCCTTTTGCTAGTTCGTCTTTGAGATAATTTAGAATACAATCAACAGCAGATTTTGCATCTTCTAGATTAAGATAGTCTAATTTTTTTGATAAATTTTCAACTAAATCTCTTTTAGTAGCCATAGTATTTATTATTTAAATAATTGATTTTAAACCTTTAAAACTAGAAGCAAACAAACTGGAAATACTAGTTTTAAAATCTTCCATTAAAATATCCAACAATTTGTCTTTTGAGCTTAGGCGTACGTCCAACACTTCTAAATCCGGAGATATATCCTTCTTTGTCTGCAACCATTCTATTGCTGTATCTTCATTACCTATTGCATCAACTAGCTTTAAATCAAGGGCTTGGCGTCCAGAATAAATACGGCCATCAGCTAATTTTTTAACATAATCTAAGTCTAAATTTCTTCTAGTTGCAACAAGCTCTATAAAATAATCATAAACTTCATAGATACTATCCATAGTCGCCTGTTTAGCTTCTGGAGTTAGTTTTTCAAATAAATTCGGAGAAGCTTTTAATGCATCTGACTTAAAATTATTAAATGTCACGCCAACCTTATCAGCAAAGTCCGTAATTTCAGCTGATTGCATAATGACGCCAATTGAACCGGTAATTGTTCCATTATGTGCTATAATATAATCTGCACCAAGTGAAGCCAAGTAGCCACCAGATGCAGCTACTGATTCCATAACCACAACAACAGGTTTTTCTTTTGACATTTTAAGTAATGCATTATACAGCATTTCGGAACCAACAACGCTTCCTCCTTGTGAATTCATATGTACTATAACCGCTTTTATCGCATCGTTTTTTGCCATAGCAGCAATTTTTCGTACACGATTTAAGTCATCAAAAATAACGTCATTCACTCTGATGCTAGCAATATGGTCTTTACTTGCTACAAAAGAACCTTTACTAATATCACCGGATGGCCAACGATTACCAGCCATAATAAGCACTACTATTATAAGCAATAATGCAAAAATTTTCCATTTAGTGATTTGCATCTTACTTCTTTTTCTTTCTATTAAATAATCCGGAGTAATGTTCATTAGCCTTTATCTCTCTTTAGACGATCTTGTTCGCGTTTCCAATCATTTTCTTTCATGGTCTGTCTTTTGTCGTGTTGTTTTTTACCCTTAGATAAGCCAAGCTCTACTTTAATCATATTTTTTTTATTAAAATACATTGAAAGCGCCATTAGAGTGTACCCTTTCAATTTAATTTTTCCAAATATTTTCTGTAACTCTCTCTTATGTAGCAATAATTTTCGAGGGCGCCTAGTAGCATGATTAAAACGATTGGCTTTTTCATATTCCGCAATGTGGCAATTATATAGAAATAATTCACCGTTTTCAGCCGCTGCATGTGAATCTGCAAGAGCCACCTGCCCTGCTCTGATAGACTTTACTTCGCTACCAGCTAGCACTATTCCAACTTCTATTTTTTCCTCAATAAAATATTCAAATAAAGCACGTTTATTTTGTGCAATTACTTTTTTATATTCAGACATTATTTTCCATGATAATTAAATCTTTTAAAACTAAATCAATAGCGTTAGCACTATTTTTTTTGGCTAGAGTTAGCGGAAGGCGAATTTCTTTGCTACATAAATTCAGTGTTGCTGCCGCGTATTTAATACCTATAGGGTTGCTCTCCATAAAAATCGAAGAAAAAAGTGGTGATAATTTTTGCTGCAACTCTAAGGCTGCTATAATATCTCCACTACGCCATAAATTATCAATTTTTTTGCATAGTTTAGGCAAAACATTGGCAATTACAGAAACACACCCTGCACCACCATTTGCATTATATGATAACACACTTGGATCATTACCTGTAAGCATAGTAAGTTTTTTAACCTTAGGTAGAATACGCAATGGCTTTTCTAAATCATCCGTAGCATCTTTAACAGAAGCTATATGTTTAAATTGCGTAATTTCTAATAAAGAATCATCCGAGAAGTCACAGGCTGTCCTTACTGGATGAATATAAACCATTATAGGCACATTACTCGCTTCACTAATTGCCTTATAATGCGCTACAAGCCCAGATTGTTCAGGACGTATATAATGTGGAGCTGTGCACATTAATCCATCAACACCAAGTTGGCATAATTTAGTAACTTTTTTTGTTGCCTCGCGCGTACTAACAGCGTTCAACCCTGCAATGATGGACACACGCTTTCCGGAATATTTCACTGCTTCTGCAATTAATTCGCAATGCTCTTCTTCTGATAAACTACTACCTTCGCCTGTGGACCCGCCGACTATTATTCCATCAACACCCGCTACTATTTGCTTATCTAATAAATGATGTAGTGCCAAATAATCAAGCTGATCATTTTTAAATGGAGTTATTAACGCTGTAAAAATACCTCTAAATATCACAATATTTTTCCAACAATTTTTGCATATTCATGCTGTAATGTTATCACTATTTTATCGTTAGCAAAATTCATAGTTTGTTCGCCAGTATATATTGATGAAACGCCTCTTATTTCTGCAGAGGTACCTGTTACAAAACATGTATCATATTTCTCGATATCTTCCAACAAAAGACGCTCCTCGCGAACTTTTATTCCTATGTTGCGTGCTAGTTCAATTATGGTTTGTCTGGTAAGGCCATTTAAAAAACGATCAGCGATAGGAGTCACTAATTCTCCTTCCCTACCGAAAAAAATATTTGTTGTCGAGCATTCAGCAATATCATCAAATTGATCAAGTAATAATGCATCATCATAGCCAGCATCTTGAGCTAGTTGTTGTGATATAGATAACATAGCATAATGCGTAGAAGACTTAGCTTGTACAGGGATAGAATTTTCAGCAATTTTACGCCAAGGGCTTACCCACAATCTTAAACCATTACGAAATTTTGGGTCTGACTCTATAGCAAAAATTAATAAATTCGTTGTCAGTACAGGATTATAAGCCCCTATGGACTCTGCTCCTCTCCATATCAGGGGTCTTACATATGCATTTTTTAGATTGTTTTTTTGTAAGATGGCCTTAGTAGCTTCTTTTATTTCTTCTAGAGAATATTTTACAGACAAATGCATATCTCCAGCTGATTTCAAGAGACGATTTGTATGCTCACTTAACTTAAAAATCTTTCCATTATACGCCCTTTCTCCTTCAAACACCGCTCCAGAATAATGCAGACTATGCGTAAGAACATGAATATAGGCTTCATCCCAAGGAATAACTTTGCCATTTATCCAGATAAATTCTGACAATTTTGCAGATGCATTCCAATCCATTTTTACTCACTCAAAAAATAAATTTCTTATAAACAAAGAACTAGCCTATACTATCAATTGAGACTATACTCAATTAAGTATCGTAACATTAACAATAAATGCTCAATGAATCATATTTTAATAGTAGATGATGATAACAGAATACTAAAACTTTTAAAGAAATTTCTTTCTCAAAATAACTATTTAGTATCAACTAGTACATCTACGTCAGAGGCAATAAATTTACTATCTAATTTTACCTATGATTTAATTATCCTTGATGTGATGATGCCAGAAATAACAGGCCTAGAGTTTGCTACAAAAATTAAAGCCAGCGGTAGTATTATGCCTATCGTGATGTTAACAGCCCTCTCTGAACCAGAAGATAAAATTAAAGGTTTAGAGGCTGGCGCTAATGATTACGTAACCAAACCTTTTGAGCCGCGTGAGTTACTTTTACGAATTAATAATTTAGTAAACTCACACAGCTTGCATAAAAAAGAACAGAAATTAGTCCGGTTTGGTAACAACTATTATAACCTTATAACTAAAGAGTTCACCCAGAACGATGCAAACATAAAACTTAGCGCTTCAGAGGAGAAATTACTTGATGCTTTACTAGATTCTAATAATCAAGTAATAACGCGTGATGAATTATCAAAAAAAATGGGGGGATTAAACCCTCGCTCCGTTGACGTACAAATAGTAAGGCTAAGAAATAAAATTGAAGCAGACCCAAAAGTTCCTAAATTCTTAAAAACCATAAGAAACCAAGGATATGTTCTCTATACCTAATACTCTCAAGCGTAAAATTTTTCCAAAAAGTTTACTTACGCGATTTATGTTAATAATTATAGTTCCAACTTTGGTTGGACAATTACTGGCTGTGCATTTATTTTATCAACGTCACTGGTATAATGTATCTCAACATACTAGTGAACTTATTGCTACGGAAATTTCTTCGCTAATACGTACCAAAAAATATGCATCACCTCCCTACAACAAAAGAAGTTACCTCAATCTAGAATATCTTTTTATACCAGATGCGACCTTACCCAAAGCGCATAAACAGCATATAGAAGAGTTTGAAATTTTCAAAAAAACTCTAAAGCAAGAAATTAACCAAGATGGAACTGTTGTATTTGATAAAGATGGCAGAGTAAAGTTATACTTACAAAGCGAGAATGGCATATTACAAATTCGTCTGCCTTACAAATCCTTGCTTAATCCTACTACTTATATCTTTGTATTATGGATTATTTTTCTAACTATTTTATTACTCACTGTCTCTTTGATTTTTTCAAAAAACCAAATAAAATCTATTATTGAACTCACTAATGCTGCTGAAAAATATGGTCGTGGCGATAAAAACTCGCTATATAAACCATCCGGCTCTAAAGAAATTCGTAGAGCAGGATTAGCTTTCTTAAAAATGAGAGATCGTATTGAAAGGCAGACCACCAAACGTACACAAATGCTTGCAATGATTTCACATGATTTAAAAACACCTCTTACTCGCATGAAATTACAAGTGGAATTAATGGATGACTCAGAAGAAAAAGAAGAACTACAATACGACATTGAGAGTATGCAACATATGATGTTGTCATATTTAGATTTTGCACGTGGTGAAGGCGGAGAAGACTTTCAAACACTTGATTTAAACAACTGGTTAAATAACTATATAACTAGCAAATGGCAAGGTCAGAATATACAAATTCACACTGACAAAAAACCTATCTTTATTCAAATAAAACTACATTCATTTGAACGAGCTATTGCCAACCTAATTAGTAACGCATTAAAATATTCTACAAAAGTAGTAATTTCTGTATACTCCGAAAAGTCTAATGCTTTTATAACCGTAGAAGATAATGGATCTGGGATTAAACCACAGGATAGAAAATTAGTTTTTAAACCTTTTTATAGGGCTGATAAATCTAGATCCTTAGACCATTTTGCAAGCGTTGGCCTTGGACTTGCTATAACTAAAGAAATTATTAATGGCCATTACGGTACTATAAGTTTAGATGATAGCAAAAATTTAAACGGACTGCTTGTAAAAATTCAACTACCAATAATCAATAAATAACAATAATGATGCATAAATTAGATCACTTAGCAATAATAATGGACGGCAATGCACGCTGGGCAACTAAACATAATAAAACCAAAGCACAAGGGCATAAACAAGGCGCAACAACAGCCAAACTCTTATTACCTTATGCTTCCAAGCTGGGCATCAAATATCTTACTTTATATACGTTTTCATCAGAAAATTGGCAAAGACCTGCAAATGAAGTATCTATATTAATTGATTTATTGAGTTATTATGTAAAAAACGAACTAAAAACTCTGCACGATTATCAGATAAAGTTAAATATAATTGGTGATTTAAGCAAATTGTCACCTAGCTTACAAGAAAAAATTAACTATGCTATAGAGTCTACAAAAGATCACTCCAAGATGACAGTGACTATCGCATTTAGCTATGGTGGCAGAAACGAAATAGTTAATGCTTGCCAACGAGCTATTGATTCTGGAATAAAAACAATAACAGAAGAGAGTTTTCAAAAATTTCTGTATGACCCAGACATGCCAGATGTAGATTTACTTATTCGTCCAAGTGGTGTACATAGAATAAGTAACTTTTTATTATGGCAAGCTGCTTATGCAGAATTATATTTTACAGATATACTCTGGCCGGATTTTAATGAGGATGTTTTAAAGGCAGCCTTAGAAGATTATTCACAACGAAAAAGAAGTTTTGGTGGAAGAAATGAATAAAGAAAATATTTTAAAACGTTGCATTTCAGGGATGATTATTGCGGCTATTTTTATAACAGCAATTTTTGTATTTCGCCCATTATTTTACATATTATCTTATATCATTGCAGCTTTGATGCTCTTTGAATGGTACAATATGGCTAATAAATCCAAGAGTTGTAACTTGCTTGGACAAGTATTAATCCCTTTGCCCATTGCATCATTGTTATTCCTTTCGCACATAGATCAATCTGGCTGGCTATTATTTACTTTTTTTGCAATAATATGGAGTGTCGACATAATGGCAATGTTTGGTGGCAAACTCATTGGTGGTCCAAAATTGGCATCTAAAATCAGTCCCAATAAAACCATCAGTGGGTTGATAATAGGCGTTAGCTTTGCCATCATCATAACGAATATAATAGCTTATATGCCTTCTTACTATATAGCATACGGTCTGCTGAATTCACATTATGCACTTAGCCTATTTGCTTTAATTATTGGGTTAACCGCACAAGCTAGTGATTTATTAGTGTCTTACTTTAAAAGGAAATTTAACATTAAAGATAGTGGCACCATAATACCGGGGCATGGTGGTATGTTGGATAGATTTGATAGTATAATATTAACAGCACCACTTGTTGTTTTATATTTTATTGCTTATTTATAAAAGCTTAAGGTAAAATAAACAGGATGACATACAGAGAAAGAAAATCATTTGTTTTTACTAAAAAAACCGTTTTTAATGCCTTAGTATTGCTAATGCTTTTATATTTTGTATTTCATTCAATTTATGGTAGTCGAGGGGTTATAGCCTATTTTAAGCTGCAATCAGAACTTGAAAGTTCTCATAAAAAACTAGAATTACTGCGTGCCGAAAGATTAGAAATTGAAAATAGAACAAAATTGCTACGTCCTGGATCATTAGACCGAGATATGTTGGATGAAACAACGAGGAATGTGTTGGGATTTTCCTCGCCAAAAGAGCAAATTTATAAAGCAACAACCGTAGAAAAAGAAAAATAATATTAAAAATTTGGAGGCTACCATTAGAGTTACAGTATATAAAAACGATTTACCAGATGATTTTCACATAGCAGGAGATCTTGCTATTGATACAGAAACAATGGGCTTAAAATTTCATCGTGATAGACTATGTGTATTACAAATGAGTAACGGTGATGGTGATTCATATTTGGTCCAATTTGATGGTACTAGCTATAACTCACCAAACTTAAAAAAATTGCTTCTTGATGAAAATAGAAATAAAATATTTCACTATGCACGCTTTGATTTGGCCGTAATAAAAAAATATTTAGACATAGATCTAACTAATATATTTTGTACTAAAATCGCTTCAAAACTAGTACGTACTTATACTGACCGCCATGGGTTAAAAGATTTATGCAAAGAATTGTTGGATTTAACTATCTCAAAACAACAACAATCTTCGTACTGGGGAGCAGAGGAACTTAGCAATGACCAGAAGGAATATGCTGCAAAAGATGTAGTCTATTTACATTCTTTGCGTGCTATATTAATTGAGCGTTTAATAGATGCAGGAAGAAGCAAAATTGCTCATGAACTATTTAATTTTCTGCCCACACGCGCCAATCTTGACCTAATCGGTTGGAACGATATAGATATTTTTTCACATAGCTGATAACATTATTATGACTCATTTAGAAATTGCGAAGAACGTCATTAATAGACAATCAAGAGCATTAGAAATTCTATCGGATAACATACCTTCAGATTTCCCTGCATTAGTTGATCATATCCTAAAATTAAAAGGGCGGGTAATTTTAGTTGGCATGGGTAAAAGTGGTTATATTGCAAAAAAAATTGCAGCTAGCTTGGCTTCCACAGGAACGCCAGCATTTTTTATACATCCAAGCGAAGCGAGTCATGGAGATCTAGGTATGATTACTGATATAGATTTAGTGATTATGCTTTCAAACTCTGGTGAAACCAAAGAATTATTTGATACGGTCAATTATTGCAAAAGATATAATATACCTATTGCCGCCATTACTATGAAAGAACATTCAAGCCTGGCTAATAACAGCGATTTTTTATTAACCCTACCCATACAAAGCGAGTCCAGTACGCTATCTGCCCCTACTACTTCTGCATTAATGACTTTATCTTTAGGTGATGCTTTAGTAACTGCTCTACATGAAGCCAAAGGATTCACCCAAGATGACTTCAAGCTATTTCACCCTGGAGGTAAAATTGGTGCCAATTTATTAAAAGTAACCGATGTAATGCGTAGCGGCAGCAAGTTGCCAATTATCAAAGCTCACGACACTTTTATAGACACAATAGTAATAATGACAGAAAAATGTTTAGGATGCGCAGTTATACTAGATGATAATGGCCATGTTTCTGGCATAGTAACCGATGGAGACTTAAGAAGGCACATTAAAGATGACCTAGCGACACTCAAAGCAGAAAATGTGATGACAACTATGCCACTTAGCATAAATGCAAAGGCTTTAGCAACCGAGGCGTTATTTATCATGAATGATAAAGCTATCACCGTATTACCAGTAGTCGATGATAAAAAATTGGTTGGTATCATACATATACACGATATATTGAAAGCCGGGATAGGTTAAATGGAGCACTTAGTTAAAGCACAAGCAAGAATAAAGCTCATAAAATATTGTTTTTTAAGCGCAGGATGCTGCGTTTTAATAGCAATTATTACAACTTTATATCTTAAAAACTCTTCAATTCAAGAAGATATAGAGACAAGCTCTGTTCAAGAAAAAAAGCCAAAACTTTCAAAAAATTACAGCCTCAATATAAACAAATCAATTTTTGAAGGGATGAGTAGCGACCTTATGCCTTACAAAATTTTAGCTCAAACCGTCACTAAAGACTTAGCAAATCACTATATTCTTAGCTCTGTAAGTGGTCGGTATGCGTTAACTAATGGTGACTTAAAAATCAAAGCTGCTAGCGGTACATTAGATGAAAATAATAAGCTTGCAACGCTAACTAAAAATGTTGAGATTACCTTAAACGGTGTAATTTTTAATAGTGAAAAAATAACGTTTAATCTTGAAAACCAAGAAGTCTATAGCAATACAGAAGTGGAAGTGAATTTCCATAAATCTAATATTAAAGCCGATAGTTTTAATACTCAAAATTCAAATAATATCATAGAATTTAACGGCAATGTGGAGTCAAATTTTGATGTTAAGAATTTTAAATAACCGCATGATTTTTGCGTATAAATCTATTATAATATTTTTTATATACATGATATTTGCTAGTGTATCTCAAGCCACATCTATAGATCAATTAAAAATTACTTCTGATAAATTGACAATAAATAAATCTACATCTACAGCTACTTTTTCAGGTAGAGTAACTGTAACTTTCGATGACCTAAAACTTACAACTTCAACACTAAATGTTGCCTATAGTGATACAGATAACACTAAAGAAATTAAACAAATCGTCATCCCTGGAAAATTAAAAGTAATTAAAAATTGTGGAGCAGAAGTAGCTACTGCTAACAGCGGATCTTTTGATAATTCAACAAAAAAACTCATCTTAAAAGGAAATGTACGCATGTATAAAGAAGGTAATGTACTCATAACCGACAAGCTGATATACTCAAGTTCACTTTGATAGATATAAGCCTATAAATAATGCAAAACAAACTAGTTATTCAAAATATATCCAAATCTTATGACAAGAAACCAGTCTTAAGAAATATTACCTGCCATTTGACACAAGGTGAAGCTGTTGGTTTATTTGGGCCAAATGGCGCTGGTAAAACCACTCTTTTTAGTATTATTATTGGTCTTATAAAAACAGATATTGGCCAACTACTATTAAATGATCAAGACATCACTAAGCTCCCTATGTATTTAAGAGCTCGTCTTGGCCTTGGTTATTTACCGCAAGAATCTTCTATTTTTCGTGGCCTAACCGTAAAAGATAACATCAAGGCAATATTAGAAATTATCTATGATGATAATGAAGAAATAGATGCTGCTGCAGAAGAATTATTAGACGAGTTTTCCATTGGCTATTTAAAAAACAAAATGGCGACTACTTTGTCTGGTGGCGAACGAAGAAGACTAGAAATAGCTAGAGCCTTAGCGATGAAGCCAAATTTTATATTACTAGACGAACCACTTGCCGGCATTGATCCCATTGCTGTTCGAGATATTAAACAATTAGTATCGCACTTAAAAGATCGTAATATTGGAGTATTAATTACTGATCATAACGTACGAGATACTCTTGATATCGTAGATAGAGCTTATATCATATATGATGGAAAAGTGTTAATGGAAGGGAAGCCATCAGAAATAATAGATAGCGCAAAAGTACGTGAAGTATATTTAGGCCAAACTTTTACTGATAATAAATTCAAATAAAAAATGTCCAATAAATCTAATAAGAATATAACCATTTCAATTATCGCTTTACTGGTCAGCATGATGTTACTTACATTAGCATCTGTACCTATTTACAATCTCTTTTGTAAAGCTACAGGATTTGGAGGAACAACGCAACGAGTTAATCCATACGTAAAAATTGAAAAAGGCTCACGTAAAATTAAAGTAGAATTTGATGCTAATGTAGATAAAAATCTACCATGGAAATTCGTGCCCAAACACCGTAGTACAAACGTTATTACTGGTGAAAATACGCTTGTATTTTATGAATCCGAAAATCTCAGCAACCATGATATTATTGGCACTTCTATATATAATGTCACGCCCTTAAAAGCAGGAAAATATTTTGTAAAAGTTCATTGTTTTTGCTTTGAAGAACAGTTATTAAAAGCCGGAGAAAAAGTTCTAATGCCAGTTTCTTTCTTCATAGATTCAGCGATGGAAAATGATCCAGACATGGATGATGTTGACAGAATTACCCTATCTTATAGTTTCTTTAAAGTTAGAGATGTCGAATAATTCAATAAATAATAGACTTTAAGCAATGAATTTGCTTATAATGATAAGTGATTAAACTATAATAACAGCAAAATAATGAGCTCAAAACCACAACATCCTTATCATTTAGTTGAACTTAGTCACTGGCCTATTTTCACCGCCTTTTCACTCATGGCCCTTACACTTGGTATGGTGATGGTTATGCATGAACACACAGGCGGTAAATTAGTTGCTAGCTTCGGCACTTTATCTGTTATTTTCTGTTCTTGGAGCTGGTGGCGTGATGTTATTAAAGAAGGTCGAGTTGGCAAACACCATACAGAAGCCGTACGTACAGGACTGCGCATTGGTATGTCTTTGTTTATATTATCTGAAATTATGTTCTTTTTTGCATTTTTCTTCTCATTTTTTTCTGTAAGCTTATTCCCCGCTGGTATTAGAGATGGTTTGTGGGTTATAGCTGATGGCACATGGCCACCTGAAGGCATTAAAACCTTTGACCCATGGGATATTCCATTTATCAACACACTAATACTTCTATTATCTGGCACAACAGTCACTTGGGCGCATCATTCAATTGAACATGACGACCAAAAAAATTCAGTACTTGCTCTTGGGATAACCGTTTTACTTGGTATTACTTTTAGCATGCTACAAGCTTATGAATATCACCATGCAGCTTTTGGTTTAACTGATGGAGTTTATGCCGCAAATTTCTACCTAGCAACAGGGTTTCACGGTTTGCATGTAATAGTTGGCACAATCTTTTTAGCAGTATGTTTTTTTCGTGCAAGAAAAGGCCACTTCAAGAAAGGCAATGGTCATCTAGGATTTGAATTTGCTGCTTGGTATTGGCACTTTGTTGACGTTGTTTGGCTATTTTTGTTTATATTTGTTTATGTTTTAGGTCGTTAGAATTAGCTCCTTGGCGCCGTCAAGTTAACAAATTGAGTGTATAAAAAGGCGATAATCTTGAATTTCAGGCAGCAATACGTCTATGAGCAGCTTCGTCCCAAATTGATTTTGCCTCATTAAATGATACTATTTGGTCAATAGCATTTTGTGTATATCTTCCTACATCAACAGCAAATATATTTCTTATTTTTTCCACTAATGATAATCTACAACTACTTTCATTTAAGGGTATTTTAACTTGACGGTGCGTTTGCGGGATACTCTGAATGGCTTTTTCTTTGGCGGTCGCATCTAATCTTTGTATCAATTTATATAATCAAAATTATAACAGATTCTAATATCTTATGATAGAACCTTGATTCATGCGACAACGCTCCTCTAACCAGCTTCTAGCATACCTGCAAGCATTGTAGCAATGCCTAAAAAAGACATAAATCCAGCAATATCTGTGATTGTTGTTAGAATAATAGAAGATGATAAAGCTGGATCCTGCCCCATTTTCTTAAGAACGATTGGAACCAGAGCTCCAGCTGTTGCCGCAAGAATCATTGACGTAATCATTGCCAAGGCAATAATCAAAGCGAGTCCATAGCTACTGCTCCATAAATATACACTTCCACCGCAAGTAATTGCTATTGCTATTCCGTTTATAAAAGCTGCACCTGCTTCTTTTCTAAGGACTTTAAACCAATCTCTTACTGTGATTTCTCTTAGAGTAATACCTCTCATAGTAACTGCGAGCGCTTGAGCTCCTGTATTCCCAGATTGCCCTGCTGCTATGGGTAGTAAAATAGCTAGAGCAGTGTAGGTCTCAATTGTTGACTCAAACATAGCGACTACTGCTGAAGCTAAAAAAGCTGTAATAAGATTAATCTGTAGCCAAGGTAAGCGCTTCTTTACAACAAACCAACTACTAGATAAAGCGCGCTCATCCCTACTAACACCAACCATGGTCAACATTTCTATTGCAAGGTTATCTTTTAACGCACTAAAGAGCTTTCGTCCCTTAATAATACCAACAAATCTATCATTACCATCAAGAACTGGCACAGTATCCACCTTAAATTTCTCAAGTTTTTCTATGATCTCATTTTTTGGATCTAATAAAGAAACATAGGTTGGAATTTGTTCGCAAAGCAAAGAAAGTTTCTCTTCACCATCAGCAAGAGCTAGGCGCTGCACGGGCACTTGTCCGCTAAGATACATGTCATTATTTAATAAAAACAAGTAATTAAGATCTTTTATTTTAAGATTACGTAACTGCTTTAAAGAATTTTTTACCGACATATTTTCATTAAATGCAGTGATATTAGCATCCATCAACGCTCCTGCGCTATCACTAGGATATTCAAGTAATTCTTTTATTTCTTCTGACAAATCTTTATCTATTAATTTAAAGAGCTCTTCACGTTTATCTTCTTCAAGACGACTAAGTAGCGCCGAGCAGCGCTGAGAATCTAGGGACATTAGAAGCTTAGCTACCACTTGGTTTGGAAGATGCAGCAATATATTATCTACTACACCAGGCGTCAAATTCTCCCATACTAGCTGCAATATATAAGTAGATTGATCTTTCAGAAGTTTTGCTGCATCTTTAGCTAGCATAGTTTCAATTTTACGAGCAGCATCTTTTGGGTGATTTAATAAAAATGCTGTATTGAGAGCATCTATGGGTTTAATCATTGTCATTTTGTCAGTTCTCATATTTATCCTCTTTGTCACTTTTTTGTTTAGCCATTTCTCCAACTGTATCTAGCAATGCTATAAGGCTTGTTCCATACAGCCCCCAAATTTCTGTCCCTCCTTCTCCTTCATTAGGTTTGTCAACAGTATTTGATATTGCAGCTAGTCCTTTACGCAAGTCTAAATGCCTTAATGTACCCATAAATTGGTGATTAGCATTTACTATTGCTATAGTATCGTGCTTTATCCATAAAGGATGATTCTCTGCAGAAACTAGACTAGTTCTTCCTAACATCGCACCTGGATTCTGCTTCATCACTGATATAATGGAATTGTCTGAATTTGCGCGTAATAAATTATTAACCCCTACTACTCCCAGTAATTTTCTATTACGATCTATAATAAATAATTCATCTGTATCTATAAGATTCCTGCTTTTTTTTATCCTTAAAATAGCTTCTCTAACACTACAATCATCGGGCAATGTCATTACTTTTGTAGACATCCATGCGCCTATATCTTCTTCAACGTAATATAGTAACAACTTGCATTCTGTTTTTTTTCTTTCTGATAAAAAATTAAGAACATCATTACGCAATCCTATATCTAAATTACGCATTACTGCTGCAACTTGAATAATATCCATCTTTGATAAGAAACTAGCGGAAATAGAAGGATCAAGATGTGTGCATAATGAAGCTATATAGTGGGGGAGCATTTTTTCCAATACCAAAGCAGCATGCGCAAAAGGTATATCACGTATGAATTCTACAACATCCTCAATCGGCTGTTGCTCTAATACAGATGCAGCTGAACCTGGTTGAGATTCTAAAAATGCTAATGCTAAATCAATTTGTTTATTTTTCACTTTGAGGCTCTTTTTTTACTGAAATTATATCGCTTTTTATTGTTTCATCTTTATTAGATATAAACCTACTTATTTGTTCTTGAAAGCATTTTGCAGGAATAACAGCGCGCCCAGTTTCAGTTTCTATTACAATAGATGTCTGTGTTACTTCAGTAATATTACCCGTAACGTCACCAATTTGTAATTTTTCACTAATCCTGCAATGTTTCTGAATGTACTGAGCGCCAATAATATTTGCAATTAGAGTTTTGGCACCTAGGCCAAAAGCAATTGCGGCACCTGCTGTAAGGACACCCAAGACAACAATCAGAGTATTAGTTAGAAAATATAAATTAATACCAATTTGCTCTATTCCTATAACAAAAGTAGTAAATAAAATTATAATTTGTACGATGCGCGCCAATATTTCGCTTTGTTCTATTTCCGTTGAATGTGCGGCGCTAATAACGCCTGATTTTGCGACATTACCCAAGAGAAAGCCCCCTAATATAATAACTAAACCAGTAATTAAATTTGGAAGGTAGGTAATAACGCTACTCATCCAATTAGAAAACATTTTCCACCCTAAAATATTTGACGTTGCTGAAAGAAAAAATATTATTACTGTCCAAAAAACTACTCTACTGATAATGATTGCATAAGAGTGTTTTATTTTCTTTTGTCTAACGCCATCTGTTTTCGCTACTCGATTGAATAATGCATCGAAGCTGCCAATCAGTTTTTTTGTGACAATACGTAAACCATGAGCAACAAACCAACCAACAACTAAAAGAGCTACAGCTGCTATTAGATGCGGAGCAAACGTAATAAACTGAGTTGCAAATTCTTCATAGGTAACTATTAGTGACTTTTGCCAGTTAAACGTATTAATATTAGTCATAATTTACCTTTTTTTATTTTGATGCTTATTACGAATTTAATAAAGATAGCTTTTACATTTATCTATGAAGTACAACATAAAAGCATTTAAGAGCATAGTTATTTAGATAAATAACTTAAGATTTTTATTGTTACTACTACTTAAATACAGCCTTGTTACACATTCTAACGCATTTTTCAATAGAACAGCTATTCGTGCAACAAAGCCGTTATTTGTAAGTTCTGTAGCATCTGCAAATGCGACAGAACTATTTTATTCCCACTAATAATAATTAGTAGGGAGTTATAGTTAGTCTTATAATCTAATTCTAGCTGTAACAACAAGCTCACACAATTGTCACCTGTATCATATTCAACTGATTATTGATTGCCGTTCATGTTTTTTATAAAAATTTGCACACCCCTATTTATTAATTTTTTAATATATATTTAATGAAAATCAGCTAAAAGGATTGACGTTTAATTTAACAAAGGTTATACTATTTAATATATTAATTAATTAAGGTGCCATAACATGCAATCTCAATACTTTTTTAGAACCTTAACAGGTAAAACTATAATGATATCTTTGTCCCCTAATCAAACTATAGGGATGGCATTTTTAGCTGATCAAAACGTTAGTTATGATGATTTTTTATCCTACCGATTTATATCATCGGGTAAAGAAGGCTTAATCACAGGTAACTCATCAATAACAAATCTATATGATATCTATATAAACAACGGTCAGCCTGCGTGTTTTCATATAGCGAAATCACCACAACCAATTAACCAAGATGATCCTTCATACAAATATAGAAAAGATCAATTAGATAAAGCATTATATGAGGGGTTAATACATTTAGAAACAAATCACAATACAGAGATAAATGTTATACAAACACTCATAAATAACTTAAGTCATATTTTAGATTATTGCGATACTATAGAGTCGCCAGATCACGCTTCTATTCAGAGCTTCTTCCAAGATAATATAAGTCTTGCAAGCATTGAAAGTTTGTCTCTATATAACGATTACTACAACGACTATACATCACCACTTACATCTCCAGATGAACTGGTAGGAATATTGTATGCTGATGAACTAGATGAACTAGAAAATGCTCTACAAAATGGAAATTATGATTTAAATAAACCACTGAAATCTGGAAAATCAATTTTATGCTCATCAATTTCACCTGATACTCTAAATTTACTTATCCACTATGGAGCTATTGTTACAAAGGATTATTTAGATTATTTAAAAGAGCTGCCTACCGCTTCTTCCAATCAGCTCAGAGCTGCAAAAAAAGAGGAAAGTAAGAAGTTAATGATAGAAATAACACAATATGAACTAGGTGTTGAATCATTCAACTCAATAAATGTTTTTACAGAAATTCCTTCTACAGAAATGGAAGAAATGTATGCAAGCCTATGCGGACAGGTTATCGAAACTGAAGATATTGTATAGAGTTCCGTTACATCTGTTAAGTCAAGTATGAAATTAGGGGAATTGGATGAAATTTATCACCATCCAATTCCTCCCTATCACAAATGCATCACCCCCCTTCTAGAAATTTAGCTTGTGCTTTAAATAACTGATATTTATACCATAACAGTGTTGCTAATGACAATAGACCAAAGGTTATAGAGAAGCGAGGAAGTATTGCTCACTGGAAAAGTGACCTCGTTGTGTTTGGATCTCTGAAAGGCGCGAATGTTATGACATTAATAGAATGTAAATCGAGGTTTACACAACGGGTACGCAACCTAATCGGGTCTAGTGGGAGAACTTCAATGCTCAACTCAGGAAGTATCTACCGAAAAAATTAGTGATCATAGAAATTTATCTCAAGATTTACTCGACAACATTGAAGAAAAAAGTGAATAATCAGGCCAAAACGTGTCTAGGCTTCAGAAGCCCGCTCGAAGTGCTCTATAATCGCAAATGGGACTGGCCATTCAAGTTCTGTAAATTCATACATAAGCCCTGAAATATCACCCTGAATTCTATCGTCAAATTGTATCAAAAATTAAGCCATAGCTTCATTCCAATTTCGAATAGGTATTGTCCATTTTACTGTGCTGTAAATAATTTGTCTTATAGCCTAACTACTTACAGCTTTACGACTTATGTTAATACCATATGGATCTAGCTGTTTAAACATCCTACGCACGCCAAAATATGGATGTTCTGTTAGTTTTTTCTGTTGCGCTATATTGTCTAGCTTTTTTGTCATATAATTCCTCTTTTTTTGATTGAAAATTATATCTGATTTTTTATTTTAGTAGTCAAGTTTTTGGGTGCAATTATACTAACATATATCACAATGACATCCTACAGCATTATTTGAATCAGTAGATCCGGCAAGGGATATGTCAGGCTCTACAGTGCCCTCCAAAATATCCGTTAAATCATTGTTGGAGATTCCACTATCTTCTGTGTCTTTATATTCAACATTTCGATAAGTGACCGTGACATTATTTTCTTCTGAATAGACACTAAATTTATCTTTTAACAACAGATCCAAGTTATCATCATTAAGTAATTTGTAACTTTCTAACATACTCTGAAAAATAAGTGGGTTTGCTCGATTATAATATTCTTTTACCCATGCTTCTAAATAAGCATCTTCTGGACCAGATAAATAAATTACTATTGCCGTACAAACATTAGTAAAGAGCTCGTGGTTTTTTTTAATTTTATCCATTACGGTAATCTCAACATACTTATCTATATTATTATCACCTATCTGTAGATGAGTAAGTGTTTCGTTTGAAACTAATGCATGCAATAAAATGGCAGCTCCAGAATCCTGCAACCCATTTTTATTAAGATTTATCTCGGTTAATGTAATATTAACTTTTAAGGCCTTTGCTAAATTCTGAAGTGGCTATACTTTAGAGGACAAATTCTATAAAAGGATTTAGAATCAAAGAAAAGTAGAGCAATGAGAATAAAACGAAAATTGTATGCAAAAGAATTTAAGGATCAAGCGATATCATTAGTAAGAGAAGCTAATCGCTCAGCGTCATCGGTGGCAAAGGAGCTAGATATTAATGTAAATACGATGTATAATTGGCTAGGTTCTAGCTCAAACACAGGAGCAAATCAATTTTCTGGCAAAGAATATGCATTGGAAATAAAACGTCTTAAAAAAGAATTGGCGCAAGCTGAGATGGAGCGTGATATCTTAAAAAAGGCGGCCGCGTATTTTGCCAAAGAAACCCTGTAAAATACTCATGGATAAAAGAGTTTGATGGTATTTTTTCAGTTTCTTTGATGTGTAAGATGTTTCAAGTTTCGCGTAGCAGATATTATGCCTGGCAGAAGAAACCATTATCATATAGATCTAAATCAGATGTTTTTTTAATTGAAAAGATACGTAGTGTTTTTCTTGAAGGTCGTATGTTGTATGGGACAAGGAAAATCAGAAAGCGGCTACAGCAGCGCAATGTAATAATAAGCCGCAAACGCATAACTAGACTGATGTTAGAAGCTAATTTAGAACGTAGAGTTAAGCGTAAGTTTAAAGCTACAACTGATTCAAAGCATAATTTTATCGCGTCTCCTAATTTATTGAAACGGCAGTTCCATATTGCTAAACCAAATCTAGTTTGGGCAGGCGACATCACTTATATTACAACTCAAACTGGTTGGTTGTATTTGGCTTCTGTAATGGATTTATATTCGCGTAAAATAGTTGGGTGGTCAATGGATACAAGCATGAAAGCGACTCTGGTTAATAATGCAATTACTATGGCTATTTGGCAGCGACGACCAGCTAAAGGTCTTATCTGGCATACTGATCGCGGTAGCCAATATTGTTCTAATTCCCATCGTGAAATATTAAAAGATCATGGGGTTTTACAGAGTATGAGTCGTAAAGGTGATTGTTGGGATAATGCTACTTCTGAGAGCTTTTTTAGTATTTTAAAAAAAGAGCTAGTGCAACTATCTAATTTTACCGATCAGAAACAAGCAGCTGCTGCCATTTTTGAATATATTGAAGTATTTTACAATAAAAATAGATCTCATTCTACTATTGAATACCTTGCTCCTACTGAGTTCGAAGAGAGAAAAATCCTTTTATAAAATATTGTCCTCTAAACTGTTGCCATATCATTCTTTGTTCCATCAATAGTTATGTTATTATCACTTATATCAAGGCGAGTTAACGTGCGATTAATCTCTAATGCAGAAGAGATGGACTCGACCCCCTGATCTCCGATTTTACATTTAGATATATTAATGCTAGCTAAAATAGTATTATAATTTAATAAACTAGCTAGCATAACAGCACCACTAACTTGTACTTCATTGCAAGCAAGATCTAAGGATGTTAAAGTTTTATTGATAGATAAAGCATTTGCGATTAATGAAGTGCTTTTGCCTCCTATCTCGTTTGAACGTAAACATAATGTTTGGATAAACTCTGTTGTACGAATTATATCAGACAAAGCTTTTAAAGCATCTAATTTCCGCTCACCAAAATGAATAGTTAGAGCAAGGTTAGATCCAGTTTGCATCACAAAACAACTAGCTCCAGAATTATTTTTATATAAATTTTCAATATATTGATTTAAATCTGGATATAATGTGTTCACTACAATTGGATTTAAATTTTCAATATCTTTTTCTTCCGCTTGTTTAGATGATTTTGGTTTGTATTTAACCCCATTAGAATTTTTTTTATTGCGATGTACCTGTGGCATACTCTGCTCCTCTATACCCAAGTTGGTACAAAACAAAATTAAAAGGCAGGCAGCACAAGGGCCACAAGGGATTTAAAGTATCCCATCGGGCACTACAAATTTAGTTAATTTTTAGTAAGATATAATAGTTGGTTTGAGAA
>Ga0209390_10002289_pt1 | contig 34014 bp, 35 predicted proteins | sample BON01_FD_187212 | JGI IMG/M metagenome (GOLD analysis project Ga0209390, IMG submission 187212) | Freshwater microbial communities from Lake Bonney liftoff mats and glacier meltwater in Antarctica - BON-01 (SPAdes) (version 2) | ecosystem: Environmental > Aquatic > Freshwater > Ice > Glacier...
CGCCGACGGCGGCCAGTATCGGCGACAGAAAGGATCTCTACTTCGGGTCTGTATCTATGGTCGGTCATAGTGCCGGATTTAAACTGAAATCGTCAGCTCAAAAAGACGGCCCCCGGCATAGGCTTACATGGGTATTGGCGCACCGCCCCGCAAGGGCTGGGCCATGGGTATGGCCGAGATGATGGTTACGGATTATCCGGAGTCATTGGCTTGGTGGGTTTCGGTGCTTGGGTTCTCGATTGCTTACGAGCGTCCGGCCCAAAAGCTGGCCTGTCTGGAGCGCCCAGAGGGCGCACAGGTGATGATCTATCAGCGTGACGGCGATTGGGAGACGGGGCCTTTGGAACGCCCCTTTGGCCGTGGCTTGGTCGTGCAGGTCTATGTCGATGATGCCGCCGCCATGGCCGCATCGGTCATCGCCGCAGGCTGGCCCTTCTACGTCGATCTACGCGAGAAATGGCGCGACTGGGGCGACCGGATGGGCGGCCAGCGCGAATTTCTGGTGCAGGATCCCGACGGTTATCTGGTGATGGCCGCCCAGCGGATCGGCGAGCGGCCTTTGCCGCAGGATTGACCGCAGTTTGGGCTTTGGCCAGAGTGCCGTGAGGCGAGTTGGGCGGGCGGGGTGTATCATGCGGATATTGGTTGCGATGATCATGCTGTGCCTTGCTGCTGGACTTGCCACCCCCTTCGCGCGAGCAGAGACGGCAGAGCAGTATTTTCCCTCTGGCACTTGGTGGAGCCCCGGCTTCAAATGGTCGCTGGAAGAAACCGACGCCTTTTACAATGACTGGTTCGGCGGCCAGCTTGCCGCGATGCAAGAGGCGCCGTTGTGGAGCGACAGCGAAGCCGATGCCACCGGGGATATCATCCGGTTGCTTTTCTCGCCGACCTTCAGCCGCCCGTCGGTTCTGCGTCTGACGCAGACGGGCGCTGGCGATTATCTTTATGACTTCCGACAATCCGATGGGTCGGGAGGCTACGATCCGGGGAAATTGGGGGTGCAGGATCAGGGTCGACTGACCCGAGATCAGGCAGATCAGTTGGAAGGGCTGCTTGCCGCCGTGCAACCCCTGACGCTTGATCCAAGCGTAACCGGCAAACCCGACGCTGACGGCAACACCAAGGTGTGTTTTGATGGCTCAGGTATAGTGCTGGAGGTGAGGTTGTCAGGGATATACCACGCGGCCGAGCGACATGAGTGTGAGATGCCAAAGGACTCGCCCCTGCGGTAACTGACCCGGTTTTTCAATGAGATTTCCGAAGGTCGGCTGATCACAGTAGACACATTTTGAAGGGCTCCGAGGGGCTCAGAAGTTAACGATCCTCTAAAATGAAACCACAACCCTTTGATCTCATTCACCTCAGCACCCCGTCCCGACTCGGGACACCTTGACCCGCCCCAAACCCACCGCTAAGGCCCCGCCCATGACCGACGCGCCCCAAACCCCCCGCCGCAATTTCTATGGCCGCACGCATGGCAAGACCCTGCGGGCCAGCCAAAAGGGCTATCTGGCCGATGACCTCGGACCGCTGACCCTGAAAGGGGTGACGGCGGAGGAGAATCCCGGCCGCACGCCGCTGGATCTGTCCTTTGCGGGCGGCAAGCCGATCTGGCTGGAAGTTGGTTTTGGCGGTGGCGAACATCTTGTTCACATGGCCGCTCTGCATCCTGAAGTTCATATCATCGGCGCCGAGCCTTTCGTGAACGGCATCGCCATGCTCTTGGGCAAGATCCGAGCGGCTGGGGTTACCAACCTGTCGCTGCACCCCGGTGATGTGCGGCAGTTGTTTGATGTGTTGCCGGACGCGACCCTTGAGAAGGTCTTTCTCAACTACCCCGACCCCTGGCCCAAGGCCCGTCATCATCGCCGCCGCTTTGTGAACCCGGATTATTTGCAGGCGTTGGCCCGGGTGACCATCAAGGGGGCTGAGTTTCGGGTGGCGACGGATATTCCCGATTACGTCCGCCAAACGCTGGAGGAAGTGCCGCAGGCCGGGTTTGCGTTGGAGCATCAGGCCGGGCAGGGCGGGGCTTGGGGGGATTGGATCTCGACCCGCTATGAGCAAAAGGCGCTGCGCGAAGAGCGGGGTCCGCATTACCTGACGTTCCGGCGGCTGTAGGCGGCGGAGCCTCCGGCGGGAGTATTTGGCATAGGGCAAGCCGCAAGGGCAGTAGACCCTTCGGCGGCCTTGCGCTATCACGCGGGCGCAACCGATCAGGAGATCTCGATGTCTGGCCATGGCGACGCGCAACCGATGAGTTCTGGCAAGTGTGGGCCGCTGACGGGCGTGGCCGAGGTGCCGGGCGACAAGTCGATCTCGCACCGCGCGCTGATCTTTGGGGCGATGGCGGTGGGGGAGACCAAGATCTCGGGCCTTTTGGAAGGTCAAGATGTGCTGGATACGGCCTCTGCCATGCGGGCTTTTGGGGCCACTGTGCTGCATCATGGGCCGGGGGATTGGTCGGTGCATGGCGTGGGGGTTGGCGGTTTTGCTGAACCTGCAGGTGTGATTGATTGTGGCAATTCGGGCACCGGGGTGCGGTTGATCATGGGTTGCATGGCGACCACGCCGATCACCGCGACCTTTACGGGGGATGCGAGTTTGCGCAAGCGGCCGATGGGGCGGGTGACCGATCCGCTGGCGCTGTTTGGCACGCAGGCCTATGGCCGCAAGGGCGGGCGCTTGCCGATGACGGTGGTGGGGGCGGCGAACCCTGTGCCCGTGCGCTATGCGCTGCCGGTGGCCTCGGCGCAGGTGAAATCGGCGGTTTTGCTGGCCGGGCTGAACGCACCCGGAGAGACCGTGGTGATTGAGCGTGAGCCGACGCGGGATCATTCTGAGCGGATGCTGATCGGCTTTGGTGCGCAGCTGTCGGTGGACAAGACCGCTGAGGGCCATGTGATCACGCTGGTCGGTCGGCCGGAATTGCGCCCGCAAACGGTTGCGGTGCCGCGTGACCCATCGTCAGCCGCCTTTCCAACCTGTGCTGCGCTGATCGTTGAGGGATCAGATATCACCGTGCCCGGTGTCAGCCAGAACCTGAAGCGCAACGGGCTGTATATCACGCTGGTCGAGATGGGCGCCGATATTGAATTTATGAACCCGCGCACCGAAGGTGGCGAGCCGGTGGCCGATTTGCGCGTGCGCTTTTCGGGGGATATGAAGGGCATCGAGGTGCCGCCAGAGCGTGCGCCTTCGATGATTGATGAATACCCGATTCTGTCGGTGGTCGCCTCTTTTGCCACGGGCAAAACGGTCATGCGCGGGGTGAAAGAGCTGCGGGTAAAGGAATCCGACCGCATCGACGCGATGGCGCGCGGGCTTGAGGCCTGCGGCGTGAAGATCGAGGAAGATGAAGATACGCTGATCGTGCATGGCATGGGGCCGGGTGGCATGCCGGGCGGGGCGACCTGTGCGACCCATCTGGACCACCGGATTGCGATGTCGTTTTTGATTGCGGGAATGGCGGCCAAGGCCCCGGTTTCGGTCGATGATGCCAGCCCGATTGTAACGTCCTTTCCAATCTTTGAAGGCTTGATGAACGGTCTGGGCGCGCAGGTGCACCAGGGCTGAAAAGGGGGCTGGGATGATCTTTACCGTCGCCATTGACGGCCCGGCAGCGGCGGGCAAGGGCACGATTTCGCGGGCCGTGGCGGCGCGGTTTGGCTTTGCCCATCTGGATACGGGGTTGTTGTATCGGGCCGTTGGCGCGATGGGCGGCGATCCGAGGGATGCCGCGCGCAGGCTTACGGTGCAGGATTTGGCTCGTGAGGGTCTGCGGTCTTTGGAGGCTGGGTCGGCGGCCAGCCGGGTCGCGGTTTTGCCTCAGGTGCGGGCAGCGTTGCTGGAGTTTCAGCGCAGCTTTGCGCGGCGTGAGGGCGGGGCTGTGCTGGATGGGCGCGATATAGGCACCGTGATTTGCCCCGAGGCGGAGGTGAAGCTGTATGTCACCGCGTCTGCCGATATCCGCGCGCATCGCCGTTGGCTGGAGGTTGGAGGGGATGAGGCTGCGGTTCTGGCACAGGTGCGCGAACGCGATGCCCGCGACATGGGACGCGCCGATGCGCCTTTGAAACCTGCTGCCGATGCGGTGCTGGTTGATACGACCGAGATGAGCGTTGAAGACGCTACCGCCCGCGTCCTTGCGTTGATCGCGGCGCGGCTGGGATAGCCGGTGATGGCGCAGGCGCGGATTGTTTTCCATCTGCCGCAGCGCCATCTGCTGGATTGGCTTGATGTGCGATATCTGAAACTTTTCGCCCGGATTGACGAGGTTTTTGCCCCTTTGGGTGCGGAAATCGTAACCCGCGACCGCCGCGATGGCCCGTTTCGGGGCGGCGAGACTTGCGCCTATGACGACGGTGATTTGCATATCATTGATACGGGGCGGGCGAAGGGGCCGGGGGTGCTGAATGCCTCTATCGCCTATCTGCCGCCGTTTTGGCATCTGGACCCTGCGGGGATGCAGGCCGAAAGCAGCATTGGCGGGCGGCACTTTGACCCCACGCAAATCCCCCACAAACCCGCCGCCGCCTTCTTTGAACGGATGCGCGCGCGCTATACCAATGCGCGCAAATCGCGACGCGGGCAGGACGCTGCCGTAACAGAGTTTCCGCGCGGCTGCCTGTCGGTGTTCCTGCAAGGCACGCAGCCGCAGGACAATGGGTTGGCCTATTGCGCGCCCCTAGAGATGCTTGTGGCGGTGGCCAAGGGGGCAGGGGGGCGGACCGTGCTGGCCAAACCGCACCCTTTGTCGCTGGAAACCGATGCGCAGGTCATCAACGAGGTCATCGAGATGGGCCTGCCGGTTACCGCCACGACGGCGAATGTGAATGACATGATCGCGGCTTCGGTTGCCACGATCAGCGTTAACTCGGCCTGCGCGCTTGAAGGGTTCTTGCAAAGGAAGCCGGCGATCTTGTTCGGCCCGTCGGATTTCCACCATTTCGCGGAAACTGTCCGCAATCCAGACGATTTCCCCGCCGCCCTGACGCGCGCGCTGACCCGTCCCTCGGGAGGCTATGCGCAATTCCTACACTGGTATTTTGCCAGACAGTGCCTGAACGTCACGGGCCAAGATTTCGCCGCCAAAACCGCCGCGATCTTTGCGGATGCGGGATTCCCGCCGGAGCGGCTGGGGCTGCCGCTTGCCTGAGGCAAAGCCCCTTGCCCCGCAGCCTCCAAACAGCTAAAGACCCCGCATCCTGACGCATCAGCCGCCGCCGGTTTTCCGGGCGGGCGGTCTTTTGATTTCGGGGCAACCCAAAGACCGGCGGAGCCAACCGCATGGCCAGAAAACCGTAAAAAAGGATAAACTGCATATGTGCGCGAAAAACGCTATGGAAGAATTCGAAGCCCTGTTGAAGGAAAGCTTCGAAATTGACACCCCCGAAGAGGGTTCGGTTGTCAAAGGCAAGGTCATCGCTATCGAAGCGGGCCAGGCCATCATCGACGTCGGCTACAAGATGGAAGGCCGCATTGATCTTAAAGAATTCGCAGACCCAGGTGAGCAGCCCAACATCAACGTTGGCGACACTGTAGAGGTCTATCTGGACCGCGTGGAAAACTCGCGCGGGGAAGCCCAGATCAGCCGCGAGAAGGCCCGCCGCGAAGAGGCATGGGACCGTCTTGAGGAAGCCTATGCGAAAGAAGAGCGCGTTGATGGAGCCATCTTCGGTCGCGTCAAAGGCGGCTTTACCGTGGATCTGGGCGGCGCTGTTGCCTTCCTTCCCGGCTCTCAGGTTGACGTCCGCCCTGTGCGGGACGCAGGCCCCCTGATGGGCATGAAGCAACCCTTCCAGATCCTCAAAATGGACCGTCGCCGTGGCAACATCGTTGTCTCGCGTCGCGCCATTCTGGAAGAATCGCGCGCCGAACAGCGCGCCGAAGTCATCGGCAATCTGACCGAAGGTCAGGTCGTCGACGGCGTGGTCAAGAACATCACCGAATACGGTGCGTTTGTTGATCTGGGCGGCGTTGACGGTCTGTTGCACGTCACCGACATGGCATGGCGCCGTGTGAACCACCCTTCGGAAATCCTGGCGATCGGCGAGACCATCAAGGTCCAGGTCATCAAGATCAACAAGGAAACCCACCGCATCAGCCTCGGCATGAAGCAATTGCAGTCCGATCCGTGGGATGCTGTTGAAAAGGCTTACGCCATCAGCACCGTCCACAAGGGCCGCGTGACCAACATCACCGATTACGGCGCATTTGTTGAGCTGGAAGCCGGCGTTGAAGGTCTGGTTCACGTCAGCGAGATGTCCTGGACCAAAAAGAACGTCCACCCCGGCAAGATCGTTTCTACTTCGCAAGAAGTCGACGTCATGGTTCTGGAAATCGACAGCGCCAAGCGCCGCGTTTCCTTGGGTCTCAAGCAGACCCAGCGCAACCCGTGGGAAGTGTTCGTCGAGAAGTATCCGGTCGGCTCAACCATCGAAGGCGAAGTCAAGAACATCACCGAATTCGGTCTGTTCGTCGGCCTCGACGGTGATATCGACGGCATGGTTCACCTCTCGGACCTGTCGTGGGACAGCCGTGGCGAAGACGCCATTCAGAACTACCGCAAGGGCGACGTGGTGCAAGCCGCCGTCACCGAAGTGGATGTCGAGAAAGAGCGGATCTCGCTTTCGGTCAAAGCCTTGGGCGAAGACACCTTCTCGGATGCGGTTGACGGCGTTAAGCGCGGCTCGATCATCACCGTAGAGGTAACCGTGGTCGAAGAAGGTGGCATCGAGGTGGATTACAACGGCATGAAGTCGTTCATCCGCCGCAGCGACCTGTCGCGCGACCGTGGCGATCAGCGTCCTGAGCGGTTCCAGGTTGGCAACAAGGTTGACGTTCGCGTCACCGCCGTCGATTCCAAGACCCGCAAACTGGGCCTGTCGATCAAAGCACGCGAGATCGCCGAAGAGAAAGAAGCGGTCGAACAGTTCGGCTCGTCTGATTCGGGTGCGTCCTTGGGCGACATCCTTGGCGCAGCCTTGAAAGACCGCAGCTGATCCTTTCGGCTGTCTGACATCGCGGAAAGGCCTCGTCTTTGACGGGGCCTTTCTGATTCTGGGTCGTTAACGTCCTCCAAGTGCCCGTTTTTGTTTGTCAGCGGGCAAAACTTGCTTTTATAGTCGGGTAGAAAAAACGTGGCGGCCACTGACAAGAGCCGGGCCACAGGGGGGACTACGGATGATCCGTTCGGAACTGATCCAGAAGATCGCGGATGAAAACCCGCACCTGACGCAGCGCCATGTTGAGCGTATCGTCAATACCGTCTTCGAGGAAATCATCGAAGCACTGGCCAAGGGCGACCGGGTCGAGCTGCGCGGCTTTGGCGCGTTTTCGGTCAAGGCGCGCGATGCCCGCGTGGGGCGCAACCCGCGCACGGGCGAAGCGGTGCAGGTAGATGACAAGAAGGTTCCCTTCTTTAAAACCGGCAAGCTGCTGCGCGATCGGCTGAACGGCAAGTAACGTCGCCCTTTGGCTGCTTGCCTTGCACCCGGTCGCGATAGGGTCGATACTGGGCCAGAAGTAAAACAGGTCTGGTCTCATGCTGCGCTATTTGCGACTTATCTTTATTGCCGGGACGGGGGTCGTCCTTTTGCTGGTGGCTCTGGCCAATCGTGCGCCCGTGCCCGTGCGGCTGTTGCCGCAAGAGATGGCGGCGTTTCTGGGCTTGGTCGAGCCGTGGAGCATCCCCCTGTTTTTGGTGATTCTGGCGGCGGTCGCTTTGGGCGTGCTGATCGGCTTTGTCTGGGAATGGTTCCGCGAGATGCGGATTCGCGGCGATGCAAAAGTGAAAACCCGCGAAGTGGCGCGGTTGGAGCGTGAATTGGCCGTGATGCGCGACACCAAAGAGCCGGAAAAGGACGATGTTCTGGCCCTGCTGGACAATGGCCGCCCGTAAGATGGCCGACATCCGCGTCAAGATTTGTGGGCTGAAAACCCTTGAAGACATCGCAGCCGTCGCTGCTGCAAAGGCGGCCTATGCGGGCTTTGTGTTCTTCCCCAAAAGCCCCCGCCACCTGAGTTTTGATCAGGCCCGCGCGCTGGCTCTCGCCGCGCCCGAAGGCCTGTGCAAGGTCGCCCTGACCGTTGACGCCGATGACGCGCTGCTGGATGCGCTGCTGGCCACCGTGCCGATCGACATGCTGCAACTTCATGGCCATGAAAGCCCGGACCGGGTGGTGGCGGTCAAGGCCCGCTACAGGCTGCCTGTGATGAAGGCTGTGGGGGTTGCCGATGCCAGCGATCTGGCCGCTCTTTTGGACTATAGCCTTGTGGCCGATCAGATCTTGGTCGATGCCAAACCCCCCAAAGACGCCGATCTACCGGGTGGCAACGGACTGGCCTTTGACTGGCGGCTGGTCGCGCAGCGCCGCTGGTTGCGGCCATGGATGCTGGCCGGAGGGTTGACCCCGGACACGGTTGCCGAGGCGATTCGCCTGACAAATGCGCGTCAGGTCGATGTGTCATCGGGCGTGGAATCTGCGCTGGGAGTGAAAGACCCCGCGCGGATCAAGGCGTTTACCGCTGCCGCTCATGACGCAGGGGCCATCCCGCTTTTGCGTTAAGAGCCACGCTTGCCCGCATCGGGCGGCGCCTCTGGCGGGGATATTTAGACAAAGAGGATGGCATAGGAGCCGTGTCTTGCCCTTCCTTTGTGCAAAATATCCCGGGGGGAGGCGAAGCCGGGGGCAGCGCCCCCTTTCCGAGGCCGCGCAAGAGCGCTACACCCTTCGTCAAGCGCAAGGGAGATCGCCATGGCCGAAGACGGTGTGAACAGCTTTATGACAGGCCCGGATGAGCAGGGCCGGTTCGGTATGTTTGGCGGACGGTTCGTCTCTGAAACCCTGATGCCGCTGATTCTTGAGTTGGAAGCGCGTTATGAACATGCCAAGACTGACCCTACTTTTTGGGCTGAGATGGATGATCTTTGGACGCATTATGTCGGCCGCCCCTCGCCTTTATATCACGCCGAACGCCTGACCCAGCACTTGGGCGGCGCGAAAGTCTATATGAAGCGAGATGAGCTGAACCACACTGGTGCCCACAAGATCAATAACGTCTTGGGCCAGATCATCCTTGCCCGCCGCATGGGCAAAACCCGGATCATTGCCGAAACGGGCGCGGGCCAGCATGGTGTGGCCACCGCCACCGTCTGCGCCAAGTTCGGGCTGAAATGCATTGTCTACATGGGCGCGCATGATGTGGAACGCCAAGCCCCCAACGTCTTCCGGATGAAGCTGCTGGGCGCCGAGGTTATCCCCGTTACCTCTGGCCGTGGAACGCTGAAAGACGCGATGAACGATGCGTTGCGCGATTGGGTCACCAATGTGCGCGACACCTTCTATTGCATCGGCACCGTGGCCGGCCCGCACCCATACCCCGCGATGGTCCGCGATTTCCAGTCGATCATCGGCAAGGAAGTGCGCTGGCAACTGGCCGATCAAGAGGGCGAGGGTCGCTTGCCCGATACCGTCATCGCGGCCATCGGCGGCGGCTCCAACGCCATGGGCCTGTTCTACCCGTTCCTTGACGACCCCTCGGTGAACATCATCGGGGTTGAGGCGGGCGGCAAAGGCGTGGATGACCGGATGGAGCATTGTGCCTCTCTGACCGGCGGCCGCCCGGGCGTGTTGCACGGCAACCGCACCTATCTGTTGCAAGATCCCGATGGCCAGATCCTTGAAGGCTTTTCGATCAGCGCAGGCCTTGATTACCCCGGCATTGGCCCGGAACACGCCTGGCTGCACGACATGGGCCGCGCGCAATATGTCTCCATCACCGACAAAGAAGCGCTTGAGGCGTTCCAGCTGTCTTGCCAGCTTGAAGGCATCATCCCGGCGTTGGAGCCTAGCCACGCCTTGGCCCATGTGATGAAGATCGCGCCGACGCTGCCGAAAGAGCATATCATCGTGATGAACATGTGCGGCCGGGGTGACAAAGACATCTTCACCGTCGCCAAACACCTTGGGTTTGACATGAAGATCTAAGCGGCCTGCCGCTTTTGCCCTGATTGACCGGACTGACGGGCATTATGCTTGGCCGCCCGTCTGCATTGTTGCCTCTGATAGAACAATGCCGCGATTCTGCCGCAGATTGGACACAATCTGCGGCGGCCAAACGGTGGCGCAATCAGCGCTTTTTTATGAGGACATCATGAAACTCGAAGTGGTGGGGCTCGTTATGGGGCTCGGTTTTAGTCTGGTCATGCCAACAGCCATGGTCGCCCAGGACTCCGTCGCCCAGGACTCCGTCGGCCAAATTGAGGGGGACATACCTGCCCCGAGGGACGACAGCATGCCTGAGGTTTTCGGGCCGGATGAAACGCTTGTTACAGTGGAAAAGGAGGCCGTATCGGATGAGGAGCCTCTTGTCGGTATCGCCATATCGGATGGCGGCGTGGCAGAGGGGGGTGTCGTCGGCGAAGGCGTGGTTTACGTTTGCAACGGCAACGAATGCGAGCCCACCTCTGAACCATTGATGATCTATTATTCGATCGGGCTTGAGGGCGCCCCCTCAATGGCACCGGAACCCGAATTGGCCCCTTCCATGCCTCCTGAACCCGAAGCAACCATGGGCCTCGGCTCGCCTCTGGCCATTGCGGTCAACGAAGGGGATCGGCAAAAGGTCGGCAAGACTTTGACAGCCGCTGGAAGCGACTGCTCCAGAGGGGCGCTGTATCGTAATGGCGCGCGCGTGGCCAATCCTTGCGCTGGCAACTGACCAAAGGCAACTCCGCCGACTGGCGTCCGAACCTAGGGTCGGGCGCCTTTTTCCTTCCCTAGAACCGGGGCACCTGTCCGGGGGCAGAGCCCGCGTCGACCAAGCCATAGCGCAAGCCGCGCCCGATGCGATGCACCAAAGCGGACCATTGCAGGGCGGTTTCTTCGGGCAGATGTTTGGTCAGGGTGGCATCAAACAGCGCCAGCCACGGCTCGAACATCCCGGGCCGCACATTGCCCGCCTGCTGATGCTTTGCCATCGGATTGCCGTCATAGCCCCGCTCAAACAAGATCGCATTGCGCCAAAAGGCGGTGATCTTGACCTCATGTGCGGGCCAGTCGGTGACATGGGCGGCAAAGACCGGGCCCAGAACGGGATGCAGGCGCACGGCGGCATAGAAATCGGCCACAACGGCGGCAATCTGGGCGTCTGTGACGGGAAAACGGGCAAAGGTCATGGCGCTAGTCTTTCCCCTTCGACGGGGCGTCGCAAGGGCCGCTTTGTCGCAGGGCTACGCCGGATCGGTGGCATAGATCTGCAGCACCTCGATCGGCACCACATGCAGGGTATTTTGATGCGTCGCCTGCAAATGCACCAGCGGGGCCGCACCCTCATCATGCGCTTGCAGGAACCGCGAGGCACACAGACACCACTGATCGCCGGGCTTTAGCCCCGCAAAGCCGAACTCAGGCCGCGGGGTCGACAGATCATTGCCAAGGTATTTCGACAGCGCCAGAAATTCCGCCGTCATCACCGCGCAAACCGTGTGCAGGCCCCGGTCCATCGGGCCGGTGTTGCAACAGCCGTCTCGGAAAAACCCGGTGATCGGGTCTGTTGAGCAGGGCGTCAGCGTGCCGCCCAGAACGTTCAGCGATGGCTCCATCATGGGTCGGTCTCCGTCACGGTTGGCCCCCAGCATGACCCGCGCGGGCCGGAAAATCCACCCCCCGCCAAGGGCAAGATCAGATCGCCGCCCACCAGCCGGGTCAGAATGCGCGGCACTGGCCAGATCTGCGACACAGGCATCAACAGCCGGTCGCGGATCACTGGCAGAACCCGGCTACCTGATTGATATTGCGGGGTGAAAACCGCACTCATCGCCTGATACAGCCGCACATGCCACCGACGCAGCCGCGCATATGTCGGGCCTGCGTCCGCGCCTTCGGTCTGCACCGCCAAGGCCAGCGCATAGGCATCCAGCAGCGCCATATTCGCGCCCTGTCCCAGTTGGGGCGACGCCCGATGCGCCGCATCGCCAATGTGCACCAGCCGGTCGCCATAAGGTTTGCGCAAAGTGCCATGCGAATAGCGCGCGGGCGTCATCTGGGCTGTCGATCCAATCTGCGCCACAAAAGGCGCCATTTGCGGCCAAAGGTCCGTCACCTCGGCCCTCCAGACGTCAATATCCGCCGCCGCCCAGCCGTCAAGGTCCGCGCGCGGCAAAGACCAGAACACCGCCGCCATCGCTGGCTTGTCCGCAAAAACCTGCCCCAAAGGCATCACCCCGGCCATCCGGTCGGCGCGGCGATAGCGCTGGGTCAACTCATCTTGCGGCATCTCCGCCCGGGCAGGCCAAGGCACCGTGCCCCAGATCGCCCCAAATCCCAAAGCCCGCGCCTTCAGCGGCGACAGGGCCGCTCCGGCCCCAGCCGCATCCACCACCAGATCGAACCGGCCCAAAGAGGCCCTTTTGGCCAGCACCTCGCGCCCATCCGCGCAGGCGCGCGCCCTGTCAATCCGCGTATCGGGCACAATCACCGCCCCCGCGGCGAGTGCCGCCGCATGAACCGCCTCAAACAATGCGGTGCGGTGAATGGCCAAACCCCGGCGCGGCCCGCCCGCCCTGTCATAAGCCACATCCAAAACCTTGCGGCCGCCCACAACCTCCACCCCCGTCATCCGGTGAAGCCAGGCGCCCCGCGCAAACCCCGCTTCTGCCCCGATCATCCGCAAAACCGCCTGACCAACCGGCTGGATCACCAGCCCAGACCCCACCGGCTGGGGCGCTGTGAACTGGTCAAACACCACTACCCAATGCCCGGCCCGCGCCAGAAACGCGGCCGCCGTCAGCCCGCCAATTCCGGCCCCGGCAATAGCAATGGACAACACCTGCGACATCCCGGGCACCATGCCCAAGGCCGCAGGCCACCGCAAGCCCGCGCCCCTTTACCCGCCGCCCCCGCGCGCCTATAAGGCGGCCATGCAAAACGGGCTTGGCTTACAGCGAATTACCGGCCCGGCAGGCTGACATCGTCAGCCGCCGGGTTAAGCCGTCGTTTTCCCTTACATTAGCCAGAGATTTCCCATGTGCGCTGATACGCCCGCCAATACCCCCGACTACCGCGACACCGTTTTCCTGCCGCAAACAGATTTCCCGATGCGCGCAGGCCTGCCGCAGCGCGAACCTGCTTGGCTGGCCCAATGGGAACAGATCGGCATCTATGACCGCTTGCGCGAGAAAACCGGCCGCAAGCCCTTCGTCCTGCACGATGGCCCCCCCTATGCCAACGGCCATCTGCACATCGGCCATGCGCTGAACAAGATCCTCAAGGATATGGTCGTCCGCAGCCAGCAGATGATGGGCAAAGACGCCCGCTATGTGCCCGGCTGGGATTGCCACGGGTTGCCGATCGAGTGGAAGATCGAAGAGCAATACCGCGCCAAAGGCCTGAACAAAGACGATGTCGATGTGGTGACCTTCCGCCAGGAATGTCGCGCCTTTGCAACCGGTTGGGTCGATATCCAGCGCGAGGAATTCAAGCGCCTTGGCATCACCGGCAACTGGGCCGACCCCTATCTGACGATGGATTACCACGCCGAAGCCGTCATCGCCGATGAGTTCATGAAACTCTTGATGAACGGCACCCTCTACCAAGGCTCCAAACCCGTGATGTGGTCGCCGGTCGAAAAAACCGCGCTGGCCGAGGCCGAGGTCGAATACCACGACCACACCAGCCATCAGGTTTGGGTGCGGTTTCCAATCATCTCCGGTGACGCGCTGTTTACCAAAACAAAAACTGACGTCCTGATCTGGACAACCACACCGTGGACCATCCCGCAAAACCGCGCGATCAGCTTTGGCCCCGAGATCAGCTATGGCCTTTATGAGGTCATCGGGCGCCCAGAAGACAGCACCGCGACCATTGGGCAGCGGGTGCTGATGGCCGACACGTTGGCCGAAGCCGTCTTTGCCCAAGCCAAGCTTTCTGGCCCCGATATGATCCGCCGCCTGTGCGATGTTTCTGCCGCCGATCTGGCTGGCCTGATCTGCGCCCACCCCTTCCGCGGCGTCGAAGGTGGCGCTGCTGAATGGGATTATGACGTCCCCATGCTCCCCGGTGATCATGTCACCGATGACGCGGGCACGGGCTTTGTCCACACAGCCCCCAGCCACGGCGATGACGACTATCAGATGGGCGTCAAATTCAAACTGCCAATGACCTATAATGTCGAAGGCGATGGCAGCTACCGCGCCGATCTGCCCTTGTTCGGTGGTCAGCACATCATCCTACCCGATGGCAAGGAAGGCCCCGCAAACGTCAGCGTTATCAAACAACTTGCCTATTCCGGCGCGCTGTTTGCCAAGGGTAAGTTGAAGCACAGCTACCCCCATTCCTGGCGCTCCAAAGCCCCCGTGATCTACCGCAACACCCCCCAATGGTTCGCGGCCATCGACAAAAAGATCGACGATGGGCAGGGCGAATACGGCGACACCATCCGCGCCCGGGCGCTGAAATCCATCGCCGATTTGGTCAAGTTCACGCCGGAATCCGGCAAGAACCGCCTCCATTCGATGATCGCCGCGCGCCCCGATTGGGTGCTGTCGCGCCAACGCGCCTGGGGCGTTCCCTTGACCTGCTTTGTCAAAAAGGGCGCCAAACCTACCGACGACGGCTTCCTTCTGCGCCACCCAGAGGTCAACGCCCGCATCAAGGCCGCGTTCGAGGCTGAAGGCGCCGATGTCTGGTATGTGCTAGGATTCAAGGATAGCATCCTGTCCGGGCTGGTCAATCCGTCGGATTATGAACAAGTGATGGATGTGCTGGATGTCTGGTTCGACTCCGGCTCCACCCACGCCTTCGTCCTGCGCGACCGTGAAGACGGCGCGCCCGATGGCATCGCCGACCTCTATCTTGAGGGCACCGACCAGCATCGCGGCTGGTTCCATTCCAGCATGCTGCAAGCCTGCGGCACCAAGGGCCGCGCGCCGTATCGCGGCCTGCTGACGCATGGCTTCACGCTGGATGAAAAGGGCATGAAGATGTCCAAAAGCTTGGGCAACACCATCGTCCCGCAAGCGGTGATCGACGAATATGGCGCCGATATCTTGCGGCTTTGGGTGGCCTTGGTTGATTTCACCAATGACCAGCGGATCGGCAAAGAGATCCTGAAAGGCGTCGCCGACAGCTATCGCCGCCTGCGCAACACCCTGCGCTTCCTTTTGGGCAACCTTGAAGGCTTTACCGAGGCCGAGACGGTTGACGCAAAAGACATGCCAGAGTTGGAGCAATGGGTGCTGCACGGTCTTGCCGAACTCGACGGTGAAGTCCGCGCAGGCTATGCGGCCTATGATTTCCAGGGCGTGTTCCAAAAGCTGTTTGCGTTTTGCACCACGGATCTATCGGCGGTCTATTTCGACATCCGCAAAGACGCGCTTTACTGCGATGGGGCAGACAGCCTGCGCCGCCGCGCCAGCCGCACGGTGCTGGATCTGATCTATCAGCGTTTGACGACCTGGCTGGCACCGATCCTGACCTTTACGATGGAAGAGGTCTGGCTTTGCCGCAATCCGGACGGCGGCTCTATCCACCTTCTGGATTTCCCAGACACGCCAATGGCTTGGCTGAATCCCACTCTTTCAGCCAAATGGGATGGCATCCGCGCCGCCCGCCGGGTGGTGACAGGCGCGCTGGAGGTGCAGCGCACCGCCAAGGTGATCGGCGCCAGTCTTGAGGCTGCCCCAGTTGTCCACGTCGCCGACACAGCCATCCTCGCGGCGCTGAAATCAGTAGATTTCGCCAATCTCTGCATCACCAGCGGCATCCAACTGACAGCCGACCCCGAACCGGCCGAGGCCTTCCGCCTGCCCGAAATTCCCGGCATCACCGTGGTCTTTGAACAGGCTCCGGGGGAGAAATGCCAACGCTGCTGGCAGATCCTGCCAGACGTAGGCACGCATAAACACGCGGCCACCTGCAAACGGTGCAACGACGTTTTGGGATGAAAAACCCGTAGGATGGGCAATACTGCCCATCCTACGGCAAGTCAGGCCCGGTTCAGGACAGGGAGTGCCCAACCCGGCTGAAACTCTTTGCGCGCCACCGGCAGCAGTCCCAGATGCAGCGCCTCGACCTCGGAGCGCGTCAGGCCGATATCGTCCAAAAGCCGATCATCCGCCCGCGCCAGCAAGGCAGCCGTAGAGCGGCGCAGATGCAGTTGGGTGATGAAACGAGTGAACATGATGGCCTCCTATGGATCAGCCCCTGATATGATCCTTGCTTTGACATTTGACAAACGAATAGGTTTTATGGGTCACATTGGCTGAACTCATGGGTCACACATGCCCCCCACCCTCGACAGCGATCTGATGCGCAGTTTCCTCGCCGTGGCCGATTGCGGGTCGGTCACCGCCGCCGCAGACCGCCTGCACCGGACGCAATCCGCCGTCTCGTTGCAAATCAAACGGCTGGAAGACAGCCTTGGCCAACCCCTCTTCCACCGCCTCGCCCGCGGCGTCTCGCTCACCCCACGGGGCGAGCAACTGCTCCCCTACGCCCGCCGCGTCATCGCCGCCCTTGACGAAGCCGCCATTGCCCTGCGCGAACGCCCGCTGATAGGCCCCGTCCGCATCGGCATCCCCGATGAATACTCCGGCACCATCCTGCCCCGCGCCCTTGCCGCCTTTGACGAACGGCATGAGGGCGTGCAGGTCACCGTCACCGTCGATCATTCCGAAGGGCTGATCCGCGCGCTGGACTCTGACCGTCTCGATCTGGCGGTGATCTACGACTGGGCCTATACCCAAGAGGGAGAGATAATTTGCGTCGATCCCACCGTCTGGGTCACCTCCTCCACCCATCAGCAACACCTGCGCCGCCCGTTGCCCGTCGCGGTCTATGTTCGATCAGACTGGAGCCGCGATTACGCCAAAGCCTCGCTGGATCGCCAAGGGATGGACTGGCGCCCGGCATGGGTCTGCGACACCGCATCCGGCTTTCGCGCTGCCATCACCAACGGCATGGCTATCGCGCCCCTGTCGCGCAGCACGATCCCGCAAGATTGCCGCGAACTGACCACATCAGACGGCTTTCCCATCGTCGATTCCGCCCGCATCCTGTTGCGCCGCAACCCGCGCGGCACCTCTCCGGCAGTCGAAGGTCTGGCCACCATATTGCGCGAAGCCTTCGCCCCCTTGGGCACCCTGCGCCCCGACACCCCGACGCAAGGCCCAGAATGACCGTGACCCTGCAAACCCCTATTGGTCCCATATCCTTGCGCGATGACGGCCGGCAGATCACCGCGCTGGAGTGGCAGATGGGGCAGGGGCCTGCCACCCCTTTGCAAGCCGATGCCCTGCGCCAACTTGCCGAGTATTTTGCAGGCACCCGCCAAACCTTCGACGTGCCGCTGGATTGGGGAACAGGCCTTCACTACCGCGTCCGCCACGCGATAGCCGCCATTCCTTTTGGGCAAACCCGCACCTATGGCGATATCGCCAAAGCCGTTGGCGCCCCTGCGCAAGCCGTGGGCCAAGCCTGCGGCGCCAACCCCATTCCCATCCTGATCCCCTGCCACCGCATCCTCGGCGCCAAAACCCTTGGCGGCTTTTCCGCGCCGGGCGGGGTTGAGACCAAAGTGGCGCTTTTGCGTCACGAAGGGGCGGCGGGCCTGCTGATCTGACGATGCCTCTTGTCCGCTGCAAACCATCAACGCATGGTCCGGCCGAACGCCCCTTTTTCGGAGTGATCTTTGATGACGACGCCATATTCGCCCACCGGCCTGTCCCGTGCTTTTGCCACCTTTGCCCTTGGCCTGATTGCGACGCAGGCAGGGATCATGGCCGTCAGCTATGCCTTTCCAGATCTGAAAATGCCGTCGACCACGGGTTTGCTGATCGTGATGGTCGCGGCGATGGTGGCGGGGCAAAGCTTTGCCAAAAGAACCGGCCGGGTGATGGCGCGCGCCGAGCGGTGGCGCTTTTCCTTCGGATCGGTGGCGATTGCACTGGCGGTTGGGGCGGCAACGCTGGCCGGGGTCATGGCCTATTTTGGGGTGCCAATTTCAGCGGATACTATGGCGCTCTTGATCACCGGCAATTTCAGGTCGGCGGCCATGATAAAGGATTGGCTTTTGATCCTTGTGGCCGCAAGCGCCGTGCTCTCCCTGCTGACAAGCTGGTTTTTTGTCAACATGGGCGCCAAGACAATGCTGAAAGCGTTAGAAAAGCAGGCTGCCAAGGCCAAGCGCGCGCCTTAAGGCCTTTGTCTGGCGCTTGCACTGGCCTTACTGCCCAGCTACCCCTTTGGCACATGGTTCATAACAGGCGCATGACGTGACCCTTAGCGTCTTTCTGGCCGTCCTTGGCGCGGCCTTCCTTCATGCCAGCTGGAATGGCCTGATCCGCACCGGAAACCCGGGCGGGTCTCGGTTGCAGAACCTGTTGGTGATGGCCTTGTTGCAAGGCGGGATCGGAGTGGCCCTGCTAGCCTTCGCGCACCTGCCGCCCTTGCACATCTGGCCGTGGATCCTTGCCGCTTCTGTGCTGCATACCGGATACAAACTGTGCCTCTCGGCGGCCTATGACCACGGTGATCTAAGCCGCGTCTATCCTTTGGCGCGCGGGTCTGCGCCCTTGATGGTGCTGTTGGCCTCGGTCGCCGTCGGGGCTGACGTGCTGACCACGGGCGAGATCTTGGCCGTGCTGGTGCTGGTGGCGGGTATCCTAACCATGGCGGGCGGGTCGATCCGTGCGGGGGAAAGCCGCCGGTTGATCCCTTGGGCACTGGCGACGGCGGTGATGACCACGGGCTATACGTTGGTCGATGGTCTGGGCGCGCGGGCGGCCGGGGATCTGCTGATGTTTCTGGGCTGGACCTTCGCGCTGGATGGGCTGTTCTTTGGCCTGTTTGTGCTGGCATGGCGCGGCCCGAAGATCTTTCGCGTGCCGCTTATAGGCTGGGGCAGGGGGGCGCTGGCGGCTGCGGCCTCGCTTGGGGCTTACGGCGTCGTGGTCTGGGCAATGACCCAAGCCCCGATTGCGCTGGTCGGCGCGCTGCGCGAAACCTCGATCCTGTTTGCCATGCTGATCGGCTGGCGGTTCTTTGGCGAACGGCTGGGCCGTGACAAATTGGTGGCGGGCGGGTTGATCTTGTTGGGTGTGGCTTTGATGCGGGGGGCGGCATGACCTGGGGCGTCTTTTTGGCGGTGATGGGCGCGGCCTTTTTGCATGCCTTATGGAATGCGCTGATCAAGCTGGGCACGTCCAAAGTAGGTGGCATGGTCATCTTGTCGATCGTCGAGGTGCCCATTGGGCTGGCCGTGGTAATGATCACCCCCGCCATCGACCCTGCCGCCATTCCATGGGTGATCGCCGCAGGCTGCACCCATTTCGCCTATAAGTTCTTTCTGACCTACGCCTATGATCGTGGCGATCTGAGCCGCGTCTACCCCATCGCGCGCGGGGCTGCGCCGATGTTGGTGGCGCTGGTCGGGGTGTTCCTTTTGGCCGATGCTGTCACCCGTCAGCAATATATCGCCATCGCCGTGCTGGCGCTGGGCATCCTATTGATGGCGCGCGGCGTCTTTACCAGTGGCGAGGATCGCAAGCTGTTGCCCTTTGCCCTTGGCTCGGCCCTTGCCACCGCGACTTATACGCTGATCGATGGCACGGGCGCGCGGGTGTCGGGCTCTGCTGCGGCCTATGTGGCTTGGGTCTTTGTGGCGGATGGGCTGATCTTTAGCCTGGGTATGGTTGCCTTGCGGGGGCTGGATGTGATTCCGCGCCAGCGTCGGGCTTGGGTGATGGGGACTTGCGCTTCGGCCGCCAGCTATGGCGCTTATGCGGTGTCGATCTGGGCGATGACGATTGCGCCCATCGCGCTGGTTGCGGCGTTGCGCGAGACCTCGATCCTGTTTGCGGTCTTGATCGGGTGGCTGGTTTTTGGCGAACGGATGGGCCGCGACAAGGCCATCGCGGCGCTGGTGATCGTGGGCGGGGTTATTTTGTCCCGGCTGTGACGAACGGTTTTTCTGCGAAAAATCCGGCGCTTAACTGACTCGGTGGATCCGCGCGGGCACCAGTTCCTGCACGATCCCGGCAAGGATCAGATAGACCGAGGTCACGATCAGGCCCCAATGGACCAGCGCGCCTTCGTCAAAATTCAACCAAGCCGACCAGGCCGCAAAGCCGATCCACAAGATGCACATCGCCAGCGACAACGGCCGCCACCTTTTGGTTCGCGTGGGGTGGACGAATTTCAGATTGGTGAACATGGTCAGCGTTAGGCCGATCACCAGCACAAGCGTCACCCATTTTTCCGGCTGAATCGCAAAGATCACCAGCACAACCATGTTCCAGCAGGCCGGAAACCCGGCAAAGCTTTTGTCCTTGGTCTTCATCCGCGTGTCGGCGAAATACACGACCGAGCCATAGGTGATCACGATAATCGCCAGCCACCCTGTCCACCCCGACAGCAGACCCGATTGAAACAGCGCGAATGCGGGGATGAACACATAAGTCAGAAAGTCGATGATCAGATCCATCAACTCACCGTCATAGTTGGGAAAGTTCTTACCCACATCGTATTTGCGCGCCAAAGGACCGTCGATTCCATCGACGATCAGGGCCACAACCAGCCACAGATACATCAGGCTCCAGTTGGCTTGAACCGCGGCCAGCATGGCAAACATCGCCAAAACCGCGCCGGTGGCGGTGAACAAATGAACCGATAGGGCTTTGAGACGAACAGACATATGCCCTTGTTGAACCAATTTTTCGATCAGTGCAATCGCACTTTGGATCAGAAATCCCTACCCGCGCGCCCGGGGGTGGGCGTTGTCATAAACCTCCATCAACCGCGTGGCATCCACGGCGGTATAGGCTTGGGTGGTCGACAGGGACGCATGGCCCAAGAGTTCCTGAATGGAACGCAGATCGCCCCCGGCAGATAAAAGATGCGTGGCAAAGCTGTGGCGCATCGCATGCGGCGTCGCCGTTGCGGGTAATCCCAGTTGCAGCCGGGCCTTTTCCATCGCCAATTGCACCAGCCTTGGGTTCAACGCCCCGCCCCGCGCGCCGCGAAACAACGCCTCACCTGCGCCCAGATCATAGGGGCAAAGGCGCACATAGCGCGCCACCGCCTGCGCCGCCGCAGGCAAAACCGGCACCAGCCGCGTCTTGTCGCCCTTGCCGGTAATCCGCAGCACCTCGGGCAAAGGCGAGGCCGCCCCGGTCAGGCCCAAAGCCTCCGATATTCGCAAACCGCAGCCATAAAGCAGTGTCACCACCGCAATATCGCGCGCCTGCTGCCAATCGTCGCGCGCCTGAAACCCCACGGTTTCAATCATATCGACGGCACCTTGCACCGACAAAGGCCGGGGCAGTCTACGGCGATATTTCGGCCCACGGGCAGATAAAACCGTGGTCGCCTCCATCCCCTCGCGGTCGGCAACCCAAGCGGTAAACGACTTTACCGATGACAACGCCCGCGCCAAAGACCGCGCCTCAACCCCACGGCCACGCTCATGCGCCATCCAGGCCCGCAGGTCCGATTGCCCGGTCTGCACCACCGCGCGCAAACCTTCGGCCCCGCCGCGATGCCGCGTCAAAAACCCAAGATAGCGCGCCACATCGGCACTATAGGCGGTGATCGTATTGGCGCTGGCGCCGTTTAGCGCGCGCAGATGGGCCAGCCAATCGGCCAACGCCTGCCGCAAGGCGGGCGCCACGCCAATCATGACAGCCAGCGGCGCATCGTCCGTTCAAACACGCCGGCAAAGAACGCCAGCAAATCCGTGCCATGCGTCGGCTTGAACTGATGCGGATCTTCCGCGCCCAAAGCCAGCATCCCCGGCAAACGCCCCTTGCCGAAATCCAACCGCAACAACGCTTCCGAGCGGACATAGCCCGCGCGATCGGCATATAAAGCATCACTTTCCGGCATCACCTGCCGCAAGGTAACCGGCCGCAAAGGCACATTCCGCCCGCCCGAGACGTATTCGGCCACAAAGCCCGGCTCAGCCACATACAAAACATCGCCCAACCGCCGCAGCGCCGCATCCTCGGGGTCCTGAACCGATTCCAGCACCAACCGCACGCAATCCACCCGCAAGGTGGCCGCCACATCGGTGGTCAGCGCTTTGAGGAAATCCTCAAAGGCCAGCGGATCCAGCATCTGCAAAATCGCCCGATGTACCTGATTGGTGCCCGCTAGATTGTCATAAGCCGCGGCAATCACCGACCGATGGGTGTCTTCCAAGCGGTCCAGCCGGGTCTCCAGCCGTTGCATGGCAATGCCGCGCAGATCAACGATATTGGCGCCCATCGCCCGCTCATTGGCAGAGACCAAGGCGTTCATCAGGTCGCGGTCTTCCAGAATCGTCTCGGGTTCCGAAAGGATTCGGTCACGCAGGTCTGGTTCGATCATGTAAAATCTGCCCGGCTGTTTCTTGGTTCTTTGCCCGGCACTATAACAGCCCCTGTGGATAAAGGGGCAAATCTTTCCCGCGTCTTCCGGGGTTTTCTGCATCAAGCGTGACATCGCTGCACTGAAAGGGCCCAAGGTCGCAAAACCTCAAGCCCTTCATCTTGGCAAGAATACTCTGGCGGGAAGCGCGAAGGCGCGCCTTCGCGCGCGGGGGCAAAGCCCCCGATGCATCAGCGGTCAGAGAATCTTCTGACCCGTCTTTGCCCAATCCTTCATGAACTGCTCGATGCCCTTATCGGTCAGCACATGTCCCGCCATCGCCTTGATCACGCTTGGCGGTGCGGTCATCACATCCGCCCCGATCAGCGCGCATTGTGATGCATGGTTCAGCGTGCGGATAGACGCCGCCAAGATATTGGTTTCAAAGCCATAATTATCATAAACCTGACGGATGTCAGAAATCAGCTCCAACCCGTCAATGTTGATATCATCCAAACGCCCGATAAAGGGGCTGATGAACGTGGCCCCGGCTTTGGCCGCCAACAGCGCCTGATTGACGCTGAAACACAGCGTCACATTCACCATTTTACCCTCTTCCGACAACACTTTGCAGGCCTTCAGCCCGTCCCATGTCAACGGCACTTTCACCGCGATATTGGGCGCAATCTCGGCCAGCTTGCGGCCCTCGGCGATCATCTCATCGGCCTTCAGCGCCACGACTTCGGCCGAAACCGGGCCGGAAATGAACGAACAAATCTCTTTCGTCACCTCGATGATATCGCGCCCTGATTTCATGATCAGCGACGGGTTCGTCGTCACCCCATCCACCATCCCCAGATCATCCAACTCGCGGATCGCATCCACATCGGCGGTATCAACGAAAAATCTCATGGGACAAATCCTTTGGCTCTGGCAGGGGGGTGGCGATCACCGGGTTGCAAGCGTATTACCGCAAGACGGGCGCAAACAAAAGACGCGCCGCAAAAAAGATGTGAGCGCTAACAGTGGCTGAGCGGCAGTTTGAACAGGGGCAGCTTGTCGGGGTTCTGACCACAGAACCCCTCGGCCGCATCTTGGATTACAAAGCCCCCGAAGGCGGTTGCGGCACCGGCGATTTTGTCGAAGTCCCCCTCGGCCCCCGCCGCGTCCTTGGCGTGGTCTGGGGTCCGGGGGATGGCAAATGGGATCCGGCGAAGGTCCGCCCGGTAAACCGCGTGCTGGATGCCGCCCCGATGCGTGAAGAACTCCGCCATTTCCTGACCCGCACCGCCGATTACACCCTCACCCCACTGCCAGCCATGCTCCGCCTTGCCACCCGCACGCCGGGCCTTGCTGACCCACCCTCAACCCGCACCATCTACCGCCTGACCGGCACCGTCCCCAATTCCCTGACAGACGCCCGCCACCGCGTGGTTGAGGCTCTTCGCGCTTTCAACGGCGCCGCCGTCACCTTGGGCGAGCTAACCGAAGCCGCCGCCTGTGGCTCCAGCGTTGTCAAAGGCCTGATCAAGCTCGGCGTCGTCTCCGAGTCTGAGGCCCCCAAAGACCAACCCTACCCAACCCTCTCCCCCGCCGCCCTCAAACAACTGACTGGCGACCAAATCGCCGCAGGCGACGCCCTTGTCCACGCGGTTGCCGCCGAGGATTTCCAAGCCATTCTCCTGCGCGGCGTCACCGGCTCCGGCAAGACCGAGGTCTACTTAGAGGCCGTCGCCGAAGCCTTGAGACGCGGCCGCCAAGCCCTCGTCCTCCTCCCAGAAATCGCCCTCACCGCCGATTTCCTGTCCCGCGTCGAAGCCCGCTTTGGCGCCCGCCCCGCCGAATGGCACTCTGGCGTCACCATGACCGAGCGCCGCCGCTTGTGGAAAATGCTGGGGCAGGGCGAGGCCTCCCTCGTCGTCGGCGCCAGATCCGCCCTGTTCCTGCCCTTCCGCGACCTCGGGTTGATCATCGTCGATGAAGAACACGACACCTCCTATAAACAAGAGGACGGTGTCCTTTATAACGCCCGCGACATGGCGGTCCTGCGCGCCTCGATCACCGGCTGCCCCATCATCCTCTCCTCTGCCACCCCCAGTTTAGAAAGCTGGGCCAACGCCGAAGCTGGCAAATATACCCGCCTAGACCTAGGCGCCCGCTTTGGCGCGGCCCAAATGCCCCAAATGCGCAGCATCGACATGCGCGTGGAAAGCCTGGAGGCGAACCGCTGGATTTCCCCCACCCTCGCCAAAGGCGTCGCCGACCGCATCGCAAAGGGCGAGCAAGCGATGCTATTCCTGAACCGGCGCGGCTACGCCCCCGTCACCCTCTGCCGCGCCTGCGGCACTCAGGTCGGCTGCGATGATTGCGATGCCCGCATGGTCGAACACCGGTTCCTGAAACGCCTCGTCTGCCACCAATGCGGTGCCACCAAACCCATGCCCATCGCCTGCCCCGCTTGCGCCGTCGAAGGGCGCATGTCCGCCGTTGGCCCCGGTGTGGAACGGCTGGCCGAAGAGGTGGCCGAGCGTTTCCCCACCGCCCGGCTGGCCGTCCTGTCGTCGGACCTCTTCGCTTCTTCCCGCGCGTTAAAGGACCAGATCGTCGCCATCGCAGGCGGTGAAGCCGACATCATCATCGGCACCCAGATCGTCGCCAAAGGCCACAACTTCCCGCTGCTGACGCTGGTCGGCGTGATCGACGCCGACCTTGGCCTGCAAGGCTCCGACCTCCGCGCGGCCGAACGGACCTTCCAACTCATGCGCCAGGTCGCAGGCCGGGCAGGCCGCGCCGACAAACCGGGCGAGGCTTGGCTGCAAACGTTTCAGCCTGACCACCCCGTCATCCGCGCCATCCTGTCGGGCGAAGAAGAAGCCTTCTGGCAGGCCGAAGCCAACGAACGCCGCGCCGCGGGCGCCCCCCCCTACGGCCGCATGGCGGGCATCATCCTGTCGGGTCCCGACATGGCGCAGGTCTTCGACCTTGCCGGAGAGCTTGCCCGCCGCGACGGCCCCTTGCGCGCCATAGGAGCCGAAATCTTTGGCCCCGCCCCCGCGCCCATCGCAAGGATCCGAGGCCGCCACCGTGTCCGCCTGCTGGTCAAAGCGGCCAAATCCGCCGCCCTGCAACCCGCCCTTGCCAAATGGGCCGCGCAACTTCGCCTGCCCAATAACGTGCGCCTCGCGATAGATATTGACCCGCAAAGCTTCCTATGACGCAAAGAAGGCAGAGCCTCCGGCGGGGATACTTAAACAGAGAGGAAGGGGAAGACTTTGCCCGCCCTTAGCGCGGGCGGTGGATATGCGCGCTTTGCACCAGACCAAAGCCCACCAAAATCACCAGCATCGCCGATCCGCCATAGCTGAGCAGCGGCAAGGGCACGCCAACTACTGGCGCCATTCCCATCACCATCGACAGGTTCACCGCGATGTAAAAGAAGAAATTCGCCGCCACCCCCATGATCAAGAGCGACGAGAACCGATCCTTGTTCTGCATGGCCGAGACCAGACAGAACCCGATGATCAGCGCATAGATGATCAGCAGGGAAAACGCGCCGATAAAGCCGAACTCTTCGGCCAGCGTGGTAAAGATGAAATCGGTGTGCTTTTCGGGCAGAAAGTTCAGCCGCGACTGCGTGCCTTGCATGAAGCCTTTGCCCGACCAGCCGCCAGACCCCAGCGCGATCTTGGCCTGCATGATGTTATAGCCCGCGCCCAAGGGATCGGCCGAGGGGTCAAGGAAGGTGTCGATCCGGCGATATTGGTAATCATGCAGCAATTGCCACGGCGTGCCGCGGGTCAGGAACACTGCCGCCACCGCGCCCGTGGCCAAAGAGGCGATCGCCGCGAAATACCACAGCGATACGCCCGCCACGAACATCACCGCCCCCCCGCCAAGGATCAGCATCAAAGAGGTGCCAAGGTTGGGCTGCATCAGCACCAGAATGGTCGGCGCCACCGTCAGCAGCACCGGCACCAGAACCCATAACGGCTTGGAGATCCGCTTGTTGTCCAGCCAGTCGTAATAAGACGCCAGCAGCATCACCAGCGTGAATTTCATCATCTCTGAGGGTTGCAGGTTGATCGGCCCCAGTTCGATCCAGCGCTGGGCGCCCATGCCGATACTGCCCTTGAACTCCACAAAGATCAGCAAGGCGAAAGACACCAGATAGGCCACCCCCGCCATATTGCGCCAGATCCAGATCGGCACCATGGCCACAACAAACATCGCCACAAATCCGGCCACAAAAACTTGGGTTTGCCGCTTTGCCCAGACGTCGAAATCGCCCCCGACAATGGAATAGAGCATCAAGATGCCGATGGCCGCCACGGCGGTCACCAAGACCACCAAGGGCCAGTTCACGAACAAGACCTTGCGCAGGCCTGTGGGCACTTGCTTTAGGCGGCTTTCCAGAAAACTCATGCGTCCCCCCTCAGGCCCGCGACCGCGCGGGCGCAAGCCCCGTGGCGGGATCGCGCAGCGGCAGGGCCTTTAGCATGGTTTCAATCCGGCCGCGTTGGCTGGAAGGGTAGGCCGACAGCGCCGGCATGCCCCCCGCCAGCGCGCTTAGCAAAATATCGCGCGCAATCGGGGCAGCCGCAGTTGATCCGCCGCCGCCATGTTCCACCACCACCGACACCGCATAGCGCGGGTTGTCAAAGGGCGCGAAGCCCACGAACAGTGCATGGTCACGGCGGTTCCACGGCAGTTGATCGTTCGACACCACCCCCCGCTCGCGCTCGGCGGTCGAGATGTTGCGGACCTGGCTGGTGCCGGTCTTGCCCGCCATGATCAGCGCGGGGTCCACGATCTTGCTGGATTTCGCCGTGCCGCGTGCGCCATTCACCACCTCATGCATGCCCCAGCGCGCCGCTTTCAGATAGGCCTCGGGCAGATCCAGCGCCGGGGCCTCGGCCACCGGCACCGCTTCGGTGCCAATCATCCGGATCAGCCGCGGCTCCACCGCCCGGCCAGACGCAATCCGCGCTGTCATCACCGCCAGTTGCAAAGGCGATATCAGCACATAGCCCTGCCCGATCGAGGCGTTAATGGTATCGCCAATCCGCCAATCCGCCTTATACCGCTCTTGCTTCCAGGCCTTGTCGGGCATGATGCCATCGGTAATCGCCGACATAGGCAGATCATAGCGCAAGCCCAGACCCAGCTTGCGGCCCGTCGCCGCAATCTGATCAATGCCCACCTTTTGCGCGATGTCATAGTAAAACACATCGCAGCTTTCGGTCATCGACCGGGTCAGATCCACTGTGCCATGGCCGGCCCTGCTCCAGCAGTGAAACCGCCGCCCGCCAATCTCGACATAGCCCGGACAGCTGACCCTGTGCCCTTCTGTGATCGCCCCGGATTCCAACGCTGCCAGCACCGTCACCATCTTGAACGTCGATCCCGGAGGATAGGCCCCCGACACCGCCTTGTTGGCCAAGGGGCGGTGGTCATTTTCGGTCAGTGCGTTGTAATCGGTATGGCTGATGCCGCGCACAAACAGGTTGGGGTCGAAGGAGGGCGAGGACGCGATGCAGATGATATCGCCATTGGTCACATCCATCACCACGGCGGCGGCGGATTCATCGCCCAACCGGGCCTGAGCAAAGTTCTGCACTGTGGCGTCAATCGTCAGACGAATATCCTGCCCCGGATCGCCCTCAATCCGCTCCAACTCGCGCATCACGCGGCCCACATGGTTCACCTCGATCTTCTTGGTGCCAGCCGTGCCGCGCAGCGTGTCTTCCATCCACTTTTCCGTGCCAATCTTACCGATCTGGAATTTCGGCAGCCGCAACACCGGATCGGGGTCTTCCACCGCCGCCAGATCCTTTTCCGACACCGGGCCCACATAGCCCACCACATGGGCAAAATCGAAATCGCGCGGATATTGCCGCGACAGGCCCACTTCGGGCGCCACACCGGGCAGGGCAGGGGCGTTGATCGCCACTTTGGACAGATCTTCCCAAGCCAGCCGGTCCTTGACGATGATTGGCACAAAGGCTGAGTGCTTTTTTACCGCCGCAATCGTGCCTTCCAGCTCTTCCGGCGTCATCGGGATCACCGAGGCCAGACGGTGCATCACCAGATCCACATCCCCCGCCTCTTCGCGGGTGATCACCACGCGGTAATTTTGCTCATTCCCGGCGATGATCTTGCCGTTGCGGTCATAGATCAGCCCGCGCTGCGGCGGGATCAGCCGGATATTGATGCGATTTTCTTCGGCCAACAGACGGAACTCATCGGCCTGATCCACCTGCAAATACCGCAGCCGCGCGCCCAAGGCCACGACCATGGCCGACATGGCGCCGCCCAAAAGCAAGCCGCGCCGCGTGATGGTGCGGGCCGAATCTTCGGCGTCTTTCAGGCTGCGTCTCATAGCGGCCTTCCATAATCATCGGTTTCGCCCGTTGCGGGCTTGTGCAGGTCCAGAACCAGCCGCGACAGGCCCACCACCACCGGGTAGGCCACGGCTGACCATATCACCTGTACCACGGAAAAGCCAAAAGGCGGTTGCGGCATGACCGTCATGATGAAAACCAGCCGATAGGCCAGCAGCATCCCCACCATCAGCCCCACAACCAACAGCCATTCCGTCACAAAGCTTAACTCGCGCATCAGCGCGGTGCGCGACCGAATGAATTCCGACGCCATCACCACCAGCGCCGCCCACAGGCCCGGAGGGCGCATCAGCAGCATATCTTCGGCCAGAATCACCAGAACGACCAACCCAACCGGCAGATAATCAGGCCGCCGCATCACCCATGCCATGATCAGGCATAACAGCAAATCCGGGCCGGGCAGGGTGCCCGGCGCATTGCCCAACGGCAGCAACCGCAGAAACAAGAGTAGCAGCGCAAGGCCCAGAAAGAGCCCCCGATATCCCCAATGCGCGGCCCGCCAATAGCCGATCATTCGCCGTCTCCGCCCGTGTCAGCACCACCTTCGGCCGTGCCAGACCCGCCATCGCCGACATCACCGCCCGCCTGCACTGGAGCGGCGGCGGCGTTGCCTTCGGCGTCCACCTCTATTTCCGGGGCCGATGGCAACAAGGGCGGGGCGACCAGCGCGCCCGGATCGGTCAGGGGTTGCAGATCATGACTGCGCAACACGCGCAAAAATTCCAGCCGGTGGAAATCACCCGAAAGCACCACCCGCAACCGCCGGTCACTGCCGCGCGCCACGGTTCCCACCAAAAGACCCGGTGGCAAAACCCCCCCATCGCCAGAGGTGACAACCTGATCGCCCGGGTTCACATCATCCGAGTTTTCCACGAATTCCAGCAGCGGCAGGGGCGAGTTATCGCCTGATAGCAACGCGCGCAAGCCGGTGGAAACTACCGTGACCGGGATTCGGCTGTTGGAATCGGTGACCAGAATAACCCTGCTCGTGCGCTCTCCCACGCCCGAGATGCGGCCCACATAGCCAAGGCCATCCATGCAGGCCCAGCCGTCGCGAATGCCGTCGCGCGCGCCCACATTGACCAAGACCGACTGGCTAAAGGGCGTGCCGCTATCGGCCAGAACCTGACCGGTGATAAAGGTCAGTTGCGGGTCAAGTCGCACCTTGTTCAGGTCTAACAGGCGGGCGTTTTGTTCCGCCAGCCGCTTGGCCGCTTCTTTCCAGGCGGTCATCTTTTGCAACTCGCGCCGCAGTTCTTGGTTTTGTTCCGACAGGCGGGTGTAAGACTGGAAATCTTCCACCATCCCCATCATCTTGGTCACCGGAACCAAGGCCCATTCCATATTCGGCACCACCGCATCGACCAAAGCCGCGCGAAAGCGTTCAACCCGGGGGGAATCGATGCGCCACAGCAGGAAAAGGCCCAGCAAAAGCACCACCACAATCCCCACCAGCAAACGCCGAAGGGGCCGGGAATAGTCGTCTGGTCCGATGCGGGTCTTGGCCACGCGCGCCTCGCTTCAGGCGGTCTCAGCTGTCATAATCAATGACGTGCCGCAACTGCTTTTCATATTCCAACGCCTTGCCGGTGCCCAAGGCCACACAGTTCAGCGGCTCATTCGCCACGCTGATATTCAACCCGGTCTGCTCGCGCAGCGCCAGATCCAGATCGCCCAGTAACGCGCCCCCGCCCGTCAGCATCACGCCCCGGTCCACGATATCGGAGGCCAGATCCGGCGGTGTCGCCTCCAGCGCCTGCATCACCGCATCGCAAATCTGCTGCACCGGTTCGGCCAACGCCTCTGCCACCTGCGCTTGATTGATCTCAGTCTCTTTCGGCACGCCATTCAGCAGATCACGCCCGCGAATGGTCATCGACGCGCCCCGCCCGTCATCCGGCATCCGCGCGGTCCCGACAGAGGTCTTGATCCGCTCTGCCGTCGATTCACCGATCAGCAAATTCTGATGCCGCCGCAGATAGTTGATGATCGCATCATCCATCCGGTCGCCACCTACCCGAACCGAGCGCGCATAAACGATATCGCCCAAGGACAGCACCGCCACCTCGGTCGTGCCGCCCCCAATATCCACCACCATCGACCCGGTCGGTTCGGTAATCGGCATCCCCGCCCCAATCGCCGCCGCAATCGGCTCTGCAATCAGCCCAGCCCGCCGCGCGCCCGCTTGCAAAACCGAATTCCGGATCGCCCGCTTTTCCACTGGTGTCGCGCCATGCGGCACGCAAACAATGATCTTCGGCTTGGAAAAGGTCGTGCGCTTATGCACCTTGCGGATGAAATACTTGATCATCTCTTCCGCCGCCTCAAAATCGGCAATCACCCCGTCGCGCATGGGCCGGATCGCCTCGATGCTGCCCGGCGTGCGGCCCAGCATCAGCTTGGCATCCTCGCCCACCGCCAGCACAACCTTTTTGCCGTCCTTGGTGTGATAGGCCACGACCGACGGCTCATTCAGCACGATCCCCTTGCCGCGAATGTAAACCAGCGTATTGGCCGTCCCCAGATCAATCGCCATATCAGACGAGAACAGACCAGAGAATAACGACATCATGGATCTCCACATAACAGCAGCTTTCTCCCCGCGACTCAGGGACTGGTGGGGCGCCTTCATTTAAGGCCGTGGCGCCGCGAACGAAAGGGTTTGTAGCACGGCGCGCGGGGGGCCGCCTACACAATCGCTTGCTTGATCTTTCCTTGCAGAAAGACTGTATTTTCTGCGTAGATAATGCCCGAAACGGGCCCGGATTTGATACGATCGAACAACAACCACCCGCGCGGTGGGTAAGGAGACTGCAATGTCAGGCGTTCATGGACGTATCGCCCTGGTCACCGGGGCCGGATCCGAGGGGGGAATCGGCTACGCCATCGCCCGCGCGCTGGTCGCAGGTGGTGCCAAAGTCTGCATCACCGCCACCACAGACCGAATCCATGACCGCGCGCGCGACCTAGGCTGCATGTCCCATATCGCCGACCTGACAGACCCGGCGCAAACCACCCAACTCTTCCAAGCCATCGCCGAAAAACTCGGCCCGGTCGAAGTCCTGATCAACAACGCTGGCATGGTCCAATCCGGCCAAGACATCGCCCGCCAACACCTCGCCGGCTGGTCCGACGCTGCATGGGCGCAGCACATGGCGCTGAACATCAACACCACCTTCCACTGCTGCCGCGCCGCCCTTCCCGCCATGGCCGCCGCCGGATACGGCCGCATCGTCAATATCTCTTCCGTCACCGGCCCCGTTGTCACCATCGACGGCAGTTCCGCCTATGCCACCGCCAAGGCCGCCATCACCGGCATGACCCGCTCCATTGCGCTGGAATACGGAACCCAAGGTATCACCTGCAACGCCGTCCTGCCGGGCTGGATCGCCACCGCCAGCTCCTCCCCCTCCGAAATAACCGCAGGCCAAGCCACCCCCGCAGGCCGCCCCGGCACCCCGGATGAGATCGCCGCAGCCGCCCTTTTCCTCGCCTCCCAAGAGGCCTCTTACGTTACCGGCGCTATGCTGGTCGTCGATGGCGGCAACACCTTGCAAGAGATGAAGGGCGCATGAGATAACGCCCCCATGACAAACCCAACCTTCCTCCCCGGCGTCCCCGCTGAGGCCGCCTTCGCCGCCCTGCGCCGCGCGCCCGGCAATGAAATAGCCTCCGGCAAATTCACCGGGCCAGAGTCTTCCTCCGCCCTTTCCGCCAACGCCTTCGGCTGGTTCCTTGACCGCCCCGAAGACCTGCCGCCGCTGCCCGGCGTGCCCATGGCGCAACCCACCGAAGTTGACCTGACAGTTGAGCTGCACTTGCCCTGGCAAGGCGGCCGCCACCCCTTCATCGACGTGCTGGCCCTGACCCCCACCACCCTCACCGGCGTCGTCTCGAAACGCTATGAGCCGTTCCGCCCCGCCAAAAAGACCGAATTTTCCGAAGACTTCGACACCCGCGACTGGGGCACTGGCATGGCCCAATACACCGCCCTGCGCCACGCTATTGCTGACGGCTCCCAAACCTACCGCCACCTTGACGCCGCCCAACTGATCAAACACGCCTACGCCCTGCGCACCCAGGCGCTAAAACGCGCCCGCGGCGCCGTGCTGGTCTACCTCCACGCCGCCCCCGCCGACTGGGCCAACGGCAAACCCGTCGATCCCACCGCCCACGCCCGCCACGCGGCTGAGATAGCCCATTTCGCGGGCGCGATCCGAGGCGACGACGTCGCCTTTGCTCCAGTAAAATGGATCGACGTTCTCGCCCAATGGTCGAGGATTCCAGCGCTGGCGGCCCATGCGAAGGCGGTGGCAAATACGTTCGGGCCGATTTAAGGGGCAGGTAAACACCAGCGGCGGCTAACGCTGGGCTGCTCAAAAACCTTCAACAACCCAGAAGGTTTTGAACGGGGTTTTTGGCAGCAGAAAACGAGGCGCTTTGGGGTCGTGCCAAAAAAGGAGCGTTTTTTAACGTATTTCAAGTGTCAGAAATACCGAATTTGCAGACCTCCAACCAAATATGGCCACGAATGCTGTCATTCAGAAGTGGGCATTAGTGTCGGCAGTTTTTAGAAATTTTGGTTTTTTGTTCAGCCCAATTCATGTAGGTAAAGATGGTATCAGGATGCAATGGAGGGGGGCAATGTTAAATACGCAAGATTACAAGGCACAAATCTTAGACGAGATGGCTTGCAGATTTGAGGCCAATCATAACTCTTTGGCAGATGCATACGCACTGATCTGGGCAATAGATGTCTACGCATCGCTCGTGTGGTTCGAGACTGGAAGGAAAGGAAAAGGAGAAGAAATTAAATTCAAGGACGCCATCCAAGCACAAAAGGCTTATCCCCTTTGATCCGACATTCCCCAAGTGGCCAGTCGCTTGATGGCAAAATTTCCTAATTTTGCCGACAGATCAAGAGTTTTCCGCTCCAAGCGTCGTCTGCGGTCGCCGGAACGCCGAATGTGGGTGGATTGGGCCGCGAAGCCGCATCATCCTCGCCCAGCAGCGACGTTCTTCAGCGCGGCTGGCAGACCTGTCCTGCCGCTTTCGTTCAGTTTGGTTCTGGATCGCGGTCACGCGCACAACGGCGGCGCTCGAAGGCGGTGGATCGCAGTTAGGATCGCGCGGACCATCGGGCCGGTGACCGCGACTTCGGCAAGCTGGAAGGTGATGGCGCGGGCGTGACGCACGACGCGGGCCCCCATCTTGATCAGCTTGAGCTGGAGGGATGTCAGCGACCAGTTGGCCATGGCCTC
>Ga0209390_10002293_pt1 | contig 33957 bp, 14 predicted proteins | sample BON01_FD_187212 | JGI IMG/M metagenome (GOLD analysis project Ga0209390, IMG submission 187212) | Freshwater microbial communities from Lake Bonney liftoff mats and glacier meltwater in Antarctica - BON-01 (SPAdes) (version 2) | ecosystem: Environmental > Aquatic > Freshwater > Ice > Glacier...
TTCGTTCGAGGCGTCGAGAGGGAGAGGGGGAGATTCCACGGTGGTAGGCATGTCCTACGGCATCGGTCTCAATTTCCCTTTCGCGGAACTGGACGAGGCCGGCCGTTGCGAGTACAGGCGGCAAAGAATGTTGCGCTGGCTAGAAAAGCGCAAGCGGCGCACGGCGGATCGAGGCATCACCTATTCAGAGCGCAGCAACCTCGCAAATCGGCGTCAGCGGATTAGCGGCCGTTTTGTGAAGCAAACCAACGCGTTCGTTTCAATCACCGTGTTGCAACGGGCGCGCGCCGTAGGCGGTGCGGGTGGGAGGAAGGGTGGATGTCGGGGTGGCGGCGGAATGTATGTCAAGCACGAGGACGGGTCGGGCTCAGAACAAGGAGGGAGAAGCCTTAAAAGGCGACAGCAAGACGATCCAGATGCCCGTATCGCCGGCGCTTTTCGGCCACCCAAAGACGAGGAAGACGAAGACGACGATGACGACGACGAGGAGGAGGATGACGACAGCAAGCAAGGTGAGGACGATGACAGAGACGACGCAGAAGACGGGGATTTCGAGCAAAGACCTCGTCGATAGGTCGGTAGTACCATTAGTGCCCCTTCCGATACGATTCCTTCTGTCTGCGCAGAAGGAACGGTCTGTTACGATAAACAAATGCATTTGAGTGCTTTCCTCTTCCCTACAAAGTCTGATCGAAAGGGGGGTTTCAGACACTGTACATACAAAGCACTTATGTGGAGAGCAAATAGTTTATTAAAAAGCAATCGAAAGTAAATCCTGTACATGTTGGCGAGGAGTTTGTTGTTTTCTTTGACATTTTGTTGTTGTTGCTGTGTTTATTTTCCATCTCTCGTCGTCCTCCTCCTCCCCCTCCTTTCACCCAGGGCCAGTCGCCACCACAGCCGCAGCAACGCCGCCACCACCCTTGCCTCCACAACGGTAGCAGCAAATAAAATCAAAGAATAATGCATGAATATACAGTTGAAAAGTATATCTGGCGACCAAAAAGTGTAAGTATTGTGGCTTACGTGCCGCAGTCAGCCAAGGAAAGAGGCCCACAAGAAGGAAGGCACAGCGTCAAATTCACTGAAATAAAAATGACTCCAAGTATAACCTACAAAGTGTATCACTTTTGTTCTCAGGCAGCCCTGTTGGTTTTCTTTCGTACTTACAAACTCACCTGGTAGGCACCGGAACGTACCGAAATGCGCTCGCCGCGAGGCTTGCTGCCTTCTTCCTTCACTCATCACAAGCATCATCAGTGGGGGAACATACGCCTATTTTCTTCTGCAGAAGACCAGGGCACGCGCCCGGCACTATTTTCCCCGCTGCGTACCTTGTGAATGACTGTGCCATGCTTCCCTCATCTGTCTTGTCTCACCCCCCGACCACACACACAGGCACACAGCGCACCCAAAACATAGAGAAAGCTCAAGTATCCATCCAAGTTGCCCACAACCAAAACGAGGAAGACGCTGGTGTGTTCCACCAGCACGTGCCACCCATGGAGGAAGGGGACGCCGCCCCTTTACCATGCATGGAGCTGCCTAACGAGCTTCCGGCGGAGCGGCTCCGCAACTACCAGCAGGCGGCCTTGACCAAGGCTCGCCGCAGCAACATCATCATGTGCGGCGCGGCGGGCATCGGCAAGACTCACGTGGCCCTGTCCTTGCTCCGCGAGGCCGATTATAGCGAGGGCCAGATAGCCTTCTTCCTTGCCACCACCCGACACCTTGCCGAGCAGCAATACCAGCGCATCCGCAACGCCACGTCGCTGACCACCAAGTTCTGCGTGGGCATGGAGTACGATCTCTGGAGCAAGACTCAGTGGCAGACCCTCTTCCAGGAGAACCAGGTGATTGTGTGCACCCCGCAGGTCCTTTTGAACGTGCTCAACAAAGGGTCCGAGTACATCACCGTGCGGCGCATCAACCTGCTCATCCTGGACGAGTGTCACAAGGCACACCGCAACCACCCTTACACCCAGGTCATGCACCACTACGAGCGGGCCGAAGCCCTGGGACCCCACCCCCGCGTCTTTGGCATGACGGCCACGCCCAGCAAGTTCTGCCACCAGATCCTGCACTGCACGCTGCACATGTGCCCGCTGGACGACATCAGGTTGTTTGCGGCCAAGGCACCCCTTAGCGTCATCCAGTACCAGGAGGAGGACCACGTGACGCGCGAGAAGAGGTTGATCAAGGCCGGGCAGCGGCTGCTCAACCCCATCACATCTCCCCACACCGGTGAAGCGGGGCCGGTGGATGGGGAAGCTGCCGCCTCGGCCATGGAAGACGAGAATTACACCGACGACGACTGCGAGAATCATCACGAAGAGGATGGCCCCCGGCCCACGGCGCACTTGGACGGGAGCAGCGGCACGGAGATTGCCGCGATCTTGAAGGAAGTGAAGCTCTGCTTGCCCTCAGTGACCAAGACCAAGAGCCTGGACCTGGGCATGGTGCGGCCCAGCCACAATCACGTGGGGAACTGGTTCGGGGCCCGCCACATCCTCTTGGTGCTGGATCATTGGATCGGGACCACGCCGCTCTCGCGCTCGGAGCGGGACGTGATGGAGGGCATCCTGGCGCGGAAGCTGGCCCTGTACCTGCGCAAGGTCCTGGCAAAGGTCGTGCAGCTGCAGCAGTTTCAGCTCACGGACCGGGTGGAGAAGCTGGTGCAGTGCCTCCGGCAGCGGCGGGAACAGGATGGAGAGAACTTCCGGGCCATCGTCTTTGTGCAGCGCCGGACCACCTGCCGGGTTCTCTTCGAGTTTTTGAACCTGCTGGAGCCCTTCACCGGGCGGTGCGGGTTTGCCATTGGCCAGGCCACCGCCAGTGGCGTGTCGGCGTTCGGGCTGAAGCGCAACCAGCGGCGGCCGATCAAGGACTTTGCCTCGGGCAAGCTGCAGGTGTTGGTGGCCACGGACGTGCTCTCGGAGGGCATCGACGTCCCCGAGTGCAGCCTGGTGGTGGCCTTCGACACCGTGGCCAACCCCACGGCCTTTGTGCAGATGCGGGGCCGCGCGCGGCTGCATGACGGCGGGGCCTTTGTCCTGTTCGCGCCGGATCGGGAGACGCTGGAGAGGATCTTCCAGCTCGAGCAGGGCGCCGCCTACTTCGAGAAGGAGATGCTGGACAAGGAGGACGTGTTCATGCTGCCCCGAGACATGTCCTTGAGCCGCGCCTTCCCCCACTTCCCCTACATTCTGCCCACGACGGGCGCGTCTATCAACCTGAACAATTCCAGGGGCTTCTTGAATCAGATCTGCCAGTGGAACAAGGAGTGCATGAGCTACCGCCTGTCGCCCGTTGCCGAGACGCAAGAAAAGCTGTCGCCCGACGGCCAACGCATGCTCTACAAGTGCGTCCTGACACTGCCCGCGGTGTTTGACTTTCCCTCCTTCGAAAGCAGCCTCTTCCCCGCCAAGGCCATCGCGTGCGCGGTGGCGGCCTTCCATGCCTGCGTGGAGTTCCACCGGCGCGGCCTCGTGGACGACAACTTGAACCCCGTGCGGGAATCCATCCGGCTCGAGACCTACGAGCATTTCATCCCCGAATTTGCCGGCGTGCAAGTCGTGAACGAGCGCGTGGAGATGAAGACGCGCGCCGCTGCTCACCTGGGCCTGAGCCCCATGCTGCGGGAAGGAACGCAGGACGAGGCAGCCACGGAGGGTGCAGCTGCGACGACAGCAGGGGAAATGGAGGTAGAGGAGGCACCTAATGAGCCACGAACGGGCGTGGCGCCCGATGGCGCCGTGCGCTTGCCGCCGCCACCCGGTACCGACGAGGATGCCCAGCCGTCCGTGTACTACTCCTACCGCATGGATGAGGAGGCCAGCTGCGTGGCAGTCCTGACCAAGACGTTGCTGTCCGAGGATATCCTGGAAGCAGAGGGCTTGACGCCGAAGCCTGCACTGGTGCTGGAGCTGACGACGGCGCAGGTGGGTCTTTTGGCCAAGTTTCACGTCGTCATGCTCCACTTCGTGCTGCATGGCCCTGGCGCGTTCAAGATCGAGTTTGCGCCGCTCCTGCAAATTGAAGATAGGCCGCCTCGCGCGGGGAAGAAGCGTGGCCAAGCCAAGCGGATCCAGCAGGAGTCGACGCCGCCCGTCATGGGTGAGGCCGGCGGTGGCGATAGCGAGGGTGGGGACGGTGGCGAGGAGCAAGAGCAGCCCAGCCCGACGATGCCTCCGAGTCCCAGCGCCGCGGCAGAAGAAGAAGGAGAAGTCGCCTCCATGGCAGAAGGGGATGGGGACCAGCCAGCACCGTTGTCGGCCGGTGAAGACAAGGAGAAGGAGGACGAGGAGCCGGAGAAGATGGAGGAGGAGAAGGACAAGGAACCGGCCACACCTACGTTCGCCTCGATGCTGGGCCTCGAGAAGGAGAAGAAGAAGAAGAAGAAGCAGCAGCGCAGCTCGGCAGGGCTGTTGGATGAGGAGGAGGACGAGGTTTTCTTCTCGGCACCCTTGGAGCCCAAGGCCGCGTTGGACAAGGGATACGTCCTGGTGCCGCTCAAGCCGGACGGAGAGGTGGATTGGGACCTGGTCAAATCTCTTGCCCAAGATGCACCCTCCCGGGAGCTGGTGCACGGGCGGGGAGAGTTCTGGCCGCTCCCTTCGGAGGACCCCGCGACACTGCGCGACAGCCTCTTGTTCACGTGCAGCGCACTCTCCAGCCGACCCAAGCTGTGGGCCCCGATTGAGATGGTGGCGGATCAAACGCTAGCGGGAGTGCGCGAAGCGGCCGCTGCCGCAGCGGCTGCCCGGGTGGAGAGGGAGGCGAAGGCGAAAGCAGAGGCGCAGGCGACGGCGGAAGCGGAGGCGCAAGGCAAGAAGGATTTGGAGGCGCAGGCCAAGGCAGTGAGTGGAGCAGAGATGGAAGTGGAGGAGGATGCCGCCCCTTCGGCCCCGGCGCCGGATTGTGAGCGTTCCTCGGGCACAAAGAGGGACAAGGAGGGTGCCCAGGCGGAGAAGAAAATGTCGAAGCGTCAGAAGCAAGGGGCCGAGGATGAGGACAAGGTGGCCGAGGCGGGGTCGGAGAAGATGGAGAGTGACAGCGACAAGAAAGCCGTGGAGAAGGAGGAAGGGGTGGAGGGCAAAAAAATGGAAAATGAAGAGAACAAGGAGGAGCCCGAGCCGCGCTTGCACCTGTTTGAATATCCTGTCGAGGTGTGGGACCGGTGCGACCAGGCCCAATCCCTGCTTTTGGTGGAGAAGATCGTCGACAGCCCCTTTCGTTTCCGTGGGCTGGCGCGCGACGGGCAGATCTCGAAGGAAGGCGAAGAGGTGGAGGACGTGGCTCCGAAAGCCAACACTCCCAAGAGCCTGCGGCAGAGTCGGCTTTACAGTCGTCGTCTTCTGGCACCAGAGCTTTGCTCCTTCATCCGTGTGCCCAAGAGCCTCTACGTGGCTTGCCAACGGTTGCTGCCCCAGCTCTGGCGGCTAGAGATTGCGCTGAAGGTCAATTGCTTTATCCGGGACGTGGGCATTCCCGTCCAAGATTCTTCTGTGATCCGCACCGCCCTCTGCAAGCCGGACTACGAGCGTTTGGAAGTGCTGGGGGACACATATCTCAAGCTGGTCATGAGCTGCGTGGTATTGCGCAAGGAACCCTACCTGGTGCGGGAGAGCTTGCTGCACGATTTCCGCTGCAACCTGATTTGCAACCGGCGTTTGGTGCAGGCCGCCTTGAATCGGGGTATCGAAGGCCACATCGTGTTGCGGATGAAGATCCTGAACGAGCCCTACCGGCATTGGGCGCCTTCCCTCATGGCCCCACTCGCCAGCACGGCCTCGGAAGTGAACGTCAAGGTCGTGGCCGACGTGGTGGAGGCGCTGATCGGGGCGTATTTGATTGACGGGGGGCCGCGTGCCGCGGACGACTTCCTTCAATGGCTCGGATTTCCCGTGATGTGCACGACGGAGGCCTGCGGAGAGCAGCATGCCGGCATGGTGGGGCTGTTGGAGGCACCGGCACCGTTCTTCAAGGCTGGCCCACCCGCCGCCCTGAACGTGGCGGACCAACGCGGGTACTGGCCCCTCTTGCAGCGGCGCTGCCAATGCTGGACCGAAGTAGCATTGGCAGAGACGCCCCAGACCATTTTCCCCAAGCCCACGCCGGCGCCTGCCAGTGACTTGGTCAAGAAGGTGGAGAAGCTGGAGGCGTTGCTCGGCTACACGTACCGGAACAAGTGGCTGGCCTTGCAGGCCCTGACCCATCCTTCGCACTCCCAGAAGAGCCGGCGCTCTGAACGGGGCCAAGGCGATGTGGTGTTCATCTCGGACTACCAACGCCTGGAGTTTTTGGGAGACGCCCTCTTGGACTACATGGTGATGGTGCAGATTTTGTTCGAGAACCCGGATTTCATGCCGAAGCCGTTGCACGTGGAGAAGCGGCAGACGGTTAGCAACGAGCATTTGGCCAAGCGGGCGCTGGAATGGCTGCAGCTGCATCGTTTCTACGACTCGGACAGCATCGAGCTCAACCGCTGCGTAGAAATGTACGTGAATGACTCTGTCGCGCTCGATGGTGGCCGCGAGGGAAAAGGCAAGCAGTCCGACGGGGCGGCGGGGAGTGAAAGCGGCCCCAAGGCCTTGGCAGACGTGCTCGAAGCACTTATCGCGTCCGTCTACATTGATAGCGAGGGGGACATCCAGCGCCTGGTGGAGGTGTTTGTGCCGTTCATGCGCCGCAAAGCGGCTGCCGAGGAAGCCGAAGACTCCCGCGAAGCCCGCATTGGACTCACCGTCATAACGCAATCGAGGTTGCAACAGACGTCGGTGCACGAGCTGTCGGTAGAGGACGAGGAGCAGCTGCGGGGCTTATTGCCCACTTTGGTCAGGACATTACGAATGGAGCTGGCCATGGAGAATGACGATGACGCATATAAGGCCTTAATTAGCCAGATTGCGCTAGAGACGTCTCAGCTGACTCTTTCCAAAGCGGCTGAGAAGGAGGGAGTAGCCGAAGTTGGCGGAGAGGTGATGGTTGTGGACGCTGAATAAGTGTTGCGGGGACAAAGATAATAGAGACACACAAAGAGGTGTATTATAGCACCAAATATCGCAAGAAGAGAAAGAGGGAATACTTGTAGTGAAAGAGAGTGCAAAAAAAGAAGTAGACAAAGGCAGCTGAATAGAGAGGTTAACGAAAGGAAGAGGTTGTGAAGACGGCGAAGGAGTTCATGGAAGATTCATGGAAGACGTAAGAGAGGAAGCAGGCAACCCGCAGAGGACTAGAAAGACGAGAAGAAGTGTGATAGGAATAACATCTTTGTCATGAGAGAATCAAAGAAGAAAAAAAGGACTTTCGTGTTAAGGCCGAAATTTTGTATTTCCTTTGATAAGCAAACGCAGAAGAGTCAACGCAACCCAAAACTTCTTGCAGCTTAAATCAGCCCATCCTCGATCAACCATTTGGCCGCCTGCTTCGCGTAGTAGGTGAGGATGATGTCGCAGCCAGCGCGCTTGAAACAGGTCATCGTCTCGAGCACAACGTCCTTTTCATTGAGCCAGCCCTTTTCGGCGGCGGCCTTGAGCATGGCGTACTCGCCCGACACGTGATAGGCGGCGATGGGCAGGTTAGAAGCCTGCTTGAGGCGCAGAATGACGTCCAGGTACGGCATGCCGGGCTTGACCATGAGGAAGTCGGCACCCTCGGCAGCATCCAGGGCGGCCTCCAAAAGGGCCTCGCGGCCGTTGGCGGGGTCTTGTTGGTAGGTCTTCTTGTCCCCAAAGCCCGGGTGAGAGTCCAAGGCGTCCCGGAAGGGCCCGTAGTAGGCGGAGGCGTACTTGGCCGTGTAGGCCATGATGGAAACATCCGTGAACCCCTCAGAGTCCAGGGCCCGCCGCAACGCCCCCACGCGTCCGTCCATCATGTCGCTGGGCGCCACAATGTCGGCGCCGGCACGGGCCTGGCAGACGGCCTGCTTGCACAGCTGCTCGATGGTTTCGTCGTTGATGATCTTCCCATTGAGCACGATGCCGTCGTGGCCCTGGTCGGAGTACGGGTCCAGCGCCACGTCTGTCATGACGGTGGCCTCGGGGAAGCGCTCCTTGATCATGCCAATCGCCCGGGGCACGATGCCCGCCTTATTGTAAGCCTCCCGGCCGTCGTTCGTCTTGAGGCTGTCCTCGACCTTGGGAAAGAGCACGAACGTCTTGACGCCGTATTGCCAAGACTCGGCCACCTCGGCCATCATGCCCGCCAGGCTGAAACGCTTCTGACCCGGCATGGAGGGGATCTCCGTGTCGTAGGTCTCTTCGTGGATAAAAAGCGGGTAGATAAAGTTGCGGGGCAGCACAATATTCTCCCGCACCATGCCACGGATAGCCTCGGACTTGCGGTTCCGCCGGGGGCGCGCCATTTGCGGCACCCACACGCCGCCTTTGTTGTTGGTGTCGACAGCGGAGGTGCTTCCTGCCCGTGGGTCGAAGCCTTCCAGGGGAGGCAAAGGTCCCAAAGATGTCGGCCCGGTCGCAGATGCCCCTCCGGAGGGAGCGGCAGCCACAGCAGCGGACCGGAAAGGGGCGGCAGACGGCCCAACAAAAGCGTCCGCGCAGCCCAGCAAGGGCAAGAAGAAGAGGGCCTTGGAGAGAGACATGGTCAAGCGCGACGGTGCCTGTATGTGTAGGAAGTGCGGTGAAAGGTGAGTGGATGGGAGGTGTGATTGTTGCTCTCGCCGCTTCTTGAAGTGCTATTGCAATAGCTTTGACTGCAAGCGCGAGGCTGGAGGACGCGGACGATTGGCCGAAACGAGGCACGACGTAACAGTAGCCACGCCTAGTGAGTCATTCGTTGTTGTGGTCAAGCTTATTCGGCCCACGTGCGTGGCCTGTGGCCTTTGCTTTGTGGTCAACAGGACACAAGCAAGGGATCTCAAGGATCGAAGTCGTCGCGTATCTTTGGTTCAAAATTGATTGCCATCGACCATGATTCAAAAGTGGCGGAACATATGTCCCGAGGGTGTGGTGAGCATGCTGCCTCAAGGCGCGTCTTGTACTGTCTTGGGTCATCAAAAATACCCCCTTGCTTGGGTGCCTCGACTAAGACAATGCATGTGTGGGATGGGGAGGTTGCCATACAATTTTGGGGGGGAGGAGCGGTCTTCTTCTTCCAAAGAACATATGACCCCCCTTAGTCCTGACTGTGCTACTGTATCAAATACACCCTGCATGTGTATATGGCAAGGCGATCAGCTGTATCATACATGCTGCACATCCTTTGGTGTGCTGCTGCTGCCCCTCGCCCAGTCGCCCAACTCGTCAAGCGCACGACCGTTTCGTCGTCTCGCCTTCTGGCCCATCCCCCCCGCCTAGACGACACACCAAACCACACACAGACACCCACCCACAAGCATAACAAGATAAGGATGAAGTCCCCCCGCCACCCTGCCATGCAGGCGGCGGAGCCATTCAGTGACCCTGCGGGCACACATTGTGCTGGGGCGACTGACGGAGCAGACGTTGGTGATGATGATGCCTCCCTGCACCGCAGAGCTGTATGGTCACTGAACGGCCCATTATGGCTGGGACAACTAGCTTGCCTTGCACATCACGAACATGCACATATGCATGCCGTGGCAGTGGTTAAAGTTTGAAACTCTTCGCCTAAGCGCAAACATCACCCATCATCATCTGGGCCGCCCAACCCTCCACCCCATCCAACCAAAGAGCTGTCGATGCGCACCCCACATGTCGGGAGAGTGCATTGTGTCACACCCACAAGCTAAGCGTGAGAGATTCACGCCATGGACAGCCATGCGCTAGTAGTATGGTTCCCTATTTTTGTTGTTTTTGTGCTGCTGCACTGAGCACCCTGCCCAGGGGGGTGTGATGCTCTGCACGGTACAGTGTAGGCCTCCTTCGGCATTCGCCAGAACAAGCCCTCCCAGAGGGTGCACTTCAAAGAAACAAGACAAGACTTACTTACTTATTTCATATATGATTCGCTCTTCCGCCGACAAGTACAACAAGTATAATGTAGGAGGTCCTCATTATTCGGACCAATGCCTATCTGCACAAGACAAGAGGTTGGCCCAAAGTCCCTGAGCACTTTGTGCTCGTTCTATCGATGCGGATGCTAAAATGTAAGCAACAGAAGGGCAAAAAGGCATAATTGGCCTTTTCTTCATTTTATCCAACTTTTGCACCGTCGGCTTTTTGATATCTTCTGGTATCGACGCCTCTCTGTGCCTTGCTTCTTGCTTCTTGCTTCTTGATTCTTTGGTTTGACTCACGACTTTCGCCTGCGCACCATTGATGGTGGGAATGGCGTGCTATCAACACCATAATAGACTCATTGGTTGTGACAAAGCATCTAAACACGACAAGACTACAAATTTACTTATACACACTCGGAACCAAATGCCCGTCCACCTCTTCTTGATAGACACAAGAGCAGCATCGTCACTGCATTGTACACTCTCTATACTCTCTTCTCTATCACTCTGCTCAAATGGTATCACCCCCCTTGCTTTTTAATTTCCCTCTTCCTTTTGATTGTAAGCCTTTCGGCAATCACATTACACATCGGTCTATCCTGCTATTCTCGATTGAACAAACGATTCTCCTTCCTTTCCTCTCTTGGGCTCCCAGCAGCCCCCCATTTCCTAACTCAGAGCAAATGCTCCGGCAAGGCCTCGTGCGTATTGAAATCCTTCACGTAAGACTGAAAATTCAAAAACTTAAGCGCCCACGTATGGCTGGTGTTTTTCTCAAATTGCCGCTTGTAGTAGGTGTTGCTCTCCCACTGCACCAGGTTGGCCCGAGGAATGCGCGCCCGCTCAAACACCCGGACGGCGGCCGGTCCCACACCCTTGGCAGCCAGGGCTAGGCCCAGGCAGTGCGCATCTTCAAACGTCATGTTGGCCCCTTGCCCCCGGACGGAATGCATGGCATGGGCCGCATCCCCCATAACCACCACACGCCGGCCCGGGGTGCTGTAACGTTGCAACGATTTTCGGAAGAGGAGACAACGCTCAAAGATGGTCTCTTCGGGCGTGGCGGCAATGTAAGGCTGCACGTCCGGCACGTCCGCCACCAGGTCCAAGATGCGCTGCTTGACGCCGGCCAGCCCCAAACGACCATGGCCCTTCTTGGGCGCCACGGTGTATTCCTTGTCGGGGTCGTTCACCCGCACCTGCCACAGAATCCGCCCGTGCCCGCACTCAATCATAAAGAAAAACCGGGGCGGTTCTTTTTTCTGGTACGTCAGGCTCACCACCGGGTGCGGGTAAGGCAAGCCCGCCTCGCCGGGGTTCATGATGGCATTCCAGTTCGTGTGGCCCGACTCACACACCTCGTCACCACGCCCCTCGGGGAACGGCACAAGGCCCTTGCGCACCACGGAGAACAGCCCGTCCACGCCCACCAGCATCGCCGCATGGGCCGTCTCGACGCGGCCCTTGAAGTAGATAGTGACGCCGTCCTCGTCCTCGTCGAACCCCGCAAAGTCGTGGCTGCACTGAATCATGGCCCGGGGGACCAATCGAGCGAGAGAGTGCTGGATATCGGACCAAGGGATGGAGACGTTGTTGGCCTCGAACTGCACCACCCGCTCCGTGCTCTGGCCCTGCTCGTCCACCGTTTTGGTAAAGGCCTCCGTATTGTACTTGCCCCGCTCCATCAAATACTCCTTCAAGCGGGGGTCAATCAACTCCAGCGCCCGTAGCCCATTCGGCGTGATGCCCACCAAGCCCTGCGACACGTCCCGTAAGGCCGGCGCCCGCTCGAACAGCGCGGCACTCACACCCTGCTTGTCGAGGGCAATGGCCAGGGCCAGGCCGCCCAACCCCGCCCCCGCAACGGCCACATCCACCTGGTGCCGCGGCGTCGCATCCAACCACGGTTGCGCGCCAGCGGCCCCGTTCAAGGAGAGGCAGCCCATGGTAGCCCCGCAGGCGCGATGCACACGTTCGGGCGTCGCGGGGGCATCTAGGCGGAAGCCGTGGACCGCCGCCGAGTCCGAGCCAAACACTTCCGTACGCGCCGCGGCCACCGCATGTCGGAGGGCCATCATGACCGAGGTGGCAAGTACCAAGGGTGGCTCTCCCGAGGCCTTGGAAGAGAGGAAGCCCTTGTCAAATCCCCCGCTTTCCAGCAAAGCCACCTTCCACTCCGCGGGCATGTCTGCCAACAAAGGCGGTTTGTAATCCCAGGTGCCCGGGGACTGCAGCGCTCCGTCGCCGGCAATCAGCGCCTCTTCCATTAAGTAGTAGCCCAGCCCTTGGACAAACGCACCTTCCACCTGCCCCAGGTCCGCCGCCGGGTTGATGCTCTTGCCGCAGTCGTACAACAGGTGCGCCGCCCGAATCATCACCTCGCCCGTCAGCACATCCACCTCCACTTCGGCCAATGCCGCGCCGTAATTGTGGTAGTGGCCCGGCTGCCCAGGACGCCACTGCGCGTGGCAGCACAGATCGACCGACTCCCGAAAGCCCAATGCCGTCTTGACGAGCTCCACCCACGTCAGGGGCGCGGGAACAACAGAACCTCCTCCTCCGTTACCACCGCCATTGCCATTCGTCGTCGCACCTGCTGCCGCCGCGGCCTTCTTCTCCTTCTCTTGCAGCAGTCGGTCACGAAGGGGCGTCAGACGCTTGACCATCTCTTGGCAGGCAGCGTCCACCGCCGCACAAGCCCGCTCGGAAGTAGTGGAGGCCGCGGTATAGCCCCCATTGGGGATCGCGTCCGTGTCGGTGTCTGCGAACTGGACCATGCTCAAGGTGGGGGGGTCCACCACGCCCATCTGCGCAAGGGCCCGGAGTACCACGAGCGCGCTCTTGGCGTGGATGCCTTGCCCGATCTCGCAGCCGCCGTGGTGGATCAAGATGGAGCCGTCGGGGTAGGCGTTGACGGTGGCCTGCATAGGCATAAGGACGCTCAGGAATTTGACGGGCGTCATGGCCAGGCCGCGCTTCCGCCACCGGTTGGCTTCATTAAACGCCGCCACCTCCTCGCGACGGGTCTCCAGCTGGGCCGACGCGCTGAGCTGCTCCCAGATGTCCGGCAAGGTGAAATGGGAGATGGGCGTTGGCGGCATGTGCTGGCAGCCGGCGCTCGTCATGCTGGGCACGGCGTCGAAACCCTCTGCCACGGGGCGGAAGAAGTTTAAGCGACGCACCTCCTCGGGGGTGAGACGACCGGCGAGGTCGGCCGCCACGTGGTTGAGGATGGACTCCATGATGAAGGAGGCTTGCACCACCCCGGGGCCCCGCATCGCAGTGCTCGTGGGCAGATTCGTCCGCAACACCTCGATGGAAGCGTCGAAATGAGGAATGAAGTAAGCCTGCTCCAAGTTAGAAGCCAAGTCATGGCAAGGGGTGAAGGAAAGGTCGGCGCAGAAGCCCCCGTTCAACCAGATCTGGCACGTCACAGCCTCCAACAGCCCCGTGGCCGAATCGTAAGCGACCGCGTACTCGGCCTCCATCGCATGCCGCCCCCCCGTCAGCTGCATGTCCGTGGCCCGGTCCAACGTCAGGCGCACCGGCCGGCCCAGTCCCTTGGCAGCAACGGCGGCAGCAGCTGCGTGGGGCAAGTTGCGAGTGGCCTTGCCCCCAAAGGCACCTCCCGCTCGTCGCATCTTGACTTGGATCGTGTTCATTGGCATCCCCAGCACGCGCGCCACCACCTCTTGCACCGCTTGGGGCGCTTGCGTAGACGAGTAGACCAGCATGCGGCCTTCGTCGGGGACCGCGTAGGCCGTCTGTGTTTCCAGGTAGAAGTGTTTTTGAGAGCCCGCACGCAGAGCGCCCTCCACCACGCGCAGCGCTTTGCCCGTTCCCCCGCCGCCGTTCGCCGCAAGCCCTTCCTGTTGCTCCGAACGCGCACGGGCCAGCACAGCCGCTGCATCCCCTCGCTTCACGCCGTCCTTGATCCCCATGGAGGAGCCCGCCTCTCGCGCGTCCGTAATGGTCACCAGAGGGGCCTCGAAGCCCTCAAACACCGGCTCCACCAGCTTGGCCGCCATCTGGGCAATTTCTGTCGACGTCGCCACCACCAACGCCAAGGGCTGCGAGTGAAAGCGCACACGCCCACCCAAGGGCACAAACACCGTGTCGGGCGCGGCCGCGTCGGGGGGTCCAAAGTAAAACGCACTGTCGTTCGTACCAGGAATATCAGCAGCAGTCAGCACGGCTATCACACCAGGCACCGCCTGCGCTGCCGCCACCTGCAGACTCGCCAGCACACCTACGGAGCGAGGGCTCTTGGCATAGGCTGCAAACAAGGTGCCGGGCAGCTCGGGGACATCCGAGACGTACACAGCCTGCCCGGAGGCCTGGAACCCCTGGTAGTCTTTGGGCAGGGGCACGTACGGCAAGTGGTCGTTCTGGGTGGTGCTGCTGCTGGTGCTGCTGTTGGCTTCCCCTTCTTCCGTCATCCATCGCCGGGTGTACGTTTGCTCGCTGCTCTCCAGTGCGGCAGGCACATCGGGCACCGTGGCAGCAGACAGCAGGCGGGCGTCCAGCAACGGAGAAGAGGAAGACGACGGAGCGACCTGACACTTGAGGTGCAGGAAGAACTTGTACAGAAACCCCGACAGGAGCTCCACTCGGTAGCGGTACCGAGTCTTGTTCGCCGGCACAATCTCCTTGCGAAGCGCAAGCAGAGTCGCCTCAAGACTGACCTGCCCGAGAAGGTCAGTACAGGCCGCGGCACCGTCCGCGCCAGCGCTCAGCAGAGCTTCTTCCGCTCCCTTGGCACGCAGAGCCGGCATGCCCAACGCCCCCACGCACAAGCAGACGCTCTCCAGCTTGCCCGTGGTCGTATGTACCGTTGCGCGGAATGCAGCATTGGCGAAAGCGTGACTGTTGCCCTTGCGCAACGCGGCACGGTAGGACTGAAACACGTCCACCTTGTCCCCGGACTCAGGGTCCCGCAGCCGAAAGCGAAGACGGGTCAAAATGTGTCGTCGTGGCCCCGTCTCCTCCTCTCCTTCCTCCTCGTCCTCCTTCCGGTTCAAATGATCGAGCCACGGCAGTTCTTCCTCCGCCCGCCCCGGTCCCCCTGCCACTCGCACCATCGCCCCCAACCCCCCCAGCAGCGTGGACATGTCCGAGTCGAATTTCTTGTTCTTGGCCATGTGTAGATTCCCACCCAAGGTGCCCGCGTTTCGCACCAGCGTCCCTGCCACGCGCCGCAAGTGAGCCAGGAGCGCATCCCGTTGGGCGGAGGAGGAGAAGGCCGTCTCGGGCAGGATTTCCAGGATGCCGACAAGGCCGGAGAGCGTGAGCCCGGCGCCCACTTCTAGCCAGCCCGTCGTCGCCTCCCAGGTGTGGCCGTGCAGCTCGCTCACGTCCTGCAACGACACCAGCACCACCGGCACACGGACAGCAGCAGCTGCGGCAGCGGCGTCGTCCATCGCTTTGTCCTGCTTGTAGACGCCGCTGCGACCCGTGTTGCCGGCAATGAGAGTCGCCTCGGGGTGGAAGCTCAAGACTTGCCAGAGCTGTGCCAAATCGTGGGGCTGGTACCATCGATCGCCACCCTTGCCCTCAAAGACGTAGCAGGAGGGAGACGAGGACGAGATCGCATCCACCAGGGCCAGGGAGATGGCAGCCTCGGTGTGGGTCCCCACCTCGTATTGACCTTCCTTCTTCCCCTTCGGGCCCCCCAGAGGCATGGCCAGGCACGTGAGCTGCTCCGTCACATCCTCCATGTCCCCCAAGTTGGCTGCTGCCGGGAGGAAGGAAGCAGCCGCGTCGAGGATGGGACGGTAGCCGGTGCAACGACACAAGTTGCCATCCAGGGAGCGGGCCAGGGACTCTTTGGTGGTGGTGGAGGTGGGGGTTGATGCGGCGTGCGTGCTGCTACTGCAGCCGCCCTCGCCATTGTGAAGTTGAGCACACAAAGAGACCACCATGCCTGGGGTACAGAAGCCGCACTGGGATGCGTTGAAGCGCGAGAGGCGGGTCTGGACGGCGGCGCCTTGCTCTTGGTCGCGGAGACCTTCCACGGTGGTGACGTTCCATCCATGCAGCGAGGCCAGCGGTCGCAAGCAAGAGTTGACAGCCAGGCAGACGTCTTGATTAGGAGAATTCATGTCGGCCGGCTTCCGCGAGACCATCACCGCGCAGGCTCCGCAGCCGCCCTCGCCGCAGGCATTTTTCTAGTTGGAGGTCGGAAGGTGGGAGGAGGGGGGAGGGGAAGGGGGAAGATGACGTCAGGTGAGGGTTGGTCGGAATGAATGCGGGCAAAAAAAAGTCACAACAGGTGGCGAGAGAGGAAAGTGCGTGAGCAATACTGCCGGGCAGCAGCATGTACATCGTTACCAGGTTCTGTGATTGCCTTGCCGCCGAGGGCCACCCCAGAATCAACCACAACAAAGACGTACCGTGCCACGCATCAGCGCCCGCAAATAATCGTTCAGGCTCATGGATACTTCCCACGTGCCCGGTGTCAGGACCACCTTCTTGCCATTCACCGCAAAGACCAGAGGCCCTGGGGTCGGGAGGAGTGCCGTGGCATCAGTCGACCCCGCCGGCGGCAGCATTTCGTTCTGCGCTGACGAGGTGAAGGACGCGGCGGCGTAGTGTTGGGGGAGGGTTTCCTCGGCGGCCGGGTCCGTGGGGCCGGCCATGAGCGTGCGAAGTAGAGCGTCAGGCACAGAAGTTGTCTTGTTTGTCGTCTTGTTTGTCGCTGTGGTGTTGTGGTCAGTGTCTGTTGTTGAGGAATGATGATGAGGTGTCATGTGATGATGCGCAGAAGGCTGTGGGCGATGAATGAACAGCGAGCGAAGGGCGTGCGGCAACATTTAATAATGCTGACCTTGTGAACCCGTCAAAAATGCCACGGTGAAAGGCCTCTACCATTCGCGCCTGTGCAGGGTGATGTGATGCATGCCGAGGGAGGGGCATAATGCTCGACGAAGAGGGTGCGTTGAAGAAGCAGCTTGCGGCTGCGATGATGGGGGGAGGAAGAGGAGAAGGAGGGGAGGGAGGAGGAGGGGAGGGGATGGAGGTACGGGCGGAGTGAGAGGCGAAGGTTGAGGAGCTGGAAGAAGATGTAGATACGTAGGGATGGAGGCAACAGAAAGTAATATTGTCGGTTGCACTGAGAATGGCCTGTTGGGCGTCTGTAAAGGGGAGCAGAAAAGAAAAAATCGTGCTTAGTTTTTTCCCCTCTCCGACTTAAAAGTTTCAGAGCAAGCTGACGCTGCTTGCGCGTGGCTTGCCACCCCTACGAACAACCAAACAGGGCCAGCGGCCGCACGATTGTGATGGCCTTGCTTGAGAGTGTGAGTGCTGCCACGGAGAGGCTGTGGCATGCTTTGTGTGCTGACCTGATTTTCTTTGCCTTGGCTCTGTAAATTATTAAGTCGCTGGGTGGCACGAAAGTGAGTGTGTACGCGTGAGTTTTCTGCTCTCGTTTACAGACGCCAACAGGCCATTCTCAGTGCAAACGACAATATAATCAATGCGAAATACACTTGATGTTTTCCCCAACATATACACATATATTTTGCCTTGGCGCAATTTATTCAAAGTTTGTTTTTCAACGGCGCTTCATTTCCGTTGCCAGTTTGGATCTTTTCCCCTCCCACATGCGTGTCTTGGCATCCCAACACCAAATCAGCGCTCACCCTTCGTTCCCTTCGACGCCCAGCCACCCACCCACAGGCATTCGCCATGTTTTCCCCCCGGTTCACCTTTCCCACCGCGCAAGACGATGGACCATCAACGCCGATCGTAGCTCCTTCTCCTGCTCCTGCCGCCGCCCCAGCGAAAAAGAAAGACGGCGACGGGAAGAAGGGCAGCCTGGCGCTTGACCACCTCAAGCACATGATGTCGACGCACTTCTCAGACGAGGACGAGGACGACGAGGACGAGGACGATGCGGAGTACGAGGAGGGAGCCGCCATCACAACTTCTATGATGAGCCCCGGCAACGCTCTCGTGCCTACTGCAACCCCGGAAAGCGAGGAGGCCGCCGTGTCTATTACTGCTACGAACCCCGCTGTCGGTCCAGCTCCTACTACAATGCAGGAATCCGAGGCGCCCGTTGTCACACTGAGCCCCTCCATCGCTGCCGTGCCTAATGCAGCCCCGGAAAGCGAGGCGTCCATCACGGCACCGACTGATTTGACGCCGCCCTCTCCTGGGACCAGCCCGACCAAGCCGGCACCCTTATTCCCCTTCCCCACTCGGCTGATGATGTCCTTCTCCAAAAAACTGGGCAGCAACAGCAGTAGAGGCAGTGCCGGCTCCCCCAGTGGCAGCGATAAAGAAGCAGACGTCGCACGGAACCCTCCGCCAACCCCGCCTCCTGCCCGAGACTCGTCCATCGCGCTACAATGCGAGCTTGTTGAAACCAACAATAACCTCAATCCCACGACCACCGCCACCGCCACGACAACGACGACGTTGCGGCACGTAGCCGAAGTTGTGTCGAGTTATCCAGCGCCCTTGGCCTCGCCGTCCCCCGTGTCCTTTACCCAGACACGCAGCAGCAGCAGCAGCAGCAGCACAGGTGCCGATGGCGAGATCTTGTTGCTGTCGTCTTCCACCACCTCGACGACCGAGAACACGGCCGCCAACACCAGCAGCCGCACTGCCACCACGTCTCTGTCCTCCCTGGGCCGTGCCTCCAGTGAGTCCGAGTTGCTGCTCGAAGGCTCGTCCCCGCAGGTGGACTTGGAGCTCTGCCTTGGCACCATCACTCAGCTCAAGGACCAGCTTGTCCACACCAATCGCACCGTTGAGAAATTGGCGGCGGAAAACGTGGCGTTGCAGCAAGAGCTTTCGGTCTCGCGACGCACGACGGCGGCCACCGCGGTAAGCTCCTTTACCAACCCTGGACGACGGCTGCTCCTGCGTTCGAGCACCACCGTCGGAGGTGGGGGTGCTATTAGTGGCAGCAGCATCAGCAGTAGCAGCAGCAATACTGGTGGCATGGCCAACAAGCTCTCCAAGTCCATGCCCATCCGGCAGCTCAATGGCAATACCGACAAGAGCATCACCCGTGAGGACCTGCCGTTGGACACCACGCTCTCGCTCCAGCGCAGTATCGACGAAAATACGCGGACGCTGGCCGGGTTCATGGAGGTGTTGAGCAAGACACAAAATGCAATGGAAGAAGCCAAGGACGGTAACGCCGGGGACTTGGGCCATATGTCGTCGTCGTTCTCGGGAGGCGCCGCGCTTCCCATGCCTGTGCAGTCGCCGGCCGAAGCCGCAATGAAGGAGGAGCTACAGGCCGCGGTTTCGGAAATGACGGCGTTGGCCCAGCAGTTCCAAAGCACACTGGAGGAGCATCGCGGTGACTTGGCAGCCACCCTCGCTACCAGCAAGACCAAGGAAGTGGCGTCGCCCAGGAAGGAGAAATTGCGCCTCCTTTCTTCCCGCGATGCCAGCAGCGACGTCAGCATGGCTGGCCTTCAGAACGAGGTCCTGCGCCTGCAGCAACGGCTGCGCCTCATGACCACGCATGCCTCGACAGAAGAGAAGGGGCTGGTCGAGAAAGTTAAGGCGTTGCGGCAAGAATGCGGGCGGCTCCGCAGCGAGGTGCTAAGCAAGGAGGCGGAAACCGATGTATTCCGGCAGGAAGTCCAGCACATGAAGGCCTCCCTCCGTCATACGCTGGAGGATCGCCGTCGTTGGAGTGGGGAACTGGCCAAGTCTCAAGTTGCTTCCACAAGTGTGGCAGGCATAGTGGCGTCCCCATCTTCCACACGGGTGGCAGGAGGCGCTGCCGCCGCCGTGCCGCCGAAAGAGACCCTGCAGCAGGAGAAGATGGTTGCGCTCAAGGGGCAGGTTGAGGACTTGGAATCGATGCTGCGCTTGCAGATGCAGATCAAGTCGAATGTGGTGCTGAATTTGCACGCCAAGCGGCAAGAGGTGCATGATCTGCGAGATCGCCTCAGTCTGCCTCCCACCACGGACGCGGCCAGTCGGGAAACCGTTAGCTACAACACTGCGCGACGTCTCAAGGGCGCTGTGGAGCTGCGGCACCAGGCAAGGAAGCAATCGGAGAAGAAACAAAGCGAGACATTGAGCAAGACGCAACGCCAAGTGCAAGAGGAGCGGCACCGACATCACCAAATGTTGCGCGCCTTGCAGTCGCAGCGGCTGCTGTATTCGCAGGCCCGAGCGGTGCGACGAGCCGCCAAGAAGGAGCAACAACAACAGCAAGGCCAGCAGTACCAGCCGGAACAAACGCCCGGGCACCATTTGCTCGGGACCAAGTTTGCACAGACCAAGGAGCAGACCAACCCTTCGCCTCAGCAGCGCAAGCTGCCCTCTATCCCGGGGGCACGTCGAGCCTCCCCCGACCCCGTCCTAGCTGCGCCCACCGCCACGGCTGCGCCGTCCCGCACCGTCTCTCTGCGCGAGGGATAAACGACGCCCGTGTCGGCGCCTTGGAAAAAGGGTTGGGTGTTTATATATGTATAGTCAAAATAGATTAAGGTTTTATTTTTAAAAAATAACGAAACGAGGGGCATGTGGAAAAGGACAGAAAGATAATCGAAGAAGAAGAAAACTAAACGAGGAAAGCAAATAGACTTGGAAGTAAGATTTGAAAGTCATAAAGTAGAGACGCGTTGCTCCTTCAATGGGTTTATTACATGTATACACACATTTTTATTTCAATTACTCTTGCCAAAAGGCGTGATCTAATATATACAGGATCTAATTTATCTAGAGAAAGCACGGCCACGCCGGAGTGCCACCACTGCGGGACAACCCTCCATTCTCAAAGTTTGGGGTTACGGCACTTCGACAGAGCGGGCAGGAACGCTCTCGCTCACACCATTCGGACAAGCATGACTCGCAAAAGAAATGGCCACATGATAGGGAGACGGAATGGGATGTGTTGAGGTTCTCATAACATACGACACACTCCGTTGCGCCGGCTTCTTGACATTCCTCCTTGGTCGCGGGCCGGCCATATTCCAAAACGTGGGATTGACACAAGGACGCAAGGATGTTGACGACGCCGCGGGTATGCCTCGACAAGACTATGCATTTGAGCGTTATATAGAATAGGAGAAACACGTCTCCGTAGTTTACGTCGGCGCCATAGAAGCGAAGCCAGGCAGGGACAGGAAGGAGGCTGCGCACCAAGAGGGAGAGGGCTTCGAGAAGGCAGTAGACTCGGCGCCTCCGTGTGTAGAGGGAGGTGATGCGGGTGGGGATGGAATCGTCAGGACAAACGGTGGCAGTAGCAGCCCGGGTGGTTTCAGTGCGTGCCGCCCGATTGGTCGTGGTGCCAGTCTCCGAGCCAGATATGGACGAGGAAGAGGGCGAAAGAGATGACGTGGAAGCATCCAAAGTAAACAAACCCGCCTGGTCCGTGCTACGACTGTGGCGGGGGTGGTAATGATGATAACTTGCTGCTGCGCCACCACCGGATTTGCCCCCGCTGTTGAAGTAGGAAGAGAGCAAAAGCCAGTGTGTGGGCATTCGAATCGGGCGGCAGGGTGAGTGCAGGGCCACGAGGGCTTTCAGCCCCAACACGAGCAGGCGGACACAGAGATCGGTCACCAAGATGGCCCACAGCACTTCCTCCAGCGTGGGCGACTCGGGCGGCAAGTAAAACACCAGGAACATGGACTCTTCTTTATCCCCGCCACCGATCGATGCGCGGAGGAGGCAGGCCGAGAGGATGGCCGCGCTTGACATGGCCACCACTAGCCACAGCACTTTGCGGTCCTGGTCCACCTTCAGTGCCACTTGCGACCGGAACTGCTGGCTGAGCCTGATGACCAGTAGAGTATAGGCGACGAAGAACGTGATGCCCACCGCATGCCGGTATACGTAGCGGAGGGCAAAGAGGGCGAGGAACGGCAAGACGTTTTGGAGCCGCTGCATCATCTGCTGCACGTCGGCGCGCGCTTGGAGTTCCTCCCGACTTGGGCTGGCCAGGCTTGGGGAGGGCGTCATCGCACCCAACGTCCCTGGTGCCCTCCCCGTCCCCGTCGTTGGTGGTGGTGGTGGTGGGGCCCCGTCCAACCCTGCCACCGAGACCGAAGGGGGCTGGCTAACCGGCTCCTCGAGCATACTGGCCTTCACTGTGGGGGATTGGGTGGTGCATTGGTTTAGTTTGGAGTCTTGATGTCTTGTTCTCCAGAGGTATGGATTAGTTTTGATGTCCAGTTGGTCCGGACACCTGTTGCCGTTCGATCTCCCACACGTCCGCCCAGTGCCTCCCTTTACTCATTCTGCCTGGCCTTGTCCCCCTAGAGCCTCGTATTGGTCCCCATACTTCTTAAATTGCATTCGTCTAGCGTCTGCGTCCCCTTCCCCTCCCTCAAAGTCTCTCGTCTTCCCTCCCTCCCGACGGATCTCCTTCTTCGGTCTCGCCACATACCTTGTCGTCCTTCCCGCTCTCGTCCTCCCACGACCGACCCCCGGTCCAGCGGCTCGAGACCACCTGTGTGGTGTATGTAAACAAGAAGTGAGGTTAGTGCCAGTGGGGACGGGAACGCTGTTAAAGATTGCGGTGGGTGCCAGGGCGTAGAGAGAGGTTTCCGAGGAAGCAAGGATGACGGTGGCAACGGCTCCGTGACGTTGAGAATTTGACTGGATTCAAAATTTCTAGTTTTTCACTCAGCTTTCCTGGTAGCCTTGTGAAGCGAAGCGTGTTGTGCTCCATGAAATACAGCGTCAGCACACAAGGAAAACAGCTTGTCACGACAAGGATTTTCGAAGCTGATTGACAATCATCTAATCATCTCCTTCTTGTTTTCAAGTCAGACACCCCTCTTTGTAAACCTCCCCCATTATTGGCCCTCTCTTTTCTTCACACATGAACGTTCAACCAAAGAGTGAAAGAAGGCCCTACAATCGATCTTATTTTGACAATGCTGCCTAGAAACGCGGGTCTTGGCATGCCCATTGGGGCGGGCGAGTCAATTGTCTCAACAAGGACTGTGCGGGCGCCCGTTGGAGGCCGTTGTTGGATGCTGCTGTTTTTTTACTGCTGGGTTGTGGCTCTCTGCGTGTGTGCCCAACCTGCCAGAAAAAGCACGAGCTCAGTATTGGTGAGTCCAAATCAAGTATTAGTGCCGGAGGACGCGGATTCTGCCAAGGCGATTTATGCAGAGTTAGGACAGAAAAGGGGGACCGAGTATGCTCACACGCCGAGGCCTTAGGCGCGGTCTGTCGGCTTGACGTGGTGGGTGGGCCAAGACGCTTACGAGTCAATCACAGGAATACATTTTGAGAATTATATGCAATTGATAATGAAGCGGAGGGGAAAAGTACACTCTGGCCGTGGGTAGGGCTAGGGTAGGGAAAATTAGCTCGCCTTGTGTGAGGCAGAATTGAGGGCACTATTGCCGCGGCCGCGGCTGGTGCCCGCTAGCTTAGAATTTCTTAGCATCCCAAGGCAAATAATTACAAGTTGAGGAGCTTGGGATGCGAAAAAGTTTCCTGCGCCCATCCCTTGGCACCTTTTGAGGTCCTCAAAAGGTCAAGAAAAAAGAAGCGCGAAAACGCGAGTTTTCTTTGTCGCTGCGGCCGCCGCGGCTTTCTTCTGCGAGTCTCTCCTTTTCCCTAGGAACTCATCACACCAGTCCAAGGCAACGATACAGAAGCGCATTATACCAGTCACCACGTCCCTGCGTCAAGGCAATGCAGCGTGGGCGTGCCGGCCGCGATTGCGTACGGCCTTGCTTGTTCAAGACCACTGCAACAACCACCTCCCCTCTCGCCTCCCCCCTCCTCTTCTTCTGCACACCTTGGGGCCCGTCAAAGTGCTGTGTCCTAAGCGCTCCACCAATACCGACACGTCTCGTCTAACCCGTCCTCTTGCAAACACCCTCTCCTTCCATCGCAGGTGCTGCTGCAAAGCCTAATTACCAAGGGTAAGCATGGCGATGGTGGGCAGCTCCAGCATGGCAGCCTCTGTGCCGGCGAACGAAGGCCAGTCCATGGCTTCCTGCATCCGTGATGTCGACGGCATCGAGCTTCGGGTAAGTGTATGTGTATGTGTATGTGCCAGGGTGGGCGTGCTCTGGGGTCAAGGTGTGATGGCAGATTTCTACAGGCTCGCAGTCGCAGTTCCAACCCCCTGATTCCCCGCCCCTCTTCTTCATCTCCCTCACTTTCCCTCCCATCGTATGAATCACCACTCACGTCCAACCCATTCCGCTTCCCTACACAGATCGGGAACGAAGTCTTTTTCGAGCGCGGCGACGGCGTGCTGGAGGAGGGCCTGGTGGAGAACCTGGTGCAGGAAGGGGGCACGGTGATGGCCCTGGTGCGGTACAAGGATAAGGCCTGGTCCGGCTACAAAGAGCGCCGGGACGTGGAAGGCTTGCTCGTCCACGACCAGCTTGTGACCAAGGGCCGCACCCGCCGCACGGCCCGCCCCGTGTCGCGGTACCAGCCTCCCTTGGAGCCCGTCTGCACCCGGCCGCCGCGCATGCCCAAGGCCGCCAAGCCGGCCAAGGTCCTGCGCCAGGTGGACGAGAAGAAGCGTCGCCGTCGCCGCCGCAAGCGTCTGCAAAAAGCGGCCGCGCTTCGCCGGGCCAAGCGTGAGCGACGCCGCAATCTTTCGCTCAAGTTCTTGTCGGAAGACGACGCGGACGGCACGAACCTGACCGAGGCCGAGCGCACGGAGTTGATGGGCTTGTTGGGCGTGACGGAGGCGGCCCAGATCCGGGAAGCCTTGACGCTTTCGGACTCCGAGTCGGAAGGCGACGTCCGCGGCGGGGGAGGCAGCCCAGGCAACCACAGCTTGTCTTCGGGCTACTCGTCCTCCTCGTCCTCCTCCTCGTCGGCCTTTGGGGAGGACGACAGCGACTCGGAGCCGGACAGCGGGACGGAGAGCGAGCTGGGCCTGTCGGACGTGTCCACGGAGTCCTACCCCAGCGAGCCCGACTTCCTGTACTGGTCCCGCGTGCACCAGCCGGCGGCGGGCCAGGTGCGAGGGACGGGGCGGAAGCGCTTTGGCTTGGCGCCCAAGTACGATTCGGACGATTCGGCGGAGTCGGACGAGGAGCCGCGGGAGATGGGGGTCACGGCAACGGTCATGAGCTGGAGTGGGCAGGAGCGGCGGGAGCTACTGCGGGAGTACTTGCACCGGCCGGCCTCGGTGGCGCGGCGGGCGCAAAAGGGGGCCATATCGTACAAGGAGTGGTGTCTGGCCTTGCACGTGATAAGCGAGGACTCGGGGGGAGTGAGCAGCTTGGAGACCATGAATGCCATCAAGGGCGTCAAGCGCTGCGACGGCATGCGGACCATGTACGGCGCCATCCGCGCGCCGCTGATTCAGGAGATGATTCGGTTCGCGGGCGTGACGCGGCAGGACCGGTTTGTGGACATCGGCTCGGGCTTGGGGACGGTGGTGCTGCAGATGGCGGCCGTGACGGGCTGCAAGGCCACGGGCATCGAGTTGGAGTCGTCTCGTTTCACGATCTCCTCCATGCTGAGCGAGGAGCTAATCACGCTCATGAAGGAGCTGGGGACGGAGGGGGATGCGGCGTTCGCGGCGGACCTGAAGAGCCGGATCGCGATGAGGAACGACGACATCCGCGAGCACGAGGGGACCATCCTCCAGTCCAGCGTCCTGTACTTCAACAACCACGGCGTCTGGTTCGACGAGACCTCTTCCAAGCGGGGTGAGATCTCGGTGGAGCACTGGGTGGCCAAGCTGTTCGCCAAGACGGCGGTGGGCACGCGCCTGATCATCCTCAAGAGCATCCCCCACCTGAAGGGCAACTGGTTCTCGGAGCAGATGTACATGGCGCGCTCGGACTGGCTGACCTGGGCCCGGGACTCCAAGCCCCTCTACTGCTACACCAAGCTCAAGGACACCTGGACCTGCGACAAGTGTCAGCACGAGAACGCCATCGTAGAGAACGACGAGTCGCTGATTTGGGAGATGAAGTGCGCCAACAACTGCGCCTCTCGGGCCCATCGCCTCCGCGTCCGTCCGGGCCAGGCCGCGGAATAAGAGTTGGGAGGGAGGAAGTGGTAGTCTTGATAGAGGGGAGGAGGCGGTGCTATAAGAGAGAAGAAGAAGGTAGATGGTTTGTTGCTAGGGGCTTGGCGCTGGTTTGACAAGTGGTGTAGTGGTTGGAAAGAGAAGAGGACCAGTGTACAGTAGGAGGGAGGCACGCAGGAAGGAAAGTAAATGTAGGAGAAAGGGACAAGAGAAAACCAAAGAAAGAAGATTATTCACCAACATATGGGCGTGACAAAACAGCTCTACTCTAAATAGTGTCAAGATTTGCTGCTTTGTTTTCGACCGCCTTCCGTGTCCGCGTCTAATCAACGCTTCCTCTATTCTAATCGACAACAGAAGCTTGTAGCAGCAGCAGCAGCCGCCGCCCAAACACACCACCCTCCCTTTCCCAAAGCCAACAGCAGTGCTTGCTTGTCGTCTTTCCTGCCACATTTGTTGAACCACACAAAGTAAATACCCACTCTCTCCCCCCACTACTTGCAGCAGCTGCTTAGAGCTTGTTGAAGGAGTTGATGTCCACGGACTGCACCTGGTCCTCCATGGCCTCAATCTTCTCAATCACATCATCGATCGACACCTCGTCGTCAAACACCACCATGGAGATGATGAGCTTGAAGATGCCATATGCCACGGGGGCCTTGTTATAGCCCTCCCCCCACGTCAACCCCGGGGGGCTGATCTCCTTCTTGATCGTCGTGTACAGCTCATCCAGGTTCACCTCCGTGTCAGTCGGCTTCACTTCGATCACGATCTGGGAGCGGTCACGCTTCTTGTTCGCCTTCTCCTTGGCCTCCTTCTCAGCCTTCATCGCCGCCACTTGCTCGGCGCGGGACAGCGTGGGCTTGGCGGCCTCCTCCTCGTCGTCGTCCCCGAAAAGGTCCATGTCGTCGTCATCGGCAGCCTTGGCAGCGGGTTTGCTGGCCTTCTTCACCGCCGGGGCCGTGGCACCACCACCACCACCCAGCACGGTCTTGAGGCCAGAAAGGGCGGCAATGTGCAAGTACCAACGGAAGGCGTTGGGGTTGGAAGCAGCAGCGGGCACGGAGGGGAGGGCCGCAAAGGTGGAGGAGTCCGCGGCGCTGAAGGAGTAGCCTTCGACATACGAGCGCGTGGCCAGGTGCTTTTCAAGGTCGCCGAAGCCCTTGCTGAAGTCAAACTTAGGAGCCATTGTGTGTGTGGGGGTGGGAGCTGTGCGTGTGTGTGGGTGGGGGAGAGGGGAGAATGTGTGTGAGATCAAGGACCCAAGTGTCGACAACGAGGCAATTGAACAGCTAGACAGAGAGCCCGTGGCTAAGGAGAACCCGGCAAGCTCGCGCGGGGGCGTGTTTGCAAGCAGGGCAGAGGGCGTGTGGGGGATCAGACGCGGCCGTGGAACAACGTGAATGATGATGATGCGCGCAGCAGTCCTGAATGAGTGGGTGAGTGGCTCTCGGCCAAGCAAGGCATGCATGACCACCACCATCCACGACGACGCCATCACAACAAGCTAGGTCACCTAGAGTCATGCCTGTCGTGTTGTGCGGTATAGTGTTAGAGTGCGAGGGGCGTGGCCAAGTCTACATGAGGCGTGCCCAGTGCCCTTCACCTTCGCCGCGTCGGTTGCCGCGAGTGGATTTTGTGTGGACGAGCGTGAGGGGTGGATGGAGGAGGAGGAGGAGCGAAAGGAGGAAATAGGGAGGACAAGACCTTGGACGACTCTATTAGAGCGTGCCTGAAGCTCCTGTTTGTGCATGTGGTGGGTGGGAAGGGACGGTGGTGGTGGTGGAAGCAACACGCCAAGATGGACGGCGGGCAGCCGCCCAGCGAAGAAGGGAGTGGAGGGCAGGCATTCGTCATGCCATGCCTCTCTCTGTTTCCTTGCTCGCGTCGTGGACACCCACCAGACCATGACGCTGCAGGGCCATGCCTTGGTAGCAAGGGTGTGCTGCGTATGCGTGTGTGGTGGCGGTTAAAGCTCTTTGGGGCTGTACATTGTGGTCATCGACTGCCTCTCACACACCTCTCGCTCATCAGACTCATCACTTCTCTTTCTTCTACCCCACCCCTCCACCCTCATCACAGAGTCATGGCAGAGGAGTTGCGCTCGGTGCAGGTTTTTGGCCGCAAGGTACGTGTCTCAGGCAAATTATGCCTGCGCTGGGAGGGGGTGGGTGGGTGGGGAGGGCGCTGCTTGGAGTGTGATGGGAGGGAGGGAGGAGACGAAGCGTGGCGGGCGGCGGGGCCAGGTGGAGGGCGCGGCTACTACTGCTGCTCCGGTCGTCCAAGCCTTGCTGGTGCTTGCGTCATGGCTGAGCCCTCGCCGCTTCTTCCTTCACGGGCCTGGAGGCGTTGGCTCGCGGTGGGCGTGGCGTAGGCTCGTAGCGTGCGGGAGGAGGAATGCGAGCACGGGAGAGGGACAAGCGGATGCGGGTGGGGGAGCGTGCGGCGCCGTACCCTTTCTGTCCTCGTGCGACGCTTGGCTCATTGGGCGCAGACATCCTGGCAGTAGTTTTGGATTGGCGGGAGAATAGTACAGTTTGCTTGATTGCTCAAGCAGGTCTTCGTGGCGGAGGCAAATTTATCGTTTTAAATCATTCCACGCATTCTCACTCCCCCTTCTCCCTCCCCCTTTCCCATTTCCACCCCGCCCTCTCTCAGAAAACGGCGACGGCTGTGGCTTTCGTGAAGGATGGACGTGGACTGATCAACGTGAACGGGGCGCCCATCGAGAACGTGGAGCCCGAGCTGCTGCGCTTCAAGATCTTGGAGCCCGTGCTGCTCCTGAACCAAGAGACGTTCGCCAAGGTAGACATCCGCGTGCGCGTCAAGGGCGGCGGGCACACGGCGCAGATCTACGCCATCCGACAGGCTATCTCCAAGGGCATCGTGGCCTTCTATCAGAAGTACGTGGACGAGGCCAAGAAGAACGAGCTGAAGGAGACGCTGCTGGCCTACGACCGCACCCTGCTGGTGGCTGACCCCCGGCACTGCGAGCCCAAGAAGTTCGGCGGCCCATCCGCACGAGCTCGCTACCAGAAGTCTTACCGTTAGAGCACGCGCGTCCAGGAGGAAGGAGAGGGAGGGTGGGTGGGTGAGAGAAAGGGCAGCAGTCGCGGAAGGCGGCTGGTGTCTGGGGGGGCAACGACGACTCTGGCGCAGGGGCGGGTTCATCTTGTTTTTGGTCTTTTGTGGGGATAGGAGCCGATGTGGGTGGGGTTGCTTCCGTTGGTGCTGCAGTAGATAGGCTCGGTATTTGTTTGTTAGACGACCAGCGGACCATGGGGTGACCTTGTTATGGTAGTGGCTCACGTACGGAAATGAAAGATGAAAGCGAGTGGCTTTAAGCTGCGTTGGAATTATTCAGAGACGGATGGTTGGATGGGTGATTGCTAGCTATAGCTTTTGATTTTGCTTTTTGTTGTCTCTAGATCGCGGTAGATTGCTCTTGCACGAAATTTTTGTTATGTAAGCAATGCCTTATGTTTTCACTATTCATATGAATGGGCGTGAGAGACGTGAGTGAGAACGAGACGAGCACGTCCGCAAAAAGGAGGCAAGCAACTGAACCAAATAAGGAAAGCGACGAGAAATCAGGAGTGTGCGATCTTACCCTTCTTTTCTTTCTTCGTGGCGGCTCACCCGCCCCTTTTTTGCCCCCTTCTAGCTCAGCACATATCCCAACACCCACCGACACACACGCACAAGCCCTCACACACGACTCGGCCACCTCTTCCCGTCGTCCAGGCACTTCTTTCTATCAAATAACGATAAAGAAACACGTACAACATGGATCCAGCAAGGCCTACCCAACCAACACAAGGGCGAGGCACATCACGTAAAAAATGCATCAGCGTCAGTAAATAACACGGTCATAAGAAAAACACGAAATCCTCCGTACTTCCCTCTCTTTCTTTTGCTCGGTGCTGCTGCTGCTTTCAAAAAAACCACCTCTCTCAAAAGGCCTCACAATACAATAGTATACTTCCTCCCTCCCTCCCTCCCTCCCTCCCTCCCTCCTCCCCACCACACATCCTACAAAACCGGGAAACTTTTCTCCTTCTCCCTACTTATTCCTACTCTTCCTACTACTGTTGCAGTAGCTCTAATCGCCAATCCTGCAGCAGCAGCAGTAGTAATCCATCGACCCGACAAGCGCCGTCAGGCTTTTCACCCACCAGCTATATCGCATCAAGCACCTTACTTCTTGACGGCCGGCCCGGAAGTCTGAAGGAGGGGAAAAGGAGGAAAGAGAAAGAGAGAATGGTTAGTGAAACGCTCGAAGGAGGAGAAGAAAGGGAGAGACATGAAGTGGGGAGTAAACATTACAAATAGAAGAGAGAGGGAAGAAAACAAGAAGTTCTAATATAGGAAGGAAAGGACAGGCAAAATGAAAAATAAAACAAAACCATGCACGTACCCCGAGGCCGAACACCGCCTTGAAGGAGTCATAGATCCACCATTGCAGGCCCGTCAGGGTACCGATCATGATGATACGGGTGCCGAGGCCGCCCCACACGCCCATAGGTCCGAGCTCAGCCAGGATCTGGCCGGCGGTCTTGTTGCCCTTGCTCATCTTGGAGACGATGGTGTCGGCGGGGTGGGAGACAATGGCGCAGATCACACCGGCCAAGTAGCCGGAGGCAAAGGTGATGCCCAGCTGGGTGCTCTTGCCGTAGCTCTCCTTGGGCGCGGTGAAGACGTGCATGTAGAAGGCCTCGACGACCTTTTCGAAGAAGAAGAACTTGGCCATGGTGTAGGGGATCTGTCGGGACCAGAGGGGCACCAGGGAGCCGAAGGGAAACTTGGTGTTGGCCTTGTCGGCGCCCATGGCAGAGAGGGCGGCGAAGAACTCGGTGGGGAAGGTGCCCTTGGCGGAAGTCTGGACCTTGACCTTGATCATCTCCAGGGGGCAGAGGGCGGCGTCGGCAAAGACCTCGGCGGAGGCGGAGCCGGCCAGGTAGATGACGCCCCGGTAGGTGTAGGAGGCCTCCTCGCCGGCGATGTTGGAGTAGAAGTCCTTGAAGAACTCGTACAGGCCGAACTTAAAGCAGCCCTGCAGGGAGTAGCCGATGGCCGTGGGCAACCACCCCTTCCAGATCCCGACAGCGCCCTCCTCGGCCATGATGAGGCGGATGGAGGGGAGGAGGCCCTTGAACTTCTCGGGGGCCACCTGCATGTTGCACTTCGCCACGTCCAGGGGGGTCACGGCCAAGTGGGTCAGGCCGCAGGAGAGCACGCCGCCCAAGCAGCACTTCAGGTAGTAGTCCGTCGTGTGGGGCACGGCGTGCTGGTAACGCGCGTCCCACGCGCCCTTGGTCACCGAGGCAGCCATGACCTTCTTCTCGGCAGTGCTGCGGGGCACCGCGAGCTTGGAGCTGGAGGACAAGAGGACGGCCTTGGGGGCCATGAGGGGGGAGAACCCCGTCGTGAAGCAGGAAGCAACCATGTTGTGAAGGAAGAGGACGACCTGTTGGGGTGGGACGGGGGGAGGGGAGGCGAGGGTGAGTCCGTCGTGTGAGAAGGAGGAGGACGTGGGTGGTGGTGGCAAGCGGCGTGCGGGCGCGCGTTGGGCGGGGAATGTACGTGCAGATCCACAGAAAGGAACAAAATGGGGCGGAGGCGGGGCCGGGGTGGGGTGTGCGTGGCCACGCGGAGGCTGCATTCCACACGACAAGGAACCGATGGCTCGCACTGCACCTGCATATGTGTGGTGGGCAGAGGCGTCAGGTACGTTTTCATTATAAATCCAACACGTTACAAGCCCAAAACAAAGCAGGATGTATCGGATCAGGGCTAGCGGGCGGGACAAAGAGTGCAAAGGCACGATGGAGAGAGCGATCTGAATCGCTTGGCTGATGGCGAGGGGCAAGAGGTCTTGTTCATCACAAAGTGAGTGAGAGAAAGAGATGGTGATTCTTGATTTTGAGATTCTATGATACCTCTCGCTCGAAGCAAAACTCAGGAAAATTCCTTGATGGCCTCGTGTAGTTGTGTTGTTGTGTTTGTAGGCCTTTCCTCTTTGCTTTACAAGCCACCTTTGCAGGTAATGAATATAGAAAGGTCCTCCTTGTTATCCTTTTTTGCCAAGCAGCGGTGCCACCGTGCCATCTTGACTCACGCCTGCCTCTGCCCCTCCTTTCCCTCCCCTTCCTCCTTCTCATTCTCATCACAGACTCAACCAGCCCGCCCACCTGGGGTCACCCCAGCAAAGCAAGCACACGACCGCCCCCCTTCTGTTCCGCCGCCACGCGAGCGCCGCCACGCGAGCTAAGCCACGCGAGCTAACACAAGGATGAGTGACCACGCACGCCGCACGCCGGGTGCCGACGACGAGACGCACCAGCATGAGGAGTCCAGCGGGTTGGACCCCAACGCTGAGTTTGACTTGGAGGAGTTGGCCCCCACGATGCGCTCCGTGGGGATCCTGCGCGGCCCCGCCTCGGTGCCCAGCCTGCCCACACACTACGACCGTCACCAGGGGGCTTATTTGTACCGCGACGGCGCAGGGTCCAGCGGCAGCAGCGGCGGCAGCGGCGGCAGCGGTGGTGGGTCTTCTTCGTTCCACCTCGTCGTCCCCACGCGCCCCAAGCCCCAGCAAGCCTTTGCGGCCCCGGCGCCGATGCCGGTCCCTGCGTCCTCGATGTCGTCGTCGGCGGCGGCGTCCACGACCGAGGACAGCACGTCGTTGGCCGCGCCCAACTTGCCCTTTGAGACGGCGCTCTTCCCCCTGGAAAGGTGTCACTACTACACCAACAAGCCGGCCATGGATTTGCACACGGACATTGAGGCTGCCCTCCAGGAGAAGGATGTGATCTTTACCTTTGTCCCGGCCAAGTTCAAGTTTGCCTGCGAGTACCGCACGGGCGTCAACATGGTGCGCTTTGTCTGCCGGGCGTACTTTGTGCCGGAGGACGGCCGGACCGTCGTAGAGTTTCAACGCCGCGCCGGGTGCTGCATCGTGTGCGCCAAGGTAGTGGACGCGATGCGTTCCACGCTGCTTGCGCGGGAGTGCAATGCCGAGGCAGCGCCCATTGCTATCCGGTCCTTCCAAGCCAAGCCTTTGGATGTGGCCGCTTGCCTCCTCCATGAGGAAAGTCAGGCGGACGCGGCCTCGCGCCGGGCGCGGCAACAAGCGCAGCAATGCAAACTCATGGATGATTTGCGAGGGTGCCTGGCCGAGGGCAAGGACGCAGTCTTGACGGACTTCTCCAAGGTCTTGATCCCGCTTTCGCAACTCGCCCCTGAGCATTTGTTGGGGGAGCCGAGCCACGCCGAGCTGCTTTCCGCGCTTGGACAGCACGTGGACGTGCCGAGCGCCCGCCTCAGCGCCTTGGTTTGTTTGGCGAACTTGGCGGCAGCCTGCTTCCCTGGGGATGGGGACACTTTGCTCAGCTTGCCTTACTTGCGGCGGTGCGCCAGCAGTGACACGGATGACGACGTGGAGGTGGCGGCAGCAGCTGCCGAGGCCGCGAACGAGCCCCGGCCCAGCATGGGCGAGGTATGTGCCTGGTTTGAAGGCGTGCTGGGGACGATTGTAGGCGCGTTAGGCGCGGAGCTGGACGAAGGGGGGAATCCGCACGTGCGCCGGGAGGCGGCCCGCGCGCTTTTGCACCTGTCGAATGAGTCGTTTGCGCGTACGGCGGCTGCCCGGGAGGCTTTAGAAAGGTGTGCTGCCGGATCCGCCGCGAAGGACCGGCTTCTGGATGGTTACGTCCAAGGGGCCTTGCGGCATATGAAGGCTTGAGCTGGTGCGAGCATGAAAAGAGAGGGAGGGGTCCGAAAGAGGAAGGGCGCTTGACTTGTGAAGGCCTTAGCCTTGTTTGGCAGCGTCCTGTGCCGCCTGGCCACGGATTTCAAATAGAAGACTCTTGGGGTAGAAGATGTGTATATAGGCCCATGGATCAAGATATCGTATTCCTTTTCGGTTAAGCTTAATTGTGTTTCTCTAGTCGCAAATTGTATATACCCTCCTATCTTTCTGCTCGCGTCGGTAGTAGTTCGCAAGCGGCGTAAAGGTGCGGATGACGAATGCGAAGCAGCAGCAGGAGAGAAGATGTGTGTGCGAAAG
>Ga0209390_10002294_pt1 | contig 33952 bp, 27 predicted proteins | sample BON01_FD_187212 | JGI IMG/M metagenome (GOLD analysis project Ga0209390, IMG submission 187212) | Freshwater microbial communities from Lake Bonney liftoff mats and glacier meltwater in Antarctica - BON-01 (SPAdes) (version 2) | ecosystem: Environmental > Aquatic > Freshwater > Ice > Glacier...
GCGGGGTCAGGGTTCGTCTCTTGTTTCGTTTCGGCATGGTTCTCGTCGCTTTCAGGGTTTCTTTGGAACCCCGCCTCCATCCCTTTTTCAAGCTTATTCACTGGCTCCGTTTTCACCTGCCACCTTATAATCTGGGATCAAGCAGACTGGGATGAGCTGAATCTTTCAAGTGAACATCGCCCAGTACCAGAATTCGCCAGTTCGGAGAAACTTAGAAAAATGAAGTGCCAATGGCCTGATTACAAAATGCGAGTTCGATCCTGGCTCGGAACGAAAGATGAGGACACTTGCCCCGAACCAGATGCTTCATCAGAACCGCCGCCCGGCGCTTCCGATTCGGATGCGCGTGATTGATCGGACACTGGATTCGCTGCCAGAGTTCGTTGCCAGCGGTGGTCGATGAGCGTAGCGTTTGCCGAATCAAATCTTTAGGGAAAATCAACTTATCATGTGGATAAAAGCAACCTGCCTTCTCGATTTTCACATTCCGGTTGCGACTCCGTTCCTATTCATGCTGCGACCACGCAGTGGATGGCAGCAGTGGGTGGGTCGCGAAGAATACATCTTGAAACCCGGTGTTCCGGCGGTCGAGTTTACCGACCCGTTTGGCAACCTTTGCCAGCGACTAACAGCGCCACCGGGGAGATTCTCCGTTCACACATCGGTCGATGTCGAGTGTGCCGAGGCATCCGATGTGGCTCCCGGGGCTCACTTTGTCGAGGTGCAGCAACTGCCGAACGAAACGCTACCATTCCTGCTGCCAAGCCGGTTTTGCGAATCAGATCGCTTCAGCCAGATGGCGGGTTCCATCGTCGCGGGCCGGGCTCCGGGTTACGACCAGTGCGTGGCAATCGTCGATTACATTCGCCAGACGACCCGCTACACGCCCGGCGCGGGACAGGACATCGTGAGTGCGTGCGAGGTTAATGAGAGAGCTGAGGCCGTCTGCCGGGATCTGGCGCATTTAGGCATCGCTTGTTGTCGTGCGATTTCAATTCCGGCGCGGATGGTCGTCGGGTATTTGGAGAACCTACAACCGCTGGATCTGCATGCCTGGTTCGAAGCATATGTCGGAGGTCGATGGTACACATTCGATCCCACCCGTGATGATTTGCAGGGTGGGCGTGTGGCGATTGCCTACGGTCGAGATGCCGCCGATGTCGCCATCTACACGCAATTCGGCGATCCGGTAGAGTTACTTGCCCTGACCGTCACGGTCGATCGAATGGAGACGCCTTGCTGAGGATCACTGAAACCTGTACCGGCGAGCACTTGAGCGAAGATTATTCGGTTTAATATCGGGTTACTTAGCGTAATTCTCTCCCCTTTTTCAAGAGCTGATGGGGCATTCGTGTTTTGCGATCGCGAACAGATCAAACATCGTCGCCACGTAGAGCGTGCCGTTGGCGGCAACGGCGGTCGCGCTGATCGGTGCGCCGAGATCGAGTTCGGCGAGGAACTTCTTTTCCTTGCTCGCTTCAAAAATCCAGAAATCACCGCGACGTTCGACTAGAGGTTTTCCAGAAAATCACGCCATGGTTGCGCACGAACACCGGGGGCGACCGCCTCCGTGAACTTGCCGGCCAGCGGTGCTTCGTGTACCAGACGCATCTCAAATGTAGTGCCCTTCGGTCGCTGGCCCTTCAGTGCTTCGACCAGTCGTCTCATCGGTTCCGCCATTTTTGGCGTCACAGTTTTTGAGGCTTTGCATTCGATCAACTGGACGGAGCCGCTGCTGCCGGGCACGAGGAAGTCCACCTCAAGGCCCTGTTCATCCCGGAAAAAATACAACTCGCGGCGACGACCCGCGTTCAGCTGCGACTTCGCGATTTCGGAGGCGATGAATCCCTCGAACAGCGCTCCACGGAACGGCGACTTTGCCAGCTCCGCCACCGTATCAATGCCCAGCAGATGACAGGCGAGCCCAGAATCCGCCAGATAGAGCTTGGGAGTTTTGATCAAGCGCTTCCCGAGGTTCTCAAAAAACGGCGGCACCACCAGCACCTGTCCGGTGGTTTCCAAAATCCCCAGCCATTGCGAAATCGTGGGCACGGTCACACCCAATGGCGCAGCCAGATCCGACTTGTTCAGAACCTGCCCATGGCGCGTTGCCACCAGCGCGATGAACCGACGAAATGTGGCCAGATCCTTCACCGCAGTAATTGCGCGAACGTCGCGCTCAAGATACGTCTGCACATACGAGGCAAACCAGACGGTCGCACTTGACGGTCGGGCCACCACTTCCGGGTATCCCCCGCGAAGCAGGCTGACCTTTGACGATTCACGGACCGACAACGGGAGCAGTTGAAGCACCGCCGCCCGGCCCGCCATCGACTCGGACACGCCCTGCATCAGCGGTGCCTCCTGCGAACCGGTCAGCAACCATTGACCGGTCGCCCGCGGTTTCCGATCAATGCGTGACCGCACGTGGGCGAACACCTCGGGAACGTTTTGAACTTCATCCAGAATCGCGGGGGTCTTGATCTCGTCGAGAAAGCCCTGCGGGTCGGCGCGCAGACGCGCAACGACGTCCGGGTCCTCCAGCAGATGATAGCTGGCCTTGGGAAACAACTGCCGCAGCAGACGCGTCTTCCCGGCGCGACGCGGACCCGTCAGCACCAACGCGGGGAAGGACTTGAACGCCTTCGCAATCTGGTGTTCGAGCTGTCTGTGGACATATCTCACTGTTGAGATATTTAAAGTGCCACTTTAAAATACTCAAGCATTGAATTTTTCGGATTTCGGGGCCTGTTCGTGTCGGAAACCGAAATCGCGAACAGAACGGGGAGCGCAGCACGCGAAACGCACCCCCACGCAAACGGGCGGGTTTAAAGGCGTGGGGAAGGAAGGCAACGGTCCGACGGACGGAAACGCGGACGGGCTCTGCCACCGCTCCAAAATCTCCCGACCCGGTTACCCGCTGCGTATCTGAAAAAGCGGCGGCTTCAGCACCGCTTTCGCCCGCTCGAAGTGATCTGAATATTTGGAGCCTCCCTCCCATCCGAAAGCTCCGTCGCCGTTGCACTCCAAGATTTCCCAACCGGTCCATGGGGTACCGTTCAAATCATATTCATGGTCCCGACTCCGTTCACAAGCCTCGGCTGCTACAGGACTGTTTTGAGAGTCTCCGAATTCTTTTCGAGGAATGATAAACCTCCCGGGGTGCCTTAGCCGGAACGATGTAGTTGAAAAGGAGCCACCGATTGGGACTTGATTGGTGGTGTATGAAAACAACGCAATCCTCGGGCACGCGCCCGGTTCACCAAAAGGTGGCCGGATCATTGGAGTTCAAAAGCGGCGGCAAGGCAATCGCCATTGAGTTCACCGATCAGCAGCTTTCGCCGCACGCCGGCAGCGCCACCTTCTGGGGCTGGCTGCGGCCGCTGGACTGGGTCCACTCGCTGCGGACTGCTCTCCCACATGGGCTGCCCCTTTCCAACAACCACCTGCTGCCCGTGGAGAAGGCGCTGGCCTTCGTGCATGGTCTGCTCTGCGACGCGCGCAAGCTCACCCACGTGGCCTATCTGCGCCGGGACCCGCTGGTGCCCGAGATGCTGGGCATCAAACGCATCGCCAGCCAGTCGGTGCTCTCGCGGTTCTTCCAGAGATTCACTTCAGCGGGGGAGAACCTGCGGGGTTTCCGACCGCTCTGGCGCTGGTGCGTGGACCGTCTGCCCAGTCGCAAGGAGGGATACACGCTGGATCTGGATTCCACCCGGTTGTTGCACGAGGACGGACACCAGGAAGGCGTGGCCACCGGTTACACCCGGCTGGGCCTCAAACCCTGCTTGCACCCGCTCCTGGCCGTGATCGCCGAGGTGCGCCTGGTGGCGTCCCGGCAATGCGACTTGCGGCAACAACGACACCGCCTTCTTTCTCGATCTGTGGGAGAACCTGCCACGCCACGTCCGCCTGCCCGAGTTGCCGGCGCTCTGGGAACAACTGCGGTTGCCCTACGTCGTGGTGGCCCAACTGAGCCAGCCGATTCAAAAACTCCTCAAGAAGGATACGATCTGGAGGGCGACCGAAGTGCCGGGCACCGAGGTGGCCGCAGCCCCGGCGACTGGTGTTGATCCGGCACCGGGTCAACGAAAAAACAGCCGTGATGGCAAGCGATTGATCGACGTCCCCGGATACCGGTTTCAAGCCCTGGTCACCAGTCTGCCCGGGGCCACCCATCCACCGCTGGCGGGGTGGCGTTACTACAACGGCCGGGCCGACTGCGAGAACGTGATCAAGGAACTGCGCACCGGCTTTGCCCTGCCGACGTTGTGTCTGAAAAGCTTCTGGGCCAGCGAAGCGGCCCTGAGCCTGGCCACCCTGACTTACAACCTCACCGTGCTCTTCCAGCGACATCTGGGCTGGCAGCAGAAGGTGACCATTCACACCCTGCGGTTCTGGCTCTTTGTTACCGCCGGCGTGCTGACGCATCCGCAGGGCCGGACCACCATCAAACTGGCCGTGCCCCTCCGGGAACGCCCCTGGTGGCTCAGGCTATGGGAGAAGATTTTGAGTCCGATACCCAACTGCAATGCAGTAGAAAACCGCCCCGCTTTCACCAGCCACCTCACATGATTTATCCACTCCTACTACATCGTTCCGGCTTAAACCGTCCTTATTGTCAGGAGACCAGAAGAATCAGGGCGAATAAACGGCAGTGTCCTGGTTTGCGTTTGGCGGAGCACGACTGTGCGCGAAGCGTCAGTCGCAGCACATCGGCATTGCTGCGGCTGGTCTGCAACACAGCCGCGCCAACAAATCAGAGCGAGCTAACTGAAGAGTTGCAAATGACTGACCGGAAATTGATTATGAGCACCAGTTCTACGTGGCATCAAGTTGGACCTCCAATGAAGAGAGATATTTACTATTTGAGCATCACCACTAAAAGGCGGGCAAACCAACCGAGCCGTCGATGCTCTTGGCATTCGGCGAATGTGTCCGTATGAGAACATTCCCGTGGCTTCTTACTCTCGCTCTTGTCGCGGCATGCTCGACCGGGTGGATAGTGGCTGAGTTTGCGGTTCGTTCTATGCGCGACCTTGCCATGGAGCCACCCTATTTCACTGGTTTGGTGATTGTGCCGCACGGATGGTTGCTCGCTGTTCCGCTACCATGGATCGTTTACTCCTGTGTGTTAAGTGTCCGGCGTGTTCCTACCGTCAATCAACTTTTTGTGTTTACAGGTATTTGGTGTTTGTTTACGGCAGTGTTGGTTTCGGCGCTAGCACTTGCCCTGTCATTACCATTTATTCCGAGACACTCATGAAACTACGAGAGACGACAATCCCCTCCAGAAAAATTGGATGACTCCGCAGATCCCGTGGGATACTTTTTCTCCATGAGCATTGACGATATTCAAGCGGCAGTCATGCAATTGCCTGAAGATCAGCGGGCCAGGCTTGCTGGAGAGCTGCTTACGTCACTACCTGCGATCCTCGTAGACGACGATGACGGTATTGCGGAAGCCAAACGTCGGTCAAAAGAGCTGGAAGATGACCCGAACTCGGGTTGTTCCTGGGAAGACATCAAGCGGAATCTCGGACGATGATCGATGGTCGTCATTTACCACCGCCTGTTTCAGAGAGATTTGACTGCTGCTCTCCGATACTACGATGACGAGGGAGGCTCCAAATTGGGAGATCGATTCTTCGAAGAAATCGAAGCTGCTGTGCACAGGGTAGCCAGCAACCCTAAGAGTTACCATTTTGTTGCCGAAGGGATGCGTCGTACGCCGTTACGGAACTTTCCCTATCACATCATATTTGAAGAGAGTGCGGAGCGATTGAAGTTCCTGATTCTTCGGCACGACAAGCGACATCCGAGTTTTGGGATGAGACGCCGATAGACCTCCCGGACCGAATCGGGCGAGTGACCGAATGGTGATTCCGCTGTCGTTTCAGCACTATAGGTCCTCTTGTCGTTGGCTCACTTCGGGTGATTCTCTCCCCATTTTTAGATCCCTCGGCATCCGGCTGCCCGCCGCCACGGAATTCCTATCCACTTTTCAAGCGCTGATCGGTCACTTGTTTTCCGCGATCGCGAACAGATCGAACATCGTGGCGACAGCCCCGCCAATTCAAACTTCAAAAGGATTCAACGCCTTGACTCCGGAATATTTGAAGTCAGTGGTGTTTCGGGTGACAACAGTCAGGCCGTGCTGGAGTGCTGTGGCGGCAATGAGGCTGTCCTTGACGGACATGGCCTGGCCTCGTTTTCGCAGGTCTGCAAGGAGATGTGCCCAGGTGGACGCAGTGGACGCGTCAAAGTCCAGAACGGTCAGGCGGGGCAGTCCTTGCGAAAACCATTTTTCCAGACGGCGGCGCTTCTGTCCGAGTGGAAGCCTGAGGCTGCCGAATTCAAGTTCTCCCAGAACGATCGAATTGATCACCAGCTCATCGTCATGTTTGCGGATCCAATCCAAAACGGTTTGCACCGGAGCCGGCTTGGTCGGCTCACTGAGAATGTTGGCATCAACCAGATAGTTCACAGGCTGTCGGTTGATTCGGAGGGCAACGACGCAAACCAGCCTTTTTCCGGACATGAATCCAACCAACTCCAGATTCCCCGCTTCCCGTCCGTCTTTTCCCGCTTGAGGAGATACTGACCCGCTTCGATCCGCTTGATGTCAAATGTCTGGCCCGCAGCAATCCGGTCGCGTGCCTTCAGCGGCTCGGGAATCACCAACTGCCCTTTTTTTGAAACGGTCGCTTTCACATGCTGAACTTGCCTACACCGGAGTTTCCGGTCAAGGAATGGAACGGGGCAGATTCCGGATTTTGGCTAATTGCATTGGCCGCGCTTAGGTCGGAGTGAGAGGAATTTCCGGACCCGACTACTTGGTGGGCTTGGTTTCGACCGCGAACCGGCCACACGTCAACGCGCAATCCAGCCGGTCGGAAAACTGCATGGCAAAGAAGTTGCCAATGGTTTCATTGGGTATCTATTGAATTCTCGTGGTCATCGTCGGTTGGTTCGTCCTCCAGCCTCGGCGGAGGGTCTACCGGGGTTCGTTCGAGGTAATGCCTCTCCGTGAATCCAGGGACATGATACCCCAACCTTCGCAATGGCCAGTAACAGTAATATTCGATGGCTTCAACGGTCGGGTTGTCGCTGTAGTAGAAATACGCCATGTTCGCAGCCGGAAGACGGAGGGAATGGGACAGATGAACAATGACAAACGAACCCAGATAGAACGCTAGAAAAAAGATCCCACATCCAGGATTCCAAAATGACGTTTCGATTCAATTTTGTCATTTTGAGTGATCACGGGGCGGTGCCTTGTTCAATCGCGAACAGATCAAACATTGTCGCCACGTAGAGCGTGCCGTTGGCGGCGACGGCGGTGGCGCTGATCGGCGCGCCGAGGTCGAGTTGCGCCAGGATCTTCATTTCCTTGCTCGCTTCGAAAACCCAGAAGTCGCCGCGGCGTGAACCAATGTACATCTTGCCGTCCGCCACGTATGGAGACGCCCAGAAATCACCTTTCGCCTCGTGCTTCCAATGAATCTCGCCGGTCTTCGCGTCCATGCAGTAAATGAACCGGCTGGTGTCGGCGATGAAGACGAGGTCCCCAGATACCGCCGGAGTCGACATGACGTGATACCCGAGCGGCGTGCTCCAGATGAGATTCTTCCCGGTGATGTCGCCTTCGCCGTTTGGATCAATGCACTGAAGCCAAGATTCGTTTTTTCCCCACCAGATGTCGCCGCCGCCCGCAACGTAGAGTCGGCCGTCGTGGAAAACAGGCAGACCAAATATATTGCTTGGACCTTCGCGACGGTTCTGGTTGTAACGATGCACATCGGTCTTTGGCGCATCCGGATCAATGTCGAACTGCCAGACTTTCTTCAACGTGGCCACCTCGCCGGCCGGAGGAATTTCGGCGAGCAGTTCAAACGCATAGACGATTCCGTTTCCGCCGCAGTAGAAGATCAAATCACGCCGGTTCACCGTAGCCATTGACGGCGCGGACCAGGTGTTGTGAAAGATGAACGGAGCCATGCCTTCGCGTTCGCGGGCCAGCAGGCGACCGGTGTTCTTGTCGAGCACGATCAGGCTAGGCGCGTCGGGGGTGAGGATCGCCTTGTGTGTGTTGTCCACACCGGTCGCGGTGTTCAAGTAAAGCTGATCGCCGCAAATCAAAATCGAACTGTGCGCGCCATCGTGCGGCCAGATGCCTGCATCTGCCACCATGTCGAAGATCCAGAGAATATCAGCGTCGAGCGGTCCGGGGGTCATGATGTCAATCGCCGGATCAGGCACAAGTTTCTCAGGTTGGATAGCAGCACCTTGAACGGCTTTCGGCGGAAGGTTTGCGTGAACGGGCGGCGTCATGTGACGCCCCTCGTCCTTGAACGGTCCGTCGTTTCCGTCGGCCAGCCCCTTTGCGTCGAGGCACATGACTTCACCGCGATTGCTCACGATGTAAACGCGATCCCCTTCGACGGTTGCGGGTGATGAAATGCCGCTCTTCGGCCAGTCGAAATAAGGATCTTCGCTGCGCTTCGGCACGACGAGCTGCCAGAGCAGTTCACCACTCGATTCGTCGAAACACATCAACACCCCGCGGTCGCCCTGATGTTTTGGATCGCGCGGTTCACCGTTGTTGGTACCGATGTAGACGCGGCCATCGGCAATCACCGAGGTCGAGTGCGACTCGGTTCCGAGCCGGGCGCGCCATTTGATGTTCTTGCCGGTTTCGGGATCAAACGTCGCCGGGAGATTCTTTTCGCCGGAAACTTGATTGCGGGACCACGCTTGGCCCCATTGCGGTTGATCGGCAGCCCTGGCGTCGACGGCGGTTAACAGCGTGAGAACGAGGAGGTAGCGGCAAGCGTTGTTCATCGGAAATTCAAATTGGTGAGAACAGGACGCAATGGTTACGCGTCGCCATCAATAAAACCAACTCAGAAACCGACGGAGCCGGCAGCAACGTGTTGGGGGCATTGCCCCCAACTTCCGTTTGATGAGGTGGGGGCCTCTTGGACTGCGGTGACAAACGAAGCGCGACGTCGCTTTCGCACGCGCGGAACGGTTTCAAACTTTCAACCGCCCAGTCCGCCCAAAAGCGCCGTCGCCGCTACGCTCTGCCGACGCAGTCCACGACAGGCTCCGCCATCCTTGTGGCTCGTCCGGTTGATGAAAGACCGGAACGGTTGATGCCCTTCACGGACCGCGCGGAGCGACAATCCCTAGCTGTGTCTGTTGTTAGGCGTCGCCGGTCGCATGGGGAAGGGGGAGTTTGCGGGCTTCGGAACAGGTAGGGCACAAGGCGAAGATGGTCAGCGCACCGTCGGATGAAAGTGGGTGAACATACCAACCCAAGCCATGTGCTCGCCTCGCGTGATGGCGCATCCATGCTCCGCTTGGAGCTTCAGTGTCCTCGTTGGTGACCGGGCAATCGAGTGACGTATCGCAATGCTCGCAGCGAAAATAGAGAACAACCTCGACGTAGAACTCGTAAGCATCGAGGCCGCCGCCAACTCGCGGAATCTGCTGCGCGTCTGTGCTGCTCATAAGCTTGGCTTGATTGAATTTGGGATTAACGAGATGCGAGGCAGTGTTATTCGGCCAAACTCAGTCGTCGTTTCGTGGAAAGTGTTGGCCGTTAACTTTCTCACGATGAATCGAAGATTAGCGGTCAGACAGAATCAGGCAAGCGCGGCGTTTGGGTTGAGCTGACATTGGATTTCTGTGAACCCGTGCGGCCACAAGGTGGGGACCATCGCTGCACGCGGTCCGGCGATGAGCTTTGCGGGTTCAGGCCTTTCTTCAACCGTTCTAAATGTTCAAAGCCTCGTCCAGCTCCCGGCGGCGCGCGCGGAGCGACGCGGCCCTACCTTTCCGCCGGTGTCGATCAAAGCTAGAAAGATACGCCCCTATTTTCCGCGCTGGCTTTTGTTGTGGGTTCCATCATAGTCTGCGGAATGAGCCGGTGAAAAAATGGGTTATTGAAGCTCCCGTCAACGTCCGCCGGTCACTCTCAAATGGAAGATCAAATACTCAATTTACTCGGTCAGAAATCCTACACTCCGCTGAACGTCCCCGAACTGCTGGCCGCCTTGAAACTGTCACCGAACCGGCAGCAGGCTCTGCAGGAGGAACTGCGGCTGCTCGAACAGGCCGGGCGCATCGCGCGCATCAAGGGCAATCGATACATCATCCCGATGGAGGCGGACCTGATTCCCGGCGTGCTGCGGATCAACCGCGCGGGGAAAGGTTTCCTGCAACCGGACGATCCGAAGCTGAAGGAAATCGTCGTGCCCGAAAGTGCGACGTCCACCGCGCTCCACGAAGACCGCGTTCTCGTGCGATTGGATGTGCCGCCGCCGGGCCGTCGCGCGCAACCGGAGATGCCCGCTTCCGGCACCGTCATTCGCATTCTTGAACGGCGGCGGACACAGATCGTCGGTCTGCTGCAGCACTCGGGCAAGTTTCTCTACGTCATTCCCGATGACCCGCGGATCTCGCAGGACATTTACGTTTCGCAACCCCGCGATGTCGGCCGACCAGCGCGCGTCGGTGACAAGGTGGTGGTCGAATTGCAGGAATGGACGTCGCGCCACCTGAATCCCGAAGGCGAGATCATCGAGGTGCTCGGCCCGCCGGACGCGGAGGGCGTGGACATGTTGTCGGTGATCCGGCAGTACGGGCTTGAACTTCATTTTCCCAAGGAAGTGCTGGCCCAGGCGAGGTTGCACGGAACGAAGATCAAGCCGGAAGAAATTAAGGGCCGCGAAGATTGCCGCCAACATCAGGTGGTCACTATTGATCCTGATGACGCGAAGGATTTTGACGACGCGTTCTGCCTGACGAAAGTTTCAGACAAGGAATGGACGCTGTGGGTTCACATCGCCGACGTGTCGCACTACGTGAAGCCCGGAACCTTGCTCGACGATGAAGCCAGGAAGCGCGGCAACTCCACCTACCTCGTGGACCGCGTCATTCCGATGCTGCCCGAGGCGCTGAGCAACGAACTGTGCTCGCTCAAACCCGACGTGGACCGGCTGACCAAGTGCGTGGAATTCCTGATCAGCGATGACGGTCGAATTCTGAACACGAAGTTCTATCCGGCGGTCATCCATTCGCAACGCCGGTTTTCGTATCAGGACGCCCTCACCGTTCTCGAAGGTCGAGCGAACGGACCCATTGAACAGATGCTCCAGCAGGCCAACACGTTGGCGCAAAAAATCCGCAAGCACCGGTTCAAAAACGGGTCGTTGAATCTGGATTTCCCGGAAACGAAAATCCGGCTCGACGAGGACGGCAAGATTTCGAGCATCGAGAAAACGGTGAACGATATTTCGCATCAGCTGATCGAGGAATTCATGCTGCTCGCGAACGAAGCGGTCGCCACGCAGTTGCTGAAGTTGAACCGGCCGGCCGTTCACCGTGTGCACGAACAACCCGACGAACGGCGGTTGCGCGAGTACCGCGAGGACGTCCTGAGCCACAACATTCCGTGCGGCAACCTGAGCAAACCGGGCGAAGTTCAGAAGCTGCTCGAACGGCTGAGCGATCTCCCCATCGGGCCCGCGCTGAAAATCGGCTTTCTCAAGTCGCTCATGCGCGCGAAGTATGCCGTGGAGCCGCTTGGTCACTACGGGTTGGCCAAGAAAAAATACACGCACTTCACCTCGCCGATCCGCCGCTACGCGGATCTCGTCGTGCATCGTGCGTTGTTCGAGAAAATCAGCATCAAGGGCCAGTCCCTCAAGGAAACCGCCGACCATATTTCGAGCACGGAACGGAACTCCGCCGACGCCGAACGCGACAGCCGGGACGTGAAACTCTACGCGTATCTCAACGCGCAACTGACTTCCGGCACTCCCGAAAAGTACTCCGCGCTCGTGACTGATCTGCGCAATTTCGGATTCTTCGTCGATGTGAACGGACTGGGCATGAGCGGGCTGGTGCCGTTGTCCTCCATTCAAGATGATTTTTACGTGTTTGACGGCAGCCGCCATCAAGTCGTCGGCCGCCGTTCCCGGAAGGTCATCCGCCTCGGCGACACGGTTGAAGTGCAAATCCTCAAAGTGGACAACTTCAAGAAACAGGTGGATTTCAAACTGGTCTCGTCCGGAAACAAATCTGACGGTCGCGGTGGCGGTGGCCGATCAAAGAATTCATCGGGCCGACGAAACGAGGGGCGAGGTCGTCCACAACAGTCTGCATCAGGTGGGAAGCCCAAGCCACGGTCAGGCCCGGCAAACGGCGCTCCAGCCGGCGCCAAACCGAAACGGCGGCGGCGGCGGTAAATTGATCAGTGCCGGACATCGTATCTCTGGCTGACCACGGCGGCTTGTGGTAAAGGTATGGATCAAATGTTCGAGGTGCTTGAGCTCGTTTTCCAGATCGTCGCTGTTTGTGCCTGGCTCGTGGCCCTGCCAATCCTCGTCATTGTTTTAACCCCTTGCTATGTCGTCGCGTCAATCGGAAGCCGGGGGCGATACTGGTCGGAACTGAAGAAACGCTACCGGGTATTTTTCTCGAAGTGGAAGGACGCATTGCCCATTCATTAATTTCGCCGTTCACCAGCCCCACGTATTCAAACACGCCCGGAGTGATGCGAAGGCTTGCGCGAATCCCCGGCCTGCTCCACTCTTGCAACCGAATGAGATTCAGCCGATTCATCTTGGGATTGCTGATGACCTGCCTGGTTTCCACCGGCAGTCGGGCGGAGGAATCCGTCGAACCCGGCACGCCGGTCGCGGAGGAAGTGACCAAGGTGGTGGTAATCCCAGTTCAGGATCAGATTTCGGAACCGCTTCTCTACATCGTTCGGCGCGGGCTCAAGCAGGCGATCGACAACGATGTGAAGCTCGTCGTGCTCGACATGAAAACCCCGGGCGGCGCGGTGAACGTCACGCTTGAAATCATGGAGGCGCTCGACAAGTTTCCGGGGCAGACCGTGACGTTTGTTAATGATGAAGCGATCTCGGCGGGTGCAATCATTGCTTCCGTAACCGACGATATTTATTTCGCGCCTAAAGCCGTCATGGGGGCCGCCGAGGTCGTCTTCGGAACCGGTCAGGATGTCGGCGAATCCATGAAGCGCAAGTTGAACAGCTATATGTCCGGCAAGATCCAGGCGTTCTCCGAAGGGCAATCAGCTCGCTCCGATGTTCTGCGCGCAATGATGGACCCGGAGTACGAACTCAAGATCGGCGAGGACGTGATCAAACCGAAGGGCGAACTGCTGACGCTGACCGCGAATCAGGCCATGAAAACGTACGGTGAACCACCGGTGCCGCTGCTGGCGGCGGGCATCGCCGACAATATCGACGCACTGCTGAAACAGCGGCACCCCGGCGGCCGGTTCGAGATTACGCGGCTGGAAGTGACCTGGTCGGAAACGCTCGCGCAGTACCTGACGTCGCTCGCACCGCTGTTGCTGGCGGTGGGAATGGTTTGTCTCTTCATCGAGTTCAAAACACCCGGGTTTGGCGTGTTTGGTGTTCTGGGCGCAACGCTGCTGCTGATCTTTTTCTTCGGACATTACACGGCAGGTTTCTCAGGACACGAGCCCGTGCTGCTGTTTGCGCTGGGGTTGCTGATGATCGCCGTCGAGATATTCTTCTTCCCGGGAACTGTGTTCTTGGCGGGAACAGGGGCAGTGCTCCTGCTCGTCTCGCTGGTGTGGGCGATGGCCGATCTGTGGCCCAATGAACCCATTGATTTTTCCGGCGAAGTCTTCGCCAGACCGTTGACCAGCGTCGGGATGGGAATGCTTCTCGCCGTCGTGCTGATGACCGTGGTCGTGCGGTTCCTGCCAAAGAAATGGATCTGGGACCGTCTCGTTCTGCAGGCCTGTATCGCGGGGACCTCGCAAACTTCCGGTGCCGCGCCGGGGGTCGAAAGATCGATTGATCGGTTGATCGGGCAACGGGGCGTCGCGGTAACGGCCCTGTTTCCCAGCGGACAGATCGAGATCGCCAGTGCCCGTTATGAAGCTCATCTCGCGGTGGGCATGGCAGAACGCGGCGCACCTGTAATCGTGACTGGCAGAAGCGAATTTGGACTGCAAGTGGAACTCGAAAACACATGACCTTGATCGTCCTATTGCTCCTCGTGGGCGTGCTGCTGATGGCGGCCGAAGTAATTCTGCCGGGCGGAATCGTCGGTGCGCTGGGCGGCCTGATGATGATCACCGGCTGCGTGGTCGCGTTCACGCGGCTCGGGCCGGGCGGCGGTTCGGTTACGGTGGTCTCGGCCCTGGTGCTCACGGCAATCGTTCTGTACATCGAATTCCGTGTCGTGCCGAAAACCCGTTTTGGTCGCCGGGCCTTTCTTGACCGGGCCATCACGGGAGTCAGTGCGCCGTCCACCGAGGATCTCGATTCGTTGATCGGCAAGCCGGCGGAAGCCGTAACGACCCTTGCGCCGTCCGGCTACGTGCTAGTGGAAGGCAAACGTCGCGAAGCATTTTGCCGGAGCGGCCTCGCCGAAAAAGGTTCTCGACTCGAAGTCATCGGCTCTGAAAATCTGCGTCTCATCGTAACCCAAAAAAATCATGATTGAATTCAAATCCGGAATTATTGTAACCGTGGTGCTGGTCGTCGTCGGCATCGTTGTTTTCCTTCTGTTGCTCGCGTTCTTCAGCGTCTGGCTCCGGGCGTGGCTGGCGGGCGCTTATGTCGGATTCACCGAACTGGTCGCCATGCGTCTGCGGCAGGTGCCCTACGGCGTGGTCGTGGACACGCGCATCACCGCCAAGAAAGCCGGCATTGAGATCGGCATCGACGACATCGAGGCGCACTATCTGGCTGGCGGCAACATCGTGCCCACCGTGCAGGCGCTGATCGCCGCGCAAAAGGCCGGCATCAAGCTCGACTGGCAACGCGCCTGCGCCATTGATCTGGCCACCAAAGGTTCCGGCAAAAGTGTCGCCGAAGCCGTCCGCACGTCAGTCGATCCCAAGGTGATCGACTGCCCTAATCCCGCCTCCGGCCGCTCGTCCATTGATGGCGTCGCCAAGGACGGCATTCAGGTGAAGGTGCGCGCCCGGGTCACCGTGCGAACGAATCTCGACCGCTTCGTCGGCGGTGCGAAGGAGGAAACAATTATTGCCCGCGTCGGCGAAGGCATCGTGACCACGATCGGTTCGGCGGCAAGCTACAAGGTGGTGCTCGAATCTCCGGACAGCATTTCCAAGGTGGTGTTGAACCGCGGCCTGGATGTCGGCACCGCGTTCGACATTCTTTCGATCGACATCGCAGACGTGGATGTCGGCGAAAATGTCGGTGCGCAATTGCAGGTTGCCCAGGCCGAGGCCAACAAAAACATGGCACAGGCACAGGCTGAAATCCGGCGTGCCGCAGCCGTGGCTCTCGAACAGGAAATGCTGGCGCGCGTGCAGGAGATGCAGGCCAAAGTCGTCGAGGCCCAGGCGCAGGTTCCGCTCGCGATTGCCGAGGCGTTCCGCACCGGGCGACTGGGTATCATGGATTATTACCGCATGGAAAACGTCCAGTCCGACACCGACATGCGGAAGTCGATTTCCAAGCCGGATCAGCCTTCGTGATACCACCATTGATTGACTGACCTGATGAATTGGATCCTCGACCATCTGCAGATTCTGATCGGAGCCGCCGCCGCCGTGGCCTATTGGCTGAATCAAAGGCGGGGAGCCAAGACCGAATCCGCCGACGAACCGCCCGGCGAGGTGTTGCACGAGAAGGCCCCAGAACCGGATGAGCCGTCGGTGCTCATCCCGCATGATATTCGGCGACGCATTCTGGAACAGCTCGGGATTCCGCAACCTGAAATCGAGCCGGTTGTCCAGTCGACCCCTCCGCCGCTGCCGGTGGTGATTCCCGATCCGCCACGGGTCCCGCGGGCAGCAGTCCCGTTGGTCAAACCTGTCGCCAGTTCGATAGTGCTCCGGCCAACGGCATCAAGCATGTCCACCCGACGCAATATGTTGAAACGCGCGGTGGAGTCCCCCGGGAAAATCCGTGAAGCGATCCTGCTGCGCGAGATCCTCGGACCCCCGGTCGGGCTAAATCCAGCTGACCGCTCCCGGGCGCACTGATCCGGAACCGTTTCCTTGAACAGGAACACGCGGGAATCAAAGGGAATTCAAGATTACTCGCTTGGGGGTTTCGTCGGTCACAGACCATTGCTACTAGGGCAGCTGATGCTGTCGGAATTCAGGTCGCGGCCGTCTTGTTCCGGGTAGCGTAGACAGTTTGTCTGCCGTATCGCCGACTGGCAGTCGGCAGGTGCTGGGCGAGCACTAACGCTCTGGAGTAATCGAAGCCCACGCAGCTTGCCAAGCTGCGATACGGCAGACTGCCAGTCTGCGCTACGATCGGCGGACTACGCGTGCCGTGTTTTGATCGCTTCTACTATTCCTGCGATCGCCTCGGCCTTCGGCTTCGCGCCTTGTGGGCGCGCAGTTCGGCGACAATTCCCTTCGCGTAGTTCAGCAGCGCATCGTCGTCGCCGATGGTGAGGACGCGGACTTGTTCCGGCGCGAGCCAGAGCGGGAAATTGCCCGCGTAATGCTCGATCAGGAATCCGATGAACCGTTCGTGCGTACCAAGCGGCGCACGATGAATGCACAACGGCGTTTTCATCGTGTTGTCGCGATCTTTGTATTGGAGGCCGAACTTCGCGGGCATGGCGAAGTCCGCCTGGTTCGTGGCGATGATGAATTCGCGGCCGACACTGTGGCGGTGCGCGAGCACCTCCACACCCGCACGTCGATCTTCGGACCGTAGAACGCCGCCTCGTTCGCGAGTCTTGCTGCCAGCCAATACCGGCGCGCTACGGCGAGCGCAGGCGGTAGAAGGTTTGCGGACGGTTCGTGGCCTGCGAATCGGTGAATTGAAACCCGCCGGAGCCGGGCGAAGTTTCGAGGACGGGACCGAGGTATGACCAGGCGTCCAGCGGCAGGGCCACATCGGTGCTGCTGAAGACGGTGAAACTAGCCCAAGGCTGACTCGTGAAGCTGAATTGGAAAGCGCCGGTGCCGATTTTGGTCAGGCCGGTGAACACGGGATCACTGGTGGCGATGATCAATTGCAGTTCTGCGGCCCCGATGTCCACGGCGCTGCCGACGAGGCGAGACAGACCGCGGATGTCGGTGAATCTGAGTATGTCGCTGAATGTGAGTATGGGAGTGTCGGCCGCGTCAACGGCGGGAGAACCGGGCAGCGGTGGCATGGTTTGCGTCGGCCCACCGTAGTTGCCGAGCGGGGCGAGGAGCGGGGCGGCATTGATGGCGGCGGGGCCGGTGACCGAGCCGGTGCCGGAGCTGGCGACGGACTGAACCAGGTTCGATCCGGAGTATTCGAGGAGGGCATTCTCGTTGAACACATCCGGACCACCGCCGCCACCGGCGGTGTTGCCGGCGACGATGCTGTATTCCACCGAGAGCGAGGTGTTTTTGTTGAAGATGCCGCCGCCGGCATAGGCGTCATTCCCAGTAATGGTGCAGCGAATAATGGTAGTGAGACCCACGCACTGGATCGCACCGCCATACGATCCGGTGTTTCCGGTCAGCGTGCATTGGCTGGCCGTCATGGTGCCAGCATTGAAAAGAGCCCCACCTTGAACCGCGTTGTTGCCCGTGAGCGTGCAACGGTCCAGATTCAGTGTGCTGTTCACGTCACCGAAAACCGCGCCGCCGCTGAAATCCGCGCCAGCGTCTCCGCTGATCAGGGTGAGTCCGCGCAAAGTGAAGCTGGCGCCGGAGTTCACGGTAAAGATTCGGTGCGTGCCCCCGCCGCTGATGGTTATTCCATCGGCCAGGCCCACGGCGTCGATGGTGAGATTCTTGCCGATGACCAGGCTACTGCCAACCAGCGTGATGGTTTGCCCGCTGAGACCGGGGTCGAAGTTGATGATGGCGTCGGCGGGAAGATCGGCGATCACCTGGCGCAGTGATCCGGGGCCGCTGTCGTTCGTAGTGGTGACCAACCCGGAAATGAAGATCACTTCGTCCACCCACCCGCCATCGGATCCGGCGGAATCCGTCCCGTCTTTGAGATACGTCCAAGTCAAGACATGGCTCCCGGCGGGCACGGCGATGGTCTGTTGCTGCCAGTCCACTTCCCCGGAGATTTGGGGAGCGCCCGGCTCTTGGGCGTCATCCAAAGTAAAGCGCAGGTAATCGCTGTTTTCTTCCGAAGAAACTTTCCACCAGAAGGTGAGCATGCCTGGACCAGTGACGGTGGTTTCCAAATCCGTTTCCTCCAAGTCGCCGATGGAGCTGCTCCGGGCCGCGTCCACGGAGTCATGCGTGGCGTCGGGTTGCCCATACCAAGTCCCGGCACCGCCGGTGGTCCAAGTGAGATTGGTGGCATCCACCGCTGTAGCAAGGTTGATGGCCGAAGGGCCGATGGTGAGGGCCAGCGTGGCGGTGTTCGGCCCCCACGCACTATAGTTCCACAACGTGATGTTGAAATCGCCGCTCACCGTCGGAGTTCCCGAGATCAGCCCGGTGTCGTAGGCGATATACAAACCCGCCGGCAGCCAGCCCCCTGGATACTTAAATTCATCAAGGTAAGCGTCGAAAGTTGGCGGGGCGTTAGGCGCCGTGATCTGGTAACTGAATGGTGTTCCCTGCGCACCGGTGGCCGTGAGCGGGCTGGTGATCGGATGCCCGGGAGTGAGCACCACCTGATCCACCCAGCCGGCATCGGCTCCTTCGGATGCCGACCCATCCTTCGAGTAAGTCCAGCGGAGTTGATGGTTGCCGCCCGGGATGGAAATGGTCTTCTGCTGCCAGTCCACTTCGCCGGAGATGGCCGGAGCGCCCGGTTGCTCGGCTCCATCCAAATGGAAACGGAGAACATCAAAAACGTTCTCTGAAGAAACCTTCCACCAGAAAGTGAGCGTGGCCGGCCCCGTGACGGTGGTTTCCATGCTGGACTGCCCAAGGTCACCGATGAGGCCGCTTTGAGCCGCATCACGTTGACCGATCGGGCTCAATCCGCCGCCACCGACGTCCGCCACGGTGTGAGTCGTCACGGTTTGCCCGGCCCAGCCCGCGTTGCCACTGGTGGTCCAGTTGATGGGAGGAGTGTCGAGTGCCTGGGCCAGCGATGGCACAAAGATGACCTGATCAATCCAACCGGCATCAGCGCCGGCGGACCCCGAGGCGTCTTTCCCATAAGACCACGTCAGATAGTGCAGGCCGGTGGGTAATTCGACGGTGACTTGTTGCCAGTTTACCTCCCCGGAGATGGCCGGTACCGTCGGTTGCTCGGCTCCATCCAACCTAAAACGAAGAAAGTCAGAGCCGGCTTGCGAAGACACTTTCCACCAAAAAGTGAGAGTGCCCTGGCCCCAAATGACGGTGTCCAGCTTGGAGAGCCCGGAGTCCCCGATGGCGGCGCTTTTTACCGCGTCCACGCCATCGTGGGTCGTGGTGGCCTGCCCGAAGAACGTGGACTGAAGATACATGGGTTGATCGGGGAGATCGAGCGCGTTCCCAACGAGGATTCCGGACGGCGCGATGGTGATGGTCAAACTCGCAGAGCCGGTCCCGCCGGCGTTGCTGGCGAAGACCCTGACGGTGAAGGTGCCACTCACCGCCGGAATGCCGCGAATGCCGTAAATCCCGCTGCTGTTCGGGTTCACGAATAAACCCGCCGGCAGCCCGGTGGCATAGTAGCTGATGGGTGTTTGGGTTTGGGTCGCGGTAATGTCGTAATCCAGCCAAATCCCCTGAGTGCCGCTGGCCGTCAGCGGGCTGGTGATCACCGGCGGAGCCGGAGCGAAGTCCACCTCATCCACCCAGCCGGCGTCCGATCCGGAAGATCCCGAACTATCCTTTGCATAGGTCCAGCGCAGTTGGTGGTTTCCGGCCGGGATCGGGATGGTTTTTTGCTGCCAGTCCACATTGCCCGAAATCGGTACGGCACCGGCCTGCTCGACGCCATCCAGAGTGAAGTGAAGAAAGTCAAAATTAACCTGCGAAGACACCTTCCACCAGAACGTCAGTGTGCCCGGTCCGGTCACGGCACTCTGGAGATAGCTGGTCTGGGAGTCCGTGATGGCTCCGCTTTGAGCGGCCTGAACGCCATCGTGGTTCGTGGCCACTTGCGCCCTCCAATTCCCCGAGCCGCCGGTGGCAATGGGAAGCGCCATGGATGAGGGGTTCGTCGTCGGATTCACAGCGATTGACAATGTATCCATGCGGGTTTTAAGGCCGCTCATGGTCAGCGTGTTGCCGGCGGTGACCTGAATCAACGGGGCCAGGCTATTCGCGCGGATCGTGATTCCTTGTGAAAGCGCCGACGCATTGATGTTGACGTCGTAAAGCGAAACAATGAGGGGACCGTTGGCGAAGATGGTTTGCCCATCCAGGGAGGGATCAATCGTGATGTTCCCACCATATCCGAGGGCGCGGCGCAACGAGCCGACCCCCGCGTCTTTGGTGTTGGTGACCAATTGGTCGGGATGCGGCGTTTGCAGTGAGGAGTTCTGTCTGTCGTAAGCTTGATAGAGCAGGCCGTTCTCCCCAAAGGCGGAGCGCATCGTATAGACAACCGGCACGCCCTTCCGTGTGACATAAACAGAATCGGCATCCCAATCGCGCTCCGCTCCGGACCAGGATCCCCAAACGTTATTGACGGTCACTGGCGGCGTGAAACTGGAGATCGTGCCGAGCGATCCCAGATTGACCTCGCCGTAACTAAACTCATTGAACACGAAGTTATGAACTTCTCCCCCATGGTCATTGTCGTAATACATGTTCCGCTCCACCCCATGAGGCCGGGGGAGGACGCCGCCGGGATATTTGCTGGCCGGCGTGGTGGTTTGGTAGCTGTTGAAATTCATCCCGTGTTGCCCAAAGGGAAAGCTGGCATTCGAGATGTCCGTCCAATCCTCGATATTTGGCGACAGGCGGCTCGTTTTCCACGTCTTGTTGCCGTTTTTCCCACCCGCCGTGAGAATCCAGGTGTCGCTGGTGGTGGATCTCACAATGCTCACTCCGGCGATCTCTCCTCCGGGAAAATCCCAAATTAGCTGCCCGTTGAAAAACAACCTGGTTCTTATCCCAAGCTGGGTCGCAGTCATGGCTCCCCAATACTTGGGGTGCTCCGGATCCCGGACATCATAAAAAACACCGCATCTTGGCTTTGGCCAATCGCATAATTGACCGTGGGAACGGATTCCGCCCAATTTTGGGCGGCGACGGCCAGAACGCCTCCGATCAGTTCCATTTTGCCGGGGTGGTTCCAATTGCCGACCGGGTTGAAGTTGCCATTGAAGTTGCCGGTATAGAGATCCTCCCAGAGGTATTTTCCGGGACGAACCCCAGGGCCGCTCGTGATGAGGAGATCGGTCGCCGGGTCAATCTGATTGGGGGCCGTCTGCAACAGAGTGATCCACCCGTTGTGCGCCCGGGATTGCGCCACCATGAAATAAGCGCGGCCGTCCTTGTTCGGCAGCCGGACGACATGTTGCGGATGGAATAGTTCTTTCCCGGCCGCGGAATCATAGTAATTGCCCGAGAGACCGGGTGAGTTGGTAAACACAAGTCCTTGAATCTGCACCCCGGCGGAGCCATTGGGCGGACTCCACGTCCCGGAATCGGCGGCGATGTAATTTCTGGGCATGGTCAGTCGCTCATCCACGGGCAAGGCCAGGCGGGTTTCTGCGGCGCTCACCGTCCAGGTGTAGCTGATGGAGTTGCCAAAAACATTCGAGGTCATGGCGACCGTGTAGCGGTTCGGGAAATTGTTCATCCCCAACCGACCGTCGTTGGAAAACTCGAAACTCTGGGCTTCGCTGTAACCGCTCACCCGGAGTTCGAAATGGCCGCCCTCGCCATCACAGCCATTACCCTGCACCCGGGCGATCGTCAGCGAAACAAACCCCCCGGGCGCGACGGGGCCATGCACCAGTCCGCCCGGAAAACCGACTCCCGTGCCTTCGTAGCAGGATCCCGGCTCAATCGTAAAAGTGACGGGCTGGGCGGTTTCATTGACCAGGTTCAGCGGGAAAATGCGGTTATACGCCCTGGCATTGCTCAGGCTCAACACGAACGCGATCGCTGCGAGGACCGTGAAAGCAAGACTCCGGTTTATTAAATGACGACCCGTGTTAATCCTGCTCTTACTGATGCAGTGGCGAGCGAGGGGAAATGAAGGTCGTGCCTGTGGGCAAGAGGTAAATCCAGATGAGAGCCGTCGTGTTGTTTGCATAGTTTTGATTTCCGAGCGCCGCACAAACACCAGATAAAAACCGGTGTCGCTGGAATAAGTGATCCACGGCGGAGAATCAGGAACGCAAGCAACATTTGAATAATAAAATCACCCAGCGAAGGAATCCAGTTTATTTATTTTTTTAAGAGCCTGTCTGAAAACCCCGGAGCGCGGCTGTGTCGTCCTCGACCAGCCGCAGTCGGTTCGCAAGTTCCGCAGTCTGGGACTGGTTACTCCGCCCTGCGGCTGATCTTCGACACAGCCGCACTCCTTTTTCAGACAGACTCTAAGCAGAAAGGCGAATCGTTCCAGTGACTTGCCGTCGTCGCTTTTTGGGTGGGCGAAACGAGGCAACGGAGGTGCCGTGCCGAACTTGTCATGGAATAGGACGTGGTGATGAACTGTCGTGTCGCCAGCCATCCAGACCTCCCATGCAGTTGGCAAGCGCGGTCGGTTCTTTTGGGACGCCGTGATCAGGCGGCAGCTCTACGCCCGCCGCTCTTTGATCTCCGCCACAATTCCCGCCACCGCCTCGGCCTTCGGTTTCGCACCTTGCGGGCCTTTGCCGTGGAGGCGGACGTTGACGTTGCCGGCGTCCATGTCGCGGCCCCGTAGCGCAGTTTGTTAAACTGCCGTGTCGCCGACTGGCAGTCGGCAGGCGCTGGGAAAGCACTAATGCTCCGGAGTGATCGAAGCCCACGCAGCTTGCCAGGCTGCGATACGGCAGACTGCCAGTCTGCGTTACGATCGGGGTCGCTACGCTTGCCGCGTTTTTATCGCCGCAACGATCCCGCCACCGCCACCGCCTCGGCCTTCGGCTTCGCGCCTTGCGGGCCTTTGCCGTGGAGACGGACGCTGACGTTGCCGGCGTCCATGTCGCGGCCACCGATGACGAGCATGGTGTGCACCTTGGATTGTTCGGCGTTGGCGATCTTGGCCTTGATCGGATCGTTGTCGTAATCGCCTTCGGCGCGGACTTCGTGGGCGCGGAGTTCAGCCACGATGGCTTTCGCATAGTTCAACAGCGCGTCGTCGCCGATGGTCAGGACGCGGACCTGTTCGGGCGCGAGCCAGAGCGGGAAGTTGCCGAAGTAAGGTTCAATCTAACGTCCAAAATTTCTTTGGTTGCCTCAACTAAACAACCAAAGCCAAACCCCTCTAATTCCTAGGAATTCCGCAGCTCCGATCATTCCGGCCTTTGGTTTTCTTTGGTTTTCTTTGGTTCGCGATTCACTCCGTCATTAAGGACCCAACGGGAATAACGGCGTCCGCCGATATTGCGAATCTTCTGCTCCTTCCGGGAGAGGACAGTGAGAAGATTATGGATTTTCTCCAGCTTCTGCTCTTGAGTCAAAATCTCTGGCAGCTTGTTTAGCAAGGCTTGATCTATATCTTCGCGCGACACCGGTTGCATTTCGCGGATGATCTTAACAATGAGGTCTCGGTAGTATTCATTGTTGAATCCCTTATCGCGAATGTGCTTGGCTTTCTCACCGGTGATTGCGGCAATTTGCGCCGCAACAACCAGATTTGGAAATCGTCCCTCCACCAAACCGTCACGCTTGAGTGTTTGATGTTCGTCTCGCGTGATTGGCTGACGTTTTTGAACTCGATCCAAAAGAATGATCGCCTCCAAACTCAAATCCATCCGATTCATCAGAAGTTGGGCGTATCGCCTATCAAGAATCCGCCCACCAATTCTAACTGCCACCCGTTCCGGGTTGGACAGATCATAATCTGGCATGGGGAAAAAGCGGTTGCGCTGCTTTTGGAACATTTTCTTAATACCCCCGCCCTGAGTGTCAATCAGGTTCAAATTCACCATCGCTTCAGCGAGGAACGGGTTGCGGTAAATTTCCAAGGGTGCGTCTTGATGAATCACTGTTTCCACCTTGCCAGGGAGAAAGCTGCCGACATTTGTGAGCAACAGAGCATCCGGAGTTTCAACCACTTGAATTCGACCGCGCAAACCGTAGTCCTGATGGGCGACGCAGTTGTGCAAAGCTTCGCGAATAACCCACGGATCATATTGGGTCATTTCTACAGGAAACAATGTGCCCCCCGGCAATTCGCGAACGGTGAGATTCCGAATCCGCCCCAAAACCCGCTCTCCCGCCAGCAAAAACGGTGGACCAAAATGTTCGTAATCCAAATCCCCGTTGCGCTCATTCTTGAGCAACCAACTGATCTTAGCCACCGCCGGATTTAACAACGTGGATGATTCTGGTTTTCCCAAAAGCAGCAAAGCAGCATTGGTAATTCGGCCCTGAATTGTGATCTTGGCTTTATTGAGGAAGGTAATGCCGTCCCAACAATCCACATCTTCGGTCTGACGTGGATACTTGGCCTTGAATTCCTTGCGGGCTTTGGCGATAGCGACTTCGTCTAAATCCGCGAGCGTTGCCCGCTCGCTGACCTGTGCGCTCCAATCCACATGCCGACTCCAAATCTGACGTTCTTTCTCAGGGTGCTTCGACAGCTGCGTCTTTGAAGTGCCCTCCCGGATATAAGCCACTCCCTTGAATTTTACCGGACGACCAAACGCTGGGTTGATTTCGAACAAAACCACCCGTTTCCCCTGGTAATTAAATGGATAAAACTCATAGCCACTATTTGGCTGGAGTCCTTGAGAGAGAAATATTGGAAGCAGTTGATTCCCGATTCCTTTTTCCGCCACAGGGTCAAATGTCGTCCCAGCTACAGCGTGCGTTTCGTCCTTGATGCCAAACACGAGGTAGGCTCGATGCTTCCCCAACAAACAGGCTGAATTTGCCATTGCGGAGATATATTCACCCAAGACCTGCGGTTCAATTCGCCTTACGTCCTTAAACTCCAGCCACTCTGTTTCGCGTGGTTCAACGCGAAGCCGGTCAAGAAGAGCTGTAAGTTCTTGCGTGTTCACACTGATATTCTCACGCCTGCCGCAACTTGATCGTCTCAACGATTCCTGTGATCGCCTCGGCCTTCGGCTTCGCGCCTTGCGGGCCTTTGCCGTGGAGGCGGACGCTGACGTTGCCGGCGTCCAGGTCGCGGCCGCCGATGACGAGCATGGTGTGCACCTTGGATTGCTCGGCGTTGGCGATCTTGGCTTTGATCGGATCGTTCTCGTAGTCGCCTTCGGCACGGACTTCGTGGGCGCGCAGTTCGGCGACAATTCCCTTCGCGTAGTTCAGCAGCGCATCGTCGTCGCCGATGGTGAGGACGCGGACCTGTTCGGGCGCGAGCCAGAGCGGGAAGTTGCCGGCGTAATGTTCAATCAGGAATCCGATGAACCGTTCGTGCGTACCAAGCGGCGCGCGATGAATGCACAGCGGCGTTTTCATCGTATTGTCGCGATCCTTGTATTGCAGACCGAACTTGGCGGGCACGGCGAAGTCCACCTGATTGGTCGCCAGCGTGAATTCGCGGCCGATCACGCTCCACACCTGCACGTCGATCTTCGGGCCGTAGAACGCCGCTTCATTCGCCACCTCGACGTAGTTGATCTTTGAATCGATCAACACCTGCCGGACCATGTCCTCGGTCTGCTTCCAGAGCGCGGGTTCATCGACGTATTTCTTGCCGAGCCCTTCCGGCGACGACGTGCTGAAACGCATCTGATATTTCTCGACGCCGAAGATCTTGAAATACTTGAGATACATCTCGTTCACCGCATTGAACTCGGCGGCGAACTGTTCGGCGGTGCAATAGATGTGCGCGTCGTTCATGTTCATCGAACGCACGCGCATCAGACCGAACAACTCGCCGGACTGCTCGTAACGATAACAGGTGCCGTACTCCGCCAGGCGCAACGGCAGATCGCGGTAACTGTGCGGTTCCGCCGCAAAAATGCGGTGGTGATGCGGGCAGTTCATTGCTTTGAGGTAATAGCGTTCGCCGGTATCGGCGGGCGGCGTCAATTGGGCGAGCTCTTCACGGTACTTTTGCGCGAGGTATTTGTCTTCGCCCTGTGCTTCCTCGTCTTCCTCGGTGACCCCATCCGTTCGTTTCTTGGACTCGATGGCCCTGATGTCTGAATTCAGATCGCTGAGTTTCGCTGCGGCGGCGTTGATTTTTCGCTCGAGCGCCGGGGATGGTCCGGCATCGCCCGCCAGTTCAATCGGCGGAAACATCGACTCGGCGTAGTACGGCAAATGGCCTGAAGTGGTGTACATCTTCTCCCTGGCCAGATGCGGTGTGCGCACGCGGACATAGCCGGCGGCGAATTCGGTTTCCTTGGCCAGCTTTTCCAGTTCCTCGACGAGCACGGTTCCCTTGGGCAACCACAGAGGCATGCCGGGCCCGACGTATTCGGTATCGATCACGAACAGGCCCATCTCCTGACCGATCTTGCGGTGGTCGCGGCGCTTCGCCTCTTCGAGCATGTTGAAGTATTCCTCCAGCTCGGTCTTGTTCTTGAACGCGGTGCCGTAAATGCGCTGGAGCTGCGGGTTCTTCTCGTCGCCTTTGTAGTAGGCACTCGCGACACTGGTCAGCTTGAAGGCCTTGATGTTGCCGGTGCGCATCACGTGCGGCCCGGCGCAGAGATCAATGAAGTCGCCGTTTTGGAAATAGGAGATCGGTTCGCCCTCGGGAATCTGCGCGATCAGGTCGAGCTTGAATTTACTCTCGTTGCCCGGGCGTTCCTCGAGTCCGCCGAGTCGACCGCTTTTCGCGTCGACGATCGCCTGTTCGCGCGGCACTTCGATCCGCTCAAATTTGTTGTTCGCCTTGATCTCCTTCTTCATCTCCGCCTCGATCTTCTCGAAATCCTCGGGCGAAATGCGGTGCTTGAGATCGACGTCGTAATAGAATCCGTTCTCAACCGGCGGACCGTACGCGAACTGGACATCGGGCCAGAGCCGGAGAATGGCCGTGGCCAGCACATGCGCACACGAGTGCCGGAGGCGCTCCAGCTCGGACATTTGATTCCGCTCATCGAGCGTTTTACGTTCTTTCGATTCCTGATTTTCTTCGGACATAAATTTCAACTAATTTTTTAACCGCAGATGAACGCGGATGGACGCTTATTATTTTGCTGGCGGCTTCGCCTTCAGCGTGGCGATTACAGTGTTCTTTCGACCGACACAAGTTCGGCAAACAAGATGTCGAATACGGATATTTGCGTCTATCGGCGTTCATCAGCGGTTACCTCTTCTTGTCCCCAGCAGTCATTACGATGCGTTCCCATTCAAGTTTCGCATGCTTGAAGTTTAGGAGCAGTCCTACTTTCAGCTTGGTGATTTTCAAATAATTCAGCATCTGACCGCGCTCATGGTCAGTGATGCGATCAATGACTTTGGTGTCGACGACAATTTCTCCAAACACGATCAGATCCGGAACGAACTCCCCAATTCGTTCCTCTTTGTAAATAACTTCAAATCGTCGTTGTTGTTCAAACTCTATCTCAGCGCGACGGAATTCGACCGTCAGTGCATTCTCGTAGAGCTTCTCGTGCAGACCGTGACCCAGCTCGTTCGCCGCGTCGAACGCGAAGCCCACAATCCGATACGTCTCGTCTTTCAAAGGAAAGTCGAGTTTCTCGGCATGTAGATCTATTGGATCATTCGCGTTCATCTGCGTCTATCTGCGGTTGACTCCCGGCACCCAATAAAAGCGCCGCAAACCGGCAGGTTGAGGCGTGGGCGTCCGGGAGTTGGCCGGGGGCCTAAAGGGTCGTTGTCGTGTTGTCGTTGGCCAATGCCATGACCGGGAAAGCTAAATTCCCGGTCCGGCGAAATCAACCCTGCATTCAACTTCCGCCTGCTGCTCAAAGGTCATCAGGGACGGAGCTTTACGCGAATTTCTCGAATTGACGCGAATTCGGACGAGGGAACTCCGCGTTCATGAAATCTGGCGGCCCGGATTCATCACATGTTCTGCGCCGCACCGCCGGCGACTCCGAGGATCGCCATGACCACACCGATGACAATGGCGATTCCCACGATGATGGCGAACCAGAGCAGTGATGCCCGGCAGAAGTTGCGGCGGTTGGGGTTGCCGTTGTTGTCGACGGCCCAGACGATGTACATGATGATGTTGACCAGCGGAAGAGCCAGAACGAGAAGTGTCACCATCCAGTCCCCGACGGTCATGACGCGGTTGTCATTGGTGTTTTCCATGAGGCGAATTGACTCATATTCTGTCGCTGCCGGCGATTACAAGACCTCCGTTCGTTTGGATATTTTCGAGTCTCACTTCATCGAGACCCCGCCTGAATGTAACCTGAAGTTCCCTTGGTCCGTCCACTTGTTGAACCGACAAACAGAGAAACGCGGGAGAACCCGCGCCTCGTTTGAACCCCATCAAACTTATGAAGCTCTCACTAAAACACTTAAGAACGTCCTTCCTGCTCGCCACTCTGCTCGCCACCCCCGCCACTCTTCAAGCCGACCACCACGAAAACGTGGACCCAACTGGCTCCTGGACCTGGACGCGACAGGGTCGCGAAGGCGCTGAAGTGACTACCACGCTGACTCTGAAGGCGAACGGCGAGAAACTGACCGGCAAAGTTTCCGGCTGGAACAACACCGAAAATGACATCGAGAAAGGGACGCTCAAAGGGCACGACATCGCGTTTCAGGTCACCCGGTCGTTCAACGGCAACGATTTCGTGATCAAATATGCTGCCAAGATCGAAGGCGATTCGCTGAAGGGGACGATCGCATTCAACCGGGACGGCCAGGATCAAAGCCGCGAATGGACCTCAACTCGTGCTGCCTCGGGTGAACTCGCCGGAGATTGGAAATACTCCATCACCCGCGGCGATGGTGAATCGATGGACCTATTGATGACGCTCAAAGTGGACGGGGGAAAAGTCACCGGAATGGTAAAAGTGAACGACTTTGAACTGCCGCTCGAAGGCACCTACAAAGACGGAACATTCGCCTACAAAATGGAACGTGAACGCGACGGCTCGACCTGGATGTCGTCATTCAGCGGCAAAGTGTCTGGGGACAAATTGACCGGAAAATCCACCTCCACCTGGAACAGTGAAGAGCGCGTCCGCGAAATCATCGCGACACGCATAAAAAACTAAACGCTTTCAACGAACTATCAGCCTGATCTGCCCGCTTCATTAATTTTGAGGCGGCCTTTTTGTATTATTAAGTTAATACACAATGAAGTCCAAGGTCCGCAGGCAACGCATCCGAGAGCCCTTCGGTCAAATGGCGGGAATCGACCGATTCCATCCAGCCACGGCAACCGTGATCGAATAATCCTTCAAAGAAAATGGAAACCACGGATTGCACAGATAAACATCGAGTTGAGTGAATCGGCTGAAACACCCGGCGGGAGAATGAGTGCGCATATACAAGCTCTTCCTGATCCGTTTTCACCGCGCATTTTGTGGTCCTCCCCTCCGAATTTGGAACAATTGTATTGATCAGATGACACAATAATTTAACGTCTGACGCGTGCCTGCCAGTTCCTCAGTTCTCAACCTGATCTACATCGACAAGTCGTCGGACACCCCGGTTTACCGGCAGTTGGTCGGGCAAATAAATTGTATTATTAAATCAGGACAATTGTCCGGCGGCCAGCTTCTCCCGACGATTCGCGCTTTGGCGGCTGAACGTGGTATCAATCCCAACACGGTGGCTCGTGCGTACGAGGAGCTTCAGATTGCCGGAACGATCACCAAACGGCAGGGCTCCGGTTGTTCGGTTTCTGAGTCGGTTCCGAAATTCGGTCCAAAGGAAAAGAGGGCCCTGCTCGCCGATCAGATCAAGCAACTGGTTTTTAGAGCCGGAGAACTTGGTGTGAGCAGGGTGGAACTCGCTCAATGGGTGGAGGCCAAGTCCGCTGGGCCGGAATCCGAGTCCGCAACTCTAACCACCCGAAAGATTCCACCCTCGAGCCCGAAACCTTCGGATACGTCGGGGCCCGATTCGCCCTCGATCTGGCAGCCTGATGAGGAGTTCATCGATTGATGCTATCTGTCCACAGGGACGTTTGGCCATGTACCTTGTCCAACCCACTTTGAATGAAAGAGAACGCAAACCATTCCATCGCTCGGAGAATCATATTTCCTGGAGTCGTTTTGTTAGTGCTGGCGGGCGGGCTAATTGCGTTTCGAGGAGGCAACAATCCGAAACCAACGATCACGGTTTCGTTGTTGTCGGAAGTTGATCTGGTGACGAATCGGGTCGCGACTCTCGTGCTGAGCAACGCCGGGCCGGGTTTGATCTCGATTGGCGTATGGCGCACGAACGTGATCGACGGATGGTTGGAGGCCTATGCTTCCACAGGCAAAATTGACACCGCCGTGTCTGGCTTCAGCTGGACTCCACGTTCGAAAATCCGCCAACCGGGTGAAATGGTCCAGTTCATTGAAACTATCCCAGCATCAGCCGAACGATGGAAATTTAGAACCGACGGTCACGATCCGCGTCGGGCAGATCAAATTATGGAGTCTCCAGCCTTGGTCAAAGCGTTCGGTCTGCTTGACGATTTACCCCTTCCAGACGCGTTCTGGGAACTCGTCCGCGGAGAATCCCAGTGGACGCTCGATATCCAGAGTCCGCGGTTTGGAGAAACCGGGATGCCAGATGCGGAAAACTAACACAGGCGATTTTTGAGCGCGTTAGAGAATGCGCAGCAGGACAATGTCGCGCCGCCGGAAAAGGTGGGGTGAGTTCTCCGAACGAGCCTTTGGATGTCTGGCGGTTAATGCAATCTCTCCCACGAAAGGATATCAAGATGTTCTGTTCTCGGCGGAGACCTGATTACGAGCGGATGGTAACGTGAATTCGCGTCCGTCTCGTGCGCTCAAGGTTCGCTCGGAGAGCTCTCCCCACCTTCTTGTCCGTGATTATCAATCTGCGCCACGCCTTCTCCCGGCTTCCCTCATCCGAACGTCTGTGCTGAAATCACCCGCGCATGGCCAAAGCCAAATCCCCAGCCAACAAAGTGACGCCGATGATGGCGCAGTATCGCCAGGCCAAGAGCGATCTGCCCAAGGATGCCATCCTGTTGTTCCGGCTCGGGGATTTTTACGAAATGTTTCTGGAGGACGCCACGATCGCCGCCGGCATTCTCAATGTTGCCCTGACCAAACGCGGTGACATGCCGATGTGTGGGGTCCCCTATCACGCGGCCAACGCCTACATTTCCCGGCTGCTCAAGGCCGGCAAAAAGGTCGCCATCTGTGAGCAGGTGGAGGAGGCGGTGCCGGGTCAACTCGTCAAGCGCGAAGTCACCCAGATCCTCACGCCGGGCACGCATTTCGATGAACGAATGCTCACCGCTGAGCGGAACAATTTTCTCGGCGCGGTTTCTCGGTCGGGCGGGAACTACGGGCTGGCATTTGTCGATCTCACGACCGGCGATTTCAAGACCACGGAAGTCGAAGATGAATCCGGGCTGATCACGGAGCTCGAACGGATTCGTCCTGCAGAGATCATTTGTCCCGTGGAATCCGGCGAGCTGTTTAATCTGATCCAGGGCTCGTTCAAGATTGTCAGCGGCTACGATGATTGGGCGTTCGCGGCGGAGACGGCGGTCTACACGCTGAAGGATCATTTTCAGGTAAAATCGCTCGACGGTTACGGATTGAAGAATCGCAATGCCGCGATGGGTGCCGCGGGTGGGGTGCTTCACTATCTGATCAACAGCCTCCGCCGCGACGTGAAGCACCTGACCTCGCTTTCGTTCTACCAGCACAGCCAGTTTCTTAAGCTCGATCATGTCACGCTGAAGCACCTCGAAATCCTCGAACCTCTCCATCGCGATGCTCCACGCAACGCCACTCTTTACGGCGCGATGAACCGGACCGTCACGCCGATGGGGGCTCGAAGATTGCGCGACTGGCTCACCCAACCGCTGTCCGAGATTGGCGCAATTGTCGGGCGACAGAACGCGATACAATCATTTGTCGAAAGCGGCGCGACTTTGGAAGCTCTGCGGGATCAACTGAAGGAAGTGCGCGACATCGAACGAACGATCAGCCGGTTGAGCGCCGGGACCGGAAACGCCCGCGACATCAGCGCACTTCGGGTGGGGTTGGAAAAAATTCCGACGATCCGGCAGGTGGTGTCGCTGGTCGGAAATGAGTCGGCAAACTCCACTTCGTCCGATGAGTTTGACTCGATTCGTGAAGAAACGGAATCGCCAGCTGAAGTTCCTGCAACAGGCGTGTTGGACGAACTTCTGTTGCAACTCACCGAACTGCCCGAGTTGGTTGATTTGCTCGCACGTGCCATCGTCGATGAACCGCCGTTGACGCTCAAGGACGGCGGCTTGATGCGTGATGGTTTTGATGCCCAGCTCGACGAGCTTCGTTCCGGGATGCGCGATGGTAAAAACTGGATCGCGAAACTTCAGCAGGACGAAATCGAACGCACGGGAATTCCGTCGCTCAAGGTGCGGTTCAATTCCGTGTTCGGCTATTTCATCGAAGTGACTCGAACCCATCTCGACAAGGTGCCGCCAGAATACGTTCGCAAGCAGACGATCGCCAATGGCGAACGCTACATCACGCCTGAGTTGAAGGAGATGGAGTCAAAAATTCTCGGTGCGGAGGAACGTTCAACAAAGCTGGAATACGAATTGTTCCAGCGCGTGCGCGAAGATGTCCTCGCCCGGTTGCTGGAGATTCAACAGACCGCGTCTGCACTTTCACAGTTGGATGTGTTGGGTTCGTTCGCGGAGACCGCACGGCTTTACAATTACGTTCGCCCGGAGATCGGTGATTCCGGCGTGCTTTATTTCCGCGACGGACGGCATCCCGTGCTGGAACAGTCGTTGATGGAGGAACGGTTCGTGCCGAACGATACCTCGATCAACACCGGCAGCTGCGGAGACGATACCGCCGCGCCAGAGAATGACATCGCGCAGATCATGTTGATCACCGGGCCAAACATGGCGGGCAAGAGCACCTACATCCGGCAGGTCGCATTGCTCGCGTTGCTCGCCCACACCGGTTCGTTTTTGCCCGCAGCCGAAGCACGCGTTGATCTCGTGGATCGGATCTTCACTCGGATCGGTGCCAGCGATGATCTGTCGCGCGGACAGTCGACGTTCATGGTGGAGATGAGCGAGACGGCGAACATTCTGAATAACGCGACCGAACGCAGCTTGGTGATCCTCGACGAGATTGGACGCGGCACCAGCACGTTCGACGGGCTCAGCCTCGCGTGGTCAATTGTTGAATATCTGCACAATCAAGTGGGCGCCCGGACGTTGTTCGCAACGCACTATCACGAACTGACCGAACTCACCGGCAAGTTGCGGCGCTTGAAAAACTTCAACGTCGCTGTGCGCGAATGGAATGATTCCATCGTGTTTCTTCACAAAATCGTCGAAGGCGGAACGGACAAGAGTTACGGCATTCAGGTGGCCCGACTCGCCGGCGTGCCAAAGGAAGTGATTGATCGCGCGAAAGTGATCCTGCGCAATCTTGAAGACAGCGAACTGACCCCCGAAGGCAACGTCCGCCGCAGTCGCAAACAAGAAGATCGAGAGAAACTCAAACAGGTCGAAGAAAACCCGCAGATGGATTTGTTCGGATAGCGGGTGCCTCCGCCAATCTAAACCACCCATGCCGACTAAAGCATTCCAAGATATTGGCACTAGATACGGTAGCGACTACGTGATTGCCATTGGCGACGTCGGTCCGAATTTCAAAACAAACGGAATGGCGACTTTTCTTGATGTTGTCAATCAGCGCCAAGTTTGCGGATGGTCTTCCCCTGAAAAAGTGGACAGGCAGGGCGCAGGGTTTTGCGGGTTAGTTTAGTCGGTTTTTCAGGTTTGAAAAGTGTTCTTTGAGGAAGGCGCTGGGGGACTTGTAGCCGAGGGCGCTGTGG
>Ga0209390_10002298_pt1 | contig 33916 bp, 26 predicted proteins | sample BON01_FD_187212 | JGI IMG/M metagenome (GOLD analysis project Ga0209390, IMG submission 187212) | Freshwater microbial communities from Lake Bonney liftoff mats and glacier meltwater in Antarctica - BON-01 (SPAdes) (version 2) | ecosystem: Environmental > Aquatic > Freshwater > Ice > Glacier...
TTACTGAACACAGCCCCTGCGATGACAACATTCTTCCTGCGGCTGGTGTAGAAGAAGGTTCTCATTTCTGAGCGAAGAGTGTGCGTGTTTATATAAGTCGACGACCAAAAACGTGTAAATATAAAATCTCGATTGAATATATAGAGATAACGGGGTTTCCCTTGCATCTGCTTACAAATTGCTTGATATTTGCATATAGACAATTCAGAAGACACTTAAAAAAGTGCCACTACATTAGTATTTCGGGCATAAACTGCCATTTAATCCAGTTTCCACAAAAAACATTGAATTTCCCGCAAAGTTGCACACGCGCACGTTTTCTTCTCTTTACATATAATTACATTCGAGACGCACAATGGCAGCGACGTCGGGCGATTTTTTTTCATTCATCATCCGAAACGGCGATCTCTATGGATTCGGCGTCAACGACACCTGTCAGCTTGGAATTGGAAACAGTCTAAATCAACGTCGACCGATTTTGATGGACCGAAATGTTGTGTTCGACGGTCATTCTGTCATCATGACTTCTGCAGGGATGGCGCACGCTGGCTGTGTGACGTGCGACGGTAGTCTATACATGTGGGGTAGTGGACAATTTGGACAATTGGCGCTCGGTGATTTGATTTCCAGTGCACGAGTCCCGCATCAAATTCCCAGACAAGTGTTTGTCGACTCGCCGGTAACAATGATTGCGTGTGGTGCTGATTTTTCTCTCGTTCTCACCGGGAATGGCCTCGTGTGGGGTAGCGGCGATGCACAAACTGGCCAGCTTGGTGCCGGAAACCATGTGATACAAACACATTTTCGTCACATTGACGCATCGCGTTTCGACAACACCCCAATCGCTTCGATTGCAGCTGGATATGGCCATGGTATGGCTCTTTCGAGGGCAGGAGGAAAGCTGTGGACATGGGGTCTGAATCGAAATGGTCAGCTCGGACACGGTAATTGGGACTTTTCGGTCAGCACACCAACATTGGTTTCGATGAATTCTGCGCCAGGCGGTGGCGATTTTGTATACATGGACGGTGGCAGTGATTTTTCAATGGCAATTACGAACGCAGGTGTCTTGTGGTCATGTGGAAGCGGTGCCGACGGATCCCTCGGTATGGACATTCAAGGAAAGTCAACGAATCGATTTAGGTGCGTTTGGGACCCAGTGCACATGAACAAAGCAGAAGTGCGAATGGTGTCCTGTGGCGACTCGCATACACTACTCGTCACCAAGGATAACGTTGTGTGGGTAAGTGGCAATCACGGATCGTGGACCGAAACTGAATCTCTCCTACACGAACCGCCTTGCAATGCTGCGTGCTTCCGTCGCATGTCTCCGTCCCTTTTTGAAGAACACGACATCGAGTTGGTATCGGCGGGCAACGAAACGTCGCTAGCGGTATCGACACAAGGCCATCTTTACATATGGGGCGACCATACACACCACGCTGGCGAACATTTGCAACCATTCAAGGTGTGTGCTGGAGAATTTTCGCACGTATCTCTCGGACGATGGCATTATCTGTTTCCCGGTCATATACTTGCTCTCTGCATGGGTCGACACCGGCGTTTGGGATCGGACACACCATACGGCAACGTGGACGAAGAGATTTTTCGTCTCATATACAACGAGCTCTAATCCGACGGACGTAGCTCGTTCCATTTGTCAGAGAAAGAAAGTGAGAGAGAGAGACAGAGAGGAAACCAATGCTCTATCTACCGTCCATTTCAAGTCTTGAATGTAAATAAATCGCAGTGTAAATAAAATATATGAAGATCCACTATTGTATTCTAATTTATTTCATAGCCTCTACGGATATCTCGATAAAACGAAATATTTTGCGCTTTGAGCGACTGAGCCATATTGTATATATAAGTATTACTTTAACCTGGAAAAGTACTTTTGGAACACACCCGTTATCACGTTTGTCATGGCTGTGGCATTAGGCGACTGTTTTACTCTCATTCTGACAGAGAACGGTGAAATGTTCGGGTTCGGTAGCAATGAAAATGGGACACTGGGTTGTGGCGATCGCATAGATCACCAAACACCAGTCCAAGTTGAATGGATTAAGAATCAGTGGAATGATGACATGCCAGCAATTGTGTTTGCCGGCAAGGAGCATTCAGCCTGCGTGACCACGAAGGGATCTCTGTACATGTGGGGGAAAGGGCAGGATGGACGTCTCGGCTTGGACCCGTCTGTGATGAATGCAGGGTTCGTCACGGTGCCGACACAAGTGCCATTACAGTCCAGCAACGATTCCACACAGTTTTCAGCCGCGATGGTGGCGTGCGGTGACACTTTTTCCTTGTTACTCACAACCGACGGGAAAGTGTTGAGTTGTGGTACGGGTGAACATGGACAATTGGGATTGGGACCTGATATGCTGCAAACAACACTTATGGCGTCTATACGACACATGCCTTTTTACGATATACAAATCACGATGATTGCAGCGGGTGTTTCGCACTGTATTGCGATGGCTGAAACCCCCTCTTGCAGTGTATGGACATGGGGATCGAACCAATTTGGGCAATTGGGATTAGAGGATCTGCATGACCGAAACATTCCGTGTCAGATTGAGATGAATACTAACATAATTATCAATATTATGGCAGTATTCGCGAGTGGCCACTCAACAGCGCTCCTCGCAAATCAGAATTCCGCACGAAATGTTAGTGAATTGTGGATGTGCGGACATGGACTGATGGGTGTATTGGGACTGGGCGCAAATATATACAACAATAAATCCTTATTTACGTTGGTCGGTGCAGATGGTATCTTCGGGGAGGCGGGATTGCACACTGTTGCGATGGGACTGAATCACATGATTGCACTTACTGCCGACAAACGAGTTTTTACTTGGGGACAAGGAGCGCAGGCACAGCTCGGTCAGAGTCGAATGGACAACAAGCGAGCGCCTGTTCTTTTATCCTTGAATTTACCAGATGGCGATTATGTAAAGATTGTAAGTGCAGGAACTTATCACCAGAGCATCGTGAGCAATAATGGAACGCTCTACACGTGGGGAACATGGAGAAACAGGCTTGAGCGTCGACAAAATTTGCCAGGACGCTCAGCACCACATCACGAGCAGACTGCTCGGGGAATGCCACAACGCGAAATCGGAGGCGAACGAGCTGGTAGGTGGCACTTACTTTCTCATAAACTGTTCAATGTATTTTCGATGGGACTACGTACCCCAAAATCCTGGGAGAATAGTCCGCGTACTCCTGTCCCACACAGTCCTATGCGTACGCTAGAAAACGATGCTTTGACTGCAATTCATACAGTCTGGTCACAGCAGAACTCGTTCCAACCGAACCAGCATTGCGGAAATGGACTCAGAGTTTTGATGGGATTCGATCCGAAATGATCTTCGCAGCATACGCAGTTATACCAATGGGAAGGCATCGCCGGTGCCACACATATTTGTTCCTCAATAAACAATATTTGCGATCTTATCATCGATGTGCAACCTGGAAACAGAGAAAATGTGTCCGAATGTATGCCTTGCCTTGGCAGAAGGGATACACCGTGAACAGAAAAGGTCTTTGCAATGCCCATTGGTGCACCGGTACATACGTGTAGGACAACCAATGTCGCGACATGCTTGACACTTTAAATTCTGATTTTTCAAACTCAGAAATCGTTCGGATGGTGTCAAGTCGTCGCTTCCCACAACATGGAAGTTTTTCTCTGGCATGCCAAAGACGTGTTGCCACCGCACCTCCGTGCTTACGCAGCCAAGCGTAGCATAGCAGGTGTAGCACAGGTGCGTGAGTTCGCCGTCCGTCAGCTTCTTCTGTCCATACAGGATATGTTCGTCGTTGAAATTGCAATTTGTGCAGTCCTCGTCCTTCCAGTTACGCCACTCAAACCTTTTTCCAGTGGGACCTTTGTAATCCACGACATTCGCACAGAGGGCACTTGAGTTGCCAGAGCGCACGACAACAGTGGGAGTTGTATCGCATGCGACGTGGTGCATGGCAGAATCAATCAGTGCAAATGTCCGCAGAATGGACAGATCAATGTCAGCAGCTCCTCCGTCAATCTTTTCGAAAGTGAACAGTTGTACATGTCCGTAGTCGACGCCTCGGAGATCGACACATACAATATATTTTTTGGTTTCGTCAGAAAGCATAATGACATCAATGCCAACGCGCCCTGTCAAACTCGTGTCTAGTGGAACGCCACTGTGCAACACAATTAAGGCCTTATAAGCATCGAAATCGTCATCGTCGGCGTGAATGTAATTGCGGGACACCTTAATGACAAAAGCCTGATCGTCGTCGGGGAAGTCGGCTTGGAAGCATTTGGTCTTGAGAAACGGACTACACAACACCTCTTTCCTGGTAGAGCGTGGCATCTTTGATTGAACAAGATAACATCCGGTGATTATATAGTAAATCTCTCGGAGATTGAAATCGAATAACCTCGACAGAGGACCTAAATTTGGTACCTATAGTGACAGGGATGTGACAATTTTTCCATGAAATGCACACGGTGTGAATTACACAATAAAAGGTTTCTGGAAGAGAACCACCATTGCAGACCATATTGCTGGTAGAATGTGCAATCCAATGGGATGCAACACGCTGTAGTAAGGTGCAAACGTGCGTGTGTATCCCAGTACGAATATAAGTGCACTGCTCAGGCCGAGAGATAGATTGACGCCGAGGATAAGAGCAGACGGCGAGAAAAATAGTTGAACATTCCCGTACATACTGAGCGAAAATGCCGTACAATTATCGATGTAGGAGAACCCAGTTCGTTCTTCAGCTCCAATATGATATAAGAGAGAAAATACCAGTACCAGGCCGACCAGTATCGTCATTTCATAAAAGTGCTTGTAAATTGATAAGAGAAACACCACTGCAAAGGGAATATGTGAGGTGATTTGAAAGTCAGTAAATTGTCGCTGTCGTCTTCCCGTGTCAGCACGATTGTCATTCGCATCCTCTGCAGTAGCACTCTCACACTTTGTAATAGCAGTGCATGAGAGCACAGGAAGAACCATATCAGGGACCAATCCGTATGATCTAGACATATCAAAATGTTACAACCAAACTCGGTTCATATATATCTCAGAGAGACTGACTGTGTGAAGCATGGATTTAAGAAAAATTTTGCATGCTTGCCTGAACTCGCGCTCTTCGGTTTATTCTTGGTGGCAAAGCACATATATAAATCCGTATGATGAACTTTGTCACGACATTCGAAATGAGTGTTGATGGTCGAACTCGACCCGCGTGGTATCTGTATGTTAGTCTTGGAATGATGTGCTACCTGACGAACACGTGCCTGTGTCAAGACATCTCGATTGCTGCCGGCGGCGCACCGACTGTTGTGATTTTTTCACACTTTACGGCTGGAACAAAAGTCAGAGATATTTTGGCTAAAACGACGAACGCTAATCAGTGGGTATTAGGTGACACTGTGCAAGTTTTTGAAAATGGACGTGCTGGTCAAAACCCCACCATATTTGTGTATGCTGGCAACACAAAATGGTCACCAAGCAACATCGATCCTGAGCATCGAATAGACTCGGCATACAAAATCACTCGCGCGACAAGCTCGGTAGGAGACATGATGATGTCGCCATTGGCAGCCGGCAACAACGCGCTTCCAAGGGTTCGCAATTGCACACTTGCAGCAGGATTGGGATATGTACGCAAGAGCTCCAACGCACTCCATGTGTACAGTCCTATGGCGATGCGATTGAACAACATTATGGATAGACCCGATTCCACCGTCACAATTCTTTATTTGTAATAAACAATGTCAACGACGCATGGTGTCGAACGAATTTCTCGCTTTTTGAACCATACAAAATTATTTCGATCAAGCTGCGATCGCAAAATTCAATCACGATCATGTATGATCCGTATTTCAAAAGATATGAATTGTTGGTGTGTCGTTTCGTGCAGTCAACAGTCAGATTCGTATTTCTGTATGAATTTACGTATATAATAACTTTGACATCATACCATAATGTCGCGGAAACTGAAATGAACAATACGAACTGCTGGAGCTCGCGCGATCCGGTATCGACACCTAACCACATCATCTATGCGTCATGTGCCGGACAAAGTAATGGCGATAAAAATGACCAGCATCGCTTCGGAGGACCCCTTTTTAACCAACATCATATGTGCGCACTCTGCCGACAGACGAACAATTTCGTTCTGCTGCATGTGTGTGCGGAACTGCGACCAGAAAATTTAAATGTGGATGTGCTCTGTGGCGATTGCACTGTGAAAGCGCTCTTGACAACAGAGGTGCACAGGACGCCTTTTCTGCCGCAGAGACATGCCACTCCAGTCGTAACCTGTCTATTGGGTATGACTCTGCTGCAAGAAATTCAAAACATTATTACAACAATTGATGCTGACAGTCATGTAATTGACAAATGGACGTGGTCCTTCGAAATTGAGAAGACCATCAAACTTTTGAAAAGAAGTGCCCCACGACTCCAATGCAGGAACAATTTGATTCCGGGTCAAGCGGATGTCGAGGGTCCACGACGAAGCGTACGCATTATGAAGGCCCGAGTTGCTGAAGCTTTTCAAACAAGAACTAACGTTGCCGTTACTGCAACTGCTGTGCGGAGGCATGCGGAGCACATGAAGAAACGTACATGTTTGTCGGACAAAAATATTGGTGGGGGTCGAGGTCGCGGTGCTGGTGCTGCTGGAGGTCGCGGTGCTGGTGCTGCTGGAGGTCGCGGTGCAAGTCGAGGTCGTGGTCGAGGTCGAGGTCGAGGTGGTGGAATCGCGCTTGCACCGGAACATGTTGCTGTCTATTTTCCCCCAGATCAAGATGAATCTGTTTCGCCGAAGCGAGTGCCAGAGAGTAAACATGATTCAGACAGTGATGGAGGAGGGAGTAGTTCATCTTCATCGTCGGCATCATCACCTGACATGGGTAAGAAAAAGCACATACCACGATCGTCCCCAGTCCCGTCTCCTCCTAAGCCGCCCAATGCCAAACGCAGAAAGCCAAAAACACAAGATGTTGATTTGATGATCAAAGTCAAGAGAGACGGTGTTTGCATTTTCTACGTATTAGGTGTGTTTATCTCCTCAAATATCGTCTCGCTTTCTCCTTCGCGTACACTTGTTGTTTTGCTTCCTCTCTCATTGTGTTTGCTATCGGCCTTGTGTGTGTGTTTAGTGCAATTTTAAGCGTATGCAAGCACGTATACTCTGGAAATCAGTAACGCAGCATGTTTTGTGATAAACAGTGGAAAACGAGATGTCCTCGACGATTTCCTTGAAAAAACAGATTGAGAGTCGATGGAAATATCATTTTTGTAAGGACAATGTGCCAGCCGCCGACCAGGATGATCATGGGCGTTCAAATACAGTTGGACGGAATTCCTCGCGACGTCAACGTTCCCGTTCTCTCACCCCCGACGATATCCATGGCGACAAAAGATCCCCCTCTATTGATGAAAGCGGCATCCACAAAGATATCACTGGTGATCTCGAAAATCATGACGATGAAAGCCAAGGTGATCGTGAGGCACGACAAGCAAGACAAGACGCCACTGATAATAAAGCCCTTGGTCGTCGTGGTGGAATTGGCGCTGCAGCTGCAGATTCGCCCGATAAAATGCCAATTCGTGTGTGTATCGGATATCAATTCCAAAAATTAGAATCGCCCTCATGGGCTCGCAGACGTAATGATATATCGGCCACGACTCGCCGAGCGCGTCGAGAGCAGCAACTGGTACGGAACGCACGGTGCAATCATCAATTGGCGTCCATATTGGCTGCTTCCACGCGACGGATTTGTCTACTGGATTATTCTGCCATTTGCTACGATTTGCTGAATTCGTCGTCGAATTTCAGCAGAGTGTATACCCACCGTGTATTTTGGCGCGATTCATCGGCACACATTGACTCTCTCTATTGGCAACAGCAGCAGAGCGCTTCTGCGAGAGCATCAGTGGTGGCTGAACTCCAAAACGACATAGTGTGGATTGGTAATCGTCGCAAGCGTATCATGCGCACCGACATCGTGACACAAGTACACGAAGACGTTGGTCGTCAGTGGCTTCTACGACAGACCATGTGTCGGGAAGATGCAAAGAGTGTCTGGATGCGGCAGAACGGACTCTGTGCATATTGTGACGTTGTAACCTCACCACCCGATGGAGCAGGAGTCGCAACGTGCTGTCGCGATTACATTGAGAAAACGATTTTTTTATCGGATACAGCCAAATTGCAGAGAATGCAACAGGAGTCCAACACCGAGGTCGGATCGATGGTTTTTGACAGGGTGCTCTACAAGAACAAGAATGTCTTTGTATGTATGGCGTGCGCACAAGTCCACTCTGTCAATCGACTCGATAATTCACTGGGATTTTCACATTCGGAATCGCTACTACTTACGACTCCGGTGGGAAATAACGACGACAATCTGTTTTTCTACATGGCAGCATGTTCCGGATTGCATCTGGTATTCTCCATGTACCTGTGCGAGATGGTTCTGCCTATTTTACCGGTGGTAGTAGAATCGACCATTACACATGCCGCCGTTCCACTTCCATCTCTTCCGACGAGGAATACAACTACTCCCAATGCAATCGAGCCTGAGCACATCACCATTATGGCGTATGTCACAAACCTCCGCGATGCTGAACTTGTGTATCTCAAAGTCCCCACTGCAAAAGTCGATACGCGCTTCCGAGCACAGTTGCAGACGGGTCTTACACTGTCGCACCCGAACTTTGCCAATAGCACGGTTCAAATTCTAAACGAACGAGCCGTCGATTCGAACGATGCCGAGGCTGCTATTTCTTCTCGCTACCATATTTTCCACTGCATTTGCGATGGCGTAAACCGTCGGCTGCAGAATTTTATGCAGGAAAGAGATGACGACGAGCGCAACTACGCAGGACGGCTGTTTGTTTACGTCTGTCAACAGCTGCGTGGTAGCATCCGGGATGTTTTGTCTGCGAATTCGGCAGAGGTGGTATGGAGATTAGTGCGTGATCGACTGCAGCACCGTTATGCTCATCGCTCGGATATTTCACCCGACGATATAGCGTTTCGGGCCACTGCAGCTCGCGGACAGCATGTATTCCGCGAAGACACTGTACTCCTCGCACGACGTGACACACGTGATCAACCTTCCCAGAACGCACACCTGATTCAAAATCTGTGTCTGCAACACGGCGATCAAGACCACATAATGGACAGTATTGTGCTATTACAACATCAGTGTCCGACTCCCATGCTGACACTGGTTCAGAATGGAAAACAGCATCATTTATATCGACTGGTGGCAGTGTGTGAAATCGACGGCACGGTTGTGCACTGGTTCGATGTGGAAAACTGGAATCATCTCAAAACAATGCCCACGTGCGACACGACAGATCTGCGCTGGTTCGCGACGGGTGGACGCACTTCTGGTCCTCAGATTTTACATGATGTCGCGTGTAGTTTTGCCCAAGTTGCCCAGAAGCTCCGGGAGTTCCCGGTGCGTGCAAATACGCCACGTTCTGCTGCTATCGAAGCGACTCGTTACGTCTGCTTTTATCAACGTCTGACACGCAACCAACACAGCGAAGACGCAGTGCCCATTCGAATGGCATCACCAGTGGCTCGACATCAAGCACTCGTTTTGCGCACCCTGTTTGGCGTCCGCTCTCGAATCCTTATTGCCATCCGAACAGCAGCAATGGCAAACAACACACGGTCATCGGCACAAGCGAATACGGCCTTTGACGAACTCACCCAACGTTGTGTTCGTACAATGGCTGTGGCCATAAAACTACTTGGTTTTATGGCGGTGAACGAGCTGCACGCGGGGTTTCAACTTCAAAAGATTGCGCCGCGCGATTGCCATCTTATGGTTTATCTGCTGTGGAACAAATTTGTGATACACGAGGGGTTCGATGCCAAAACGGAACATGTGCACGAATATACCGTCCTGGGGCAAAACATCGACGCGTTTGGAGACATGGATCTCGATTCCACCATCGAACGCTTCAAAAACTTTCTGACAAGACAGTGCGACACGTCGCGCGCTGTGGGGCGTCCAGATGACGTTCAGGATGCTTTTGTGAATGCCCGAAGTTTACTGAGCGAGTTTCACTTGGTCATTGATAGTCGTCACGGGTGCACAACAACACAGCATGCCATACAGAGCTTGAAACTCTTTGAGGCAAGGATCGCAAAAGTGCCCGCCAAAGAAATTTATCCACTAGGCAACACCAAACTTATGTTACACTATTTTTCGTGTTTGTTTGGATTCAAGGTTTTGGAACTGTATTTGTCTTGTATTCGTGACACTCTGGTGTAGACGACCCATTTGGAAAGTTTTTCCCTTGATTTTTCAATCCGCCGATGCCGCCAGATGTATAGTAGAGTATGGGGCACACAAATGGCATTTCGTGTATTTTTTGATCATGTCCCGTGCAACAACGATCGATTCATGGAACAGATACACGTCGTCTTGGTATATAAGCAAGTGTATATGGCAGGCGCACACAGCGATCTGTAGAAGGAAAACATGGAATATCACCCACATCACGTCATGGATTACGCCGACCGGCAGCAATATAAACACGACTCACGCATGCGCAATCTGCAACAATGTCTTCCGTATGAAATGACGTCTTTGGAAAAAAAGATGATACGCTCGTTGATGTACAATTTCCGTAAAGGATGCCTGCACATCACTCGTTTCTACACCGAAATGGCGGCAGTCATATTCCGTCGACCCACGTGGGGTGCACCGGGATGTGTATATTTTTGTAAAATGAACAGAGATGAAATCTTGCTTATCAAGTCCATTTTGGATGACAATTCGGGACAAACATACATGGATGCACATGACGAAGTGATTTCGGTGTCTCAGTATAGGCGACGCTTGCCTGTCTTTCGAAATCTTATCACTGACCAATCCGTGGTCCTCGTCAATGCCATTCAAATGTGGAACACCGAAAATGTGATGGATTTTTTCGCAAAGTTAAACTTTCCATTGGTGGGTATTGTCGGACGAGGAATTGACGGCCAGCAACTGTTTTCCATGTTTACCGACAAAGATGCCGAGCGACTTTTCACCTATCCACCACCCTTGGGCTTAGGTCTTAACAAGCTTCAATTCAAAGGTCGACTCACTGTCGAAATCAACAAAAATGCGTTGTGAATCTAGACACTTTACACAATTTTTGTATCTCCATTTTATAATAAAAACACGAAACTTCGTTGCCATGCACTTATCGACACAAACGCACGTTGGATTTATTATTCAATTTGCAAACGCTCAAAATCAACATATAGTGCCATTCGAGCCTGTCTACACATCTATGTCCACAGCACACAGAGTTTATGAGACACACAATGTCACCAGACAAAATGATGAAATATACACACAAATGTGGCTCATTTTTGGCTTTATTGAATAATACTACAAAATGTGTATTGACTAGAGCCTAAAGCGGCACGGGCATCGTCATCATCTCGGCGCAACGTTTGATATAATGAATCTCGTTGCGGAAGACCCAAAACATTTCCCCCTTGGAAATGCCTCGCACTGACAAGCGCAAGGTGTAGATGCTTTCAGCTTCGTCGGTGGTGTCTGTTTGAAGACATTCTTGAACGATGGCCACTGAGTCGCGCGCGAGGTTGACTTCGCCACAGCCCCTTGTGTTGATCTTCCACATGCTTTCTTCATTTAACGCGAACATCACCTCGTCACCTTCCGCCAGAGGAGCGTAAAGCACAAACTTCTCAGGAACATTCAGGCGTGTATATTCTGCACCAGCATGAGTGCCCTTCACAAGAACATGATATCGGATGCTACGTGTCGGAACTGTATTGACAACAGACAACACTGAACCTTTCCCTTCCTCGAGCGAAACGAAATCGAAGTCAGGCGTCCTTGATTTTTTGCGCTGGCTGAAGCTCAGACGGACCTTGTCGCCACAACGCTTGCGCACGCACACAGTCGACGGTTCACCACTGTCCTCGGCAACACCGACAAACTCTGTTGTCACGCGCATGGGATGCGTGTTTTTGCAGCGTGGCGTTTTGTGAAGTCAAAAAGCGAAAAGAAATCCATTTAAGTAGACAAATTGAGCAAATTTGGAGCAAAACTGGCTATTTTGGGCTCGAAGTAATGTAGAGTAATTTTACATGAAAAGATGACCATGAGTAATATATAAGATTCGTACGGTATGTATGCAGTGGTCAGAGAGACAGGCATGTCGCAGATTTCAAGGATTCCGGACAATTTTTGGGACCACTACACGGGATTTCGATCGGCGACGCCAGAAGTTGTCAAAGAGTTGCTACAATTGCGCGAGGTTTCAAAGACACTGCTGGGTATCGTGGACAAGCGTCTTGTCGACGAAGATACGTGGAAAACGTTGTATCGCATTCGGGCTGCAGAATTTTGTGACGACTTGGCACCGGGTGAAATACTGCCGCCTTCGTCAGCGGCAGGTGATGGTCTCCGTCGAATGCTAAATGAACCAACACCGTCTTCACATCCGCCGCTCCGTGCGCTGCTTGCCGGTTTGCACAAATTCTTGTACGATGCCACTACACAAGAACGCATTTTAGCTGCTCTGCTAAATTACCTGAATTTCAACCCCATGCATGACTATATGATGCATGCCGGCTTTAATCCCATCGAACATGCCAGCAATACTCGCGTGCACACTTCAATCATCAATATTTTGCGTGTCCATGCTGAAAATGTGTGCATCGCCCGGTACGCGTGCGCAATTTTGTCCCGATTACGTCACATGCGGAACATGAGGCACGATCTCCAAATTTACACTCTGAGCACGCTCAGCGTAGTAATGCAAAAACACCCAACCACACAGCAGATCCACTGCGATTCTCTGGAGGTAATCGATACAATCACCGGTAGTTTCAACTGGCGCCCATTTTTCATGGCCGATTCTCACAATATGCTGGAGGTCGTCGTACACAGCATGACGCTTTTTCACGACGCAAAAATCACCATTCTTGCATTGAATCTTATGGAAACATTTGCAAATTTTGTGGCCGATAAAAGAGAGTATGACACGACTATGCACTTGTTCCAATTTGAGATTGTCGAAGCTCTTGTCCTCGCACGCATGCATACATACATCACCAAAAGTCGCGTTCAAAATCCTGGCATGGCAACATTGATGTATTTGAGTACGGGGTATCCCGACCGAATGAAGCAACAAACTGCATATCCTCAACGAGTGCTGAACGCCCTGATGCAACCCAGTCAACTCAACAGGCCGGAAAATGCGGTGGGTTTAATATTGGCCATTGTTCCTCACTTTTGGTGCCCGCTCTTGCCCAGTGGACAGATCGAAGCCGCCAAGACGACTCTAGTGGGTACAGCACTTATTCCATTCCTGGTGTCCTGCGTATGTCACGAAAACAATACACCCAAAAACAAGACAATCTGTACACAGCTTTTCAAATTATTATCACAACTGTGTCAAAACCATTCTGAGCACATTGCCGTGGTGCGCGATCATCAGGTTCTGCAAATTCTCGATGACATTTTTTGTCCGTGTCCAGCAGCCGACACAGACCTGGATTGGCGGAAGCATCGAGACATCTTTGCCACCATGCTGACACCGTGAACCAATATTCGTGAACAAATGACACTGACACTCAATAATTTGTCGACGTCAGCTCTGTGACTATCAAAATAACAGCAGAAGACACAACAATAATGGCAAATATTCCGGCGACACATGCATGACTGCATGTTGGAATGGTGGCTTTCGGGGGCACGTGCCTACACGGGTATTTCAACTTGTTCGCACTGATTTGCTGTGCGACCACATGCGAATAAAATAATGATCCACCACTGAGCGTAATACTCGGTCTACGCTTGAATGACGCTGCGGTTGTAGGACTTTTTGGTGACGTGCTCATAGTCTCCGCTGGTCTACGTTCAGAGGTATAGACAGGTGGAGTGTATTTCGTTGATTTGAATGAAGAACTATGCAATTCGTAGCCAATTTCTTCTGCAGTCGTCATGTTTGGTAGACTGTTTCGTGGAATCCGAACCACGTTAGATGTCATGAGCGAACTGCACAATTGTTGATCGATAGACAGCACATTTGGAGCGCTCATAGAGCGTTGCGTCATAATTAGGTGTCTTTGTGGATCTGACAGTGATGTCTCCCTTCGAAGCGTGTTTTTGTGACGTTGCATATCTCAAATTGATTCAAAATCACAATTCCGTATTGTACAATGAATGTACCATGAAAATACTTATATATGACACGCATACAGAACATGTGCTGTTTTGTAAACTTCATGGTGTTCGGCCGGCGTTTACTGGCGATATCTTGCTCAGAATTATACCTACTGTGGCGGGCGGCGGCGTTGTTGGCTCATAGAGTCCAGTATGTTGCGGGTTTGCTGCGACGCCGCCATGCCAATGTACTGGCGGTGTTGGTCGTCGTGCTGTTGCATGTGCCATGGGTTCAACATGTGTATGATGGCGTCCACGTCGGTGTCGGTGTCGGTGTCAATGCGTAAAGCCGTGTGGGGCGTGCACTGGTACGACATAAACACGCTATCGTAGCCATGCGCTTCGGGTAAGGACAGGAAGCCGACGCTGTGGTAAAACTTGAGGGTTCCGTACGTGTATTCGTCCTTGTCCACAGAGAGACCGACGCATTGCATATTGGGCTGGTTGTTGCAAAAGATCTTGACGTGCTGCATCAGCCGACTGCCGTGGCCGCGTGACACTGGGAACGCACACACGTTGCTGAGGAAGGCTTCATAGCTGGGGGTCGCGTCATAAATGCTGCCAACGTCGTGATAGGTCAATTCACAGGCGCAACAGATATTTTGGGATCCTGCGATGCGTCCTGTTAAAAGCACTGCACGTTGGCTTGCATTGCTCCGCAAGTAGTCGCCACAATCCTCGAATTCTGCTTTGTCCTTGTATTTGCGGCCAGCACGCATTGCCGCCAGCATGGTCTCGACGCATTGTGTGTAGTCAAAGTCGTCGTACCATGCATTGTAGTAATCGTCGTAGTCGTACTCCAGGAAATCCGGCTTGTAGCAGAACGACGCTGCACTCAACAGAGCGCACGCTCGTAACGTCGCAGGATCCACGTTGGACAACAACTCTTCGGTAAAGACCATGTCTTTGTCACACACCGCTTCAGCGGACAGTCGCGGTTGGGCTTGCGCCGCTGCTTGCACTTCGATCAGCATTCTCTCCCATTCTTCGATACTGGGTACATAGGTGCCGGCATCGGGCTTACCGTCGATCGTGTCGTTGGCATCCGACTCGGAGTTTGCGTCAGGATTGGTGGAGTCGTCGGCATCCGACGCTGAGTTTTCGTCAGATTCGTCTTGTAACGACACACTTGCCGTGGCATGCATGGTGGTGTGTTGCTTGCCACTACAGCGCCTTATATACCCAACTTGCTCGCACTTGGTAACATCGCATAGATTCAGCGTGGTGCTGTCTTTATCGTCGACCCTCACATTCAAGATTTGAACACGTGGTGTGTTTGTGAACGTGGTGATTTTGCACTTGCACCCTCGCAGCGGCAGTTCTACAGCTCAACATTCACTCGTGAAATCACGTATGACTCATACCCACACAAAAACACTTGAAAACTTCGAATATATGGGTCAAAAATCACAGTGTGACATGTTTTATGCTTGAGCCGAGCAACTATTATATATGAAGCAAAACAATGCTGAAACCAACTGTCCAAGAAAATTTTGCAAGCGGTGTACTAAAAACTCGTTTCACTCTCACAGTCGCTTGCTTGTATTCGGTCGTGACCGATAGTGCAAACTAATTGTCTCGATCCAGACATAGTGCGATACACAATCTCCAGCATGCGCAACGTGCATGAGGAGGAAGGCGAGAGTGACAACAACGAATATAATGATGTGTTTGCCGACAATGACGTCGATGACGTTGACAACATGCACGACGTTGACAACGGCCATAAAAATACAAACGACCCAGATGACAAAATCGACGATGAGGTGGACCGTCTGCGGGGCAAAGATGACATAAATGAAGATACAACACCGTTTGATACGGAGGTCTTGCACAGTCCAATGTATGTGGAAAAAGTTGATGCGCGAGTCACAAAAACCTCCGACGGTATGTGTATCAAAATGGAAGAGCAACAACCGCGATCCGGCTACTTGCGAACATTGTTTATGCACATACCAACAAAGGACGTTGCGGTGAAACGATTCGAGGTAATCGAATGCAAAGTAGACTGTAAGAATCCAAGTGCAGCGGAAAAACTACATGTACGATTTTCCGACATCCAAGATGCCATCGACTATGTTCGCAGCAAAAGTTCGGGGTTTGCGAATGCTGCAATGGACAAGGTCTGTCACACAAACACAAACGTGCGTACAAGTGCGACACTCAATGGCAAGCGGAAACGAGGACAGTCTCAGATCGATCACGAAGATGTAAAAGTTGCAGACACAACGGGTTCGGTAGGATTAAGAGGCAAAACACAAAAAGAACAGCACATTGTGTCAGGCAGGTGAAATTCGTAATCTGAACCTGTCGTGTTGCCACTCACAAAAGTGGCACATTACTGTCCACTGTCTGTGTATGCGCCAGATGTAACACGCATGATGGACTCATGTGGAACTTCTATTTGCATACAATTGGCAGGAATGTTCGAAATGACCATGTTCGTTCGTCGCCACTGAAAGAAGGATATATTGTGGAGTGGTTTGCCGACAAGGGATATGGATTTATCAAACCAGACAGCAGAAACGACGACAACGTTTTCGTACACGTCTCGCAGGTGATGCAACGAACCAAAATTGCTCGGGGTAGCCTTGTTTCCTTCCGTTCCAGCTTCGATAAGATCAAAAAGAGCGACACGGCATTTGACGTAGAGGTGTTGGATCGTGAATCTCGTGACACTAAACGACGATATGAAAGCCCGAAAGAGCAGCAATCACGTACAGAAAATATCCGACAACGCTACAACGAAGATATGGCCGACTACCAGCACCACCATGCAAATTCGTTTCACGCAACACAAACTATGTGGCAACGAAATCCTACGATTTCAAATGGTAAGAACTGAGTGTGATACAAATTGTTGATAGTAAGACAATTGGTGCAATGCCATGCATGTGAAGAGCGTATGGGTGCCCGGGCTCTTCGGTTGACAACAATGAATTGTTTTAACCTTGCAGACAACCAGTATGATCCCCGACGAGACACCGAATTCGACGAGTGGGGTGTTCCATTTCACAACGACTGTAACACGGCCGGAGAACGAGTAAATCAGCAGTTGCGGCGCGAACAGTCTTATGAAGACAGTCGATTCTACACGAGACAGACCACCGGATCTACTGATCAAGACCCTTCCTGTGCTTATGGTGGGACAGTGATTTGTTTGCTTATTTCCATCATGTGCCTGGATTTTTTACTCTCTATGTAATATTCTCGTTGACATTCATGTGCACATATCAGATCGGCGTCGGCGATTCTAATCGTGAAGTGAAACGTGTCTACGGCGGTTCAACTCTACAATCCCTTTCTCTCCAGATGGAACGTCCAACGTTCGTATGGCTTCTGCAATCGGCGCTCTTGCTCTCATTCGACTTGCACGACAAGTAATATTGCTCGTTTGAATGTAAATTTACAGGAATCTACATTTACTGCCACACAGTCACTCATTCGTTCCTTACAACTTGTATAATAAAAACGCTGTCAAACAAGGATTGTGCTACTCTTTCTCCACTTTCAACACAAATTGTATAGTTCGAACATGCACGACAAAACATTCGTCGTGGACATTTATATAAAAACACCGTATGTCGTCGTTGCGACTGTGACGGCCAATGCCGTCTTATGTAAAGCTCTCGATATGGCTTGTTCGCATTCGCAGTGCCGTACACGACGTTGTGGGTGAAGCGAAACTCAAACTAGATTGAAATCACTTTTAGCTGTTAGCAGATGTAAAGTCGTATTCTGTCTATAAAAGGAGAAATTGTTGTACGGTCTCCATATACAATCGGTGATATTTTGATGTCGCGCAATGATGCAACCGCGATGAAGATAACCTTTATCGATAACCATGAGAACAATCGGGTAGGGGCCGAACTTGAACTTTCCGATTTGTATGCCTGTAAAATACCATTACAGATAAAAATTCACAATGGTGCGCAGAAGACCAAGAAAGTGGAATTTGCCAGTTTTGAACATGCCTGGTGTGTGCGTAGGATGATCCGTCAACCACACGTGAATCAATCTCACACGATTGTCACTGTCGCGAACATGGAGCAGATTTTTGTAACGACACTTGCAGATGCTCTATGCTTCCTGACTCAGTTTGAACGTGGTGGAGTGTTTGCGTCGTGGTCCTCTATCAACGTCTACTACCCTATGAATCTCATCTGCACCAATGCCAAGGGTGACCACAACATTGGTCTCATCGCACGTTTTGTGTGTTCGAACAACCCGAAGGCGGATGGAATTCGGTCCAGAATCCGGGGTTATGCTGCCGATCGATGGAAAAACACGGGAGATTTAGTCGCACGCAGTATCGCCTGTTGTCTCTGGCGTGGATCGCCGAACTTGTCGGCGTACAAGAGCGGTCTCGCTGTGGTTGCGCGGGCCAAGTACCATAATAACGTGGAAATCAAAAACATTTTGTGCATGACACGCGGTATTCCCTTACAAACCACCTTTGACGCTTGTAGCATGGTGACTATGACAAGGAAAAAAACGTGTGTTGCATATATGCACACGTTGTCACACTTGGCGAAATGGTTGGATTGGCAGTTGTCGCCCGCTATGTTGATGGCATTCATTATGGCGTTGCATCCTCGCTTGGGTCGGGACAGTATTTTATCGTGCATCAACTTGGACACCCTGTTATGCATCATTACACCTCTCATCGACACTACCCAGGCCCGGCGCATGCAAAAGTTCTTTAACAAAACCGTGTCGTTGTAGATGGTACGACATCGGCGGACATCGGCGATAGATGTCTTGCCGTCATTGAAAAATTGTCACGATAATTCCCCAATTCACGCATTGCAAAATACATGTGAGTGCTACCATTACTCCTCCTCAAACACGTACGAGACACTTTTATTCGATTGTGAATAAACCCAACTGCTACACCGCGATATTTTGGCAACATGGGATTTACACGTCCACGTGTATTGAGTGTAGTGGTCTCAAGAATCTTATACACCTCATGAAGCGTGCGTGTGCCCGTAAGATCACCTCACACAAAACAAGTCAAATACAAACACACACGAAAGCGTACACGTTGGTTCGAATAGAGTGTATTTTAAAGCAAAATGGGTTATAACAAGGTTGAGACTCGTTTGAATCCTGGTAAACTTTTTATAACGAGAAAGCTTGACAACAATGTCAGCATGTAATGCGTCCCTTACGCAACTTTTTTCTTCCTGGATCGCGGCGTCGGCACTGTAAAAGTGGCATCCGTATCGTCATCTTCGTCTGACGACTCTTTCTGGATATTATCTTGAAATATGTCATCGTCGTCACTGTCGTCGTACATATTAGCAACCTCACTGTACATATCGGTACAATCGTTTAGGTCGGCACCATTCTCACGTGCGTCGTCGACGGTGTCAGGCATCATAGCCAACTTGCCTTGGGCCACAGCAGCAGCGGAGGCGGACATGGGTTTGAGACCCAACGAATTTTTCACTTTGTATCGAAGCGTAGGTAGTGCCATCTCATGAAGGACGTCCTCGGTAGTACGAGAATCCGCTGTGACCCCAAACGCCGGAGTCGGCAGTGTTTTGTTGGTCTTGATGGTTTGTTTGGGGCGAACTTGATGTGGCGCGACTGGTGCAAATTTCTGTGTCAGTTTGGGACGAACATGTCGCGCCTCGTCCGTGATATGAGAAATGGTTGTCGCTTTGCACGCAGCAGATTCATCCGTCTTGCTGCCACCGACGACGTCGAGCTTGATGGTTTTTTTCCATCTGATCTTGGGTTGGTCGGCCAGAACGCCTGCGGAAGTTGTGATGTCCTTACACACCACATTGTTATTTTCAACACTTACCACGTCAAGAACGGCCCGCATAGAGTCGAGCTCTTGTGTGATTTCAGTGCATTTTGTGTCGATGTGTTCGGCGAGTGTCTCTGCTGTCATTTCATTCGGTGGCAGTGTGTGCGCGTCCTCGTCGGTGTTGACAGGTCGATTTGCTGTGATCAAATCCGAAGGACAGTAGGTGGCTACCACTGCATCTTCAGGAAGGACAGTAGAAGCCAGCGGAGTGAAACCTGTCATCTGACGAAGTCGACGTGCTTCGACAAATGCGGCCTGCTTAGCGGCCTGTTTGGCAACTTGTTTGGCGGCCCGATTGGCGGCCAGTTTGTTCTGCCTCACGTGTTCGTATGTCTCTACGTATTCTGCTTGGTACACGAGATGTCGAGCAGCATCGGCGGAGAGAGCAACGTTATCACTATCAATCGTTGTGACAACAGTGTCGTTGCTGCTACCAGAGTCGTACTTTCTTTTCTTGCCAGCCAGATCCGCCTCACGTTGGACCATATTGACAAGCAATAGATTATTTGTCGCTTGCTTCGCGACATTTTCGACATTGCGTCGCTCAAAGTCCTTAGCAGCTTGCTTGGCAGCTTGCTTGGCAGCTTGCTTGGCAGCTTGCTTGGCAGCGACGTAAGTTGACCATTCCTGTTCAATGCGCTCGAATGAAGAGTCGATGTCGATCGCCCACATGGACTTGCCACTTGCCAAGTGAAGAAGATATGTGCGATTTTTGGTTTTGGAGTATCGACGGATCCAGCCGTGGCGCTCGCATGCTTCGTCGGGATGATCTGACATCTGCCATGTCCAATCGTTGCCGGGTCAAAAAACAGACCGCCACAACAGACGAATACAAACATGCAAGTAGAACGTGAATGAATAAACAAGAGCAACAGCAAAAACGATAAAACGTGCGTGCCAGTGCGGTGTCAAAATGAATGATTTCAAATCGTACTATATAGCCTTTTCGTGAATGCCTCAATTTTGGCTATTTTGAGCAAAATATAGTCTCACCACACAATGTCATTGACGTTTTTGACAAGTCGCCATGTCGCAGTTTGAGTCCGAATTGTTGTCGCACTCCTCGAGTCCTGCTACTATGCCATCTCCGCAGATGGTGCTGCATGGAGGATCAACATAATAACCTTCGAGTAGCATACAGGTAAAATCACTGCAGCACGAGGCTGTTGCAGTGTGAGCGGCACTTGCGTCACACTGTTCACCGAAATCAATGAATTTGTTGTTACAGAACGAAATTGCCACTGTTTGTTCGGAAGTGGCACAATGGGCGTCGCGATCCGAAGTACATGCAACTAGCGTGCTTGCTGCGTCGCAACTCAGACGACTAATAGGTGTACAGAATTGACATTGTCGTGTGTGCATGCTTCGGAATTCGACGCCCAACTTGCAATATCTACAGATCAAGGAAGTGCTGGAAATTCTGTACGACAGGACCGACACAAGACCTGGAAGTAATAAACTGCTCAAAGGTGTGGAACAGTCAGCAAAACGTACACAAACATACCCACGCTGGAATCGAATCGAAACACGTGAAACACTGCTGTGGCATGTTCGACACAACAGAGAAAAATTACCTGGCTGCTTGCTGACAATCAGAGAGCGACACGACGTTTGGTGATTCACGTCGATTGATGATGTCGAGGTTGCGTTGTACACTCAAAATGCTGGGTTTTGCGAGCAGAGGCGACACCCATAGGATAGCCACCCCGTTTGTCGACGGAATGGGTGCCATTATCACACCTGTTGCGAATTGAGCGTAGCGGTACCCCATCGCTTCGGCTACCAGATCGTAGAACGTGCGAAGAGTAGCATCTTGTATGATTTTGGCGACGGTGGGTATCGCTACCAGTGCAGCGTTCGCAGACACGGGTAACATGAGCTGAGAAAACGTAGTACGCAAGCGCATAAACGTTGTAGAGTTGCTGTTGTAAGTAGTGCTGATCCTTTCTGTCGTGTGAGAGAACGTATGTTTGGTGTCCAAAAATGAAGAAACAGAGTCAAATGATCGAAACCTCCCAGATTCAAACACAGATGACAAAATAGCACATGTGGAATGTCTTACCAAACGTCGTGATGTGATCCATTGGTAGATGACAGACGGCAACATCGATCTTTCCGGGATGCAGATCGTCTGCAATCCTCGCCATGATGTCGCAGAAAAAATACCGGACAGCTGATTTATAAAACGTTGGATTCTCTCGCGTTTCCGCGCGGACAGTCGACCAGGGGTCATACATATTTGTTACGACTGCCAGAATGTCCGAGAAGAATGTTGTGGTCAGTGTCACGCTATACTGGATCCGATTGAAACCAGACACAACATCGATAGACTTGAGCGTGTGTTGAAAGATTCGTGCTATTGCCTGTTGTATTTCCGTTGTGCGAATATTGGTAGAAAATGCGACAAACACGAAGGAGCACACCTCGAAGTCCAACTCTCGGTTGTAATATATAGGAATGAATTCCACGAAACAGTCCACGACGCTCCCTTGAACGTTTTGGACACTTGAAAAATTGGTGGTCATGCTGGATGCCATTCCCGTCGCAGCACGTAAGAGGGTCGTTATTGCACCCTGATTCGTCATTATATTGGATGCATTTGTGTGCGCAGTAACATTATGAACGGAACTCACGCTCAAAAGCGGACATTCCAGACATCCTCTCTCATCCCGTTGTCCGACGGACGGGCCAAAAGTTCCTTGTGCACACGGTGTTGGAAATAATGGGTTGCGTCCTGCTGGACAAAAGTGCCCGACGGGACAAATCATACACACAGCACCGTCGAAATTATCCTCCGTGACGGCACGCTCTTGACGGTAAAATCCAGCAATGCAGACACATGCCAGCACTCTGGGAATGATTGGTACACTTGAAAACATGGTTTGAACAGGCACATACATATTCTTGGGACACACTTTACATACGCCGTCCATGGATTCATAGTGAGAGCTGGCACATAAACATTGCATGGTGAAAGGAGGTACAGGACTGGTCATAAGGTTCCTGCCTGATTGTTTGCAAAAACAACCTGCGACGCTTGGTGTACCTGGATGCGAAGTTGTTTTGTACGGACACGAAATCACTCTCGGCTGCGTCTTTGGATTACGTTCCTGTGGGCAATAATACCCAGTTGGACACGGAGAGCATCGCATGACACCTTGCCGCGTGGCCATCTCATCCAAGAATCCGGCCTGACACACGCACGCGTCGTTGTTTTGGTTCACCACTTGCTTGTAGAATTGTGTGCAACTCCCGACAATACCAGCAGATTCGGCCGTACACACTTCATCTCGAACACACGGTATGCATGGGCTACTATCGACAATATTTGGCATAGTATTGAGTTTGAAGCCTCCTGCACATCCACACTGCAAGATCGAAGTGCTCTGGGTGCCAAGTGTGCTTTCTCTTGCTGGACATGGCGTCATATCCGACACGCCATCGGTGTAGAAACCCACTGGAGCTTCATGGCAACTATGCTCGGTCAACATTGCACGCTGTTCAATCTCATTGCGCACCCTGACGGAAGGAAGAAATGCAAGTGCACTCACGACAGAATATAGTGTCGCATTGAAAAACCCAGGTAAGCATCCACAACTTGCGATACTTTCAGCTTTGTCGCTCATGGTACTCATGTTCATTGGACATTGTTGTTGGCGCGAATCTGTGCAGAAGAAGGGTCGATTGCATTCATGACAGAAACCCACCTCAGCGACCTCGATGTAATGATATCCAGGTTTGCAAATGCAAGCTGAGATTTCTACGGTGCCTCTCTGCTGCATGGTGCTCGAATGCAGTGGACAGTCGTGACCTCGACTATCGTGACAGTATTCGTCATTTGCACACAAGACGCAATGTGCACCTGCATTGTGTAACTTGTATCCTGGTGCACACTTGGATGCATTCGTACTTGAAGTAATATCGGTATTGCAAATGTCGACACCAGAGCACAATACACAACCATCGACTCCTTTTGCCACATCCGACATCAGAATGTTGTCGCCCAGTTTGTATCCAGACTGACATACGCAGGTAAAAGACGAGGCATGATTGGCCCATGCTCCAGCACCACATCGAACATATTTCAAATGCAAAATTCCGAAAGTCGTGCCGTCGGTGTCTTGAAATACTGCCTTTGTTTCTTCAAATATGTTGCGATATGCGATAAATTGTGTTGGTGATACCAAAATGTGATGGGAATCCAGTCGTATTGGCTGCTTCCATACATCTTGACACGCATGAGTGGTATGCAACAAAGACACGCTTTGCCAGCTTGTGAAATCAAAGCGTGCAAGTTCGGTTCCCGCTGTCCTCTCGCTAATGTTTGCGGGTGGATCGCAGAAAGAAACATAGGACTTATCACTGCTCATTTGAAGCGTGCTTGGACGAATAAGTTGCTCCAAAAGTGTTTTATTGCTTACGATTCGCGAGACATGTGTCTGTCCAGTCAATAATTCCAATTTGACGAGATCGTGGTATGTGTAATTTCGATTGATACTACGGTTCAACAAGGCGAGTTCGACCTGCACGATGGCCATGTCACTTTGCTGATAAGCCAACACAGAGAACTGCGACACTACGGGTAAAGTTCTGTAATAGCGTCCTTCGTCAAAATTCCATATGGGAGTCCACGTTTGGGACAGCAACGTGAGTACATGAGAGTCGTGATGTAGATTCATTTTCAGAATACCTCTGTATACCAATCCTTTTTGAATGTCCATCAACATGAGGTACAACACTAGAGGATGATCTGCATACAGCATCACTTTGACGTTATTTGCAGGCGTCCGCATGCCGTCGAAATCAAGAAATGCAGCCATTATCACAGTGTCAAAAGGCGCCATGTTTACGGTAACAATCGTTTCTTGTAGAGAAAGCGACGAGACTGCAATGGTCACGGCGTTGAGCTCATGGTCGTATATGAAAAAGTGAACCATCAAATTCATATTGCTGGAATTCAAAACTAGTACGGTGCCACCGAGAATATTCCCAACCTTTGCATGTTCCAAAAACATGTGGGATTGCTGTGAATCCACCTTCAGATGCACTGTAGCGACGTTCTGATTGTATTCATCAAATGAAATGCCGCGGGTGCTGGCCGAATTCGCAATCGAGAGGTCTTCAGGAGTGGATTCACATACGAACCCGGCTATCGTGCCCGTAAGAAGCAGTGGCACAAAAGGTGGCACACAAAAACAATCTCGGCCGCTCGTGGCTCGTATACTACTCGTAGTCGCACCCAAAGGACATGTTTGAGCAACACCCGAACCAATGCAATAGCTGCCTACCGAACACGAAACACACATGCGCTGGGTGGTGTCGAGATACTCTCCCGCTGCGCACGAAATGCTAATGTGACCGTGTGTACATTGTCGACCGCGCGGGCACACCAATAGTGTTCCACAAACCTGATCGCTGGCCGAACGACACGCGCGACTGTAAAAGTTGTCACTACTAATGTCAACACACCTGGTCTGGTTGTCTTTGTAGGAACCCGCACTGCATCGACAAGCCGCTTCACTAGAATGTCCTCCGCCATACGTACTCTGATTGCGTTTGCATTCGAATCGGGTGTCATGGATGCAATAAGAATCGGGTGGACATTCCTCACACATTCCTGTGACGGATTGTGCTAGAAATGAAGACGTACGCACAACTTGGCCCGGTGCACACTTACTTGTGAATTGTATCATCTGTCCCACGACATCACACAGCGTGCGTTGAAAACAGGATGCCGACTCTGTGCACGGACGAGTGCTGTAAAATTCAATGGGTGACGATGCCATTCTGGCGCTTTCATGCAACAAAGCATTGATGTCAACAAAAACGTGTTGAAGAATGTATCCAGTGTCAGCCACACAATATGAATCGGGACTCGTCAACGATATTAAACGTTGTACGCCATCAGAAGATGCACCCCATGTCGTTGAAAGTCTAGTATTCGCAGGACATGAAAATTGTCTGTTTGTGTGCATTGGACAAAATTTATCACTTGGACACGTAACACAGTCCGCATCTGCGTCGTTACTGCTTCTTTGGTGTCCTCGGAAAAACCCTTCCTTACATCGACATTCGAATTCTGTTCCTGCAGGAGCGTCTGTGATGAATAATGGCGTTTCGTTTTCATTTGGACACAGCAAGCTGTTTGCAGTCTGGGCGCATGCACTGTTTGTGTTAGACAAAGGTGTGATAATTGACATTTCGTCAATCTCTGCCCACACACTGTAACGTGTATTGGGAGGCAACATCGTGCGAGATATGGTGTATTTTGCTGGCGCTGAAGCCGTGTTGGATTTGCAGTACATCTTTGTTCCCGTCGCACGCACGATTGCGAAAGTTTCGTCGTGATACGGGAATGCATAACACAGGTCGCGTGTGGGCCGATATTCTGTGTGCGACAAATAATTTGCCGAGCATGGCGTCGACATAATCTGGAATAAAAATATAGCGACAGGAGGTCCACGATTGGACAAAATCTTCATCTTTCACTTTTTCCACCTCCGCTGTTATGTCGCGATGAATGCAGGTGTTATATACCGGGTAAGCTCAATACGACGGGTTCGTCCACAACCCTTTAAAGTGACATCATAGAGGATATGACACCAAGACTCTAGCGTGAGTGACTTTCCGAATTCGCTCACCACATGAACGTTTTTATTTATAAACCAACCAATAACCTAAAAAGTTCCAATTTGATAGACATCTACGTTGTTGCAGTGCAAAAAGGTTTCCACAAAGTTTTGCACGTAAAAGGCGCAGTCGGTTTTCGGACATTTCAAACACCCCTGCGTATCAAATGCCAGACTCGAAGCGTCTACGACCGAGCACTCGCAGTCCAGTGTTTTCTTGCTGGCGTCGACTTTTCGTTTCTTCGACTGTCCCACCTGATGTTCCGCCTGTATCAATTCCCGCAAGTATTCCTCGCTCATTTCACCCACTTACAACGAGGTGAAAGTTCATCCGCACCTTGCAGATCAATATTTTTCTTTCACTAGCATCCATCCATCATATTTCATCTCTTCACGCGGAATCATCAACGATGAGATTTGGACTTCTGAGGAGCAGCGGCGAGATGGGCATCCTTTGGACCGGTAGCGGAATCGGAAAATTTCTGCAATTCCGCGTCAATCTCCTTAATCGAGGTTTCCATTTGCACAAATACGCCCTCGTAATCCTTCCTCTTCAAAACCACATCCTTGACTGCCTTTACGAAAATTCGGACCTCGTCCAGAAACACTTGGTTTACTGTTACCATCTTTGAAATTTTCTGCGTGTGTTCGTCTTCGGCTTGATACAACGCATCTTTGACCAGTTTCACGTCGGCCTTGTGTTTGGTCTCTACTTTCTTGTTATTTTCCTTGTGTTTTTCGTCCTTTTCCTTGTGTGACGCGTCGTGCGATGCCTTTGCAGCTTCCGTCGCCGCAGCGTGAGTCTTGTCCTTCAATGCAGCTGCCTCAGTGTGTTTCTGGCCCTGCTTTTCCATTGCTGTAGTATGTTTAGCCTGATCGGCACCTCGCTTCAGTTTTTCAGCGGTAAGTTGCTTGCTCGATGTCTCTTTGAGCTCTTTCAATTCGCCAGTGAGAGACTGTGCCAACGATACTGCATTGCTTGAAATCTGGTCTTGTGTTGTGAGCAGGCCCTTTAATTCCAGGTCCAGCTTCTTGATAGTTTGCTGTCGGGCAGGTTGTGATTTCCTCAGTTTGTCACCAGCCGAACCAAACTCATGAGCCTCTAGACAAATCTTGAGGAGAGAGTCTTCTTGTGTCATTTCTACTTCAAGTGTCGACAGCGTGACCTGAAATTCGGTAAATTGCTTTTTCTGGTCATCGGCTTTCTGACACAGCTCTTGCGCCTTGGCAATTTCTGGCGTGGGCGCAGCCACGGGTGTTGACATAGTGTAGTTGCTTTCTGCATCCAACACCCACACTTATATAGCAACGGCAGCATAAACTTCGTGCCGTCTCGTGATCATGTTTTATTCACTAACAATGATGCTTTTTGACACCCAAACAAACAAATTCGCGCCATGCTGCGTAAGTCTGCAAAAACGAGCAAGTATATCAAAATCCATCATTCATTCTTGATTCGTATTGTGTGTGTCTTACTCGGTTTTTGTTGTACCCATTTGCTTTAGGAGTTCTTCGACTTCGTGTTGTTCGAACAGAACTATCTTTGCAAAGTCCACGTAAATTACAGGAACCCATCCCATGCCGTCACATGTCCTTGTGCGACTTGAAAAGATAATGTCGACGGGATCGATACGGAAACATGAATTAAAATGACACCCACTGCGCTCCCGGAATTGCTCGACGACCTCGATCTTGTGGAAATCGTCGCGCGTCTTTTTGAAGTCAAAAGGTGGGTCATTTTCGATGCGCCACCACATTGGCATCTGTCCGCGCGGAAATTCGATTTGTAACTTCCCTCCCGCTGAGTCCACTTGTCGGAAAAAAACACGACAGGCTTGCATAATAAGCGGCACATCTTCGACGCGACAGAATTTGATGTGCACCATAGTATTACTTTTGCTGCTGTGTGTGTTGCTACTCACACCTCTTCCACGCGCACTACCGAATGCAGGTCCCGTTTTACTGACTCGTCCCGCACCTTTGCACGTGCTATTGACATCGTGTTTGGGTTCTGTTGACACACTCTCCCATGGCGACGAAGAAGCCGTCATGGAACCCGCGTCACCCACAACAATTTCAACACCCAGCACGTAAAGCGAGTCACTTAAAGACGTAAGACCAGTGCCACTACCTGCACTCCCAGCATTGCCACCCATATATTGTCGTCCCAAATATACGTTAATATGCTTATGCAATGCCATTTGGTGCCGTGACACAATAGCACAGTCTTTTTGGATGACACCAGTCAACACCGGAGCCATGTTACAACACTTGATTAACATCTTGGCTGGAATCACGGATGGTTGCGGGGAGTCTGTTTCTTCGATTGCACGTAACATTTGCGTTTTACGCAACACTTGAATCGTCAATGTTCCAACTCGGTTCTCGCGCTTTTTGGGATGCTGCTCGGTTTCAAAACTTATAAGTTTGCCTATGCCAGTGTCTTCCGTCAACTGCTGCGTGTAATACTGCATAAGACAGAAGCAGATCTGGCGCACATTGCGGTAGGCAGGATGGATTTATTAAGTATTCAAGGTGAAAAATCTTTTTTTGGATCTACTTTCCCCGTATCATGGCAGCGCGTAGCAACTTTGATCCTGCCAACATGCTCCTAAAGGTATATAAGAGTGCAATGCGACTCGTTTCCAGAACAATGCTCTACAAGAAGTATGCAGCGTTGCACCCACACGATGGCAGCGTTTGCAACTTGAATCAACACGACGAGTGCGCAGTTGCGATGAGAATGCTGCCTTCGTCTGAAGTTTGTCAAGAGGATCATGCAAAAAACACGGAAAATGATGCCAAAGTTTTCAATTTTGCCAAGGAGTTTCAGCGAGAATTTGACGCTGCCATACAACAGGACCAGAGTGCTTACAGTTGTGTGTCAAGTGCAGAGCTTGCCAGCGCATGTGCCCCCTGTTTGCAAAGCGACATGCGCGCCTATTTGAACACACGAGATTCATTTTTCTCGCACATGCTGAGTGTTCTGGTAGAACAAGAAACACTTGCGTCTCAAAAGCGAGGATATGTTGAAAAATCACACCAGCACTTGCAACACACATGGACTTGTATTATTAACGACTGGTGGCAGAGATTCACGCTACACGACGAAAAATGCTATCCACAATTTCCCCTCCTGCCCTAGATTTTACATTTTAGTGCAGACAATCCGCGTTCATTATCATTGTCCGCCCGAACGATGTGTCGTCTTCTGTCATACCCACTATAAAAACGTCTCCGTCGCGGGTGACAATAAATGTCACGATTCGTACACGGATTGAATTTTTTGAATTTTATTACACTCAGTGTAGCACAGCTGCCACTGAATTTATGTCCGCAAACACAGTTCAAAAATTTTGATGGAATGTGCACATCATGTCCATTAAACAAATTTGTCGTAGACTACAACGGAAATACTCCCGTGAACGCTTGTCGGTGTGAGAGGGGTTGGGAAACTATCAACAACGAATGTGTACAATGTCCCGCGGGGAAAGCAGGCCCTGAAGCGAATCGATGCACTGCATGTATTTCTGGCAGATTTACCATCGCGCCAGGCCAGATCTTCTGCCAAGAATGTCCACCTGGACTGCACTGCAGTGTCGCAACGGGACCTACTATGTACAAGTCCTTAGCGCAACCCACCACTTGTCAAACCAACAGTACGCGACCATTGCAACTTTTCGAGTCGTTTTCACTGCACAAAAAATATGCGGTTACGAAAGAGAGTATCAACTAGCATTCTGCACAAGACAGCACGCGTCAGAGCGATTTCATTACAACCCCGTCGCCAGGTATTTAAGGTGTCTACAGCTGTCTCCGATCAGTATATTCGTGACAATGTACGGTCTTATGTTGCCCGGACACCAACAGCTGGCTGATGATGACGTCGAGTACTTCGATTGAAACACGGTTCATTGCAATCCGATCCACGGTGACTGGAGACGATGGTACCTTGTCGAGGTGAACGCCCAAAAGGAGAACGAGAATCTTTGATAAGGTGTGCGTTGAAAATCTTTCAGAAAATGACACTCGATCCTTGAGTTGGTAAACTTTATGAAACGTGTTGACATGACCGTGTTGTGAGACTCCTTGGAAATACCCAAGTCCTCCAAATCCACTACTTGACGTCATTTCGCTCCGATATGGGGGTCCCGATGTCACAGGGATGGCTGATTTCATTTTGCCGCATGTCATAACATGTCCACCTGTCGTCACAATCACACTGTGTGTCTTGCCCGCAGCCATGCCCAGCACCCGCATGTCGCCTCCGCCGTCTACAAAGGCACAGGGCGGCAGCGGCACGCGCTGAAATCGACATAGACTTGTTTCGTGACCACCGTCGATGCCGATCCCAAGTTTGTGCGCTCCTGCCGCCCACAGCGAGCCAATCGCACTTCGAATGAGAGTATGATGTCCGCCGCAACAGATCTCTACAGGTCGTGACATGCTCTGAAGTTGTGATGCAGACATAATGCTCGTTGGACGAGAAGAGCTGCCGTTTTTCGTTCCATTTCCCAATTTTCCGTGAGAGTTTAACCCCCAGGTCCACACGCGTTTATCCGTTGTAATACATGCACAATGCTCGGCAGCCATCGAAATACTCTCCACGAGAAATGATCGCTTTTCGTTTGTGTAATTGTTGGCGTCGTCCCTGTCGTCAATTACGTTTTCGATGAGTAGAGGTGTTTTCTGGAATTCAAGTACATCCTCTCCCCACATAGGGGGCACCTGCAAATTGACGTGACTGCCCCACATCCAAAGAGAGAAGTCCTGGAGAATCATTGCACACGCGAAGGCTCCTGATTCAATCGATCGTACTGGTACCGAAGTTTTCTCCTCGTTTTTCCCGATTATTGGATACACAACGACGAAGCGGTTGCTGGGCGATGAAGGGCTCATATCGGCCCTGCCGAGTTGACCGTAACTGTTGTCTCCACACGATAGAACTCGGTTGTCCATGGTCAGTAACAACGTGTGCTCGTTGCCGCATGCCACTTGCCAGATTTTGGGCAAGCGGCAGACATCAGACGTAATGTTGCAATTTAGAAACAAAACACGGCCAGGCAGTACCATTTCATCGGCATCTCCCTGTCCAAGTTGCCCGTGCTTGTTATTGCCCCATGAAAATAAATCATTATTCACTGTGATCGCGAACGTGGAGCTTCCTGAACAGCCGATTTCCCTCACCCCGGGGACGTTTTGTAGCGGAATTAGTTCAAAATATTCACGCGACAAGCATGGTGCATTGTTGGTCGAAGACCGATTCGGAAGTCCCAATTGCAGATGATGATTCAATCCAGTGCCCCACAAATCTCCCTCATTGCTGAGAACAAATGTGCTGGCAGTGCCGCAACACACCATAGAAGACGAGGGTTTCGTTTGCATGCTGTCTCACACGAGATTTCCCTGTGCCCTATTTTATACACTGTCGTTATTTTTAGAAGCACGCCGTCCTGCCGCTACCTTTTCTTACATTTCGATCACAACATGGGCATGTTTTTTTGTGTTCCAGGAAGGCGTGGTTGGTGTCATTCTTGCTCGATTTTGTATTTTACCCGCGTTTATCCCGAGTCGACGTTTGTTGTATATAAGATGCCGGCAAGGAAGCATACGTCGCGTCCGAAGAATTGATTGATAAATATATCATTTTCGAATCTACGATCGACCTGTCACGTCTGTGTGGGTTTTCCCCCCTTTTCGATTGCATCGAATTTCTGAAGAAGTTCTAAAATAGGCAAGGTAGGGTTCCCCACAGAACATCCATAAAACACTGCAAATCGCTCTTTCCCGAATTCATCATGTCGACAGTGAAAAGGGTCATCGACATCACTCTGAATGCAGATCCTTCCTATGTTTCGACCTCGAAGAAGGCGAAGCACGAGGAGGATGTGACGAAGACGGTAGAGATGAAAAAGGAGGAAGAGGTTATGAAGCAGCCGTGCTCGTGCCCGGCCTGCCCCGCTCGCACGGACGGCAAGTGTGCTATTAAGTACTTCGAACTCGATGACAAGATGCTCGCACAGATGACTGCGATGCAGAGGTTCAGAAACATCGTGTGTGCATGCACTGCCAAATCCTGCAATCGCACATTCCCGGAGTGCACTGAGGTTCGCAAGGCTGACCCCGAGGATTCCGACCAGGAGCCAGAGATTAATTCGTGTGGAGACTGCATGTCGATGGGCTGCCACCGCACTTGTCCGTGCTGCGGAGAATCTGGAAATGATGGTTGCCCACACGATGAGGACGAGGACGACGATGAGGACCAGGACGACGATGAGGACCAGGACGAGGACGAGGACGAGAACAAGAACGTCGACGACACTGAAAGTGACTGAGACGGCAACAGTGGTGCTTAACCAAGCTTAATGCAAGGATAACACGCTGCGTATTAACAGCCAAGAGTTCGAGGATTTGCAAAAATAAAATTTTTATGGAGTGATTTCCCACATGCGTCAATATGTCTTTCTACACCTCTTTTCGTGTTTTTATCATGAGCCTTTACGTAGATAATTTATTTGCAGCGTCACATTCATATATATATATGTAGGGTTTTGTAATGTGTAGAAATCAAATCTCACTGCTTCACTCTAAGAAATCAGGTCATGAACATTATTGGGTATCTTGTAACGTGGGGTGACCCCTCGCCGCCTCCACCGGAACCAATCTCCGAGTCTGATGACGAGATGGATTCTTACAGGAGCAGAGGTGTGGTGAGCAGGGGGGCCACGAGGGGTTCTGGTGCAGGGACCACGAGGGGTATTAGCAGCGTGTATCGCGGGGCCGCACCTGTACCAAGGTCCAATTCGAATGATGATATGTCATTGGACACTGTGAATAGCATCAAAGCGTCAGAACTCAATTTTGCATTCAAATCCGTGACAACGGGCGAGGTGACGCCGCTTCAAAATGTCGCAATGAATGGGGATGTAAAATCCACATTGGAGTCTATTCTGCCCACCAGTCGTAGCTTGAAGCCATACAAGCGCAGTATCATGGACGGCCGCATGTTGCAACTGAATAGCGTTCTGTCAGGGGAACAGACATTTGGATCGTGCGGAAACTTTTCATCCATGAGGCAAGGAGAGGTGGCTACGGGCGATGCCGTTATGATGACAGCTACGCAGCTTGCGTGTATTTCTGGAAAGTGGTTAGAAAATAATTCGTCTGAATCATGGCGATGGGCCAGTGATCACCAGTTTCAAGCGCATGGTGTCCTGACCGAAAGTGCTGATA
>Ga0209390_10002299_pt1 | contig 33909 bp, 36 predicted proteins | sample BON01_FD_187212 | JGI IMG/M metagenome (GOLD analysis project Ga0209390, IMG submission 187212) | Freshwater microbial communities from Lake Bonney liftoff mats and glacier meltwater in Antarctica - BON-01 (SPAdes) (version 2) | ecosystem: Environmental > Aquatic > Freshwater > Ice > Glacier...
GAAACGGGCGCTCTCCGCTGCGGCCTTGCCTCCCGTCCCACTCGCAAAGACCGCGCCGCGTAAAAAATCACCGTCCGCCAAATCTAAAAATACTCCCGTCCGACGCTAAGACTTTTTCAGCAGTATCACGGTTTGATGTAATTCTGTTCACAGGCATCCCACAGAGTGATTGAGAAAGAGGTTGGAGTTGGCCAGGTTCACCGAGCGGATTAACGCTCGGGTGTGAAAAAAAGAACCCAAAAGAGACCAACCCAACCAGCGGTAAGCACACCATACTAGCCCAACTTTGCAATCTGATACCGGGCCATCTGGTGTCCAAGCTGGCGCGCGAGACCGGGGTCGATACCAAGGTGCGCACCTTCAGCGCATGGAGCCACGTGGTGGCGATGCTCTACGCGCAGCTCACGCACGCCATCGGGCTCAATGATGTATGCGACGCGCTACGCCACCACTGTGGCTGGCTGGCTGGCTCGCATTCGCGGGGCGACCCCGCCAAGTCGCAACGGACTGTCGCAGCGGGCAAACATCGTGATTCGGCCAGGGCCGAAAAGTTATTCTGGGGCGTGCTCGCGCATCTGCAAAACTTGCTGTCAGCGGCGCTTTGGAGACGGACGAAAGGGGCGCGGGCTGACGCGTCGTTTCAAGCGCCCGATGCCGCCGGAGCATCCACTTTCGAAGATGCCGAATGTGATCTTCACGCCGCACATCTCGGGCTCGAGTTTGAGCCCGAGCTTCCGGAAGCATTTGTGGGATATTTTTTCGGTCAACGCGGAGCGTTATGTGAAGGGTGAATCACTGCTCAATGAGTTGACCGCAGATCAGTTGGCGGGGGGGTAATCCCATTCCCGTTCACACCGCGGCGGCCGCAACTGTCTGCCGGTCAGACGGGCTCCCATTGGGTGGCGACACTTGGGCCACGCCTTCGGGACGGCCGATGGTCGCTCCGGGAAAGAAATCCAGGAGGACTGAAATGGATCGCGGCGTGGCGCCGGATTTGGCGAATTCGATCACCTGCCTCGCCAGGCGCCGCGCGTAAGTGGAATGGTCACAGCGATAGCGAGCCAGGGCGGGCGAGGCATTTTCCATAAACGTGTCGTCGAACAAGGATACGAGAGAGATGTCGTCGGGAACGCGCCAGCGATGGAGCAAAAGATGGCAAAGAACAGTCAACGCGTCACGCGGCATCATGACGATCAGAGCTGTCGGCGGGGAGGGCAGTCGCAGCAAGGCGGCCGTGACTTGCTCAACGCCGGCCACGCCGCCCGAATGATGACGCACAATGGGCTCCATGCGCTCCGAAGCGGACAAAGCCAGACAAGTCTGGCGCAGGCTGGCTTCGATTTTTACCGAGCCGGCGAAAGGCGAATTCGGCAATAAGAGTCCGATGTGCCGGTGCCCATGGCGATGTAGCACACCGAGGGCGTGACGGCAGGCGGCGGCGGCATCCAGCTCGAAACACGGGAGATCAAGGCCCTGATGGCAAGAGCCCAGGACCAACGTCGGCAATCCGCGCTGCATGAACCACCGCTGCACCCCGATTGAACAGGAGGACAACACCCAACATGCGGCGGAGGTCGGTTCGACGAGCGATTCTAGCCGCCGACGATCAGCCGCCTTTATGGTTTGAGGGAGGCTGTGGAATTGAAGCTCGAAGCCGGAGGCTTGGAGCCGGCGGCGCAACTCGTGGAAAGTCAGGATCGAGGAGGCCGAATGCTCGTGGAGTGGCAACGACGACACTACGGCGACAGTGGTGGAACGCGGGAGTGCCGTGGGGATGTTTAAGGGAGCCAGTTGCCGCCGCCGCCCCCGGGTCACCCGGAACGCGCCCTCTCGGTGCAGGATGGCGAGCGCGGCGCGCAGGGTGGAACGGCTGACCTGGAGCAGTTCGCTCAAGTGGTGTTCTCCCGGAAGTTCTCCCCTCCATCGTCCGGTCGCCAGACCCTGCCGTAAAATATCGGCAGTTTGCTCGACCAAGCTTGTCCGCCGCGGTATGCAGTTCACGCGATGAAGGTGCGGGGGGCAGGAAACGAGTCAATAGTTGGCGCGGGGAGTCTTAACATCATACAAGTGTAAGTTGATTGGTGCGGGGGTCAGTCTTGGTTGGAATCTGAACTCGACCGAGGCTCATTTCGGGGCTTCGCGTCGCATCAACTCAATAAGAAGGAACAACGCCATGAGCACTACCACTCCGCCGGGAAACATCGCCAATCAAAACTGGAGCGCACTCACTTTGGGCGAACGCATCAAGCATCTTGAAGTAGAAGGCTATGTCGTCGTGCCCGATTTGCTCACTCCGGATGAGATTGCGCACTACAAGAGCCTGGTGGAGCCGATGGAAACGAAAGCGGCTGATTACAGTGATAAACAGCGCGGAAGACATAACATCCATTGGGATCATCCGGATTTGGCTGGGTTGATCGCGCATCCACCTACACTCAGGTTTCTCGAGCAGCTTATGGGCGCAGACATCATCTTTCACGGGGCGGTTTACGCATTGTCCAAGCCGGGGCATCCGGGGATCAGTCTGCATACCGATGGGCAACCCTACGGATCGCAGATTTTCGGTTATGCGGGATCCTGCCCGGTGCAGGTGCGGGTGTTGTATTATCTTGATGATCTCACCCCAGACGTCTCGCCCTTTACCGTGCTTCCGCGCTCGCATTTATCGCTACACGCAGATGCCAATCCCTACACGCGTTATACCGGACATCCCGAACAGGTGGCAGTTTCGGCCAAAGCGGGATCGGCGGTATTTTTGAATCATCGCTGCTTCCATGGCAACGGCCCCAACGTGGGCAATCGCGACCGCACGTTGTTGGCCTATTTGTATCGCCCGGCATGGGCGGGACCGGTGGAAGCGAAAATTGATCGATGGCCGGAAGACAAGGTCGCGGCACTACCGCCGCACATCCGTCGTTTCTTTGATGATCCGAATACCCGTCGTGGATTCGATTTCAATCACCCCAATAAACCGGCCAACATGCGAAGCGATGCTGCTGGGATTGCCCCGAGCCGCTGGAAGAAAACTTAGTCGAGGTTAGGAATTAAGTTTCTGCCAACGGGCTTTTAAGGAGGAGAGGCGTTCGCCTTTCGGCGTTAGGCCGGGCTTGTCGGGACTGGCTTGGGCGAGGTCGAAAAACTCATACACGTCGAAGCGATCAATGCGGCCGTCCTGTTTTGAACGAGTAATATCGTCGAGATATTCGGGCAGGGCAGCCGCTCGACCGATGTAGCGATTGAGGGTCACGGGGAGGTGATGCCTTTGGGCGACGTTGAGCATTTCCTGAGCGATGGGATCGGCTAGCGCAGTGGTCAATTTGCTGCGCGAGGTTTCCTTGCCGCCGAGGGGGTCTTCCGCCGCTTCAAACCAGCTGGTGCGTAGTTGGACCTCATCGACGAGTCCTGCTTCGATCCAGCGTTGCCATTGGAAATCGATATTAACGGGGATGCCGTGTTTCTGCCCGAAAGTGAGCTCGGGACGAAAGGCTTCGGCGTGGAGATGGACTTGGAGCTTCTTGCCTCGGGAGCGCACGAGGGCCGAGGCAGCTTGCACGAATTTGGTGTAGAACTCACCCCGCACGGCGGCGAGTTTTACGGGGTCAATGTCTCCTTCACCGTGAATTTCTCGATAGGCTTTAAGGATGGGGGGATTCCAACCATAGGCATCCGGATCATCGGTGAGAGAACCGTGAGCGGATATCCGTAAATCGACACCATCGACTCCGGCGTCGAGCATGGCGCGAATCCAGCCAAGCCAGAGCTCCTGCACTTCCGGATAAGCTTCGCAGGGGGTGGCAGAAAGATATTCGTTTTTTCCACGGGCGATCCCGAGGAACCCTCCCGCCTGTCCATTGCCGAAAATGGCTTCGTCCTTAAATTCATCTTCTCCGGAGAAGTGAGTCCCGCGGTCACCTTGAGGCTCTTTCCACGGTTCATCCAACGAGACCGGGATGTGTCCGTAGCCTTGATCGAATTCAAGGCCATAGGTCCGGAAATCGCGTGGCTTGACCCAGGTCGCGGAGTGGGTTGCGAGGACGCAACTCAAGGCCTGTCCGTCGTCACCGAATACCTCGACCATGCCGGTAGCGGTGTTGCGAAAGTCGCCTGAACCTTCCGTAAAGGTGGTGGTTAAGACGACAAAAGGCTCGGTGATATTGAGATCGGTGAGGGTGATAATACGCACGGAATCGCCGATCCGGGTGAGCACATTGCCGTGGTAGTCTTTGGTGTCACGTAAGGCGGGCTTTACGGCGATGTTTCCCGTGGGGATCAAATCGAGCAGTCGATACTGATAGTTATTATCGCTCACCCAGATGCGCAACTGCTCGGGACGTAGCCGGGTCTCGTCGGCATTTGCTTTGGTTAACCGAATTTCCCTGATGGGCCCGGAATTATGCTGAGCACTCGGTTTTCGCTGCACGCGCATTTCGGGGTGCTTTTCGAGGAAAGGGATAAGTTGAACTAGGGTGCCCCCGATCCGTGATTGTTGGGATGCGGAACCTGCTTCCGGGGAGCCCGACGGAAAGCTTCCGGCTACCCCACCGTTGTAGGGTTTGAGCACACCATAGATTTCCAGGTCACGGGCTTTCGCGCTCTTGACCGCGGCTTGGAGGGGTTCGCCCAAGGCCTAGATAGTCTTGGAACCATAAGTCGCCCACCGACAATCCCAGATGTTGCCGGCGCGGGGATCCGCCGGATCGGTTTCGCCGTAGTAAAGCCAGTGCACCCGGGTAGCACCAATATCTCTGATCGTGGTCATTATCTCATCGAGACAACGCTGATCGATCACGCCCTTGGTAAAGTCGTCGGGCACATCGACCGTTACGGACAACTGCATTTCAATGCGAGGGGACGAGGGTTGATCTTAATACTCGGCTGCAATCGGTCTCAGCGGTGTAGATGGTTCCGTCGGATGCAACGGCAATCCCGTGGGGATATCCGAACTGTCCGGGCTCGGCCCACACATCGAGCAGTTGACCTTTTTTGTCCAGACGGAGGATGGCGCCGTCGAGTCCCGCCCCCGCATAGATGAAACCATCAGGTCCGTAATCAAGGCCATCGACCGAATGAAGCCCGGGCCATTCCGCGAGACATTCGCCTTGTTGATCGTATACGAGCACCCGGTCATTCTCGCGGTCGGAAATGTAGAGTTTTCCATCTTCATCGGAGGTGATCACATGGGGCGTGTGGAATTCGCCGATGGCAGTGCCACGCGATCCCCATTCCATCACCCTTTTCCCCTCGGCGCTGAACTTGAGCACCCGGGAATTGCCGTAGCCGTCGGAGACAAAAAACTCTCCCGAGGGCATCACGCAGACATGCGTGGGTTGGTAAAAGTGTTCGGCATCGCAGCCACTGACGCCATCGACACCTAAAGTTTTGGTCAGTTGCCCTGCCGGATCAAAGCGCATGATAAGGTGCCGCCCAACATCGGTGATCCAAACATTATCCCAAGGATCCACGTGCACGTAGTGCAGCCAATTACGCAGGTCCATCGGGATCGGTTTGTCCCCCATGAGATTGTCGGCCCTAGATTTCTTCAGAACGTCTGCGGCGATTTCACGGTCGAAGGAGCCGTCAGGATGAAAACGCAGCAAGGGGTTGTCGCCCCGATGAGCCACGTAGATGTAGCCACGTGAATCCAAGGCGATCCCACTCACGCAAAACAGGGTGATGTGGTCCGGCAAAACCGGCCAGTTGGGTCACACGTAGTAAGGAAAACCTCAAGTTTCGCGTAGTTTAAAAGCGCCTGCGTCGACCTTGCGGTAGCATCCTGCGCGACGACGAAGTCGTTCTTATCAAGGCTAACTCCCGCAGCGCGTATCCCCAGCGGATGCGCCGGATCACCGCCCGGGTCGAACTCGACGGCAAAGAGGTGGTAATGACGTTTTTGACCAACAACTTCGAGTGGGCCCCGGCCACCATAGCCGACCTTTACCGCAGCCACTGGCAGATCGAGGTGATCTTCAAACAAATCAAGCAGACCCTGCAATTGTGCGGCTTCATCGGCCACCGTGCCAACGCCGTGCGCTGGCAGGTCAGGACCGCTCTGCTGCTCTATGTGCGGTTGCTTTTCCATGGCTTCCTTCATGGCTGCGCGCACAGCTTCATCCGGTTGTTCACCCTCGTGTGCGCGCTCACTTGGGACCGAATCGATCTGCCGGATCTGCTCGACTTCTATGGGACAGCCACTGCGCGATGGCGCATGCGTGCCCAACCCGAACAGACCTATCTGCCGGGGCTCGCCCCGTTCGCCATGGGACCGCACCTCTGAATTCATCGCCATCGTTACGCCCGTAGCTTCTCCAAATTCAAGAACACCTATGCCTTCACTTCCTGCTCACCTTTTTTGCACCGCAAGCACTTGCGTTGCAGTAGCTCCTGCTATGGGATGCTTGTTGAGCAGAGTGAATATATGCGTATGGCTGAGAGGTGGATTTTAGGAAAGGCTCTGACGGACTGCAGGCCTTGGTAGGCGAGACCGAGCCGGAGGTGTTGTGTGTTTTTTCCAACCGGACACGGGCTTTGTTGAGGTTCTGGTCAATAAATGCATCCGCGGCGTGGTGTAAGACCAGACGTTTGCATCACGGCGCATTTGTGTGGCCAGAGAGTCCTAGCAGCCTGTCGGACTTAGAAACGAATCTCAATAAGACGGCCTCGAAGGTGCCTCAGTCTCAATCCAATCACTTCGCGGCGAACTTTGAAGTCATCCTTGAGCCTATAGATCGCTTCGAGGGGTTAAGTCCGACAGGCTCCTAGCGGGCGCGAGCGACTCACGGGTAGGGAACTAGCGCGGTTGATCTCGAGCGGAGACGTAAAAAAGGTGCGCCGCGAGGGCATTTCATTTAGTCAAAAGGTTCCGTGATGCTATCGTATCCAGATAAAGGTTACGGCGGACGAATAAACTAGAAATGAAGCCCGCAACGGGCGACTTGTGGAAGCGCAAATTGAGATGGGGTGAGCTTTTGCCTATGAAAGCACATCTGTGGGCAACGGTGCCTACCCTCGACAAAGAACCTTTGCGCCTTTGCCAACTGACTTGCAGGTGTCAGGCCACTCCCGGGGGTCGTAGATAAATCCTTTCCTGGGCCTTAGCGGTTCCTAGAATCGTCCTCCCGGGGTGGTCCGCCTCATGCAATATGCGGATCTTCTGCTCGGCCGTGGATCTCTCGTTTATCATGTTCTGGGTCCTTCGTATTTTCCCAAACAAGCTCTTTCAATGGCGTCGTTTTCGTAACGCGGAGCAGTTTTATCCTCGGCTGGAGTGTATGAATGAAAGATGCCCAACTGTCCACGTAGGGGAATCTAAATACTGGTGGTGCGATCTAGGCTGCGGTATTGGATCGCTTCGAGTAGGTGAGGGGCGGCGATGTGCTCGGCGCCAGCCAGGTCGGCAATGGTGCGGGAAACTTTCAGAATACGGTCGTAAGCTCGAGCCGACAGGGAAAGTTGATTCATGGCTCGTTCAAGTAGATCGCCCAGCTCCCGACTAATATTGCAGACCTGCCGCACTTGTTTCTGGGTCATGCGGGCGTTGGGGGTGACCTGAGTATCGGAAAACCGGAGACGTTGAATTGAACGCGCTGATTCGATCCGTTCCCGAATCGCGGCCGAAGGTTCTCCGGGTTTGCCTGATCGTAATTCCGATACCGATACGGCGGGGGCTTCGAGGTGAATATCGATCCGGTCGAGCAAGGGGCCACTCACGCGAGCGCGGTAGCGTTGAATTTGAGTCGGAGTGCAGCGGCACGCGTGTGGGCTGTGGCCTACCCCGCATATTTCACCAAGTTTATTGAGGGGGCGTAAAAGTTGAAAAGATGCTCCATTTTGGTCCCAAGACAGCCTCAGATTTGTCGTGACGATATCGGCCCCGTCGATCAGCCCCGGTTTTGTTGATTTAGGGACATTTTGACGCTTTTGGGAGATTATACAGGCATAGCTCTGACCGGGATTGGTCGCTGGCGTCGCAATGGTATTGGAGCAAAAGCCGGATTCAGCCTGGCAGGGCTCGTAACTTTTGCCAGACATGGGCAAAGAGCGCCCGGCTCGGGCGGCGGCGAAGGCGGGCGGCACCTTCGAGATATCGTCGACCCTGGTGGCCGCCCGGTAGCGCAGTTCGCCGCGATCTCGCAGTGGAGCGAAAACGCCGTAGAACCCTTCGTCGCGGATGGCGGCAAGCTTTCGGCTACAGGGCCATCCGCAAACCAGCGTCGGTCTTGCCGCGGGGACCAAAGCGTGCCGAAGAGTAGCATCTCCCGGACGGTTGATGCCTCGATTGCTCAGACTGCACTCATGCGATCCGCACCTTGACGACGACCTTGCGGACCTCGTCGGGGACGCCGTTCCAGGCGCAGGACGGGATGTGGGCATCAGCGGGGTAGAAGATCGCAAACTGGCCAGCGGTTACGGGCAAGGGAGCGCCGATATCAGAAAAGCGGTAGAGCGCGGCGTCTTTTTCGGGATCGAAAGACATGGTCTCTTCGGTCATGGAGGGAAGGGGAGACCACCATATGATTTCTCGACCGTGCTGGATGTATTGCACGTCGAGGTAGCGGCGGTGCACCTCGTATTGGCTTTCCGAGACGAGGCGGGTTCGGTGATGCTGGACGAGGGCGTAAACATCGTTACCGACGATGTCGTAGCGGCCGGGTTGGGCGTCGGCGGGTAGGTTTTTGAGGAACGCGAAGGCGGCTTCAAAATAGGGCGACAGCGGAAGGTAGCAGGCGGATTGTTCGAGGGAATCGAGGATCATGGTAGTGGAAGGCTGGGATTGAAGCGAAACGGGCAGGTCAGCTGGCGGCTTGGCGGCCGACCTCGTTGAGGAGTGGCTGGGCGGCGTGGTGAAGGCGGAGGTTTGCGGCGATGAGGTCGACCGTGATGGGCCAGAAGCCGGTGTGAACGCCGGACATGTGCGGGGTCATGATGAGGCCGGGGACGTCGAAAAAATCGTGGTCGGGCGGGACGGGTTCCTTTACAAAACAATCGACGGCCGCGCCGGCGATTTGGCCGGCGCGCAATGCGGCGGCGAGATCCTCGTCGCGCACGATGCCACTGCGCGTGATGCTAATGAGGCGGGCGGTTTTTTTCATGAGGGCGAACTGGGGGGCACCGATCATGCCCTGCGTTTCGCCGGTGCCGGGCACGGTGACGACGAGCAGATCACAGGCGGGGAGCATGGCGTCGAGTTCGTCAGGGGCGAACCAGGCGGAAGGAATGGTGCCGGCGGGATCGCCGGTGCCGGGCCAGCCGTTGAAGCCGGCGTGCCGGCGTTGGGATGGATCGCGCTTGAGGCAAAGCACGTTCATGCCGAGGGCGTGCAATTGGCGGGCTGACTCGCGCCCGACGGCGCCGTAGCCGACGATGCCGACGGTGAGAGCGCGGACCGTGTGGCAGGCGAGGGCGGTGCGGTTGGGCCAGATGCGAGTGGCCTTGAACTCGAGCTGTTCCGGCATGCGATGGACCATCATGAGCCACATGCAGGTGATGTATTGAGCGATAGATACACCGTGGGTGCCGCTGGCGTTGGTGATTTTGACTGGGTGGTCCCAGATGGGATGGCCGCGGAGCTGATTGGTGCCGGCGGAGAGGAGCTGAACCCAGCGCAGGTCGGGCCAGCGCGCGAGATCGCGGGGCACGAGTTCGGTGACGAGAACCTCGACGCCGGCGCCATCGAGGGTGTCGGGATCGGCGACCGTGGTTTCGGCGATGGTGAGGCCGGGACAGGCGGCGACGAGAGCCGTGCGTTCGCCGACCGAGAAACGAAACGTGGTGTTGAGGAGGAGTTTCATGGAAGAAAAGGCCGGGGGTCAGGTACGTTCGCCGGAGCTGGGCACGAAGCGATATTTTTCGATGAGCGCCGGGGTCAGCCGCACACCGAGCCCGGGCGCGGTGGGAAGGCCGACGGTGCCGTCGGTGACGGTGAAATCGTCGACTAGGAGGTCGCGGTGAATGGAACTCGCCGCTTGCACGTGCTCGAGCCAGTCGACGGAGTGGGACGCGGCGGCGAGGTGCCAGGATGCGGCGAGGGACGGGCCCAGGGAGGCGCCGGTGTGGATGGCGGTGCCGAGATTATGGGCTTCGGCATGGTGCATGATGCGCACGGTCTCGTGGAGGCCGCCGACGAAGCCGAGGTCGGGTTGGATGATGTCGACGCCGCCCCGGGCGATGAGATCGTGAAACTGGTCGAGACCGCAGAGGCTTTCGCCGCCGGCGATGGGGATGGGCGAGCGGGCGCGCAGTTCGGCGTAGCCCGCGAGATTGGTGTAAGCGAGGGGTTCCTCGTAGAAACGCAGGCGAAAAGGGGCGAGGGTGGTGGCGATGCCGGCGGCTTCGCTGACGGGGATGGGATGCGGCACGCCGCCCTGATGCCCGTCGATGGCGAAGTCGATGGCGTCGCCAAACTCTGCGCGCAGGCGGGTGAAGCCCTCATGCAGGACCTCGAGTTGGCGGGAGAAAGGAAAGGCGACGGGGGTCATGCGCGCCTGGTGTTCGAGTGCGGCGGGCGGGTTGTAGTAGTGGGTGGAGAGCTTGGCGGTGCGGTAGCCGAGGGCGGCGTAGTGCTCGATTTTGCGCACGAGGTGATCTAGCGGCCAGAGCGACGGGCCGCCGGAGGCGTAGACGGGGATGCGGGCGCGCACGCGGCCGCCGAGTAGTTGCCAGACGGGGACGTTCAGGGCTTTGCCCTTGAGGTCCCACAGGGCGAGTTCGAGTCCGCTGATGACGCTTTTGCCGGCCCCGGATCGGGCCCACCAGACCGAGTCGTCGACCAATGCGCGGGTGAGTTGGGTGATAGCCAGCGGATCTTGCCCGATGAGCACCGGTTGAAAGTAGTCCACCATGGCGGGAACGGCGTCGGGCGCGAAGTAGCCCCAAGTGAGTTCCCCGAGGCCTTCGAGTTCCGTATCGGTTTCGATGCGAATAATCGCGGTGGAGTGCAGGGCCTGGGGGAACGACGGATCGTCGGTCCAGCGGGCGGTGAGCAGTTGAGTGGAGACGCGGGTAATTTTCATTCGGGGGAGAAATTAGTCTCGGCGGGGTGGGCGCGGTCAGACCAGTAGACGAGGGAGTAGAAGGCCAGGGCGTCGCCCTGCATGACGTTGAGCATCCGTTGGAGCGGGGCGGGCATGACCTCTGCGGGGTAGGAGAACCATTTCAGGTCGCCCTTGTCGAGTTCGGTGTAGAGGCGTTGGAAGCGTGCGGTCGCGGGACCGGCGGGGGCGGGAGCATGGCGGGCGACGATGGCGCGGGAGATGGCCTGGCGTTCCGGGGGGCCGAGCCAGCAGATGGGGAGCACGGCGTTGGTTAGCATACAGGGCGAGCGCCAGAGGGCGCGCGGCTTGATGGCGGCGGGCCGTTTTCCCCACTCGCCGGTAAGCGGGGCGATGCGGATGAAGTAGTAGCTCGCGAGATCGTCGCGCCGGCCGATGAGCGAGTAGCGCCACCAGGACTCCATGCCGCGCAGCCAGCGGGCGCGATCGGCGGGCTCCAGCTCGAGCAGCAGTTCGCCGCCGATGACCATCTGCACGTGGCGGGAGCGGGCCTCGGTGCTGGTGTAGGCCGGATGGCCGAGGCCCCACTCGGTTTCACGCGGGGTGGGCATATTGGCGTAGAGGGCGCGGAGGCGTTGGAATTCGTCGAGGCGCTCTGGCTCGCCCGTGAGTTCGTAGGCGAGACGGTGCATCACCATCGAGAGAACCATGTGCCGTTGGCGAGCAGGGGTAGGATTTTCCCATCTCCCAGGTCTCACCGAAGTCGTGAATGACGTCGCCCTCGCGCCAGCGCCGCGAGACCTCGCGGAAGATTTGTTCGATGCGTTGCCGGGGCGGGGCTTCGGCGAGCGGCCAGTAGCGATAGAGGCCGAACAAGGGGGCGAAGTTTTGCTCGGTGCAGGTGTTGTCGATGGCCTGGCCGGAGTAAGGTTTGCAGAGGAAGCCGGTCTTACTGGCACGGGCCGGGTCCTGGCCGATGAAGCCGGAGCGTTGTTCGGGTGCCTCGTTGGCGGGGTTGCGTTGCTCGGTGAGGCGATAGTTTGCGTCGAGGGAGCGGAAGGCGCGGGCGGCGAGGTCGAGGGCGGCGGGATCTTGGGATGCCTGGTCGCGGTAGCAGCAGGCCGGAGACGAAGGCGCTGTTTTCGTCGCGCATCCATTGCCACGGTGCGGGGCCGGGCATAACTGGATCGGCGGCGGTGAAGTCGGCCGGGGTGAAGGGGCGTTCTTCCCGGCAGTTGAGGTGAGAAAGCATCAAGCCCGCGGAGTCGAAGTAGCGCTCGCCGAGAGAGCGTCCGATCACGGCAACGCGCTCGGCCACCGGCACGGAGGGGGGCAGGGTTTCGAGCGAGAGTTTCCGGGGTGCTCCGGTGGCGAGGGCGGGTGGCAGAGCGCCACAGATCGCGATAAGGAGGAGGCGGTGGAGGGGCGGCATGGCGGCGGCGGGCGGGTCAGGCCCAGAGGTTGAGGCGGCGGCCTTCCCAGTAGGAGGCGATCATGCATTCCGGCACTTCGCTGCTGAGAAAGTGGGTGAAGTAATTCAGCGACGGGGGGACCTGATGGCCGTCGGGATCGGAGATCCACAGCAAGTGGCGGGGTTGCAGAAACCGCAGCGTGTTGCTGGCGAAACGCACGGCTTCCGCGCGTTTCTCCGGGCAATGGCGGGCCACGACCATGGCCGTCCACTGGAAGCGGGCGAGGCAGTCGCCGTAGACCCATTTCGAAGCGAAGGAGAGCATCGGATGGCCCCCCATCCATTGCTCGCGGGGCAGACGCTGAGTCATCTCCACGGCGCGCCAGCTGCGGTCCTCCGTCGAGATGATGAACCAGTAGAGGTAGTTCCAATTGACCGGATCGAACCCCACGGGATAGTCCGCCCACCACAGCGCCAATACGCGGCTGAGGTCCTCGCGGGAGAACAGTTCCGGCACGCTTTCGTGGATAATCACGGCGGAGATGGCGGTGAACTGGCAGTGTTGAATCTGTTCCCAGTGGGCGAACTCACGGTCTTCGATCAGGGCACCCGCGATCTTGTCCCAGAGCTTTGGCTCGTAGGTGCCGTTTTGAAATTGTTCGATGATGTAATCGATGCGGCGGTGGGTCTGCCACTTGCCGGTCTGCATCACGAATTCGCAGGCGTCGCGGTATTTTTGGTCGCCGGTCATCTTGTAGGCGGCGGCGACGATGGCGGCCATGATCGCGTTGTAGTCGGTAGGATCGAGGCGGTTGTTCCAACTGCCGCCGGTGCGGTTGAAAATCGTGTAGTCGACCTTCATCTGGTAGTCGGCCATGGCGACGAGCATGGAGCTTACCTCGGCCTGTTCCTCGGGTGAGGCGATCGGGTGGAAGCTCCACAGGCCCCACAGCGTGTGCAGATACTGGTCGCCCGTGGTGTGAGCGGAATACTCGAAGTGAAACGGCTTGCCCATGAAGCCGGGCACGCCCGCTTCGACGCCGAACTGAAAGACGGTGCGCAATGAGCGGTAGGCGACCCGCGCGGCGGCCAGGGCATCGGGATCCTCGGTAGCCTTGAAACGGATACTCTGGGCCGCGAGGTGGCTGCCGGAGGTGGTGATGGAATTTTCGTTGGAAAAGAAGTCGGTGACGGATTTGAAGCGGTGGCCGAAGTTGTCGGAAAATTTATCCTGACCCTTGAAATCCGTCAGGCGCACCTGGCGTAGACCGTCGGGCGCGACGTAGGGCATGCAGACCATGATGCCGCTGGGATGGTGGCGGGCGGTCGAGGTGAGTTTCTCGATGTCGCGGATCTTTTGCTCCGGGGACATGCCATTGAAGTCGGGCAGTAAACTGTCAAGCGCATCGGAAGCTCCCGGGGCGGCGGGGGAGCCAGTCGCGGCATCTGGGGCGGCGAACCCCCCGAGGGGCAGGGCGAGGCTGCCGGCGAACATCGTTTTGAGGAAGTTACGGCGGGCGAGGGGGGAGGTATCGGAGGGAGGTGTCATATCGGAGTGATTAGGGGGGGAATCGAGTGAGCAGCCACGCGGCGGCCAGGGCGGGGGCACCGGCCGGCGTGGTGTGGCCTTCAGGTTCGGGCAGCACGTGAAGTTCCGCCTTGGCAGCGAGACCGCGGGTGAGCGCGACGGTGGTGGGTGGGCGCACGAAGGCAATGGCGGCGTTGGAGCCGACGTGGTCGTCGCGATCGCCGATGACCACTCAGACGACGTGAGGAAACGCGATACGTTGCATTAGGGTCGGGACGTGGTCGTCGCGATCGCCGATGACCACCCGGACGGGGCGGGCGGCCAATGCGTTGTTCCGGTTGATGACGGAAAGGGACGGCACGAGCGTCGAGTGGCTCGGCGGTTTTGAAGGACGGCGCCGGATGGGGAAACGCCCTGCGCATCCTATTGATCTGCCGACTGATCTCGCTGGGTTCGGAATGGCGACCGCACTGGCAGAGGTTTAAGACCACCGAACTTTGCCCGTCCCGCCCAATGTCGGAGCCCATAGTCCGCAAATTTATGCGCGCTGCCGCCGTCACAATTATTTGCTCAAACCCAGACCATGGTCCTCGACCGCGATGATCGAATGCCGACCAGTCGCCCCGTTCAATCGGACTCAGCGGCGTAGGCGCGGGCGAGGAGGACGATAGGGTGCTCGACCGTGGTGTGCTCGTCACCTTGGGAATGCAGTCCGTTGGCGATCTGCAGGTGGCACCCGGGGTTCGCGGTCGCGACGATGTCGGCGCCGGTGGCGGTGAGGTGATCAAGTTTGCGGTCTTGCAACCACGCCGAAGTTTTTGGGTGCGTAATATTGTAGATGCCCGCGCTGCCACAGCACCAACTTGACTCGCCGCACTCGCGCAGTTCGACGCCGGGAATGGCCCGCAAAATATCGCGGGGTTGGACGCTGACTTTCTGCCCGTGGCAAAGGTGGCAGGACTCGTGATAGGTCACCACTTGGGGGCGAGGCTGCGCCTGCGGCGGGCGGAAGTTGATTTCGACGAGATATTCGTGGATGTCGCGTAATTTACGCGACCATATGGTGGCCTTGGCGGCGTAGGTGTCGTCGGCGGCGAGCAGACGGTCGTAGTAGCGTAAATGGGCGCCGCAGCCGCCGGCGTTGGAAATGATAGCGTCAAACTGGTCGGGATCGATCAGATCAATGTGACGGCGGGCGAGTTCGCGGGCGGATGCAAGATCGCCGTTGTGAGCGTGGAGCGATCCGCAACACGGCTGCACGGGTGGCGTGTGGACTTCGCAGCCGTTGGCCCGCAGCACGTCAACCGTGGCGCGATTGATTTCGCTAAAAGCCAGATCCTGCACGCAGCCGGTGAGCACCGCGACGCGACGCGCTGGTTTCGGTTCGATGGGAGACTCGATGGCCCGAATCAGTTGATGGGAAAACCGAGCTCGGATGGTGGGAGCCTGAGGTTCGAGCCGGCGCAGGTTTGATGGCAGTAGCCGGTTCAATCGCAAGCGGCGGAAGAGACCTTGACCGCCGCTGGCTTGCCAGATCCATAACAAGCGTCCGACGAATCGGAGCAGACGAGGTCGCATGAAGAGTCCGCGTAGCACGGTCGCACGGATGGCGTTGCGCTTCGGTGAATCGAGTACCTTAGCTTCTTCGACTTCGGCTCGAGCGGCTTCGAAAAGCAGGGGGTAGTCGACCCCGGCGGGACAGGCGGTGGTGCAGGCCAGACAACCGAGGCAATAATACATTTCTTCACCGAACGCCTTGTTCACGGCGAGTTCACCATCGGCCACGGCCCGCATGAGCGCGATCCGACCGCGGGGCGAGTTTCGCTCCTTCTTCGTCTCGACGTAGGTGGGGCAAGTCGGCAGGCACATGCCACAATGCATGCACTGCTGCAGCACCGAATAATCCATGGCCCCCAAGTGGCGCGTGGGACCGTGATCGACCGAGGTTGAAAGGATGCGGTTTGACATGGCGATCGGCTTAAGCGGGAAGGTCAAATATCTTGCCCGGATTGAGTAGGCCGTCCGGATCGAGGCTGCGTTTGACCAGTTGCAGCAAGGCGAAGGATGCGTCGCCGAGCTGGCGCCGCAGAAACGGTTTTTTGGCGAGGCCGACACCGTGTTCGCCGGTGATGGTGCCGCCGCGGGCGAGCGCGGCTTCGACGATGGCGGTAATGGCGGCTTCTACGCGGTGCATTTCGGCGGTGTCGCGTTCGTCGGTGAGAATAGTGGGATGCAAGTTGCCGTCGCCGAAATGGCCGAAGGTCGCGATTTGCACGTCATGCTGGCGGGCAATGGCTTCGACGTCGCGGATCATGCCGGCCAACTCGCTGCGAGGTACCGTGACATCTTCGAGAATTGTGGTCGGGCGTAGACGGGCCAACGCGCTGAAGGCACTGCGGCGCGCGGTGGCGAGGCGGGTCGCCTCGGCGGCATCGGCGGCGACGCGCACGGTGGTGGCTTGGTACTCGCGGCAAAGTTTTTCGATCTGCACCACTTCGTCGGCGACGGCGGCCGGGTGACCATCGGCCTCGATTAGCAGGACGGCTTCCGCCTCCGTGGGCAGACCCACGTGCGCGAAATCTTCTACACACCGGATCGTGCGGCGATCGAGAAACTCCAAGGTGCAGGGCACGATACCAGCGGCGATGATCGCGGAGACGGTGGCAGCGGCTTCGTCCATGGCGGAGAACGTGGCCAGCAATGTGCGGCGGGCGGCTGGACGAGGCACGAGTTTGAGTAAAACTTCAGTGATGATACCGAGCGTGCCTTCGCTGCCGATGAAGAGATCACGTAGGGAGTATCCGGCGACATCCTTGACGCAAGCGTTGCCGAGTCGACAGACCGAGCCGTCGGCTAGCACCACCTCCATGCCCATGACGTAGTCGCGGGTCACGCCGTATTTCAGGCCCCGAAGTCCACCGGAGTTTTCGGCCACGTTACCGCCGATCGTGCTGATTTTCATCGAACCGGGATCGGGCGGGTAAAATAAACCGACGGCATCGGCGGCGGCGAAGATGTCCTGCGTCACGACTCCGGGTTGCACGCGGATGGTCAAGTTGGCGCGATCGAGCTCGATGATGCGATCGAGGTGGTTGAGGCAAAGCACGATGCCTCCAGCGACGGGCACACTGCCGCCGGAGAGACCGGTGCCGTTGCCGCGAGCCACGACGGGAATCTTGGCATTCCGAGCCCAGCCGACGACGGCCGCGACTTGGGCAGTACAGCGGGGGAAAACGACCGCCAATGGATGCTGTTTCAGGATGGCGGTGCCGTCGAAACCGTAGGGAATAAGGTCTTCTATTTCCGTGAGGATATCGGCGTCGTCGAGGATGGAGCCGAGAGCGAGACGCGCTGCTGCGTTGGTCATGAGCGTGAGCGGGGAGTTGAAGGTGAAAGACGGGCCGAGGTATTCTGCGCTGCCTGCACGTGGAACAGCATGGCGTCGCGCGCCGCGGTGGCATCACCCACCGCGACGGCGTCGAGGATCCGTTGATGTTGCGCGTAGGCATTGGTCAAGCCGACGCGTCGCAAGGAGATGAGGCGGGCCTGCTCTTCGAGTTCCGCGATGGAAGAAAGCATGAGCGCTAGGACTAGATTGCCGCCGGTGACGGCGAGGTGGCGGTGAAACTCCAGATCAGCGGCCACAGCTGCGTCCAGATCAGTCGCACGCTGGAGTTGATCCTGACAGAGCTGGAGTTGATCGATATCAGCCCGCTTTGCTTGCAACGCGGCTAGGCGGGCAATTTCCGGTTCAAGAAGCACACGCACCGCGGCGAATTGACGAATACGGGCGCTCGGGGAGGGCAAGGCGTGTTGCAGCAACTGACGCATCGGAGCGTTAAAATTGCGGGTCACGCGCACGCCCACCCCATGTCGGGATTCCAACAGGCCTTGGTTTTCTAGCCGCTTGATGGCTTCGCGCAACGCGGAACGACTTACCCCGAGATCAGTGGCGAGTTGTCTTTCAGGCGGGAGCCATTCGGCGGTGCTATATTCGGCCAGAAGATGCCGAGCGATAGCCTCGGGAAGGGGAGTGCGTTGCAGTGGTTTGATCACAAGAGGTAAGAGGTCCGACCACTGAAGGAACCGCAGATATCATTGTCAAATCTTCAATGGTGCGGCTAGGGCGACTTCCATCGTAGGCGACGACGGTTGGGTGAGGACACTTTGTTCCCGTTCGACGGTCAGGTTGTTGGTTGCATCTGAGCTGGGGGTGGCGGAGTAATTCAATTTTGAGAGGCAACGAGAGCGGGGAGGGGGCCGAAAACGGATGTCTGCTGAATTTGAGGGGAGTTCCATGCCGCCTGATGTCTTGGGGGATCTCACCTGGGGTATTTTTTAGTGAGACTGCCTTGCTAATGGGTGCCTGCAAAAGTGTCGCAAACTTCGCTCTCATTCGGCATTGTAAGAAGCTTCGAATTCAGTGTCTGCTGAAACTCCCCTCAAGCTCGCCGGCATATCATCTTCTCTCGCTGAATTTGGTTCGGTGGCGTGTTACCCTCGATACTCATTATGAAACGCTTAAATGATCTGGTCGCAATTGTAACAGGTGGAGGCTCGGGCTTCGGTGAGGCGATTTGCCACGCTTATGTTAAGGAGGGAGCCAAGGTCGTTGTTGCTGACCTGAATCTCGGCGCAGCCGAACGGGTCGCGGAGGCGATCAAAGCGGCGAGGGGCGAAGCGGAAGCCTGTAAGGTGGATGTGGCGAAGTCGGTTGATTTCGCGGCGATGGTGAAGCACGCGGTCGATACTTTCGGTCGCGTTGATGTCATGGTGAATAACGCGGGCATGAGTCACGTTAACCGGCCAATGCTCGAAATCGATGAAGCGTTTTTCGACCGTCTTTATGCGGTCAATGTAAAGAGCATCTACCTTTCGGCAAAACACTGTGTGCCAGTCTTTCGGCAGCAGGGTGGTGGAAGCTTTATCAACATCGGATCAACCGCCGCGGTCCGACCCCGTCCGGGGCTGTCTTGGTATAATGGCTCCAAGGGGGCGGTCGCTTTGCTCACCAAGTCGCTGGCGGTGGAATTGGCCCCGGAGAACATTCGGGCAAATTCGATCAATCCAGCGATAGCGGACACCCCGTTGCTTTCCACGTTCATGGGTAAAGAAGACACTCCGGAAAACCGTAAACAGTTTATAGCCAGTATTCCACTGGGGAGACTCTGCACGCCTGCGGATGTCGCAAACGCGGCGGTATTCTTTGCCGATCCTTTATCCGCGTTTGTGACAGGCGTCTGTATGGAAGTCGATGGTGGCCGTTGTATCTGATTTACCGATTTCGACCTCAAAGGGCTGCCTCGACCGATCAAGCAGTCGATGAAAATCTATCCATACTCTCACGCAAATGTCGGGGGGGGCGAACTTCGATCTAAGGCGCGTTCACGAATTTAAGGATGTCTCGTGGTTCCAAGGTGGGGCGTAGGACAGGGGTCGAGCTAAAAACAGTAAGAACCTCTATCAGTGATCAGAGTTGAAAGGAGCTGGCACCACTGATCAAAGAAGCCAAGCACTCGGCGGCCGGTTCAACGGCCGCGCCGCAAGAAACCAGACCCGTTGCTGTCATTTTGCTAAGTTTTAGACGTTTGACGGAGGGTGAACTTAACGCAGACGAGGGTTTATAGGGGGGGGTGCTAAACGCATTTAACTCCATAGCTCTCGCACTACGGAGCGATTTAGAACGCATCGTTTCATGGCTTTATCGCATGTTATTTTTCGATGTTTTCCATCGAGGGGGCGGGCAACCAATTCGCTTGGCCAGAGTCGCCCGTTCACTTCAAACTAACTTTGAATGCCCGGTCGGAAGGAGAGAAGGTGTTCGGCCTGCTCCCGGTGGTCGTAGACGTGCCCTCTTTCGAGCATTATTGACTCGCAGGTTTACACCAAACTACGGGGATTGAGGGTCGGTTTTGCGTGCTGCGGAAGAGGTTAGTTTTCTGGGTGTTTGCTCACCTAAATCAAATCGCGCGAAGTTCGGATAGCACGGTGGTATCGGTGAGGGCTAGGGCGGCGAAGGCTTGGTCGAGGTGTTTAGTCGTGCGCCCGCCGATGAGCACGGCATCGACGCCGGGGGCGTGAATGGCCCAGGCCAAGGCGAGCGTGGTCATGGGGTGTCCACAGCGTTGGGACAGGGTTTTGAGCTGGGCGAGCCGTTCCATTGCGGTTGGCGTGAAATAGATTTCTTGATGACCGGGGGATACCGCAAAACGGGAATTAGCCTGCACGCCGTGTTCGTGTTTTCCGGTGAGAAATCCGGCCCCGAGTGGACTGTAGGTCACTAAGGTGATTTTGTGGTCGGCACACAACTGGCACAGGTCGTTGTCCACGTCCCGCACGGCAAGGTTGTGGTTGTTTTGAATTATGCGGAACGGCGTTAGCCCGTGTTGATTCTGGCGGGTGAGGACATCGGCCAACTGCTTACTCGTAAAGTTGCTGATACCCAATGCGCGGACTCGCCCAGATTTGAGTAGGCCGTCCAAAGCGACAAGGGCGGAGTCAGACTCGATGTCGGCATCCCATTTGTGCAGGTAGAGTACATCGAGGGTCGACACGCCGAGACGGGCGGCGCTGGCGGTGACGGCGTGGTCGATGGCTTCCGCGGTGTAGGGCGGGTAAATTTTTGTGGCAAGGGTTAGCCGGCGCGGGTCAGGTTTGCGGGAGGCGAGCCAGTGCCCCACGATTGTCTCCGATGCGCCGGCGGAATACGTGGCGGCGGTGTCGAAGAGGGTGATGCCGAGTTTGCAGGCGCGGTCCATAAATTCGAACGCGGCATCCTCATCAATTTCGCGGCCGAAGGTGGCGGTGCCCAGAATAAACGGGCTGAGCGGAGGGGCATCGGGATAGAGGGAGGGGGAAGTCATGCTGATACGAAGTCCGGAGGAGAGGGAAAATCTGAAGCAGGGCGCACTGCTCAAACCGTGGGTCGGTCCCGCCGGATAACCAGAGAGCAGTAAAGGTAATCATTTATAACCAGATGTCGGGGATTGAGCGATCTAGGGTTGTCGCCTGATAGTCGGTTCTCTCATTCGGTGATTTGGTTTTCGAAGCCAAGTCGGGGACACAAACACTATGGTTGATCCAACAACGACACGGTTCGATCGGAAGATGGCGCGACAATACCCTCCCCGCCGGCGCGCCTATGCGCGTCTCGCGGGGATAGAAATTGTGTCGAATGGGCGTCTTAATATGCTGAGAGAGGGAGGTCGCGGTGCCACGGTTTCGCCTCTGGAAACCGGGTGGTGGTGGGCCTCGCCCAGAACTTCTTTTTGCCATGCCGCAAATTAAAACCAATGAGATCCGGTTGATCGACTGCGACATGCATCAAGTGATGCCGGACGAGCAATGCCTGTTCCCTTACCTCCCGAAGCACTACGTCGAATACATCAAAGATTTTGGCACTATGATGCCCAGTATGCCCTACACCGGCATTCCCGGGCGCGGGGCGCGGCATGATCTTTGGGCAAATGCACCCGAGGGCGTCAACCCGGCGGCGAGTCCGCAAGTGGCCATCGAAAAACATCTGGATGTTTATGGCGTGGATATCGGGGTGCTGACCGGCGGCCCGTATGCGGCGGGCGTGCACCCGGATCCGGATTATGCGATGGCCTATTGCCGGGCTTACAACGACTGGACGGCCGAGCATTGGCTCAGCACTGATCCGCGGTTTCGGGGCTCGATTCATATCGCGCCGCAAGATCCGAGGTTGGCGGTGCAGGAGATCGACCGCCGGGCGGGAGATAAACGTTTCCTCCAAGTGCTGATGGCCGCGGGGGCGAGTCTCCCGTTTGGTAACCGTCACTACCACCCCATCTACGAGGCGTGTGAACGCCACGGTTTGCCGATGGCCTGCCACTTCGGAGGAGAAGGCACTGGGATAGCCGGGCCGCCCACGCCGGCGGGGTTTCCGACTTATTACCTGGAGATGCGGATGGCGCGATCACAGATGGGCATGGCGCATTTAGTCAGCCTGATTTGTGAGGGTGTGTTCGAAAAATATCCGGGGTTTAAATACCTGTCTTTGGAGCAAGGGATCTTTTGGGTGCCGGGATTGTTGTGGCAGCTCGATGCCGATTGGAAGGCGTTGCGAGATTACACGCCGTGGGTGAAACGACTGCCCAGTGAGTATGTGGCTGCCTCCGTGCGCTTCGGTTCCCAGCCGATGGTGGAGCCACCGTCGCGTCGCCACTTGGAGACATTTCTACAGTGGATTCGGGCAGAGGACGTGTTGGTTTTCTCGAGCGACTATCCGCATTTCGACTGGGACGAACCCTCCACGTTTCTGCAGGGTTTTGAGGCGTCATTGCGGCGAAAAATTCTCGGGGAGAATGCGCGGAAGCTTTATGGAATCTAGACGTCGAAACTTGGTCGCGGTGCCGGCCTGTCGCTTCGACGACTTGGTGGGGGCGGGTAGCAAGGTGGTCACATTACAGGGTAAGAGCATTGGCATCTTCCACCGCGCAGGAACCGTGTCGGCGTTGGCCAATCGGTGTCCTCACAAAGGTGCTCCGGTGTGCCTCGGTCGCGTTCGGCCTCGGGTGAGTGGTGAGGGGCCGGCGACCGTGGTTCACGAAAACGAAGGTTCGATCATCAAGTGCCCGTGGCATCAATGGGAGTTTGAGATCGAGTCGGGACGATCCACGTTTGATCCGAAGTTACGGATCGTGACTTATCAGACGGCGGTGATCGATGGGGTGGTGCAGGTGTATCTCCCGGCTCAGCCATTTGACCAGTCGAAGACGACGCCAAGATGTTCGGAGGCGGATGAGGATTCGAGCAGTTGCTGATAGATTGCGGGAGCGGCGGCGGCAGGGATCACATGAGTGATCAGGTGATCCAGATGAAGTTGCCGGTCGGCGACTAATCTCAGGTAGGTGTCCCGATTCCGATCCCGGGTCCATGGCCAGTAGGGATGGGCCACGTTCATGTGGCTTTCGTAGGTCCCGAGAATAGTGAGTTCCTTGCGCAGAAGATCGGCCCGAAGGGGGATGGAGGCGGCCCCAGAAGGACTGCCGGTCAGCATCACCTTACCGCGATCGGCGGCACAGATCAGTGCTTGCGGCAGGACCTCCGGAACGCTTGCGCACATGAATGATTTTTCCACACCTGACTGCGAAGTGAGATTCAGGATTTGTGATTTTAGATCCTCGACCAGGGCATCGATCACGTGAGTGGCGCCGCTCTGCTTGGCCAAGGCGAGTCGGGGCGCGTGGGGATCCACGGCGATGATGGGATGGGCCCCGGAGAGGCGGGCAAACTGGATAACGAGTTGGCCGACCATGCCCGCCCCGTAGACGATGACGGACTCGCCAATTTGCAGTTCGGCGCGTCTCACGGCGTGCAGGGCCACATCACCCAACGCGAGAAAACCAGCTTCATCGTCGGACACTTGGGACGGGATCACATTGATGATGCCGGGACGTTGGGTATCGATCAGACTCTGGCTGCCATGGTGGCTAGAACTGGCGACGCGGTCGCCAAGGTTATACTTTTTTACTTCGCCCCCCACCGCCGCGATGACGCCGGCGGCCATGTAACCGATGTGGGACTTATCGGACAGGGCTGTTGGAGCATAAGCAGCTGGACCCCCGCGAAAAAAATTCATCTCGGTGCCGATGCTCAGGTGCGTTCGCGTGTGTTGAACCCGCACCTCGTGCGGACCCGGTTCGGGCAAATCGAATGCCTCCAATGATACTCCCGGAGGGGTGGCGCTGAATACGAGGCGGCGTCCGGTCGTCATGGAATTCAAGTTGGGGTGGGACGACATTTTAGCGGGGAGGCCGGGATGATCTAGTGGGCGGTGTAACCGCCATCGATGGGCAGGTTCACGCCTGTGATGTAGGCGGCAGCGTTACTCAGAAGAAAGATGACCGGTCCGCCGAGATCGCTATCATTGGCCATGCGGCGCAAGAAGGTGGCGTTGGAGTAGCGTTCGACAAATTTGGGGTCTTGGCCACTAAGGAACCCGCCGGGAGACACGCAGTTTACGCGGACGCCTTTGGGGCCATATTGCGCGGCGAAGTAGCGGGTGAGATTCACCATGCCCGCCTTGTGGAAAAAGTAGTCCGGGATCGTTCCCATGTTGAGGCCCTCATAGAGGGAAAGGTCGGGGCCGACCATGCCTTGGATCGAGCCGATGTTCACGATGCTGCCGGTTCCGTTTTCGGCCATGAAATCACCAAAGGCGCGGGTGATGGCGAAGAGGCCGGTGGCATTGGTTTGCATGGAGGCTTCCCAATCGGCCAGAGGGGCATCGCTGGATTTCATCGGCCGGGCCACGGCGTTGTTGATGAGTCCGTGCACAGGGCCGAATTCATTCACGACATTGTCGCGCAGCTGCAGGATGGACGCTTCGTCATTTTGATCGTACGGGCGGGCGTGCACATTGCGACCGAGTGCGCGCTCCTCTTGGGCGACACGTTCCAAGGCATCCAAGTTTCGCGAGGCGAGAATCAGGACCGCGCCGGTTTCCGCGATTTGAGTGGCCAGACCGCGACCGTAGAGACCGGCGCCTCCGGTCAGGATGATGATTTTTTCGGTCAGAGAATTGGGGAGCAGGGGTGCTGTTGTCATAATACCACGGGTTGACCTTCGCGCCATGATTGGAGGGCGGCGATATTGAAGCGGAGGGTTTGAATGCCCTCATCCAACGTGCAAAGGGCGTTGGGTTTTCCCTCACACCCATCCAGGAAGGCGTGGGCTTGGGCGACATACATGGCATCGCGTTCGCCGAGGGGATCTTCGTGCCAGGTCCATTCGTTTTCGCCGAGGGCGATGGTACCCCAGCGTTGCGCATGCACTTCGCACCTGATGGTGCCTTTTTCCGCATGGAAATCCCAGCGGGTTTCTTGGACGGCTTGGAATTGATTGAGGGAGTAATTCACGAGGATGTCGCCGTTGCGCGCCGCCACATTGACGGTGTCCTCGACAGTCACGCCATCCAGTACCTGATGGGCGGCGTCACAGTAGAGTCGGGTGGTGGGGCCTACCGCCCATTCGATGGCATTGGCCATGTGAGTCACCGCATCCTGAATGGCGCCGCCACCTTGGGCGTGGTCGCGATAGTAGATTTCACGGTAGGCGGGGCGAGCGTGCGGGAAGTGATGGCCGGAGTTGACTGCGACGTGCTTCACCGCGCCGAACTCGCCGGATTGAATGACTTGGCGCACGGCTTGCAGGGCGGGAACGAAGTGGAGCACATAAGCGATGCCCACAAATTTTTGAGCCTGCTGTTGGGCAGCGACCAATTGCTCGATTCCCTCCAAGCTCGTGGACAGCGGTTTCTCGGTGAGCACGTGCCAGCCGGCTTTCAGGCATTTTACGGCCATGTCGATATGGAGCGGCGCGGGGGTGGCGATGACGGCGGCGGCGATCGAAGTGTCGTCGAGCAGGGTCGACCAATCGGCCACGGTTTTTACGCCGTAGCGCTCGGTCATCGTTTGACAGATTTCCGGACGGTTGTCGCAAGCGGTTACCTCGCATTTTCCCGTGGCGAGAAAAGTGCGAACATGGCGTTCACCGACGGAACCACAGCCGATGACAAGAATGAGGGGACGAGGGGAAGGCATGATTGAATGAAGGCAAAGTCGGCTGTTTGGATGGTTTAATGCGAGGATCGGGCACTGGTAAGGGCTGATTCCCAGTGCCGGGGGGGGCGTCATTAGCGGGGGCACACCTTGGCCTGTTTGGCGATGCCTCTCCCCCTGTTTGCCCGGCGATTCACTGTCCTTGCGAGTCTTTTGGCGTGGTTGATCCCTACCCTTTGGTGGCGGCAAAGGGTGAGCCGATTGAGGTGGCCTTTATCACCAATCAGGAAGGGCCGCATCTTGGTCCGTATCGGACCGCTTTGGCGGAGATAGCAGAGATCGGGACGGTCTAGCTGGTCGATCCCGACGGCACGGTTCTGCCTCAAGTGAAAGAAGTATTGGAGGGTAAACTATCGGGGGTTTACCGCTCCAGCCAGGCGCTCTTTTCAGCCCAGAAACCAGACTTTGCCCTGATTTCCTTGGAACCCCGATTGGCGGCACCCGCGGTGGCTGCTGCGTTAGAAGCAGGTTGTCATGTAATCGTGGAAAAACCGACGTCTTTGGATGGGGATATTTTGACCGGACTCGTTCGCATCGCGGACCGGAAGGGGCTGCATATTATTCTCGCTTTGGCCAATCGGACGACGCCCGATTATCGGCGGGCGCACGATCTTATCCAACAGCGTAAGTTGGGGGAAATCTACGGGGTGGAGATGCACCTGATCGCGGATCAGACTCGTTTGGAGAAGTCGACGTATCAGGAAAGCTGGTTGGCTGATAAATCCCGGTCGGGAGGAGGTCATTTGGCTTGGCTGGGGATTCATTGGTTGGATCTGGCCACGTATATTGCGGGGTCGGACATCGTGGAGGTGGCGGGATTTACGGCCAACGTGGGAGATCAATCGATTGAGGTGGAGGATTCCGCGGTGATGAGTTTGCGGTTTGGCGATGGCTTTCTTGGCACCCTGACCTCAGGTTACTCCCTCGGGAAAGGGTATCACTCGCATTTGAAAATATGGGGCGAGAGCGGATGGATTGAGATCAATCTGTTCGGCGGTGAAACCCCGATGCGCTATGTCACGAAGAATCATCCCGAAGTGAGGAATTTCGTCAGCCCGCAAACGGGCGAGTCAGCCTATACCCGGTTCATCGGGGAATGCGTTCGGGCTATGATGGATGTCTGAGCCTCCGCCGGTTTCCAACCGGGATACGCTTCAGATTGTGCGCACGATTCGGGCTGCCTATGACGCGGCGGAAACGGGGCGGAGCCGAAAGATTGAAATCGCCCCCGGAGCGAAGGAAGGCTCTCGGGCGTTGGATTGAGGGTGAGGTGATCGCGAAATCCGAAGATTACCGGGCGGGGCTAGTGAGAATAGTGGTCAATCCGCCGAGGATGATCAGGCCAATCATTCCGACACGAATTGATCCGCGCTGATCGGCCCGACGGGGTCCCCATTTGCTGACCGGAATCGCCAGCAGTAAATTGATGGTAAGCGTGATAGGGCCAATCCAGTGAGTGAGGTCCCATTTGAAATCCCAATGTGCCTCCACGGCGGGATCACGCATCACCGTTTCCAGTCGCGTCATTTTTTCGATAAAACTACCGGAGGTGCCGCCGTTGCAGTGCAGACGGTAAACGTTGGCTTGATCGGCCAGCAGGTGGGGGAGTCCGGCAGGGTAATACAGCGAGATGGAAACGCCGTAGATTAAGACATGGGGCAGTCCTTCCGGGGGTGAACAAACTTATAGGCCTTCCCAAAACGGAGCGGCGGAGTCCCAACCAATTCCGCGTAAATTTCGGCGGCCGTATTGGCGGAGGCCGGGGCGATCAAACTGAGCAGAGTGAGAAAACCGTAAAAGTAATGACGAAAAATGCGCCGCGACTTGGGGGAAAAGGAACCTAGAGATTCTGATGCTTGATCGATCGGGTGGTTTCGGGGAACGAACGTTAAGCAGTGCCTCAGAGCGCCTTCACGGTGCCTCCGGGAATATATTTGGGGAAGATCATGTTGGGCTCGGTGGATAGGTTCCCTTGGTTCACCATCTGCAACATCAGGCGGGAAAGGCGATGGGCATAGTTTTCCTCACCGAAACTGTAGTGGGCGATGAGGGGGATGACGTTGGCAAAGACGTGATCGTAATCACGAGAGATAAACGAAATGGTGTCAGGAACGGTGAGCCCGCGTTTCAGAAGATAGATGATGACGGCAAAGACGAATTGAGGTTTGGCCACGAGCAACGCCGTCGGGGGATGGGCGGAGTTGAACTGGGCGTCGAGTCGCGAACTGATATTTCGGGCAGTGCCGTCGTGGCGAATGATAATGGCCGTGGAGTCGGGGTCAGAGGGAGAATGCTGGGCGACCGCTTCACCGAACCCGGTTTCACTGGCGATATCGCCGGCCACTTTGGAATCCGGAACGAGGAGCGCGATACGGCGATGGCCCTTGCCCAGAAAGGTGCCGGCAGCATGTCGGCAGACGGAGTGATAATCGATATCGAGGGACGGCAGGTTGACCTCGGGATGACACGATCCCAGGATCAGTGCGGGCACGGCATGAGTGGAAAACCACTGTTGGATATCTAGGCTGACCGAGAGCAACACGCAGCAGAATACCCGACTTTGACGAACAAATTCCTCGAGTTTGCGGTGCTGCGATTTAGCGCTGCCGGGGGGGCAGACGAGAAACACCGTAGTGAACCCTTGTTCGGCCAGATGGGTGCGCATCTCGCTGGTGCCATGGGACGCTAACAAGGTCATTTGGGAAACGGGCTCATGCGTGATCAAGCCGATCAATCGACTTTGCTTTTGCGGATTTATCGGGGTGGAGGAAAGGAGGCGATTGCGCCGGCCCTGTCGGATATCGACCAACCCTTCTTTTGAAAGCTGATGCAAGGCGGTGCGGATGGTCGGTCGGCTGACTTGGAACATATCGCAAAGTCGTCTTTCGCTCGGGAGATACTCTTCCCATATTCCCTTGGTGATCCCTTTTCGGATCGAGGTCGCAGCCTGGCAAGAGAGGGAAAGTCTGCGGGGGATGTCGATGGGGTCGAGGAAGCTGTTCATAAAGAGTTACCAGTGGTTAGGTCTGGTTCAGAAGTGGTAATGAAAGATCGTGGGGAGATTATGAAACCCTCCTTGTCTGTAAAATTGTGGTCGGCGCTGCCGACACCCTTGGATGATAAACTAAGAGTCGATGGCAGTGCCGTGGATCGAATGATCAAAGATGCCGTGGAGGAAGGAATGACGGGGGTGTTTCTGGCTGGCACCTGTGGCGAGGGCCCGTGGTTGCAGGATGAAGAGCGCATTCGCTTAATTGAGCAGGCGGTGGCCTCGGCGGCAGGGAGACTGGAAATTGCCGCCCAAGTGACTGACAACTCGGCCCCCCGGATTCTGGATAACATCACTCGGGCCCATCAAGCTGGAGCGACCCTGGCGATCATGGCGGCACCGAGTATTTGCATCAATCCGACGGGGGATCGAGTGGTGGCACTTTTTAGCGCCGTGGCGAGGAAGAGTTCCTTGCCGCTGGGAATTTATGATCTCGGGGATAACCGACCGGTGGCCATTCCGGAAGATCGGTTGCAGGATGTCTACCAGTTGCCCAACGTGGTGATGGTCAAAGACAGTTCGAGCTGTCCGAAGCGTCGTGCCATGGCTTTGGCGGCCCGGAAATCGCGGCCGGAATTGCAGTTGTTCAACGGGAATGAATTCAAATTTATCGAATATCTGGAGGCAGGTTACGACGGATGTGTCTTTGGTGGGGCGGTCGCAGTGCCGGCGGAGATGCGTCAAATTGCGATTTGTTTTCAGGCGGGCGAAATCGAGGAAGCGCAGCGGTTGCAGGATGAAATGGTGCGGGTGCTTTATGGAATTTATGGCGGGGAGAAAATCGAGTGCTGGCTGACCGGGCTTAAGTATTATTTGGTCCGGCGTGGTTTGTTTACGTCCACGGCGAGTTTCCTGCGTTACCCACTGACGGATTCCTGTCGGGCCTTTATTGATACAGATATTGCGTTGAGGCATCGAAAAAAACGAACTACAGACGAGGTAAAAGAAGAGAAATGATTACGAAATCTCGATTAAGTATCGAAAGCATCGTTCATCCTGGAGGGAATGACGATCAACTGGTCACAGATTGTGACCAATTAAGTAGAAATGTCGACACGCAACCGAGAGAAATGAGATGAGTGGCCAACGCGTGATTGTGACCGGGGGGGCGACGAACATTGGTCGCGCCATCACGGAGTTGTTTCTAAAAGAGGGGGGCCTAGTGGCGGTGGGGCAGCCGGATTTAACCGTCGCCCAGCCGTTGATTGATCACTATGGTGACCGGGTCATTGCACTCCCGGTGGATGTGGGCGATCCCATCCAATGTCGACGCTTTGTCGATGCCGCTGCGGAGGCACTAGGAGGATTGGATGTGCTGGTGAACAACGCGGCGATTACCGGATGGGGCGCGTCCTCGACGCTGAAGGAACTGACCCCGGAGCATTATCAACGAATCATCAGCGTTAATTTGGGCGGGAGTATTTTTTGCGCCCAAGCAGCGGTGCCGCATCTCAAGGCATCCGGGGGTGGGGTGATTGTGAATCTGTCATCGATCAATGCGTGGCGACCCCAGCGGGGAGCCATGATTTATGCGGCGACGAAGGCCGCGATCAACTCCGTGACTCGATCGATGGGGAAGGAACTGGCCTCGGATGGCATCCGCGTGGTGGCGGTGGCCCCGGGAGACATCCGCGTGGATACTTCGACCCAGTTGGAGGCGAGGTTGGCGGCTCGAGGCGAGAAATCGGATGTCGCAAACCAGACTCCGTTGGGGCGAGGCGAGCCGAACGATATCGCCGAGACGGTGGTTTTTCTGTGCTCGGCGCGGGCCAAGTTTGTCACCGGAACGACCTGGTTGGTCGATGGTGGACTCTTGGCATGAGTCGGATTAAGGAGAGGCCAAGATGACCGCTAATCGAGGGAGAATCGAGAGCGGTCGGTTAAATCGGAGCCAAGGTAAACAACGCGGTATGCTGAAGCACGGATCGAGTGCGGCGAATCAACACGACTCTGCCGGTACTCTCGGCCTTGATGGGGGTTTTATTGATTCCGTTCAAATTGTGCACGTGGCCCAAGACTTCACCTTTGCGCACGCGTTGAGCCAGATCGGCGACAGGAACGAAGAGTCCGTCGATTGGCGCAGGGTGATGGACTTGCAAGTGCGCCTCTTGGGCATTGCGCGTGGTGCGAGTGCGTTGGCGCTGGAGGGATCGGGGAGGCCCTTGCAGGCACCCGATGGCATGCAGCAAATTTTCGAGGCCCCGGTTCAGCGACTTGAGGTCAGCGGGTTCGACGCCGCCTCCGCCTTGGCTCTCGGTATAGATGGCGGGAATGTCGCGGGCATAAGCAGCACTCAGGGTGCGACCAGGAAGAAACGGGCCCGCCCAACACCAGTAATCGTCGAAGCAGGCAGCCATCGCTTTTTGTTTCCGCGCGACAGGGCCGGGTCGGGTGAGGTAGCCTACCCAAGGCATGAGCGAGCTGGAGGTTCCTCCACTGTGCAAGTCGACGTAGTGGGTGGCTTGGCTGAGCATTTGGGTGTCGAACAGATAGGCCAGTTGCGCCGTGACTTTGCCGCGCGGTTTACCCGGAAAGGCCCGGGCGAGGTTGCCGCCGTCGATCGGATGACATCGTTGGGCGGCATAGAAGGCCGCTTCATTCAATACGGGGATCATGATGACCGCACCATGCAGACTGTCGGGGCGCCAGGTTTCCACCCATTGCCGCAAGGCGGTGGGGCCTTCATATTCATCCCCATGGGTGGCGGCATTGATCAGCAGGACGGGACCGGGCCGGCCTCGCCAGATCCAGGCTTCGAACCCCACTTCCTTTGCCTGCACGCGTCGCTGGTGAAAACCCAGGGCGAGGGCGGCGACATTTAAACCTAATTTTACGGTAGTATCAGCCATGGCTATTAATGAAACACAACAAACGGGAGGCGACCAAGCAGCCTCCCCATCGACGAAGCAACCCTGTATGTCCGGGCACTCGACCGAACCAGTGGTCCAGTGGGAGGGCGAAGCGGACGCACAGCGTTTGGTCATGGGAAACCGTCATTTTCGAGTGGAGCTATGGCCCGCCAAAGGAGGCGCGATCACCAGTTACATCGATCGCGGGAGTGGTCTGGATATCATTTGGCGAAACCCCATGGCTGATCCCCACCGTCAGGCCGTGCTCGACCAGCCGATGCGGCATGGCAGCGACCTCTATGATGTGATGGACGGCAGTTGGTATGTGTCGGTGCCCAACGGGTTTTTTGAAACCGACTACTATGGTGCTCCAGTGGGCACGCATGGAGATATGCGCTGTGTGCCCTGGGTGGTCGAACACATCGAACGCGGCCCCGAAGAAGTGGCGGTGACTCTGGTCGGCCGATCGGTGCGCACGCCGTTGGTGTATCGGCGGAGGTTGCGCGTGCGGGCGGATGCCCCCTTGATGCAGTGGACGGAAACGATTGAGAATCGATGGGAAGAAGCGCTGCCGGTGGCGTGGTTGCAGCACCCGACATTTGGCGGACCCCTCATTGAAGGCGCCAAGTTGGTGGTGCCGGCAAAGACGGTGAAGGTGTTTGCGGCGGACGACCCGACGGCAATGCAGTTGCAGGCGGGCTATGTCGGGGCATGGCCCCACGTGCCGGAGCGGGAGAGTGGGGCGATGCGAGATTGCAGGGTGATCCCACCAGCGGGAACGGGGTTGGATCACTCGGTGCAACTCAGCGAATTTGATCAAGGTTGGGGCTGTATTTGGAATGAGGTAAAAGCCCTGGGATTTGCGATGGAGTGGGACCCGAAAATATTTCCCTACATGTGGTCATGGTGCACGGCCGGTGGCATCAAACAGTATCCTCTTTGGGGCAAAGGACACCTCGTCACGATGCAGCCGAGCACCTCTCCGGTGGGGCGGTTTGAAGACCTGACTGAGTCAGGCGATCTGTTAACGATACCCGCGAAGGGCCGCGTGACGACCACGCTCTCGACAGGATTTGTGCATCACAAACAGGGGCCGTGGAGCTCGTCTTAAATTTTATATATTATGTCTATCTGGAACTATGTTGATAAGTGGGGGACTGCCCCACGCGGTCTTCCCATTACCATGGGCGAAGGTAATACGCCGTTGATTCGTTCGACGAGTATTGGTCCTGCCATGGGTTTAAAGAATCTTTGGTTCAAATTCGAGGGAGCCAATCCGACTGGATCTTACAAGGACCGTTTCGCTTCGGCCGCAGTGACCTATCTCAAAGAGAACGGCAAACGAGGGGCTCTGGGAACATCCAGTGGGAACACGGGGGCGGCCATGGCGGCGTATTGCGCGCGAGCAGGACTAGAGTGCTGCCTCGCAATAGTCGAAGGCGCGCCCGAAGGGAAGTTGCGTCAGATGCGCGCTTATGGCGCGAAACTATTTCGAGTAAAAGGGCTGGGAGTCTCCCCGACGGTGAGCTCAGAAGTGATGATGGGATTGAAGGGATTGGCAGAAGAACTCGACCTGGGACACGAAGTCAGTGCGTTTGCGATCTCGCCTCGCGGGATGGCCGGAGTGCAGACGATCAGCTATGAAATTGCGGACTTTTTCGGACAGGAGCGCTTTAATATTTTCAGTCCGACTGGTGGTGGTGGACTCACGCTCGCAGTGGCAAGGGGAGTCGATAACTCAGGTGGCCAAGGTCGCGTGCACTGTGTGCAACCCGAAGGTAATGATACGATCGCCTCGGCTTTGCGGTCCGGACGAGATACGGCGGAGGCGGTCGAATCGACGACTCAGATTAGTGGGCTGCAAGTCGGTGGCGTGCTGGACGGCACGCATGTGATTGAGGCCTGTCGCCGACAAGGTGGCCAGGGCTATTCAGTCGCCGATCAACAGGCCTGGATGTGGCAGCAGCGTCTGGCCCGTGAAGAAGGCGTGTTTTGCGAACCCGCCGGAGCGGTTGCTCTGGCCGGGGTGGCTCAAGCGATTGAAAGAAAGGAATTACCCTTGGACGAACCTATTGTTTGTCTCGTCACCGGAAGTGGTTTCAAGGACGAGAAATCACTGCGTCAGATGACAGGGGAGGAAGGGACTCCAATGGTTGCTGATTTTCAGGAATTTTCTGACTGCGTGAGAGAGGAGTTTACCCAGGACGATTAAATGATGGTGACTAGTTATGATGATTGTTTCTTTGGAGGTGCTGTCGACGTGCCGAAAGAAATGTGTGACATCGCGGCTTTGTTTCAGGTGGGACGTTTAGAGGAAGCTCAGGACGGTGATCAGCAAATGGCAACGATGCTTTACGGGATCTATGGCGGGGGGGTGTAATTAGAAGTGATGGGTGATTAGTTGCGCCAGAGGGAGAGCCATTGGCCGTTGGCGCGGAGGACACGAAGGCTGGCGATGGCATCGGCATGAGAGGGATCCCACCAAGCGCCCGGTTTTTT
>Ga0209390_10002300_pt1 | contig 33906 bp, 16 predicted proteins | sample BON01_FD_187212 | JGI IMG/M metagenome (GOLD analysis project Ga0209390, IMG submission 187212) | Freshwater microbial communities from Lake Bonney liftoff mats and glacier meltwater in Antarctica - BON-01 (SPAdes) (version 2) | ecosystem: Environmental > Aquatic > Freshwater > Ice > Glacier...
ATCAATCGCCCCCCCAAACTCCTTTACCTGCTCGATGCCCATGTGCGTGTTGACGCTCGCGTACCGCGCCGTGCCCGTCAGGTTCTTGTTGTCCGTGTAGGGGATGTGCACGTGCGTCTTGGGGTCGCGGTACTTCTTGGCCAGGCCAAAGTCGATCACGTTGACCTGGTTGGCGCGCTTGCCCAGACCCATCAGGAAGTTGTCGGGCTTGATGTCGCGGTGGATGAAGGAGCGGCTGTTCGTGTTGAGGGTTGGTTGTGTGGTGTAGTGGTGTTGTTGGTGTGGTATTGGGGTGTTGGTTGTTGGTGTTGGCGTTGCTGGTGTTGGGAAAAGGGGCGTTTAGTTGTGTTTTTCATCACTCGTCGCGTCGCGTGCTGTCGGCGTGTGTTGGTGCGACGGCGCGCGCGCGCTTGTCCCCCCCACCCTGCTCCTCTCTCTCCCCCCAACGCTCTTCTCCCTCACCTGTGCACGTACTCCACCCGCGCCACCATCTGGTCCGCCAGCATCAGCACCGTCTTGACCGTGAACTTGCGGCTGCAAAAGTTGAACAGGTCCTCCAGAGAGGGGCCTAACAGATCGATCACCATGACGTTGTACTCGCCCTCGATGCCGAACCAGCGGAGGTTGGGGATGCCGGCTGTTGTGTTTCGTGGGGTGGTGGTGGGTTTTGTTGGGGGTGTGTCGGGCGGGGGGTGTGGGGGGGGCGTTTTTCGGGGGTTGAGGGGTTTTTTGTTCGATGCGTTTGAAAGGGGGGGGCGGAGGGAGGGGCGCGTGAGACACGGGGCTTCGGGCGCGGGAGGTTTCGGGGCCAAATAGAGGCCCTGTTACCAACCAGGAGGCCGTCCCGACGCGAGAGAAGGCGGCGACGAGAGGAAAAAGCAAACGACACGCGCGCGCCGGAACCCAAGGCAAAAGACAAGACGACGACAAGAGACGACGACCCCTCCGACGACGACCCCTCCTCCTCACCCCCTCCCTGCAGGATCTTGTAGAGCTTGGACTCGTAGAGGAGCTGCGGGTGGCGCGCCTTGACCGACTCCTGTTGGGTGTTTAGTTCGAAGGAGGGGGGTGGGGGGTCGGAGACGAGAGGGGGAGGGGGGGCGCTTGGCCGTTGGTTGGAGAGAGCAGAAGAAAAACGAAGAGGAGACGAGCGACGAGGCGGAGAAGAAGAGTGCAACGGCTCCGACAAGGGAAAGAGAAAACGAAACGGGACGGCGCGACCGACGCACCAGCTTGATGCCGACCTCCTCGCCCGTCTGCAGGTTGGTGCCCAGGTAGATCTCGCCGAACGAGCCGCCGCCGAGCTTGCGCCCGAGGCGGTACTTGCTCGCCACGAGCAGCTCGGACATTTTGGGTGTGGTTGTTGGCGTTGGTGTGCTGCCGAGAGAGCGCGGCGCGCGCGATGCCGCCGCCGCTTTTTGCGCGCCGCGCGGACCGACTCGACGACGACGACGGGGAGAAAGAGCCCTAGGGTCTCAGCGCGCTGGCGCCTGGGGCGCGCGCGGCGGTTGTCGGGCGGCTGCTGTGATGTGTGGTGGTGGATGCGGGGGCGGGAGGGGGTGCGTGCGTGCATGTTTGTATGAGAGAGAGAAAGCGGGGCGTAAGGGAGCGGGAGAGAGAGTCTCCTCCCAAACGAAAGCAACGAGCGCGCGTGCGTTGAGTGCGCTTGTGCGGCCCATGCCACATCAACGCACCGTAACCGGCTCGAGGCGGAGGCCGCGTGGGGCGCGCTGGGCGAGATGGCGTGCCTCTGGAGCCCGCGGAAAGGGAAGAGAAGAGGGAGGAAAGCGGTCGAGAGAGAGAGGAACGAAAAAGACGTTGGTTCGGGGGGCAGGGAGGGGCTTTTCGTGGTGTGTGTGACGTGTGGATGGGGGGGGCGAAGATGTGCGAGAGGGGCCGTTGCTCGTTCAACTGGACGTTTCCTTGGTGTCGGTTTCGAGGGCGTTTCTGGGCGGCAAAAGGAAGGAAAAAAGGATGCAGGAAGGGGGGAGGGGAGAAAACGATTCGCCCCTTTTTCCGAGTGTGTTCCTCCACTCGAGACACGATCCCTATCCCGCGAGGCCACGCCACGGTCGCGAGTCACGCGCGTGATCGACACCTTTCACGGCAAAGGACTAACCGGTGAGCGATCGAGCGCGTGAATCGCGCGCGCGGAGAGAAGGGAGGGGCACTCCGATCGGGCGGCGACGGCGACGCGGCGACGGGCGGCACCGGCGGCGGCGGCGACGCGCACTTCGCTCGGAGCAAAAAGGAGGGGAGGTCCCCGCACTGCCTCGATCTCCACTCCATACGTATCACCATCGTCAGCCGGATGACTCCAGCCGTCCGAGGAGGCCCGGCGCTGGCCGGACGGCGCTGTCTGAGAACCTGACGAGCTGAGAGAGGGCACACAAGGGCCCAGAGAGAGAGAGCCATGCTGCGTCATGCTCGCGTGACTGATCCTGGCGCCCGCAAGGCCCCGCTGGCCCGGCCGCAGAGCCTGCAGTCCCTCGGCAGCAGGGCGAGGAGGAGAGACGGAGGCGGCGCCGCGGCCGCCGCCGAGCAACGCCGGCCGCCGCCGCCGCGCGCATCGTCGGCGGCCGCGACGCCGGACGCCGGCGCCCCGCTGCCGCCGCCGCCGCCGCTGCAGCCGCAGCAGCAGCCGCCCGGCGAGCAGCCCCCGCCGCCACGGGCGCCCGCCGCGTCCACCCGCGACCCGGCCCCGCACCTCCCCTGGCTCGACGCTCACCCGCTGCCGCCCGGCGTCCGCGCGCCCAACGTCCTCTCGTTCGACCCGCGCGGCGGGCGGCACGGCGGCCGGCACAGCGTCCCTCTGGCGGCGCACGGCGCCTTTTTGGACGCCTACGCGGCGTGGTGGGCGCGCGGGCAGCAGGGGGCGGCGGCGGGGGAGGGGGCGTCGGGGGAGGGGGCGGGGACGGCGGCGAAGGATCCGGGGGCAAGCGCGGGCGGAAACGGCGACGGCGAATGCAGAGACGGCGACGGCGACGGCGGCGGCGGCGGCGGCGAGGCCGGCGACGGCGGCGGCGAGGACGGCGAAGGCGAGGGCCCGCTTGTCGCGCGGCCGCTCACGCTGGCCGAGGCGTACGGCGTCGAGCCGTACCGCTACTTCCAGGAGTTCGACCTGGACTGGTCGCTCGACCCGGCCCTCGTGCTGCGCCTGGTCGACGCGCTGAGCGAGGTGGTCGCCGAGGAGGCGGCCGCCGCCTTTGGCACCGACGGCTGCGAGGCCGGCCTGACGTCGGGGCGAGCAACGGCCGGCGGCGGCGGCGGCGGCGAGGCGTCCGCACCAACAGCCGTTACCGCGCCGCCCCCGCCCCCGGCCCCGCCGCCGCGCTTCGTCGTCTCCATGCGCACGCCCTACAAGGTGCACCTCAACTTCCCGGGCGTCGTCACGCACGAGTCGCGCGCGCGCGTCGTGCGGCTGCGCGTCGCCGGCCGCATGCGCGCGGCGCTCGGGGGGACCGTCGACCCCAAGGCGGCGCTGGAGGCCCCCAGCCCGCGCGAGGGCGGGCGGGCGCTGGCCGCGGTGCCGGCGGCGGCGCAGCGGCGGCGGTTGCAGGACGGAGGGGCTGCCGGCGACGGCGACGGCGGCAACGGCGGCGACGGCGGGGCCGATGCCGATGGCGCTGCCGCCGCTTCCGCGACGGCAGAGGAGCAGGCCGACGGCAACGACAGCGGCAGCGACGGCGGCGACGAGCCCCTGCCGCGCCCGCCGCCGCCCGCGCTGCGGTCCCTGGTGCAGGAGCTGCTGTTGCGCGGGCAAGGCGAAAGCGCCGACGGCGGCGACGGCGACGGCGACGGGAGCGACGCCGGCGCCGATGCCGACGCCGACGCTGATGCCGCTGCCGACGGGAGCGCCGCCGCCGCCGACGCCGCCGCCGCCGCCGCCGCCGCGCGCCGCCGCTCCCTGTGGCGCGCCCAGCTTGCCTCGGTCGACTGGGCCGCCGTGGTGGACGCGCCGCACGGCTCCCTGCGACTGCCGGGCAGCAGGAAGGCGGCCCCGCAGGACCGCGACCCGGTGTGGCTCGTGTCGCCGCGCGACAAGTACTACCTTCCGGTTGAACGGAGGAAAACAGGATCAGACGAAAAGGGCTCGGCCGCGGTCGCCGCCGCCGCCGCCGCTTCTTCTTCTCCTTCTTCTCCTTCTATGTCTTCTTCGCCGCCGCCGTCGCTCTACGGCCCCTGGCGCCGCGTGCGCCTGACGCGCGCCGCTCTCGCCGACTGCAGCATCCGCCCGACCGCGGCGCAGCTCGCGCGCTACGAGGCCTCCCCCGGCTACCTAGAGGGCCTATACTTAGACGCCCAGCACCGGCGGGCGGTCCGCGTCGCCTCCAACGCGCGGCGGCGCGGGCGCGAGACGGAGCGGCGCGCGGCGGCGGCCGAGGCGGAGCGGGCGGCGGCCGAGCGGGCGGCGCGGGAGGCGGAGGCCGGGGCGCGGTACCGCTTGAAGCTGGCGGCCGTGCTGGGCGGGGGGGGCGAGGCGGCGGCCAGGGCGGCGGCGGCTCTGGGCCCTGCCGCGCCGCAGCGTCCCGCGCTGCTGAGGCCGCCGCCGCCGCCGCTGAAGCCGCCTCCGCCGCCGCCGCCGCCGCCGCCTCGGCCTCTGGCCCGGAAAAGTCAGAAAAAGCAACAGCCAAAGCCGCCGTGAGACAAAAAACGTGAGACACGTCTCTTATATGGGAACAACAGGTCGTGTGTTAAAGTCGGGCGCGATCGTCCGTTGCCCTTTTGTCTCTCGTCAGCCCTGACTCATCGGCGATGAACCCCCCCGCCGACGCCGCACCACACCACCGCCTTGCCGCGCGAATCTCTCTTTTCAAAACAACTGGTCCTGTTTCGAGACAGGCGCGATCGTCTCGCTCGAGAGAGAGAGAGAAAGCCCCTCCCACTCACTCCCCCCCGCCGACGCGCAGTACGACCTTTCCGCGCACGTGCCCGGCCTCGACCAGCGCGTGCGCCTCGGCCGCATCCTCCAGCGAGAACTCGCGCTCGACAAACACGCGCACCCGGCGCGCGGCCAGCATCGCGCCGACGTCTTCGAGCCCGCCCGCGCGCGCCTCAGGCCGCACGACGATCAGGCGGTACAGCGGAGAGGATCCGCGGTCGAAGAAGGCGCGGCCGTAGCCCGCGGCGGCGCTGCCGAGCAGGCCGAGCGCTCCGCGGAGCGCGTTGCCGCCGGCCTCGCGGAGCGCGCCGCTGTTGAGCACCTGTTTTTTTTGTTTTTTTTTGAATGTGGGGTAGTCGATCGAGGAGGGTGATTGGTATCGGGAGCCGGCGCGAGGACGACAAAAAGAGGGGCCGAAAACCGACCGACCGACCGACCGATCGCGTCTCACCTCTGCAAGGTACGGCCGCGGCGCAAACGGCGGCAGCGACTGGCCCCCCCGCTCGGCCTCGCGCACCCACGCCTCGCGCCGCCACTCGGCCCGCCGCCGCAGCAAGGCTAGCGACCGGCGCTCGTAGTCCCCGCCGACCAGGTCGACGACCACGTCGTACCCTCCTTCTTCCCGCGCCAGGGGGTGGTCCTCGAAGACGCCTGCCGTGTAGTCAATGGCGGCGTCGGCGCCGAGCTCGCGCACCAAGAAATCGGCGTTGCGCGGGCCGCAGGTGCCGTGCACGACCGCCGCGCCCTTTTGCCGGGCGATCTGCACCGCGAAGGCGCCGACCCCGCCCGCGGCGGCGTGCACGAGCACGCGTTTTCCCGCGAGGGGAAAGGCGGGCGACAGCGCCTGCCAGGCCGTCATGGCCGCCAGAGGGACGGCGGCTGCCTCGCGCAGCGGCAGGCCCTCCGGCGCGTGCGCGAGGCGGTCCAGGGGCACCGCGGCGTACTCGGCGGCGCAGCCGTACGGCTGCCAAAACTCCTGCAGCCCTGTGAGCGAGAAGACGCGGTCGCCGACCCGAAAGGGCGGGGGGGTGGATGAGGGCGCCGAGGCCAGCGGGCACAGGGCGACGACCACGCCCGAAAGGTCGCCGCCGAGGATTTTGGGGTTGGCGCACAGGAAGCGGGGGAACTCGCCCTTGCGCGTCTTCCAGTCGATGGGGTTGACGGAGGCGTAGGCGACCTTGACCAGGGCCAGCGGGACGTTGGCCGGGGGGCGCTTGGCTCGAAAGGCGTTGGCGTTCGCTTCGGCGGCGGAAGAAGTCGGCGCCGGCGCTTGCTGCGGCGGTCCGAACGGCGGCGGCAGCGGGACGTCGCTCTCGACGCGCAGCACCGAGGGCGGGCCGAAGGAGCGCATGACGGCCGCGCGCATGGTGGCCGGGAAAAGAGGCGGGGTCGCCATTTGCTTTGGTGCTTCTTTCTCTCTCGCGTTTGCGATTCTCTGTGTTTCGGAGTTGTTGCGCTCAACGGGTGGGGGGCGCTTGTTGTTTGCTTGGTGTTGCTGCGCTTGTGTCAAGAATGAGAGTGCGTTGATTTGGCTAGTTGGCTGTGTGACTATTTGGTGTGTTGGCGCTGAGGGAGAAAGAGTCGGCGCCGCTCGCGACGCCGGCGAAGTCCCGAACCACAAACGCCACGCTCGCGCGCGCACGGCCGCCCGGCGCTCACTTGCGCCCGATCGTCATCAGCTTCTTGTTCACGCTCTCGTACAGCTCGGCGATGGCGGACGACTTGGTGACGCCCACGTACCCGAGCCCGCCGAGCCCGCCGAGCACGAGGATCTCGCCGAGCGCGCCGGGCAGGCCGCCGGCGGCGCGCCGCTTCCTCTGCTGCTTCTGCTGCGGCTGCGGCTTCTGCTGCTGTTTGGCCGGCGGCTCCTGCTTCTTGATGGCGGCGGGCGCGGGCGCGGGCGCGGGCGCGGCGCGCTGCACCGAGGGCGGCGGCGGCGGCGCGCGGCGGACGACCGGCGCGGGCGGGGGCGGCGGCGCCGCGGGCGCCGCGCGGACGGCGGGCGGCGGCGGCGCGACGGCCGGCGGCGCGGGGGCGGCGTCCCGGGTCCGGGCCGACCGGAACAGCGCCGGCGGCTCGGCCGGCGCCACGACCACCGCGCGGCGCGTCGGCGCGGCGGCCGCGGGGGCAGCCGGCGCCGCCGGCTTGGGGGCCGGCGCCGCTGGCTTGGGGGCCGGCGGGGCGACGACGGCGGGCGCCGCCGCGGCCTTGGGCGCGGGCGCGCCCGACAGCGAAAAGGGCAGCGAAAAGGGGTCCGACGGGGGGTTTTCGGCGCCCGCGTCGCTGGGCCTGTACGAGCGCTTGGCCTCTTTGTCGTAGGTGGCGCCCGCCTGCTTCTTCAGGCTGCTCGAGAGGGCGGCGCGGCGATCCTGGCTGGCCTTGTCAGCGGCGACGGCCTTGGCGGCGGCCGACTCTTTGGGCGCCGAAGACGGGGCGGCAGCGGGCGCAGGCGCGGGCGCTGCGGCGGCCGACGGCGAGGGCGCCTGCGTCGACGCGTTGCCCATGGCCTTCTCGCGCGCCTCGCGCAGCAGGGCGCGGCGGCGCTCCAGGGCCTCGGCGTCGGGCGCGGCCAGCGCCGGGCGCGTCGTCAGCAGGAGGTCCGCGATCGCGGGAGCGCCCACGAGGAGGGCAGCGGCTAGGAGCGCACCAGCCGCTGCTGATCCGCCCGAGCGCTGCTGCTCATTGGCGGCGCGCGCGACCACGATCGACGTGCGCCCTTGGCGGCGCGCGCCATTGGTGCCGGCGGCCCGGGAGCAAGGGGCAGCGCGAAGATGCATTTTTTGTTTGCGAGAGATCGCCACCCGCGAGAAGAAAGTTGGGGGGGGGCAAAGGGGGAGACGTGTCGCGAATGAGGGCAAGAGCGCGGCGCCACCGTAAGATCGAGAGAGTGCGTCGATGTGTGTTGCAACGCTGAGGGAGACGACGATGAGCGCGCCAGAAACGGTCCCCTAAAATCTCCGCCGGCCGAGCGAGCGAGCGAGCCGCCGATCGGGTCGGGCGACGCGGCGCGGCGCCGTCGCCCCTCGCTCATCTCGCGCTTCCGCTGTTTGCGCCGCGGACATAAGGGGTAGAAGGCGCAGCAGCAGCAGCAGGAGGCGCCCTCTTTTGTCGGGCGGCGCCCCGCCCCCCCTTCACCACGCCTCCGCATCCGCCTCCCGCCCGCGCGACAGCCGCGCCAGCCGCTCGCCCGCCGCCCCGGCCCGCCGCCCCGCGTCCAGCCGCGCGTGCAGGACCGGGCACTCTCCGTTGGCGCACAGAAAGGGGCCGCCCAATCCCGTGCCGCCCGCGCTGTGGCAAGCGGCGCAGGTCGCCTGACACTCGGCCATCGCCTCCTCGGCCGCGCCGCGGTCGGCCGCGGCTGACAAAAACGCCGCCTGCCACGCCGCGCGCCCGGCGTCGGGGCCCGCGCGGCACGCGGCGCAGAGGGCGTCGCCGTCGCCGTCGCGCGCGGCCGGCATGACGCTCCGGCAGGCGGCGCAGCGCGCGGACGCGCGGAAGAAGGAGGCCAGGGCGCTCTGCTGCCGGTGCTGCGGCGGGCGCTGCGCCTGCTTGGCGCTGCTGCCGCCGCCGCCGGGGGACGCGCGCGCCGCGGCGCCTCTGCCGCCGCCGCCGCCGAAAAGCGACCGCTTGGCGCCGGGCGACGCCGACGCCCCGTCGCCGCCGCCCAAGCCACCGCCGCCACCGCCGCTCGCCGAAGCAGGCGTCGCGGGCGCGCCCGGGCCGCCACCGCCGGGCGACGCGCCCGCGCCCGCGCCCGCACCCGCGCCCGCGCCCGCGCCTGCCGCCGCTGTCTGCCAGCCCGGCGCCATCGCGCGCGCTTGCGTGTGCGGCCCCGACGCCAGCGCCGCCATCTCGCCGCCCGTCAGCGCGAGGGCCATGACCTCGCGGAGGGGCGGCATCAGCTTGTGTGTGAAGTAGAGGAGGGTGTCGGGCGCCAGGCCCGCGACGGCGGCCGCCAGCGGGTCCTCGGCCTGGTCGTCCTGCCTGGTGCGGCGCGCAGGGCCGCCGCTGCCGCCGCCGCTGCCGCCCCCGCCGCCGCCACCGTTGGCCCCCGCCGCGGCGCCCTGGAGCAGCACAAAGGGGACGCGCTCGCCAAGCACAAACTGGCGGCCGGGGTCGCGGGCGGCCAGGCGCACGGCGAGGGCGTTGTGGGGCCCGCGGACGTCGGAGGCGTCCTCGCCGCCGCCGCCGCCGCCGCCAGGAGAGGCGGAGGCGGCGGCACCACCAGGCGAGGCCAGCAGAGCGGACGAGCCACCGCCGCCCCCACCGCGCTTGGGGGGCGGCGTCTGCGCGCCCACCGCCGCTTGGCCGCGCCGCTTGGCCGCCCAGCCCCCAGGCCCGCCGCCGCCACCACCGCCGCCGCCGCCGCCGCCCCCCTCGCCCTCGTCGTCCTCTTCCTCCTCCTCCTCGCCCCATCCGATCTCCTCCCGTCGCGCGCCGCCGCCGCCCATCGCCGCAGCGGCCGCGGCCACTTGCTGCCCCGTGATGCGCCACAGGCCGCCCGTCATTGTCAGCTCGTGGTGCGTCACCCCGCCCGTCAGCAGGCGCAGCGACTCGCCCTCGACAAACGCGACCGCGGCGCGCTTGGCGGCAGCGGGCCCCTCGGGCGTCAGCAGCAGCCGCTCGATGGCGCCGCGCAGCACGCGCGCCACAAAGGGGGCCGACTGGCGCCAGATGCTCCTGAGCCCCTTCATCTCGAGCTTTGGCGGGACGGAGGGCGGGGGGGAGAAGGCGGGGGCGGGGGCGGCCGGGGCGGGAGGAGCGGCGGCGGCGACATCGCCCGCTGCTTCGGCAGCGGCAGCGGCGTCCGGAGCAGCAGCAGCAGCGGCAGCGGCAGCGGCGGCGGCAACAGGCTCTGGCGCCTCCGCCGACACGACGCCGGCGTACCGGTTGTGGTGCACGAGCAAAAAGGGGCAGTAGACTTTTTCGAAAGCCAGCCGCATCGGGAACGGCAGGCCGCGCGAGACCGCCGCAACCGCCGCCCGCCCGACCGCTGCAGCCTCGCCCGTGCCCGGCCTCGCGCGCGGGAGCGAGACGAACACGCTGTCGGTGTTGCCGTAAATAATCGTCCCGCCCTCGGCCGCGGCGCCCAGCGCGCCCGAAGCAACGAGCGCGCCGATGCGCTCGACGGCGCCGCTGCAGGCGGCGGCCCCGTACGACAGGCACGCGTCGGCCAGCGGCGCGCACTGCAGCGGCGAGGCCATGGCGCCCGTGAAGCCGTAGAGCGCGTTGGCCGCCGTCTTGAGCGCGCGCTGGCGGCCGTCGAGCACGAGGCGGCGGCCGCGGGAGGACCCGTCGGAGGCGGACGGCGGCGGCAGGGCGGCGAGCTGCGCGCGCGTGGCGGCGCGCGCCTCAACCAGCGCGGCGAGGATGCGCGGCAGCAGGCCCACGCGCACCGAGGCGTCGACGAACGTGGCCCCAGAGGGCGAGGTGTGGACCGGGAATGCTGCTCTGCCGCCGCCGCCCCCGTCGCCGTCCCCGTGCCCGTCCCCGCCGCCGCCCCCGTCGCCGTCCCCGTCCCCGTCCCCGTCGCCGTCCCCGTGCACGTCGCCGTCCCGGTCCCGGTCCCGGTCCCGGTCCCGGTCCCGGTCTCGGTCCCCGTCTTCTCCATCCCCGCCGCCATCGCGCCCGCGCGTTGCCCCCCCGCCCCCGTCCCCCCCGCCCCACCCGGCGCGCGCCGTCAGCAGCCGCCGCGCGTCGTCCGGGTGCACCAGCGTCGTGTAGCACAGGTTGCGCGCGCGGTACACCGACGGGTAGAGCGACGCAAAGTCGCACACGGCCACCGGGTGCCTGTACAATCCAGTGGTGCGCCGCTCCACGGGGTGCATGTTGAACGGGTGCGCCAGCAAGGGCTCGCCCGCGGGCAACCCGCCGCCGACCAGGTAGCCCGCCCGGCGCGCGCAACGCAACAGCAGGCTCCACGTGCGCGCCATCTGCGCGTTGTACAGCACCTGCGACAGGGGCAGGCCCGTGGCGCGCGCCATCTCGCACGTCTCGACGGCCGTGGCGAGGCGAGCGGCGAGGTCGCCGGCGGCGGCGCAGCGGCGGAGAGCGTGGCGCGCGAGGCGGAGGGCGGCGCGCTGGCGGGCGGCGCGCGCGACGCCGGACGCGACCGAGGGGGGGAGGGGGTCAGCGGCGGCGCCGCCGGTGCTAGCCCCACCGCCGCCCGCGCCGCCCGCTACTCCGCTTTCTCCTCCTCCTCCTCCTGCTCCGCCCCCGCCGGAGAACCCGCCGCTGTCCGCGGGGCCGACCACGCCCCCGTCCACCTGCCGCGCTAAGGCGGCCAGCGCCCACGGCGGCAGCACCTCGAGCGTCCTCCCGGCCCCGCCGCCGCCGCCGCCCCCGCCAGCCCCCTCCCCCGGCCGCCGCGGCAGCAGGGACGCCGCGCAGTCGGCCAGCGTAAAAGTGGCGAGGCCGTGGTTCGACAAGACTTGCCGCAGCACGTCAAAGACGACGCGGCCCGCGGCGCCGCCGCCGGGCGCGACGCGGAACGTCTCCTGGTTGCTGGTCGCGCTCATTCGGCTCTGGGACTTCACCCAGGCCGCCGAGTATTGGACCACAGGGCGCAGGGACAGCGAGCGCGAGACACCTGGCAGCGAGGCGCGCAGCCGGCCGAGCTGCAGGCCGACAGGCGGGAGGGCTGAGGCGGCGGAGGCGGGGCCGGCGCCCCCGGCGTCCCCCGGGACGACGTCGCGGCAGCGCAGGCCGAGCGCCTCGAAGCGCGCGGCCAGGGCGCCGAGGCCGTCCTGCGCGCGAAAGACGACGAGGGCGTCAGGGTCGGCGGCGACGGCCCAGTCCCGCCAATTGATAAGCATGGCCCCCTCGGTCGGGAAAAGGCGCACCTCGGCAAATCCTCCGCCGCCGCCGCCGCCGCCGCCGCCGCCCGCGATCGCGTCGCCGTCGCGGCACGCGAGGGTGGCATAGGCCTGGCCGGGCGCGGAGAGGGCGGCGGCGCCGGACGGGCCGGCCAGCAGGAAAACGACGCGCTGCGGGTCGCGCTGCGGCGGGTGCCGCGGCGCCGCACCGCCGGAAGCGACGACCGCCGCTGCTTCTTCTGCTTCTGCTGCCGCCGTCGTTGTTGCGCCTGCTGCTGCTGCCGCTTCTGCTGCTGCTGCCCTGTGCCTTGTGGCCCCTCCACCCGCCCCGGTGAAATCCTCCGGGTCCTCCTCCTCGGACTCCGAGCCGTCGTCGTCGTCAAGGATGACCGCCGCAGGGACAGGGCGTTGGCCGTCGCGCCCGCCCCCACCGCCGCCGCCGCCACCACCACCTTGGCCGCCGCCCGACGCCGCCTCGCCCGCCCCCCCCGGCATGTCGCGCGAGAGCGAGCACGCGATCGCCACGATCGGGTCGCCCGACCGGGGCACGGGGCACCGGTCACGCCCGTCCCGCGGCGCCGCCAGCACGTCGAGCGTCAGCGAGCGCAGCGGCAACACGGCGCCCTCGCGCGCCGCCGCTAGCGCCATGAGCAGGTGAGCCGGCAGCGGCCGGGCAGCGGCGGCGGCGGCGGCGGGAGGCGCGCCGCCGCGGCCCGCCTCGCGAAGCACCTCGAACTGTGGCGGCGACCACCCGGCGATCTGCGTGGCGTCCGGGGTCAGCCCGCGCAGGTGGCGCCAGGGCACGACCGCCTCGACGTCGGCCGTCGACAGGCGGCCGGCCAAGCCGCGCGGGACGACGACAACGCCAGGCGCGCCGCCCGGCGCCGCCGCCCCGCCTCCCGCTCCCCCTCCTCCTTGTGCCGCCGCCGGAGAGGGCATCGACACGTGCAGCCAGCCGCCGCCCGACAGGCCCGCGTCGCACAGGAAGCGCGTCAGCGGCTTGATTCCCTCCTCCAAGGCCTGGGCGCCGCGCGCGCGCCAGGTGAAGCCCGCGCCGCGCAGCGCGCCCTCGGCCGCCGCGCGAGACACGCCGGCGGCGGCGCGGCGCGCCTGCCCGCCCGGGCGCAGCAGCAGGCGCAGGTAGGGCGCGGGCTCCGCGGCGCGCAGGGAAGGAGAGGCGCCCTGCTGCTGCTGCTGCTGCTGCTGCTGCTGCTGCGCCGCGTCCGGCCGGAAATAGTAGATCGGGCGCATCGGCCAAACCTCTGCGCGCTCTATGCGCACGGCCGCGCCTCCGGCGCCGCCGCCGCCTCTGCCGCCGCCGCCGAAACCAGCGCCGCCGCCAAACCCAGCGCCGCCGTCGGCCGAGCCGCCGCCTCCGCCTCGGCGGGAGGAGGACGGCGCAATCAGGCCGTTGAGGGCGGCGGTCAGGCGCAGCAGGTCGGGCGTGCCGGCCACGGGGTCGTCGAGAGGGGGCGGCGCGCCGTCGTCGGGGGACGCGAGCGGCGTCGCCGGGGCCGGGGGGGAGGAGGGGGACGGCGAGGGCGCCGCTGCCGCTGCTGCCGCCGCCGCCGCTGCTGCTGCCGCCGCTGCTGCTGCCGCTGCCGCTGCTGCTGCCGCCTTGGCAGCCGCCGCCCGCCCCAGCGCCTCGGCCACCGCGTCCAGCTCCTCGAGCGCCTCGTCCTCGGCGGGCGCCGCGGCCGAGGCCGAGGCCGTCAGACCGTGAGGGCATGGAATGAAAAAATAGGGCGCGAAATCAGCGACGCGCAGCAAGATCGTGGTCGCCTTGCCGCCGTCGGGCGACGGGGACACGGCCCACAGGTGGAAGGCGCCGTTGGGCGCCTCCTCGACGTCGAGAAGCATGCAAACGAGGTCGCGAGGCTCGACGCGGTCGCGGTTGCTGCCGCTGCTGGCCATTTTTGTTTTTTTCGGGTCGAGAGGGCGCGACGAAGACGCGACGCCCGACGCGCGCGAATGCGCGCCCCGCGTCGAGGCTAAGTCTCCTTTTCGTGCGTCACTCAAGAAATCGGGCAGTGTGTGGCGATGGCTACTGTGCGCGAGGCTGCTGTTGCCGGCCCCGGGCAAAGAGGATTGGCTAGGGGGCGAGACAGGCGCGGATGGGGGGAGGATGGCGAGCGCGAAACGAAGCTGTCGGAACGAAACTCTCTCTCTCTCTCTCGCTCTGTGCCTCTCTCAGTCAATCACCACACACGGCGACGATTGGTGAGAGATTGAGGTGGATTGTGTAGGAGGGGGGCTGTTGCGCGCGCGCTGAAAATTGCACGAAGTGGGGGCGCGTGACGCGGGCGCGGAGGCGCGGACGCTGCCGCCGCCGTAAGGGGCGACGCCGGAGGGCGCGGCGGGCCGATCGCACCAACAAAGCCTCTCGTGCCAGGCGACCCCTCTCTCTTCCAGACACAATAACGCAAGGCCTCCAGTCCATAGACACCACCCTCGTGTGTCGAGCGCCCGGCCCGGCCCTATTGACCGCGGGCCAAAACATCGGCTCGAAAACCAAAGCTCCACGGTTCGAAAACGCGACACGCAAACCGTCGCCATGGCGTCCCTCGCCGTCCAGCAGGTGCTCGCGCAGACCCCTCCCGCCGCGATCACGGCGGGGGCGCGCGCGGCGCGCCTGTCGCAGCTCGCGGCGGCCCTGCGCGGCGCGGGCGGCGCCGGCACCAGCGCGCCCACCCCGCCGCCCGACGCCGACGCCGGCGTCGCCTCGCTCTACTCGTGCCTCGACGCCGCGCTCGCGTCCAACAACGGCGGCTGGATCGCCGACTGGGTCGCCGACGCGTGCGCCTCCGCGGGGCGCGGCATGGCGTCGGCCGACGCGCATCTGGCGGACGCGCGCACCGCCGCGGCCTGGGCCGTCGCCGCCGGCGCCGCGCTCGAGGAGCGGCTGGCGGCGCTGCTCGGCGGTTTTGGCGGAGGCAGCGACGGGTCGGATTCGTCCGCCGCCGCCGCCGCCGCCGCCGCCGCCGCCCCGGACCTGGCACGGGCGGCGGCGGCGCTGCGGCGCGTGGCCGAGGTGCTTCAGGCCGTGCTGCAGCAGCAGGTCGAGGGGGCGGGCGGGGGAGGCGGAGGGGCGGCGAGAGGAGGAGGAGCGGGGGGCGGAGGGGGCAGCGCGGCGGCCGCCCTGCGCGGCGCGTCGCTGCTGGCGCGGCGGGCCCTGCGCGTCGAGCAGGCGGCCGCGGCCCTCGCCTGGTGCAGCGGGGCGGCGTCCCGGCGCGCCGCGCATCCGCGGCAGCAGCAGCAGCAGCAGATCCGGCAGCAGCATCAGCAGGAGCGACCGGGCGGCCGCGGGCCCGCCGCGCCGCCGCTCTTTCGCGACGCGCTCGTGCGCTCGGCCGCGCTGGCCGCCGGCGCCGGCGCGCGCGGCGAGGCGGCCGTCGAGCGCGCGTCCGCCGCCTTCCGTTCCTACGGCGGCCCGGCCGACGCGGTCGCGGCCCTCTTCTTGACCGGATCGCCCGACCCGGCTCCGCACGCGGCGAAGCTGGCGGCGCTGCTTTACTACCTGCTCGACTCGGGCCTGGTGGTGGCCGCAACGGCGGGGGCGGCTCCGTCGGCGGCGGCAACGGCATCGGGGGAGGCACCGGGGGAGGCCCAGGACAGCACGCCCGTCGCGTTCGTGTCGGCCTTTCCCGCGCTGGGCGCGGCGCGCGCGGCGGCGGTCGAGGCCGCGCAGATGCTGGACCGCGTGAGCCTGCGGAGGGCGGCCAGGGGCAGCGACGGCGGCGGCGGCGACGGCGGCGACGGCGACGGAAACGACGACGACGACGACGAGCGGGACCTGGAGGCCGCGTGCGCCCTGCTCCTGCAGGGCGCGGCCGGCGGCCAATCCTCCTCCCCCTCGTTTCCCGCCCGCGCGGAGGCGTGCGTCGACCCCTTTGCCTTTGTGGAGGCGTTGCTGGCGCTCGGCCGCCCGGCCGGCGCGCTGGCCGTCCACCGGGCGCTCTGCGGCGGCGGCGGCGACAGGCAAGCGGCGGCGGCGGGGGCGGGGGGTTTGGCGTCGTCGTCGTTGTCGTCGCCGTCGTCGTCCCGGACCGCGGAGGCCGTCGCGCGGCACCTGCGCGAGCAGCGCGCCCTGCTGCGCGCGCGCCTCGACTGCGGCTTGTTGCACGAGGCTTGGGCGGCGGCCAACGCCTCTTGCGAGGCCGCGTCGCCGCCGTCCTCGCGCGCGGCGCTGCGCGCGGCGCTGATGGGCCAGCTGGCCGCGTGGGCGGTGGGCGCTCCGGCGGGCAGCAGCAACACGGCGCGGCGGCGCCTGGCGGCCGTGAGCGCGCTGCCGCTGGCCGCGGGCGACGAGGCGGCGCTGCTGTCGTCGCTGGCTCGGGCGGCCGGGGGCGACGCGGCGCGCGGCGCTCCCTGCCTGTTCCTGCTGCAGCGCGGGCGCGTGCCCGAGGCCGCGCGCGCGCTCGGGGAACTGGGCGGGGGGGGGCCGCCGCGGCTCGAGCTGCTGCTGCGGGCGGCCGTCGCTGGCCTGCCGCCGTCGCTGGCGCGGTCAGTGGCCGGGGGCCGCGACGGCGACGGGCGCGGCGCCGCCGCGACGTTTGCGGGCGCCGCCACCGCGCACGCGCACGAGCGCCGGCGCGTCCTGGCGGCGGCCGACGCCTACAGCGGCCCTGGCCTCGAGGTCTCAACTGCTCACACGAGCGCGGCTGCGACCGCCGCCCCGCCGCCGCCGCCGCCGCCGCAACAGGAGCAAGAGGCTGGCGCGCAAACTCTGCTGTTTGGCTCGGGCCCAGTCGGCCAGGCGCCCGCCGCCGCATCTGCCGACGCGCGCACGCCCGGGCGCATGACCGCGGCCGAGTTCCAGGCGCAGGTGCTGGGGGCGGGCGGCGCGCAGGCGCCGGGATCCAGGCACAAGCGCCTCAAGGGGGCGGCGACGCCTGGCGCTGGCTTGACGCCGCCGCCGCCGCCGCCCCCTCCGCTCGGGCGGTTGTTTTGATTCATTCGGATTGTTCCGATGTTGTTACTCGTCGTCAAACAGACAAAGGTTCCACTGCACACTCACAACACCAGGTACAGCAGGGGCGCCAGGCGCGCGCAGTGGAGCGCCGCCATCCCTAGCGGCCCGGCCGCAGGCGAAGCCAGCGTCGCCGCCGTGAGCGCGACGGCGGCCGCGATCCGCCGCCGGCCACGGGGCTGCTTGATTCGCCGTCCCGCGTCTCCCGCTCCTGCTGCCTCCCCTGCTGCCGCCGCCGCCGCCACGCGCCCCAGGGCCTCCTCCACCGCGCGCGCCCGCGCCTGATCGGCCAGCAGGCGCGCGTACCTCGCCGCCAGCGCCACGCCCCCTTCGGCGCCGTGTTCGCCGCCGCCGCCGCCGCCGCCGCCGCCGCCCGCCGACGCCCTCCGGCACCGCCGCGCGATCAGCTCCTCGCACAGGGCGATGGCGGCCGCGCGGTCCAGCAGGTCGAGGACGCCGGGGTCGGCGCGGCCGCCGAGCAGCGCGGAAAAGGGCAGCAGGCCGCGGCGGCCCGAGGACGAGGACGAGGGCGAGAACAGGTCGGCGAGGCGGCCAACGGCGCCGCCGCCGTCGCCCCCAGTCGCCTCTTCTTCTTCCCAGCACGCCAGACACAGCGCCAAGTACTCGGCCATGGCGCGCGCGTCCTTGCCGCCGCCGCCGAGCAGCAGCAGGCGGGCGTACACAGCGCCCGCCGCGTCCGTCCGCCCCGCCGCCCGCAACGCATCGGCAAAAAACTTGGCGGCTAGCGCGGGGCTGCCACCGCCGTCGAGAGAGAGAGAGGGGGCGAGACAATTAGCGTTTTCAGCCGACCCGCCGCCCCCGCCGCCGTGCCGGAGCACAAACTGGCCGAGGGCCGGGGGGAACCCGGGCGGGCGCGCCAGCGAGGCGCCGAGCCGACGGGCGGCGGCGGCCGGGCCCGCGCCCGAGCCGGCGCCCGCACCCTCCACTCGATCCTCCTCCCCCTCCTCCTCCTCGTCCTCCCCGTCCAGCAGCATCTCCGCCGCCCGCGCCAGCAGCCGCGCGCACCGCCGCAGGTCGGCCGCCCCCGCCGCGCGCCGCACGCACTCGGCCGCCACCGACTCGCGCTGCGCCATCGCGCGGCCGCGCGCCGCGTGCACGGGCGTCAGCGCGTGGGGCGGCGGGCCGAGCGGGAGGCCGCTGAGCGGGCAGGCGGCGGCGGCGGCTCTGTCGGCGGCCGGCCGGGGGCCGGCGGCACCGCTCAGGTGGCGCTGGATGGCCGCGCGCTCAAACATATGGCCCGAGGCGGCGAGCACAGGGTCGCGAAACAGCGCGTGCGTGATCGGGCACAGGAGGTCGGCCGGGGGCTCGGCAAAGAGGTCTTGGTCGTCGGCGTCGGCGTCGGCGTCGGCGTCGTCGGCGCCCGCTTGGTCGCGGCGGTCGCCGTCGGCGTCAGTGCGGGGCGGCGGTGCAGGGGCCTTGTGCTTGGCGGCGTCGGCGCCGCCCGTCAGCGCTGCCGGCTTGCCTCTTGCTTCCGGGAGGACCATTGTTGCGTGCTTGTGGCGCTGACCAAGTCGGCGTCTGAGAGAAAAGCTGTCGTCGATGGTGTCGCTGGATTTGCGTTGCTAGGAGCGCGCGTGCCACGCACCGCACGATGGCTCAAGCGGATCAGTCCTTAAGACGAGTGGCTGGTGTTGGTGGTGGTGGTTGATGGTTCTGGAGATTCTTGAATCATCGCGAAGGTCGCTCCAAGTCGCCCTGCCGACGCCGACGCCGACGCCGACGCCGACGCCGACGCAGACGCCGACGCCGACGCCGACGCAGACGCAGACGCCGACGCCGACGTGTCTACAAAGTGAGCGTGCGTCCTCCCGCGTGAAGGGCATGAATCAAGGCTCCCATCAACTCATCATGCATCCACCGTCATGCGACCAACCCCGGCGCCGTGTCTCCCCGTGGGGTGGAGCCTCAATCACCACGACACCAGGTTTCGGCGTTTGAGACACGCGGCGCCATGATGCTGACGCGGCTAGGAAGGCGCGCGCGCCCGGCAGGTGCAGCAGAAGCGCAGCCGCGGGCTTCCTCGCGCCGGCGCATCATCGTGACCCTCTGCCCTGCGGCGACCGGCACCGCCGCCGCCGCCGCCGCTCAGTCGCTCCCGTGGCCGTCGCCGCTGCCGCTGCCGCTCGTCCCGCCGCCGCCGCCCCTCTCCCCCCGCCTCCTCACCGCCGCGCTGGGCCGCTGCGAGTCGTGGCAGGACGTGCGCGCGCAGCTGTCGGGCGCGGCCCCCGCCGAGATCGACGCCATCCACTACGCGGCGGCGGCGAGGCGGCTGGCGGCACTGGAGGCGCCAGGAGGGCCGAGGCGACAGCAGCCTTTTGAGCGCCGGCGACGGCGACAGCAGGCCGGCGGCGGCTACGGCAGCGACGGCGGCGACGGCGCCGACCAAGGACAAGCCGCCTTTTTGCGGCAGCTCTTCGAGGCCGCGGCGCGCGAGGCCGCCGGCCCGCGCGCCCCTCCGCACGTGTCCGCCGCGCTGCTGGCGGCGGCGGCGCGCCTGCGCGCGGCCGGGACGCCAGGACTCTTTGACTCGGAGGAGGAAGAGGAGTTTGGCAGGCGCAGCGGGAGCGGCGGCGGCGGCGGCGCCGACTCCCGCGGCGGTGCCGTCAGCGGCGTCTTCCCGCGCGCGCTCGTGCCGCTCGCGCGGCGTCGGCTCGCCGAGGGGCGGCTCGAGGCACGCGACGCCGCGGCCGTGGCGTACGCGGCGGCGCTCGAGCTATCGGGCCCCCGCCGCGGCTCCCAGCAAGCCGAGATGGGCCCCCTCTTGGACGTTGCGTGCGCCGCCGTCGTCTTCGGCGGCGGCGGCAGCGGCAGCGGCGGCGGCGGCGGCGGCGGCGGCGGCGGCAGCCGGCCCTCTCACCCCCAACCCCGCCACCCCTCCTCCCCGCCGCCCCGCGCCGCCGACCTGGCGCAGGCCGCCTACTCCCTCGGGCGCGCGCGCCGCCCCCCGCCGCCCGGCTGGGCCGCGGCGTGGTGCGTCAGCATGTCGGACGCCGCGAGCCGCGAGGGAGGGGCCGGGGGCGGGGGCGGGGGCGGGGGCGGGTCCGGCGGGGGATTGTCGCCGCTGGCGCTGGCCAACGGGACGTGGGGCCTGGCGCGGGCGCTCGGGGCGCGCGCGGGCGCAGGCGGCGCCGCGAGCGCAGGAGCGGAGGAGGACGAGGATGACGAGGAGGCGGAGGGCGAGGAGGAGGAAGGGGGCGAGCCGGCCGGCGAGGGCGACGGCGTCGGCGTCGGCGACGGCGACGGCGAGGGCGGAAGCGGCGCCGCGTGGGCGCGCCTGGCGCTCGAGCTCGCGGCCTCGAGCCCCCTGGGGCGGGCCGGGTCGCCACAGGAGCTGTCCAACGTGCTGTGGGGCGCGGGGCGGCTGCTGCGGCTCCCGGCGTCGCCGTTGCCGTCACCGTCTTTCGGCGCCCCCGGCGGCGCGGGGCCCCCGGCGCCGCCGCAGCGGCGTCGGCGGCGAGCGCAGCGGCGGCGGCCAGCGCGGCGGCGGCCGGTCGACCCGGCCACACTCGACCGCCTCGCCCGGCACGCCGCGCACCTGGTGCCCCGCTGCGCGCCGCGCGACCTGGCGGCGCTGCTGCACGGCCTTGCGCGCGTGGGCTGGGTTGGCGGCAGCGGCGGGGAGCGGAGCAGGAGGGACGGAATCGGAGGAGCAAGCACGGCCGCTGCTGCGGGCAAAGGAAACGGCAGCGGCGGCGGAGGGGATCCCGTGCTCGAGGCGTTTTTGCGCGCGTCCTACGGCGTCCTGCCGACCATGGCGCCCCAGGTGCTCGCGCGCCTGCTGTGGGCCCTCGCGCAGGCCGGGGCGGCGCCCTCGCCCGCCTGGCAGCAGCGCGCGCTGGCTGCGACCGCCTCGGCGCTCGAGGGGGCGGCGGCGGCCGCCCAACAGGGGACGGCCGATGACCGGGGCGGCGGCGACGACGGCGACGGCGGCGGCGACGGCGATGACGACGAGGGCGCGGAGCCAGGAGCGGCGGCGGCGTGGGCGCAGCAGCAGCAGCAGCAGCACGCGACCGCGGGGGACGCCGTGGCCATGCTCACGTCGTGCGCCCGCATGGCCTGGGCGACCCCCCCCTCGGCGCAGTGGTCGGCGCGGGTGGAGGCCGCGCTGTCGGCGCTTCTGCCGCGCCGGAGCGGCAGTGGCGGCCTAGGCAGCGGCGGTGGCGGCGGCCGGTTGGGTGGCGCGGCGGCGCTCGGCGGGGGCGGCGACTCTCGATCCGACGGTGGCGACACCACCAACGACCGCGGCGGCGGCGAGCACCCGCAGCCCCACCTCCTGCGTCCCTACGACGTGGCCTCGGCGGCGTGGGCGCTCGCGCGGCTGCACCAGGCGCGCGAGCGGCGGGCGCAGGGCGCCGCGCTCGCCGGGTTCTACTCATCGCCCCGCCTTCTGACCGCGACCGACCACGCCCCCCCTCCTCCGTCCCCTTTTTCGGGCGACGCCGCCGCCGCCGCCGCTGCCGCCGCCCCCCGCTCGGCGGTCGCCGCCCCGCACTCGGCCGCCGCGCCCCCGGCCGCCGACCCGAGACTGCTCGAGTGGCTGCTGGTGGCGACGCGCCGCGCGCTCCCTCGCATGCGGCCGCGCGAGGCCGCCGCCTCGGCGTGGGCGCTCGCGCGCCTCGGCGCGCGGCCGGGGCCCGCGTGGCTCGGCGCGCTCGCCGGGGCCGTCGCCGCGGCGTCGTGCTCCTCTGCCGATGATGCCGATGCTGCTGCTGCTGATGATGATGATGGCCCTGCCGCCGATGTTGCCTCCCTCGAGCGGAGGCGGCGGCGGCGGCGGACGCGGCCGCGGGCGACGATGGCGCCTCGCGACGGCGCGGCGCTGCTGTGGGCGTCCCCGCGCCTGACCGCCGCCGCCGCCGCCGACGCCGCTGACGTCGGCGGGGCGTCGATGCGCGCGCGCGTGTCGCTGCTCGCGGCCCTGTGGGAGGCGACCCGGCCCCTGCTGCCGCGCATGTCGCCCGCAGAGCTGCGGGCGGCGGCGCAGGCGGCCGCCTCGGCGTCGGCGCCGGCGCAGGCGCCGGCGGCGGGGTCGGTTCCTGCTGGTTGGGGGGGCGCCGGCCGGGCGGAGCACGAGACGACGACGGCGGCTGACGCCGCGCCGCCGCGCGAGTGGTTGGCCGCCCTGGCGCGCGCGCTGGCGGCGGCAATCGCGGACCGCCGGGCGGCGGCGGCGGCGTCGGCGCGAGACGGCGGCGGCGGGAGGAGGGGAGGCGGCGGCGGCGGCGGGGGCAATGACGGCGGCGACGGCGACGGTGGCGGCGGGCGGACGATGCGGCGGGCGCTGCGGGGCGCGCACGAGGCGGCGGCGGCGGCCGGCAAAGGCGCCGGAGCAGCACTCGAGGAGGAGGAGCTCGCGACGGCCGACGCGTACGGCCTCGCGTGCCTGGAGGCCGGGCTAGGCGAGGTGGAGGACGAGGAGTGGGAGGGGGGGGCGGAGGGCAGCCGCCGGGCGTTCCCGCGTCGTGCCGACGTTTCTGCGCGGGCGGTCTTTGTGGCGAGAGCGTCCCGTGTCGTCGCGCATGGCGCTGTGATGGCCGGCGCGCGCGCTGCCCCTGCTGTTCGTTGACATGACGTTAGATGAACCATTCATCATCCGATTGAGCCCCCCGCACGCGCGCCGCCCGCGATCCCAAATGGCGGCCACCGCGCCAGAGGAGAAAAAAAAGACGACGACGGGCGTTCCAAAAATACAGATTTGCGTGCGACCTCCGCTCATCCGGATCTCCGCCAACTCAACCGAGCCAAGGGGGACCCTCGCCCCAAGCCCTGCGAGATACCGTGTGTTGTCGTCGCGGTAGGGCGCGCCAGCAGAAAAGACAACAAAAGAAACGAAAACTCCCTCAAGAAAAAAACTCCCCCCCCCCCAACAAATCTTTCTCAAAACTTTTGAACAATCGCGAACGCGGCGACGTGTGCCACCCTAATCCCCGCCAGTGTTTCTCCCGTGGTTGCTCTACAAGAGGAGGTTCGCTTGGTTGCTTCCAAGGGAGCAAAAACATCCCGCCCGCTCCAACGAATGGTGAGCGCCGCGGTAGCCATGTTTTGGCGACCGGCCGACGGGGGGGACGGAAAAGGACAAAACGCGCCGCCGCCGCTCCAAAAACCAAAAAGATCGATCACTCGCACCGCTGCGCGTTTAGATCACCTCTCCGCCAATGGGGCTTGAACCCATGACCTTGAGATCAACTGTACAGTAACAAGGATCGTCGCGTAACAGTCTCACGCTCTGCCAACTGAGCTATAGCGGAAGGTGCACAATTTATTCGGATCAGATCCAATAAGAATGCGTACAAGTTTCGCGATACTTGCATATATGATTTGCTCCGCTCGCAGCCGCCTGACATTATGATGCTCGACAGGCGCCTTCTGCGCGGGTGGTGCCACCACCCGGTGAGAGCGCAGAACGCATGTTCTTGCGGCGAGGGCGGCGGCGGGACGTGACGAGACGGCGAGAAATGAGACTAGGGACTTGGGCGTCCGGCGCACCCTTTTGCTGCTGCCGGGGTGGGGCTCGCGGCCCTTGCGCTGCGGAGGTGTCGCCAAGCATGGCGACGAGATTCGAGCCGAGTCGCGCCGGTGGTGCGCGCGCGAAGACGTTGTCCAGCAGCAGCGACGAGAGCGGCGGCGGCGGCGGCAACAAAAAAAGACGAGAGCGCGAAAAAGATGAGGGAGCGAGAGCGCGACAGAAGAGCGAGCGCAAAAGCAACATTGTCGCCATGGCAGAGAGACGTACATCCCGCGGCGTCGCCACCCCATGAGCACCAGGAACAAGGAGAAGAATTATCAAAAGCGAGAATAAGCGACAGGGAGAGGAGAAACAGCGCCCCTTGCTGTGTGCGCGCGCGCGCAGACGAGACGAAACTCGCACGGCAATGAAATAAATTTCTTCTGACTTGCAACAAGACACAAGCAACCCAGCCAAAAAAACAACAACATCTAGGCCTTGTCCACCGCGATCCTGTCCTCCCGGCTCTTGGCGCGCGCAAACACCGCCCCCGCGCACAGGCCCACCGCCACGGACGCCACGTGGCCCGGCGACGACCACGCCGGCGGCCGCCCGGGCGGCGGCGCGAAAAGCAGCGCGCCAAGCACGGCGAGCGGGACCTTGTTCAGGGAGCCGACGAGCGAGAATGTGGTTGCGGTGGTGCAACGCATGAACCACATGCTCGCGACGCTCAGCAAGAAGCCAGTGGCCGAGGAGCAGAGCGCGGCCGCGACGAAGCGGCGGTCCGAGGCGAGCGCGCGCAGGGCGCCGGGCGGCGCCGACAGCAGGCGCGAGGGCTCGCCGCTCGCCACGGCCAGCAGAGCGAGCATCGGCAGCGCGCCCAGGTTGTTGTAGACGACCATGCCGACGTCGTCCGGCGGGCGCGGCGGGCCGTGGTGCTTGCCGTCCTGTAAATGGTGGTGGTGGCGACCGGCAGCGGCGCCCCCGGCAGCGCCTCCCTTGCCGCCGCCGCCGCCGATGCCGCCGCCGCCGGAACAAGAGGACGGCGGCCGCCGCCGGCCGTCCTCCGCCTCGAGCGCCGCCGCCTCGGCGCCGCCCCCTCCCCCCTCGCTCCCGCCGCCGCCGCCCCCCGCGCCCCCCTCGCCCATCTTGACGATCGCCACCCTCAGCGCCAGCGAGTAGGCCGCCGTCGCCGCGTTGTTCGCCAGCTGCCAACCGTACCCGGGCGCCGAGAACTCGAGGTCGCTGGCCGCCGCGCACAGCGCCGAGACGGTCATCAGTCCCAGCGCAAGCCACACGCCCGCGCCGTAGGTCTTGCCGAACACGACGCGGTCCCCGGCGATCACCAGCAGGCTGGTCAGGTTCTTCAGCACCGTGAGCATGGGCACGCCCATGTGGCGCAGCGCGAGGAACGAGGTGGCAACCATGGCCGCAAAGAGGGCGTTGACGGGCAGCCACAGGCGCAGCTCGCGGGCGCCGAGGCGGCGGGGCGCGCGCCCGAGGCCCAGGGCGCAGGCGGCGTAGGTGAGCAGGAGGGTGCACAGGCACTGGAAGGCCAGGAGCGACACGACGGGCAGGGCGAGGGGGGCAGAGGGGTCGGCAGCGGCAGAGGGCGCTGCCGCTTCTGCCGCCGCCGCCGACGTCGATGCCGCTGGCAGCCGGGGGGAGAGCGCCGCCTTGTTGAGCAGCGTCATGGCGAGCGAGGCGGCGCAAAAGGCGGCGCCCGACGCGAGCTCCTCGCGCTGGCCGGCCGCGCGCGCCGCCTTGCCCGCCGGGCCCGGGGCGCGCGCCCCCAGAGGCCGCTGCTGCTGCTGCGGCGGCGGCGGCGGCGACCGCCTCGCTCGTCCGCCACCCGCCCCGGCTCTTGCGTCGTCCTCGTCCTCGTGGCGCTCGGCTTTGACCACCCCACCGCCGAGCCACCCTGCCGACGCGGTGCGCAGCAGCCGCCCCAGGGCCCGGCGCGTCGCGCCGCCAGACTTGCGGGCCTCGCCGCTGCCGGTGCCGCCGCCGCCGCCGCCGCCGTCCCCGGACGACCTGGGCAGGGAGCCGAGGCGCGAGAGCGGGCCGCCGTTTTGGCCGTCGCGGGACGGCGGGGAGATCGCCGCGGAGGCGTCGTGCGGGCCGGTCGTCGTTGTTGCGGAGTACATGGTTGTTTCCAAGTGTGTGTGAAGGGGCGAGCGAGCGAGCGACGGCGGCGTTGGCCGTTGGGCGTCGCCGTCCCAGCGCGCGCAACCCCCTCCTCCTCCTCCTCCTCGTCTCTCTATCCGACCGTCGCCACGCTGCCACCCGCTGCCTGCGTCGTTTCGTTCACGAGATGAGCTGACCTCGGTGTCAGCGGGAGGAGAGGGGCAGTCGGGAGCTGCTGGGCGGGCGCGAGACAGTGGCGTGTCAACGGTTGTTGTTGTTGCTCGGGGCAATGCGGGCAAGAGTCGCGGTTGAGTTTCTGCGTCGACACAGCGTCAGCACGGCGCGAACGACTCAAGATATGGGTAAGTAGCGCGAGCGAGTTTGAAGAGAAACGGTTGGGGAGCGACACAGGAAAAGACGGGCGACGCTGCTTGGCGGCGCGCCTGTCGCTCTCGACGACGGAGAGCAGGCCGCCGTCTCCTTTTCTTCAACTGCGCGCCTGCCATGGTCAAATCGCCACTCTATCTACTCCTCTCGCATTGGCGCATCGTCATCATCAGCATCCTCCTGAGCCGCAGCCTTGTGTCGTATCGAGGGGGAGGATCACTCATTCGTCCCGCTTCCCCCACCCGCCAAAAGCACTCCCTCGAGCCTCAACTCGATCCCGAATCACGTGCAAACATGGACGAGGAGCTGTTCTTCGAGGCCATAATTGCCGGCGAGCGGGTCGCGCGGTGGATCGGCGAGCTGCGGGCGGGCACGCGCGCGGCGGCGGCCGTTGACGCCGACGCCCGCGCCCACGCCAGTGACGGCGGCGCGACAGCCATAGCAGCGGCGGCGCGCGCGGTCGCTGCCGCGGCCGCGGCCGCACGGGCGCTCGCGCGCGCGGTCGCCGCGGAGAACGCCTGCGGCGGCCCCTACTCGGAGGCCGCCGAAGATCAGGGCGCCCCGCGCTGCCTCACGGCGATGATGGCGCGCCTCTGCGCCGCCGGCGATGCGTCGGACGATGACGACGGCGGCGGCGGCGGCGGCGGCGGCGGCGGCGGCGGCGGCGCGGGGCAAGCGTCGGCGGCAGCAGCAGCGAAGGCAGCAGCAGCATCAACACGAGCACAAGGCGCGGCGACCCCACTCACCACCACCACCACCACCAACACCACCAACGCCGCCGCCGCCGCCGCCGCCCTCCGCGCCGCGCGCCGCGACGCCCTCGCCGCCGCGGGCCGCGCCGTCGCCGCGCTCAGCGGGCCCATGGCGTGCGGCGGGCGCGTCGTCTCGTTCCCGCAGACCGGCCCGCTCGGCCTGCCGCCCGCGCACCGCCCGCTGCGCGCGCGCGAGGGCGCCATCTCGGACGGCCTGGGCGCGCGCGTCTGGGCCCTGGCGCACGTGGCCCTGCGCGAGCTGGCGGCCCACCCGTCGCTGGTCGCCGGGAAGCGGGTGCTCGAGATCGGCGCCGGCACCGGCCTGCTCGGGGCGGCGTCGGCGCGGCTCGGCGCGCTCTCGCCGGTGGTGGTGTCGGACCACGAGCCCGCCGTCCTGCGGATCCTGCGGGCGTGCGCGCACCTGAACGCGGGGGCGATCGCGGAGGCGCGGGCGGGGGCGGGCGGGGGGGAGGCTGAGGGCGAGGGGCGCCCGGCGTCGGCGGTCGACAGCGACGAAGCAGAGACGGTCGAGGGGAGCGACGACGACGACGACGACGAGGAGAGGGAGGCGTGCGAGGCGGCGGCGGGGGAGGGACGAAAGGGCGGAGACGACCACGCTGCCGCCGCCTCGAGGGCCTGGGACGTCGCCGGGGGCGCGCTGCTGGTGCGCGCGTTCGACTGGGCAGACTCGGTCGCCCTGCTTGACGGGGAGGCCGCGGCGGCGCCGCTGAGGGTCTTCCCCCGCGCCGCCGCCGCCGCCTCGGCCGACGGCGGCGACGGGGTCAACGGCGCCGCCGATGCCGCCGCCGACGCAGACAAAGACAAAGACGACGACTTGCCCCCCACTCTAGACAGCGACCAGCTCTTCGACCTCGTCGTCGGCAGCGAGGTCATGTACGAGCCCTCACACGCGCGCCTGGTCGCTGCCGCCCTCGCGCACCGCCTGGCGCCCCGGGGCGGCGCCTCGCGCGCGCTTCTGGCGTGCGCCGGGCGCGACCGCCGCGTGTTCGAGGCGTTCGCCCGGCACTGCCGCGAGCGGGGCCTGCGGTACCGGGCGGCGGCCGTCCGGCCGACGGCCGCGGACTACTCGGACGGCATCCTGGCGCGGCACCGGGCGGCGGTCGCGCCCGGCGCCGGGGCGGGGAGATGGGGCGGCGGCGGCGGCGGCGGCGGCGGCGGCGGCGGCGGCGGCGGCGGCGGCGGCGGCGGCGGCGGCGGCGGCGGCGAGAGCGGCGCCCCGGCCGCCGCTGAAAAGGGCGCGGTCGCCGCCAGCGCCGCGTCCTCGCGCGTCGAGTACGAGGGGGGCTTCCTGCTGATGGCCGTGGACTGGGGCGCGAGCGCCGCCGCGCCCGGCGCGTCCTCGGCGGCGGGACAAGGGGGCGGCGGCGGCGGCGGCGGCGACGGCGGCGGCGGCGGCGGCGGCGAGGGGTGGCACCGCGACGACTTTGCAGAGGGCCTCGTGGACGGATCCGCCGCGCCCCTCGAGACCGCGTGACGACGATCGTGGAAAACTGTTACTGCTGTAGCAGGCGCGAGGTGGTAGAAAGCAAGGGTCGATGGACCACGAAACAAAACCTCCTGTGGAAAAAGCAAAGATACACACATACAAAAAAGGAATACAAATAAAAATCGAGATGGAGAAATCAGCCGAGCGGGGCGCGCGACCAAAACCCGTAGACGCAGCCGTTGCGCCCTCGGAACGCCAAGAGCTCGGCCTGAGCGCGGCGAGCGGCGCGCGCGGCCAGGAGGCGCCGGGCGTGCGCCTCTGCGGCGGCAGCGCGCGCGCCGGCGGCCGTCGGCGTCGCCCCCGTCGCTGCTGTTGCGCCGAGCCGCCACCCGCCCCCGGCCTCTTCGTCGTCGTCGTCCTCGGCCTGCCCCTCGTGCTGCACCCACCCAAAGCCGCCGCCCCCTTCCTCGTCGTCCTCATCGCCCGAGAGGCTCTCGTACGCAGCCGCGACCTCGAGCGCCCACTCGCCCAGCCGCTGCTGCTGCTGCTGCTGCTGCTGCAGCTGGGGGCCGCCGAGCCGGGCGCCGCCGCCGCCCCGCTCGCCCTCCGCCCCCTCCTCCGCCTCGTCCTCCTCGCCGTCGCCACCGCCGCCAAGCACGACCGCGCCCGCCCCGGCGCGCCCGTCAAACACAAAGCGCACGCCGCCACCCACGTCGCGGCGAAAGGTGGGAAGGAGCATGCCGCCGTCCGGGTGGGCGGGCGCAAAGACGCCGGCGGCCGACGAGGAGCCGCGGCGGCGGCCGCCGCCGCCGCCCCCTGCCAAAGACGAGGCGGCGGCGGCGGCGGCAGGGCAAGAGGAGGAGCGAGCCGCCGCAGAGCCGCCGCCCTGTCGCCGCCGCCGCTGCTGCTGCTGCTGCTCGACGCAATCGTTTCCCTCCTCTTCTTCCAATTCCGCACCCTCCCCCCCACCGCCCGGCGCCCGCCGGAACACGATGGCGCTGCCGTCCGGGCCGCGCAGGCCGCCCCGCCCAGCGCGCCGCCGCCAGAGAAAGGCTTGGCGCGCGTCGAGGCGGCCCGAGCGCAGGGCCGCGGCCTCGGACGCGGCGCGCCCGAAGGCGGCGCGCGGGGGCAGGCAGCCCGGCCGGTGCTGGTGCCGCTGCCGCCGCCGCCGCTGCTGCTGCCGCGTTCCGTCGACGCCTCCTCCTCCGTCTTCAAAAAACGACAACGCCCGCGCGTCGTCGTCGTCGTCGTCGTCGTCGTCGTCGTCGTCGTCGTCGTCTCGCGCGTCAGCCCCCTGCTCCTCGTCCGCGGCCTCTGCCGCCGCCGACGCCAGCATGCGCCCCAGGTCGTGGCGCCAGGCGAGGCCGTCGCGCAGGCCGCGGTAGAGGCGGTCGCCACTCCAGACGTCGCCAAACGCGGCGGCGGCCGAATGGCAAGAGGAGGAGGAGGACGCGGCGGCGTCTGCGCGCGCGAAGGCGGCCGACAGCCCCCCGCCGCGCGCCAGGTCGTCCCAGTCGCGCGCGCCGCGGGGCGTCCAGGCGCTGGGGACGTTGCCGGCGAACAGCGAGGGCCTGCGCGTGGTCGGGGAGAGGGGGATCGGGGTGCTGGTGCTGGCGCTGGTGCTGGTGCTGGTGCCCGCCGCTGTTTCAGCGGCGGCGGCGGCGTCCGTCGACGCCGGCGTCGGCGTCGGCACCGATGGCGTCGCCTTGCTGCTGCTGCTGCTGCTGTTGCTGCTGCTGGCGTTGCTGCTCGGGCTGGGGCACGCCGAGGACTCGGGCATGGAGCTCATGGTCCTCAGCGCCGTCGGGGGCCTGTTGGTTGTGTTTGGCGCGGCGTTTCAGTGAGGAGGGGGGATCAAGGAGGAGAGGGGAACGGGGGGAAGAGGTGACGAACGGTCGGGCTCACCTGAGCAAGGCGCGATCCAGGGCGCACCGCGCGCGCAGCTGCAGCAGGCGGGGCAGGAGCGACATGGAAGGGGGGTTTGCAGGTGATGCCGAAACGACAGGGGGGTTGTGGTTTGCTTATTTGTGAGCTGGATCGTTCAGGGGCGGCGGCGGCGCGACGTTGATGTTGGTCGGGACTGCTTTCTTGTGCGTCGAGCGTTTGCGAACGGAATAAGTAGGTTGAAACGGGCGAGCGCGGCGGCGGCGACAGCGGCGCGAACGGCGAAGGACGCCAAGTTTGGCGCGGGAGCGCGCAGCACCCGCTCTCCCATCGCAATTTGAGAGACTCAAACGAGGGGGGAGAAGTCGCGTTACACGGCCATGTCTAGCTGTACGCGGTTGCATAGCAAAGAAATGATTGGACAAAAAACGAGGAAACCGCAAATGAAACACAAAAAACGTCGCGGCGACCCCCAAAAACCGCCGCGGCCGCCGCCGCCGGCCCACCCGCCCGCCCGCCCCGCCCCAGGAGGCCCCTCCTTCACTCCATCTCCTCGGGCACCTTGCACGCCTTGACGTCCCAGATGTCCCGGGCGTACTCCGAGATGGTCCGGTCCGTCGAGAACTTGCCGCTGCCCGCCGTCGACAGGATCGACCGCCGCGCCCACAGCGCCGGCTGCCGGTACGCGGCGTCGGCCGACTCCTGCGCCGCCACGTAGGAATCAAAGTCGTTGGCGACCAGGTAGTAGTCGTTTCCGCCGGCGATGGCGTCGAGCATGGGCGCGAAGTAGTCCTCCCAGCCGAAGGCGCCGGACCGGATCAGGGCGAGGCACCGCGCAAAGTCGGCCGACGGCGCGAACGACGCGCGCTCCGCGCGCAGGCGCCCGACGGCGTCGGCCGAGGCGCCGAAGACAAACATGTTCTCGGCGCCGATCTCCTCGGCGATCTCGACGTTGGCGCCGTCCATTGTGCCGATGATGAGGCAGCCGTTCATTTGGAATTTCTGTGGGGGTTTGAGGGTTGTGATTTTCGGAGGGGGGAGGGAGAAGCGTGAGTTCGACGCCCCGCGGGAGAAATATTATCCGAGGCGACAAACCCTCGAACGAAAACGACCACTCACCATGTTGCTGGTGCCGCTGGCCTCGGTCCCCGCCGTGGAGATGTGCTGCGAGAGCTCGGCCGCCGGGATGAGGGCCTCGGCGATCGAGACGTTGTAGTCGGGGACGAACACGAGCTTGAGCAGCGGGCCGACGTCGCTGTTGTTGTTTGTTGCGTTGTGTTGCGTCGTCGGGCGTTTTTTTGTTGATTGGTTTTTGTCGGTTGTTTGGGTGGTAAGGGAAAGGGGGGGGGGGAGACTGGGAGCGCGCGAGGGTTAAGGTTGGGAAGCCTTCAGTGGGTGGAAAGCGGGCAGACGAAAAGACGATCTGCGCACGCCAATCAAAAAGAAACAAAAACGGACGCCAATCAAAAAGAAACAAAAACGGACGCCAATCAAAAAGAAACAAAAACGGACGCAAACAAAAACGCCAATCAAAAAGAACCAAAAAAACGGACGCGCGTCCCCCGCCGTGATAAAAAACCCAATAGAAGAAGAAATGCAAAAAACTCAACGGGTCGTTGTTGATCTTGTCCCCGACCGCGCACACCAGCTTGATGATGCGCTTGGCCATCTCGTATCCGGGCGCGGCCTTGCCCCCGATCACGCACACGCGCGGCACCACCTTGGCCTTTTCCGCGCCGTTGGCCATCTGCTTGATCTTGTCGTAGCGGTGAATGATCCCGAGCACGTTCAGCAGCTGCCGCTTGTACTCGTGGATGCGCTTGACCTGCACGTCGAACATGGCGTCCGTGGACACCTCGACGCCCGTCCACCCGAGGATTTTGGCCGCGGCCTTGGCCTTGGCCGTCTGCTTGACCGTGCGCCACTTGGCCTGCAGCTCCGGGTCGTCGGCCAGCGGCCTGAGCGCCGTCAGCAGGTCGAGGTCTGTGATCCAGGCCTCGTCCCCGCCCAGCGCCTCCGTGATCACGCGGCGCAGCGGCGGGTTGCAGAAGGCCAGCCACCGGCGCTGCGTCACCCCGTTGGTCTTGTTCTGGAACTTCCCCGGCCACAGGTCGTAAAAGTCGCGGAAGATGGTCTTTTTGATGATCTCCGAGTGGATAGCCGCCACGCCGTTGACCGTGTGCGAGGCCACGCAGGCCAGGTAGGCCATCCGCACCAGCTTCTCGCCCGACCCGTCCTCCTCGATGATGGACATGCGCCCGATGCGGTCCCAGTCGTCGCCGTAGCGCTGGCGCACCTGCTGCAGGAAGCGCCAGTTGACGTCGTAGACGATCTGCATGTGCCGGGGCAGCAGCCGCTCCATCAGGCTGACGGGCCACCGCTCGAGCGCCTCGGGCAGCACGGTGTGGTTGGTGAAGGCAAAGGTGCGCGTGCACAGGTCCCACGCCTTGGTCCAGCCGAGGCCGTGGTCGTCCATGAGCACGCGCATGAGCTCGGGGACGGCGATGGTCGGGTGCGTGTCGTTGAGCTGGAAGGCGTTCTGTTGTTTTGTAAGTAATTTTTATTTTTGGTTTGTGTTGTTTGTTGGTTTTTGTTGATTGTTGGGTGATTGTTGGTTCGTTGTTGTTGTGTTGTGCGGGCGGAGCAGGAAAGGGAGGTGAGGACAGAGGACGGGGAGGGCGCCACGGAGGAGGAAAACAAACGCCGCCGCCGCTCTCGCGCTCGCTCTCGCTCTCGCTCTCCCGCCCTCTACGCCCCTTTCCGCTGTCGTCTCCACATCGCGGAAAAAAACGCTCTCTCTCTCGCTCATCCGCCCTTTCTCCTCACCTTGTCCGCGAACACGTCCCACGTCTCCGGGTGCGCCTCCCGGTACCGCCGCACCACGTCCTGGATAGTCGCGCTCACGAAAAAGTGCTGCTGCTTCAGCCGCAGCTCCTTGCCCTCGTACGTGCGGTCGTCGGGGTATAGGACGGACGAGAGCGTCTGGTTTTTTTTTTGTTTTTTTTTGTTTTTTTTTCCTCGTCGTGGTTTTTTTTTTTTTTTTTTTTTTTTTTTTTTTTTGGTTTTGTTCATTTTTTGGTGGTTTGTGGTTTGTTTTGCGGATGTGGTGGTGGGAGATAGGACTTGCGGATGAGAGGCAAGGCCATGGGGGCGCAGATGGACGGGCGCGCGCGCGCGCCCCTCCTTTGACCAACACCGACGACGACAGCGCGCGCGCGCCCGTCTTTAGACACCGCCCGCGACACTCTTTTTCATTCGGCTCTCGCTCTCGACCCTGTCGCTCCTCCTCCTGCTCACCTCTGCGCGCTGCTTGGCCAGGATCGCCTGCACGTAGTCCCCCGTGTTGAACGCCTCCAGGTCAAACTCCGTCCCGGGCTTGGCCGCCCACAAGCGCAGGTTGATGCAGTTGCGCGTGCCGAACCCCGGGATGGGGTTGTCGTAGGCGACGGCGCTGATCGTCTCGCCGGCGTTCCACCGGTACTGCTGCTTGGCGCCGCCGCCGCCGTTTCCGCCGGCGCCGCCGTCGTTCGCCGCTCCTCCGTCCTCGGCGGCGTGCACGGACACGTGCCCGTAGAACTTGATGGGGTAGGCGACCATGAGGCGCTCGATCTCCCAGGGGTTGCCGAAGGTGAGCCAGTAGTCGGGCTGCTCGTGCTGGAAGCCGTTGACGATCGACTGTTTTGTTTTTTTGTGGTTATGGTTTGGTGTTTTGGCAGAGAGCGGGAGCGGGAGCGGGGGCGCGTGAGCTCGCGTCGGCAGACAAAACACAAGAGGGGAAACAAGATGGAAAAACGCACCAGCCGACCCCCCCCGCCCGCCCACCACCCCACAAGAACGCACCTGCCGGAACATGCCGTACGAGTACCGGATGCCATACCCCCACGCGGGCAGGTCGAGCGTGGCCATCGAGTCGAGGAAGCAGGCCGCCAGCCTGCCCAGGCCGCCGTTGCCCAGCGCGGCGTCGCGCTCCTTCTCGGCGATGGCCTCGAGGTCGTAGCCGAGCTCGGAGAGGGCCTGTTTTTTTTTTTGGCGTGTATGTTGGTGGTGCGATGGGGGTTGAGGAAAGAGGAGGCAGATGAGGGAGGGAGGCAAGGAGGGACGAAAGGAGGGAGGGGCGCGCGCCCCCCCCCAAAGGCAAAAAGCGAGCGAGCAAAGACAACCCGCACCCCCCCCCCCC
>Ga0209390_10002303_pt1 | contig 33845 bp, 26 predicted proteins | sample BON01_FD_187212 | JGI IMG/M metagenome (GOLD analysis project Ga0209390, IMG submission 187212) | Freshwater microbial communities from Lake Bonney liftoff mats and glacier meltwater in Antarctica - BON-01 (SPAdes) (version 2) | ecosystem: Environmental > Aquatic > Freshwater > Ice > Glacier...
GCGAGTCAACAAACGCAGACCCAAGGTGCTCGCACTCATGCAGAAACCCAGGCACGAACTTCGAAAGGAACTGAAAGCCGCTGCATGACGTAAACCCTTGGATACCAAACGGCAGTGCCATTCGTTCCTGACACTTGTTCCGGAAAAAGAGCTGGCCCAGATGGGCTTTCAAAAAATTGCTGACGCCGAAGCAATTATCTTCCGCCTGAACATGCTCAAACAGGAATACGATGCCAGTCAGGACAGAGCGATTGCTGAAGGTCTTGAAGTGCCAGCTGATGCCGGAACGTACATTGAAGATCTCTGGCGAAAAAAGTTCTCACAGTGATAGTCACAAGCGTTGATCGTGCGTGGTGCCGCGTTGGCCGAGCTTGAGAGAAGGAACAGCGGACGTGAGTAGCGGTTTGTTTCGAAAGAATATAGAGAATCTACTTCTTGTCGTGCCGCATCGGCCAACGACAGTCTGGCCGAAGTTTCCGGTTGTCGTGTGGCAGCGTCCTTACCTGGCACGCACGATTCACTTTCCGAAGGCTGCAACGGTGTCAATGACCACCTGAACGGTCTTACCGGATTCGAAGAATCCGGCAGGTAGTCATCGCACCCCCTTCGCTGAGACCACTTTCTACAACCGCAGCACGTTGTGCCTTCAGAATCTGATAGTCGAAGGCATTGGAAAATGCATCAACACCGACCGGACGGACGGACGTCGACCGGAATCCCCAGTTCGCTTCCAAGTATGCGAATAGTGTGACCGTCATTGGCTTAGGCACCATCACCGCCCTTGACGACAGGCTTCCGTTGTGGAAATCGTGAATGGGCTTCAGTCCGCGTGGGACTGACAATGTGCCGTCAAGAACAAAGACCTCGTTCGAAGTGTCGGTCACGACGAGACGGACGAGATTTCTTTCTACGAGTCGGTCGATGAGCTGGCTGGTCAAATTAGAGATACGAAGTCGCGGCGCCAGTATGCTTTCAGAATCGACTGTCGCGGAGATCTGCCCTTCTGAAAGACTTGCTGCGGTCTCCGCTATTTGTTCCTCTGGCATCCCGATATGCGTGACCGAGGGGAGAGCGGCGGGAAGATTCATCGGCGCGGGCTCCACCTTCAGTTCCGTTTTCTGGGGTCCATCCTGATAGTCGATTGGCGGAGTTGCCTCGGCAATTTCTGGCTCCGTTGTCTGTTCAGCATCAGTCGTTGCAGCTTCGTCTTCGTTTTCTGACTTATTCTGCTGAGGCGTCTCATCACAACAGGTATTTGAAGCTCGATGACGGCATCGGTATCGTTCTGCGGAATCTCTGACCGGCCATTTGATGCGGTGTCTCGTATGCGGCAGACGCTGAAATAGTAGTGCGAAATCGGATTACGTCAACTGGGTGCATACGTCATTTGCCATATATTCGAAGCACGAAGTGCCACAAAAATGCCACAAGGCGGCTCCCACAAGAAATGACGAATTTGCAATCGTTTTTTACATAAAAGAGCAAGATGTCACGTGAGATCTTGAAGGAGCAAAACCTCTCGGAAAATTCGTTTTTTAAGTTCTCTGAAGAAAATTGTCAAAATCTCGCAATGCGGCTCAGCGGTTTAGCTTGAAGAGAGGCAGGAAGTCACAAATCTCTCCACCCCGTTTTGATTCGGAGTTAAGCCCATGTCCACGCTTGTTAAGTGGTTGAAATCACTGTTCTCTTCAAGCAAACCTGTCGACCAAAAGACGCTGCAGAAAGTCAGCCCGGAAGACATCCGTCGCGAACGAATTAAGGTTGAACAGACTGAAATTCGGGTCACCCGCGAGATCGAAGATTTCGAATCTCAGAAAGAAGCGTTCTTTGCCAAAGGCGTCAACGCCGGATCAGAACGTCAGAAGCTCCAGTACGCCCGCAAGGTCAAAGAATTGGATGGTCAGGTTAAGGCTCGCGATCAGCAGCTGTCTCTGATTTCCCGGAACCTGCGAGTGTTGAATGGTATTTCGCAGCTGAAGGAAAACGAACGCGTCCTTCGCGATCTGGGAATGGAGGGTCTTGTGAACAGCATGGACCTGACAGAACTGCAGAGCTTTGTTGAAAAGGCCACCGTCGAAGGTCAGTTCCAGATGGACAAGTTCAACGAGATCCTCGGTTCTCTTGACAGTGCTGAAGGTGTGTACCAGTTCGAATCGGATGACTCAGACACCATGGCAATTCTGGAAGCCATGAATAGTGCAGCCGATCAGAAGGTCGCTGACCAGGTTCCCGTGATGGCGAACGAATTACGCGGTTTAAACGCCGAGGCTGTTACCGCAGACCGAGCGTAACTTCAACTTAAGGCTCACAACACCACGCCAGCAAGGATTGCAGCGTGGTTTTTTCTTCTCAAACCGATATCAACGAGGTTCAGAAATCATGGCACCAGATTTGAGTCGAATACAAAGGTCCGGACTGGATGCGGCAATTCGCCATGCTACAGCCGTACAACAAACTGGCAACAGACAGGCCGCCGCCGCTGCATGGGAGAATGCCGCCACTCAGGCGGAAAACTTCGCGTATAGTGCAAGTACCGAAAGTGAACGCTGCCGTCGCCAGCAGACAGCTGCAAAACTGAAATCACTGGCCGGACAACTCGCGACACTATCAGCGACCGCTGCAGCAAACGAATCGGTCAACCCGTCGGGCGACGAATTCCGACAATTAGCCAGTCAGTTGGTCCACCGATCGACGGTAAGATTTCAGGACATCGCCGGACTGGCCAATACAACCAATGAAATTTTGCAGGCCTACGCGCAAAGCCAAGCCATCGCCCCCCAAGATGTCGCAATTCCCGGCATGCAAAACCTGCTGTTCTACGGACCAGCAGGTTGTGGAAAGACGCTATTGGCTGCGGCTGTTAGCAACTCATTGAACACGACCTTTTTTTGCGTGAAGGCGTCTGACTTGCTGTCTCGCTACTACGGCGATTCTCCCAAGCTGGTCAAAGCACTGTATGACGAAGCTCGAAGTCGAGGCAGCAGTGCCATATTCCTTGACGAGGTCGACGGACTGGCTGGCAGTCGGGGAAGTGGTGACAGTTCTGCGGATCGCCGACTGTTGACGAGCCTGTTGACAGAACTCGATGGGCTGGCGGAAAAGGACGGCGGCAGTCGCGTTGTCACAATTGCAGCGACGAATCGACCGTGGGACCTGGAAGAAGCATTCTTAAGCCGATTCCAACAACACATTTACATTCCGTTGCCGGATAGCGACGCTCGGGTTCACCTGGTGCAGTTGCACCTGAAAGGGCACCAGATCAGCGTCCAGGAGTCTGATCTTCTAAGGCAGACCAAAGGTTTGTCTGGTCGCGAAATCGCTCATCTGTGCAATCTGATGATTCAGTCAATGCTCAAAGAAGCGAACCCGGAAATGATTGCTGTTGCCCAACAAGGCCCCGAAGCCATTGCCGGTTATACGTTAAAGCTGGCTGCAATCACCCCTGAACATCTCAGACGATCCCGAGTCACAATCCAACCCAGAACGTCGTCGGAATCATTGGAACTGTTTCACCGATGGGCTGCCCAGCAGACATCCTGAAAACGAACATAATTGCAAGACTAGCAGGCAACTTGCCTTGGAATCACGCCGGCAATTGCCCCATTCAATCGCAAACTCCAGACACAGGGATACCGTCATGAAATTCTTCGGACTCTTCAAATCACGTCAGGAACGAGACGCCGAACTGAAAACTCGAGTGCGTCAGGGCACGATGAGAATTCAGAAATTTGTGAATCAGTTGAGCAAGCAGTCCGACAACTATGCGTCTCTGGCACGCCGAGCTTACGATCTGGACGATCTGGAGCAGTTCCGACAGCTCGCCTGTGGATATCTGCAGTGTTGCGAAACCATCAATCGCTGGGAACGCTACATGGTAAAACTAAAGGCTCTGGAACTTCGACGTCACGAAGCGGAAGCAACTCAGGAATTTCTGTCCAGCATGAATTCATTGACATCAGCAATCCTAAACGGCGTGAAGCCAGAAGATGTCATGCTTCTGAGCACCGAAATGGACGCAGCCATTCAGCGTTCCGAAGATCTGGACGATGCTTTGGCGATCGCCATGGACGACGCTGTGCAGCAGGTCGATGGCATCGATACAAACCCTGAATTTTTACGAACCGCTGTTTCCCAAGGCTCTTACAGGATTGATCGTAAGCTGTCGAAAAATGTGGACGGGCAAGACGACGAATTTTGGTCTGCTGTCAAACGCCAGCGCTTTGGCGAATCTGACGGCGAATCTGACGGCGAAGACAAGAAACAGGCATCTTGAGAACACAGTGTTTTCCGGTTTCGTAATGGTCGACAGTAGAGCGGACTTAAGGCTTTTTGTACCATCAGGTCTTCAGCGGCTCAGGCAATGAGCAAAGCAAACGATCCATGAATTGATTAGAGTGCACCTTCCAATGTCAGACCACTTCGAATCTCATCAAGGAGGCAAACTTTCACGTTGGCAACAGCCACCGTTGCCGACGCTACGGCCCAATCAGCAGGTGGGACGTTTTACGTTGCTGAAGTTTCTGGGCGAAGGCGGCATGGGCAGCGTCTGGGCGGCAGAAGATCCGATTCGCAAAGATCCGATTCGCAAAGATGCGACTCGTGAAGGCAAGCTGGTGCTGAAGTTTCTGCGAGACGACATCCGTCGTTGTCCGGAAGCGGTAGAGCAATTTAAATCGTCCTATCGTAAATCTCAGAATCTGATTCATCAGCATATCTGTCCGCTGCTGGATTTGGGTGACGATCCGGTCTTTGGTGCTTTTCAGGTGATGCCCTACATTCTGGGAATAACTTTGCAGGAACTCCTGAAACAGGAAGACCCGCAGAACGTCGGACTGAGTCGTGACAGAGTCGTTCAGTTGCTGCTGCCAGTGGCAAAGGCACTGGATTATGCTCACAGCGAAGGTCTGGTACATCGCGATATCAAGCCGGGCAACATTATGACTGATCCAGCCACGGGCAAAGTGTTCGTCGTAGACTTTGGTCTGGCGGCTGAAGTTCGGACCAGTATGTCGATGCACAGCCGTTCTGTGATGGAGGCCAGCGGCACCGAACCTTATATGGCTCCCGAACAATGGATGGGACAGGCTCAGGATGGCCGCAGCGATCAATACAGTCTGGCGGTTGTGGCTTGGCAGATGCTGACGGGCCAGTTGCCGTATCAGGGCAGCGGCCATCAGTTGGGATTTGCGGTCACTCAGAGTCCCATTCCGGAGCTTCCTAACACTCTGCAGCATTTGCATCCGGTGTTTGGCCAATCCATGGCCAAAGAACGCAAGCAGCGATTCTCAAGCCCTGTGGACTTCATCAAATCCCTGTCAAGCGCTCGGGAGGGCGAGGCTCCTGCCGAGCCGCTTCAGGGCACCGCTTCCTCAACGGTAATCACTCCCGAAGACGATCTTTCCACACTGTTGCAGAAGACTCAGGAATCCGTGGCCCGTAAGCATGCGCAGGCGAAGCAGTTGTTACAGGAGCATCGTTACGCGGATGCGGTACAGGTTCTGGACAGCATTCCCCAGCACCTGCGTGATCAGCAGTTGGCTGAAAACGCTCGCAAAAATCGGGATCGAGCGGAAGAGCTGGAGTCAGCAATCACGACGGCCGTCACCGAGGTTCGCTTGGACGGCTTGAAGGATCAGATTGCAGAGTTGCTGGAACTTCAGCCTGAGCGAGATGACATGCGACGCGTGCTGGCTCAACTGCCCCAAGAGCCACCAAAACCGAAGCGTCCGGCATTGCTGGTGGCTCCGTTTGATGCGACGCAGGCTAAGGCGGCTCAGTCAGCATGGGCGAAGCACTTGGGCATTGACGTAAAGATCAATAACAGCGTGGGAATGAGATTTCGATTGATTCCACCGGGCACGTTTGAGATGGGTTCACCTGCATCAGAGCCAAAGCGGATAAGCCATGAGACTCTGCACAACGTGTCAATCACTCAGCCGAAGCTGTTGGGTATTTATCCGGTGACTCAGGGGGAATGGAAGAAGCTGATGGGCAGCAATCCGAGTTACTTCACATCTGTTCAGGGCGAAGACACAAGCCGTTTTCCTGTGGAGCAGGTGAGCTGGGAAGACAGTCAGGCGTTTCTGACGCAGCTGAACGCTCAGCATGGCCTGAAAGGCTGGCGTTATCGCTTGCCAACAGAAGGGGAATGGGAATACGCGTGCCGGGCAGGCACGGTGAGTCCGTTCTGGTTTGGCGGTGAGCTGAACGGCAAGCAGGGCAACTGCAACGGAACTTGTCCGTACCCCGATAAGACGACGGAGAAGGGCCCGTATCTTGAACGACCGACTGTCGTGGGGGCTTACGGTGCGAATCCGTTCGGGATCTGCGATCAGCACGGTAACGTTTGGGAATGGTGCGGCGATTGGTATAACAAGGGTTATTACGAGCAGTCAGAGGGTGAAGACCCACAAGGTCCGTCGTCAGGTTCGTCTCGTGTTTTGCGGGGCGGGTCGTGGAGCAGCAACGCAACTTACTGTCGTTCTGCGCGCCGTAACCGCAGCGTACCGTCGAACCGTAACCACTTCATAGGTTTTCGTGTGTTGTGTGAGTTGGTTTAGCCCTCAGTCATCCTTTGGCTTCTCCGGCTCCTCTGTTTTCTGACCTCTGTTCCTCTGGCCTCTGTGCGATTCTCTGTTGCGATTCTGCGATTGGGGTTGCAGGGGCGAAGCCCCTGCCGGCGCAAAAATTCAAAATCCCACTCTATGAAAGCTCAAATGTTCTGAAATTGATTGCAAGGCGAGTAATGCATTGCCCTTGATTCTCAGATGACGCCCCGTGCGGTTAATCAATAACACCGGCTAAACGCCTCGGGGCGAAAGCCCTTCGGTTGATCGCGAAGGTAAAGATTCATCGACCGGACGGCTTGCGCCGTTACGCTACGAATCGGGAAACATTGGCCGTTAATCTTTAACGTCAGGCATACAGATGATTTTGTTTCGTGTTCACAATTTGACAGGCGACGTGACGGCGGAAATTGTGAACAATGCCGGAACTGACGGGTTGAACGCAGCTGTCGAAGTGAACCGGCTGCTCGGCCAAGGCCACGAACGTAGCGGTGGCGATGCTCGTCTGTTCAACAAGCTGGTGCCACAGGCACAAGTGCTCACGGATTTACTACTGTCGCCCGAGCAACAACAGCAACTGCGATCGCTGCCCGAGGGTTGCAGTCTGACCGTAACCGCTCCGCTGTCACTGCATCAGGTTCCCTTCGAACTAATACGAATCGGTGACAACTTTCTGTGCGAACGATTCGCCATGGGGCGAATTGTACAGGATGGCATGTTCCCTGCTGCGGCACGACTGAAGACACGAGCCGCAACGGTGTTGGTGGCGGATTCAGGAGATCTGATCAGCACAAACACGGAACAAACAATTGTCAAACGCAGACTGCGTCAACTGTCGCACGATCATCCTGCGACAATAACCGAACTCACGTCGAGTGCAGTGAGGCTCACCGTGGACGGCGTTCGTGATGCTTTGGCGAATTCCTGCTGGTTGCACTTTGCCGGTCATGCATCAGAAGTGGACGGCGTCCGCTGTCTGGAGATTTCTAGCTCAACAGGGCCTGACGTGCTGTCTCAGTATTTCACACCATCAGATCTGCAGAGCAGCACCGTCACACCGGAAGTCGTCTTTCTGAATGCCTGCGGAGCACTGCAGCTTCCGGCGGATGAATCAGGACAACACCGGCCGACACTGGTCAGCGAACTGTTGCAGCGAGGAACAAAATGGCTGATCGGTCCAGTGGTTCCGGTGTTGGACAGTCAGACGCGACATCTGACAACAGAATTCTACGACGCCATCGGCCGCGGTTGCAGCATGGGAGAAGCTCTGCGGCAGGCACGCCTGCACGCTAAACAGAAACTCGGTCCGCATAATCTGCTGCCCTTCAGTTACGTCCTTTACGGCCATCCAGCCACATCTATGTTTCCAGTGAAAAGTGCCATGAACGTTCAGCAACAAATGCCGCCCCGGACTGCCGTCGTAGAACCATCCTTCCCATGCCAGTGCAATCTTTGTGGCAAACTAATTGAAACTCGCCACGGCGTCGGACAGAGACCGCTGGAAAGTGACCGTGTTGTTTGCTGTCAGTGTGTTCGCACTTCGAACGATGACCTACCACGAGATCGCAGCGTTGCGGCGTCGAGCAGTTCGTTTCAGCGGATGTCAGCCGGACGAACGGAAAACGAAATCGCCCCATCGCAAGAACCTGCCCCTTCACAAGCCAGTGACATGCAGGCATCACCGGCAGAACGCGCATTCCACGCACATGTTGACGAATGCCTTGGTCGCACAGTGAAATGGATGGACCTGACGACCGGGCAGAAAGTCAAAGGCTCGTTCAGGCGGATCACGAACGAAGCGGACCATCAACGTAAGTCTGGGCTGACGGTTCTTGATGGATCGGCCTTGGAGCCTGCTGCCGATCGTCTGCGACAGTACGAACTTCTGAACCAAAACGGAAAGCCGCTGGCAACCGTCGGTTTCATGATTCTGGAAGGCGGCAGCAAAAGCGATGAACGTCCTTTGACTGCGACAGAATTGTCCAGCTTTCTAAGGCAGACCACGTCAGCTGCGTCGGAATTGCAGCAGTACGTATTTGTCTGCTCTGTTGGCGGCTTTGCTGACGATTGCCGGACAATGTTGAATGCTGATCTCAGGCCAGAATGGTACGGAGCTGAAAAGACTGTGTACCTGCACGATGTGGCCAACAAACAGACGCATCGCCGCACGGCTGATCTGACATCGCACAGTCTTGCCAGTGTGTTGCTGCGTGAAACGACGGCTCAACAGTTTCAGCAGACAGTCGTAGCCCTGGAAAATCAACTGCCGCTGGTGACAAGCCTGGGCAGTCGCGACTTCTCGCGTCAACTGGGCTTCGAAATCGACGCTGTCGAATCGGCCATGCGTTACATTGCCAGTCAGCACAATCTGGCACTGGAACAAACATCCGCATACGGTCTGATTGTTGCAGAATCCGGCCCATCAATAACAACCACCACCGTGGGAAATCCAGGGAAGCTATCGGGCCTGAATAAGGCCCTGAACCTAGTGAAATGGCCGCTTAAGCAACTGGCGGGACTGCTGCGAAGACTGTTTTTCTAAGTTGCCCAACCTGAAACGACTGCCGCGATTAGGCAGCAACGAACCTTCAAACTTTGAATAATCACGGCTGCCCGTAGTGGCGACTTCGTATTCCTATTTGCACAATGTGGAACCACTGCTGCCAGCTTTATCAGAAAGAATAAAGATATGTCTTCGGACCGATGTCATCGCTGTGACAACCAACTGCTCGCCAACGCCCGCTTTTGTTCGAAGTGTGCATTCCCTTCAGCTTTCGAACCATCAGTTGGAACTACCGGCAGCGAATGGGTTGCGTCCCCGCATGAGTTTGCCGTGCGCATCCGCCCAGAGCAGGTGAAAGCCTGGTTCAATAAGGGTGTCAATGTTGATGAAAGCCAGACAGGTCTGCTATTCGAAAGCGGGCGATTCGAACATGAACTGACGGCCGGACGTCAGAAACTGGAATCGCTTCCTGATCGCATTCGTAAGTATGTCACTGGCGCAACGATGTCTGCCGTCCTGATGCGACGAGGGCTGTTTCCACTTAGCGTTCTTGGCACGGCACTGACCCCAGCAGGCGATGAAGTCAGCTTTGAATGCGAACTGGGCCTGCAGCTCGGAGACCGCAACACATTCTACGTCAACCTGATGCAAAGCACAGAACAGGTGACCTCCGGCGACCTGATGCAACGGTTCGCCGGCGTCGTTCGTCAGGCCCTGTTTTCCGTCATCGCCACCTGCAGTAGCAGCGAATTGCTGAATGTGCACCCCGAACTACAGCAGCGAATGGTGAACGCGGTGGCCGATGCAGTGGGACCAATCGCAACGCGGTGGGGAATGGCCATCGGCTATGTTTCTCCACCCGCGTTCAGTAATCAGCAGTTGGCTCAGTTTCAACTGGAACGAGCCAAAATGGTTCGTGAACTGCGGTCTGAGAAACTGCAGCAGCAATTTGCAGAACAGAAACAGCAGATCGAAATCCGTCACTTCCAGACAGCTCGCGTTCTTGCAGACGCCAAAGTTAACGATGCTATTGAATCGGCTGAGCGAACATCTGAATTCGATAAGGTAAAAGCCGAACTGCATCATTCTCAACAACTGCACGGCCTGCAGCTTGACGAATCGATGGATGCGGCGGTCGATTCGTTTGCAGCACGCCAACGAGATCGACAGGAAACCAACGAAGATGCCGCCAGTCTGCGAGCCCATCTTTTGGCTGCGACGGATATTCAGCGACAGAGCGAACTGGCGGAGCTGACCTTCGAGTTCCGCAAGCAGTCTTTGTCACAACAGCACGAGCTGGACGACCTGACTCGCGAACAGCAAACAAAGGCCGCCCGAGATGAGCTGCAGGCAGAGCTAGAACGACTGGATACGACACAGACTGGCCAGATCGATCGCTGGCGACGTCAGCGTAGTGTTCAGCGAGAAGACCGACTTGTCGAAACAGAAGTGAAGGCCAAGACGACTCAGATCGAAGGCGATTCACAGCGAGACAAGTCATCAAAAGACTACGACGAAGGCCTGAGGCAAAGGCAGGGAAGCCACGGTCAGACCGTCAAAGAGAAAGAAGACGCGACTCGACTGGAAGTCGAGAAGCTGGGACAACTTTCGGGTGTTCAGGCGAATCACCTTGGCCGCTTGCAGGACGTTCAGAAGAAAGAGCTGGAGAACAGTGCGTATTCCGAAAGAGCATCGCATGAGCTTGCTCAGGAATCCAAAGATCTGCAGCACAAGCATAAACTGGAAGAACTGCAACTGATGAAGGATAGTCCGGAAATGATGCAGCTATTAAAGATGGCTGAGCTGGCTGTGCAATCGCCGGCAATGTCGGCCGCCTTTGGTGACGTGATGAAAATGGCGATGGCAAAGGGAATGACACGCGAACAGCTTGAACCCGTCATGGCGGCTCAATCTCCAGAAGTCGCGAAAGCACTGCAGGAAAAGTTTCGAGCGGAAGCTGCAGCCAATGCCAACACCGTGGAAGTGGAACGAGCTGCGTTTGAAAGACTGATTACGGAACTCAAATCAGCGCAGCAGCTATCTGCCGACCAAATGAAGGATTTCGTGACTCGCCTCGAGACAATGGGTATTCGAACTCACGAAGTTCTGGGTGAAGTCGGCATTGCCGCGGGAAGTCGAGGTGATCAGAGTGCGGGAAACGTCGAGAACGAACAGCTGAAGGAACTCACGAAGAAGTTAGAGAAGCTAAGCCGCCGACTCAATAAACAAAAAAACGATGGTCAATCCTAAACGCCGGAGAGGCGATCTGACAAGATGTCAGCGGAAGGATGTTAGTCTCCTTTTCAATCTTCGCACAACGTTACTGTCTTCCGCAAACACTGGCTGATGTCGTGAACTCTCAGCGCTTTTCAGTTTTTGCTGCAAACCGTAATCGTCAATTACATTCCTCTTGCTTAGGCAGGAACGCAAAGCAGCAAAGGCAATATCCGTGAGTGATCCGGATTCAACACAACAACCCACTCGACGTCCACGTGACGAAGTCGAACCAACTGATGACTAGGAACAGGTACCAGTTTTAACACCAGGCGAGGTCCAGATCAGGCGGCTGAAGCCACTGATGGATGGAGATTCACTGAGGGAAACAAGATTGCCGACCGATTCATCGTACAGAGACCGCTCGGCCGCGGAGGCATGGGAGCAGTCTACGCCGTTCGTGATGAACGAGCGACGACTTCCGGCAAGCACAAGCCTTTAGATTTGCTACTTGCTGTCCCAAGCACTGGAGTACGCCCATAACAAAAACGTCATTCATCGTGACATTAAATCCGACAACGTACTGGTCAGACTGAATGGCGACGATGTCAATGTGTGGCTGTGGCCATTATCAGCTTGGTCTTATGTCTGTGGTTTCCAGACGACCTGAAGAGACTGACCGCAGGAATCCATCAGCGAATGCCGTGGGCTGCCCAAAGGGACATCAAATTTGGGACTTCGTGAAGGCGAACTAACGGGGCACGCAGAGGCGACTGGGGGTTCAGCTGTCTTGTTTCGTATTGCGCTCGACGTGTCATTCTGATCTCTCAGTCAGATTCTCTTCAGGACCGCTCAATCAGGTTCGTGGACAACTTCAACATTCAGCCACATGGATCAAGGCCGATGTATAGCCAGCCCCAAACGGTGGCGCTGACCTAGCGGCCTGTGACTGTTCCCAACCATTGAATGCCGACAGTAGGATTTATAGAGAGTTTGCAGTTTACAGGCACCGCCCGTGTCAAACGACGACAAAACAAATCGCACCGCACATTTGGTGCGGAGCTGGTCAAAGACGTTGCTGTCCGATCACCCTGAGTAAACGGAAGTCACCGACCACCAGACGGCTTTGGGAGATCAGCCAGCGGAAGTAGGGGCGTATTCTCTCCTTGGTCAGACTGTGCGCTGGGCAGCATGTGAGTTCTGCAGTTTCTGACTTGAGAAACTTTGGCAGTACTGATGAGCGAGCCTTAGTCATTCACTGCTTGGGTACTGCTCAGCTCGGAGTGAATCGCATCAATGCGTCTAATAAATTTGGAAACCAGTATCGGTGCGACAAGAACATTCACTATCGGAACCAAGTTTAGAATACAGAGTGCCATTCCGAACCAGTAAGCAGACTTTGGCATCGGTGGCTGCAGGTGCTCGTCCGCGGCACCGTCGTAGGCATCGGCTAGCTTTGGCAGAACGAAAAACGATCCGATGAGATTGACAACTGGAATTGACAACTGGATTCTGGATTTTCGGCTTGTCATTCGCTGGAAAATAGTGGGCAATCGCTGCCAGCAACGCCCACTCCACCAAATAAACATAACTATTCCAGAAAACAGGCCGATGGAACCCACGATATTTAGCAACACCAAAAAAGGTTCGATCCAAAGTTCATTTTTTCGAAATAGAAAGTTGTGAATTGCGTACCCTGCGATGCCAGCGACCGCAAGCAGACCAACTTGGAACGAACGAACACACCATCGCGACAGGAACTCATCGGTTACAGGCACGCGCACTCGATTGGAACCACGTGCGGCACCGAATCGGCTGGACTTTTCACCATCGCCTGAATCCGCAGATAGAGGGTCGACAAGACTGATTAGATCGCTTCTAAATACCGACATCGACTGATCGCGCTGCTCCGGATCCGGCTCGGTTGCACTAAGGATCGACTGCCGTATCGATGCCGGTATTAGTGACTCTCTCATTCCTCGAACGCTTCGCCCTGTCACAAGTCGATACATTTTCGCTCCCAAACTCCAGATGTCGCTTTGGACGGACGCGTTGCGCGGGTCTTCTAATTGTTCTGGAGCTATGAAATCGAGAGTGCCCAGTAGAGCTCCTGTTATTGTTTCGGAGGCGACGCTTTGACTGGGCTTCCAGTCGAACCAGACCGAAGTCCGTCACGTAAGGTTCGTCGGTTTTATCTAAAAGAATATTGGCGGGCTTGATGTCACGGTGAATAATGCCGGCGTCGTGGGCGACTTGTAACGCATCGGCAACCTTGCTGATGATGGTGGCCGCACGCTGCCATTCGCAAAGGGCCTTCGGCTTTCAGGGCCTGAGCCAGACTTCGCCCCTCAATCCAGTCCATTACGATGTACGGGCCAATGTCGTCGCGGGCGTAGTCTCGAACTGCCACAAGATTCGCATGCCGCAACCGAACCTGAGTTTTCGCTTCACGTTCAAAACGCGTGATCAATTCCGTGTTCGCAGCGAATTCCGGACGAATGCGTTTAATCGCAACGTCAATGTCGAGATTCGTATCGAGTGCCTTGAAGACAACTCCCATCCCACCAGAAATGGAATCGCCAATCTGTTGATATCTTGCAGCCACAGGAAACAGTTCCACGTCTGAATCTGGCTTGGCTTTCCCTGCAAACCGAGTCACGCCGTCACGCGAAAAGTCGTTATGTGATGGCTGCGGAGCCTGCACTTCATTTCGATCCGCCGTGACCTTTTGCGGCGATGATGAATCGTGCTCGCGACTCGACATGTTGGTACCTCAAATGATTATTGTTTCAGCAGCTGCTTACGATCCATCGGCCTGACGCGATTTACACGGAACGTCGATTCAATGAATTGCGTATCGCGTGGCATTTGCTGCGCCAAAGTCTGCGTAGGTATGGTACAGCGATCAACGACAGCACGCTAAGTTCGGGTAAGGCTTCAGTAGGTTTTTAGCAAAAAAACCAAGAACCAACCGCTGCAAAACAGGCACTGGATTGGCCGACGTTCATAGGGCCAAGCAAGCCCCTCGGCCGCCTGACAATCTTGTGCAAGGCGGGTCGAGAAACTTGGGGAGACAAACCGAAATGAAGCAAACAGAACGGCACAGTGGTCTTCATTCCGCCGCGGCCTTCGGTCGTGCCGATTCCACCTTCTCAATGCGGTAAGTCATCTTTACGCTTGGCACGTCAACGATTGTGGAGGGCTCGTCAATGTCCAGGAGCAGCTTTCCAGTGGTCGTGTAGACTCCGGGTTCACTATTGTCGATCGGAAGTCGAACTGAACCCACGAATCGATTTGGCAGGATCGTGTTGTAGTCGTCCAGGTCCAGGATAAGGCCAGCTCCGTGCTTATAATCGAATCGAAAATCCAGTTGTTCCCAGGATACTGACATGCAGTCGTTTTCTCGGCGAGTCGAAAATTCTTGGCCTGCGTAAGTGACTCGGGCGATCGGATCGGTTTCACCGGAATCGACCACGGGCACATAGACATCCATTGCCGGAATGTTGTCGATGGTAATCGAAGTAACCTCCAGGCGAAGGTCTTGCTTTGCCGGCCGTTTCATGAGGCCGGCGTATTCATCCGACATGGCCCAATTGGCAATTTCTGCACAGCGATCAGGAATGAAGGGATGTGTCGCACTGAATTCGTACAGGAGCGAGAACAACTGGACCATCGGGCGATGTCGCAGATCCTGGTTGTCACGACTGAGTTGCTTCATGTCAAACTTAGAATTCGCCTCGTCCATCAAAGGGTTGGACTGCCGAGTCTGGTGCAGCAGCCTTGCCAGAGCCTGCTGAGCCACGTCGACTCGACCACCGACGCAGATCAGCCCGGCTCGGTCAGCCGAATACTCGGCAGCTCGGTACCAGTGCATGAGTGTGCCGAAAGCGGCGACCTGAACGACCGATTTTGCCAGTTCGGCGATTCCCGGGTTTTCCGACTTCGGGCCCATCGTTCCAAGTAGTGTGTAGAACACGATTCTTCCGACAAGCAGAGTTCGCAGATGCTGAGCTTTGATGTGACCCAATTCATGGCCGATGATAAACCGTAGTTCATCAGGAGTTTCTGACTACAATTCCACAAGACCTGACGTCAGCACCAGCAGGTGAGGATGCCCCAGACCGGTCACATAGGCATTGGGAAAGGGATTGCCTTCGATGTAAGTCGGCGGCGGTTCGATGCCAAGAATGTCGGCACATTCGTTGACCATCTGTGAGATTGCTTTGGCTCGCGGCTGCTCTGAAATGTTGATCTGAATGTTGGCTGCTCGAGCCAGTGCGTTGGCATCCACGAGGTCAGCTCCCAGTGTCGCGATGGTCTTCACCAATGGCCACTCGGCGATGTCGCCACCCTGACACAGTTTGCTGAGATGGTGGTAATAGAATTCATCTTCCGCCGTCATGATGTCGTACGACGTGATGTGTGACGGATAATGCGGGGCAGACTCTTCCTGAACGGCTTTCTGTTGGGCGGGGTTGTTTGGTTCGTCGGGGGCTTGTCCCGACACGGTACCGATGTTGAGTGTTACCAGCGTGGCGACAACGGCTTTGCGAATAATAAGGCGTCTCATTATGTTCCCTTCTGTGAATGGATGTGATTGTCGAAATTGACAGCCAGACGTCCTTTAAAAAGGCGAACTGAAGAGACTCCTTGCAGCGAATTTGGCATTTTTTGTGCGGTGTCAAAATCGCCTCAGCGCGATTTTTAGCGCCGGCAGGGGCTTCGCCCCTGCAACCCCAATCGCAGAATCGCAACAGAGAATCGCACAGAGGCCAGAGGAACAGAGGTCAGAGGAGGCGGAGAAGCCAAAGGATGACTGAGGGCTAAACCAACTCACACAACACACGAAAACCTATGCCGCTGCCACGGTTCGACGGTACGCTGCCGTAACGGTACGCAGAACGACAGTTAGTAGCGCTGCCGTACCACGACCCGCCCCGCAAAACACGAGACGAACCTGACGACGGACCTTGTGGGTCTTTACTGAGTGACTGCGAGGAATAACCCTTGTTATACCAGTCGCCGCACCATTCCCAAACGTTACCGTGCTGATCGCAGATCCCGAACGGATTCGCACCGTAAGTCCCCACGACAGTCGGTCGGTTCAAATCAGGCCCCTTCTCCGTCTTACCTGGGTACGGATAAGTTCCGTTGCAGTTGCCCTGCTTGCCGTTCAGTTCACTGCCAAACCAGAACGGACTCACCGTGCCTGCCCGGCACGCGTATTCCCATTCCCCTTCTGTTGGCAAGCGATAACGCCAGCCTTTCAGGCCATGCTGAGCGTTCAGCTGCGTCAGAAACGCCTGACTGTCTTCCCAGCTCACCTGCTCCACAGGAAAACGGCTTGTGTCTTCGCCCTGAACAGATGTGAAGTAACTCGGATTGCTGCCCATCAGCTTCTTCCATTCCCCCTGAGTCACCGGATAAATACCCAACAGCTTCGGCTGAGTGATTGACACGTTGTGCAGAGTCTCATGGCTTATCCGCTTTGGCTCTGATGCAGGTGAACCCATCTCAAACGTGCCCGGTGGAATCAATCGAAATCTCATTCCCACGCTGTTATTGATCTTTACGTCAATGCCCAAGTGCTTCGCCCATGCTGACTGAGCCGCCTTAGCCTGCGTCGCATCAAACGGAGCCACCAGCAATGCTGGACGAGCCCCGGACGTTCGCTGCGGTTGATGGTCGCTCGTCTCCACCTTTTGCGTCACCGGTGCTGGTTCTGGCGGTAGCTCGGCCAACAATTGTTTGATGTCTCTGCGACGTGGTTGTAACGTCAGCAGTTCAGTGAGCAGCTCTCGCAGCCCGTCAAGTCGCAAATGTTTGACGGCCTCGTCAATGGCGGTGTCCAACTCTGCCACTCGATCTCGCCGCCGAATAATTTCCGCGTGGAGTTTTGGGTCTCTCAAATGCTTAGGAACGGTTTCCAGCATCTCTGCGGCGGCGGCGTAATCCTGCTGTTTTTCGGCAATGGTGCGCGCGTCACTCTGAGTCTTTTCCACGTGCTGCTGCATCTGCTTCCAGCGGACGGCCAGCGACGTGGTCGCGTCCGCCGCTGGTTTCTCATCCACCGACGCAGTGTCGGCTGACATGGATGGTCTGTTGCTATTTTGTGAAGGAGCGTCCTGCAGAGCTCGCCTTAACGCTGCAGCAAACAACTGCATCGTGCGATAACGTTCTTCGATGACGTGTTCAGTCGCTTTCAGCACGATCTCTCGCAATGGAACCGGAATACGAGATTCACGCATCGCCAGGACATCAATTCCTGTCAGTAACTTGTACAGCGTGGCACCCAGACTCCAGATGTCGCTTTGAAAACAGGCGTTGCGAGGATTGCGTTGCTGTTCCGGGGAGGCAAAGTTGATGGTCCCCAACATCGCGTTTGTGGCCGTTTCTGTAATCGCACTTTGAGTGGTTTCAATCCGAGCTAGACCAAAGTCCGTCACGTACGGCTGCCCTGTTGCATCCAGCAGGATGTTGGCTGGTTTGACGTCTCGGTGAATGATGCCGGCGTGGTGGGCGACTTGCAGGGCATCAGCGACCTTACCGACCAGAACTGCGGCAGCCTGCCAATCCATCGGGCCGTCTTTTTCGATGGCTGCTGCCAGGCTGGTGCCTTCGATCCAGTCCATCACGATGTACGGACCGACGTCGTCTTTGTCGTAATCCAAAACTTGAACCAAATTTGGATGCCGAATTCTTCGTTGCGTCTTCGCTTCGCGCTCGAAGCGGTTGATCAGGTCTGCGTCGACTGCGAATTCGGAACGAATTCGTTTAATGGCCACTTCGATATCAAGATTTACGTCCAAAGCTTTGAAGACAACCCCCATGCCGCCAGAGATGGGTTCCGCCAACTGCTTAAAACGGCGATTGCGTGGGAAGGCAACCAGACTTACTGAAGCCTCTGAGCTGACATTTCCGGCAACGGCCGGGCGAGATGCCCGCCCGCCAAAGGAGGCTGCGTCGACGTCGGATTCGCCAGCACGATTGGGTTGCTTTCGGGCGTTGCCGTCGTTTCGACTCGGATTTTGACCGTGAGATGCCATCGTCAAACCTGTGGACTGGAGTATCCTGAATAACTTTGCTGAACCGTTTCGCTCGATCCGTGCGTATTCCGGTACGCAATGATTGTTCGCAAAGACAGGATACCGTTGCGAACAGCCGACGTCGACAATGAAGCCCGAACATCCATTTCGTAAGCGATGTCCGAGGCTTCAGACCGTATCAGGTCGACGACGTTGCCGGTTCGGCCACGCTGCGAACCACAGTATTGAAGTAGATCCACAGCATCGGAGCAACAATCAACATGGTCGACGCAAACTGATCCTGTCCCGACGGTTGGCCCCAGACATTCCAGGCCACCCAGATCGCGATAGTAGTCCAAACAGCGACTACCAGAAATCGCACAATGCCGACACGACTGCTGATGATTGGCCGAATCCAACTGACAAATGGCCAAGGCAGAGCCACGGCGAAGGCCAGCCAGATCAAGGCCTGCTCCTTGACGGTTGTGGGGCGTAGCCAGCCAATTCGCTGATCGATGAGCCCACCAATCTGAGCCAACAGCCCTTTGCCCTTGTTCGCGATGTCGTTGGTCAGCGACTCCAAGGGCATCGATCGGCCCGCTGCTGATTTCGAGTTTGTTGTTTCAGGAGACTCATGTTTGGCGAGACTAGTCGCCCCACTACGCTGTTCTTCGAGGGCCGCAGTCGCATGGGCCGCAGTCGCATGGGCAGCAGACGAGTAGCAGAAGCTGAGAATGAAGACCAGAGGCAGTGTGGCGTTGAGTTTTCTTGAAACGGTCATGTCGGAAACCTTCGGATTTGGCGTGACGAAAAGTACGGTGGCGAACAGTGATCGTTCAAGGGGACTCAGGGATCGGCCTTGCATCGAATCTGAAGGGAATGGGTAAATATCGAATAATCGAAGGTCGGCATCCTTTTAGCAGGACAGCAAAAGACGCTGAAAATTGCCGTGCGGCATGAGAAATTCAAGGTGTGCTGCTGTAGTCTAGGAAGTAACACAAAGGCGGATCATGTCGGACGCCCCACCCCAGGTCGCCACCTCGGTCCATAGAACGCCTCGATCATGCCCGCCGATTCGTCAGACAAAAACCAAGACACTAAGTACTGGGCAAATCGACTTCATGGTTTCTTAAACGATCCGGAACACGGCGTATTCTTTTTTGAAGAGCTGATTAAACGAATCGCAGGTTCCGTGCCTCACCCGCCGATTCCTCAGCCCGGAAGCAGCAGCAAGAGTCTGCTGGAGTCGCGATGGTATGAAGCTGTTTCAAGTTCGCCAGAATTCAACGAAGCCTTCGATCTTGTCCGAGACCGTTTGCTCACCCCCGACGGCTTTCATAACGCCATGAAGAGCCATGGCGAATATACACAGAAAAAGCTTGAAGAGGCGAAGAAGAAGGGGCTCTCGGAGTCTCCCACGGTGCTGTCTGAAGTCGACTGGATGCTTAACAGAGTGACCATGGTGGTATCGAAGTTGAGAACGGACCGTCGAGATCAGCCCGGCATCAGGCTTCGTCCGGATGAGCACATTGAGGCGACTGCAGACAAAGGAGCAAAAGCGGACGCTCCGATTCCGTTCTCTGATCTGTGCCAGGCCATTGCACGACTGTCGAAGCAGCATCAAGCGGCGACAATTCTTCGGATCTGGCCACTGCCCGAATTTCCGGAATCGTGGCGGGAATGTTTTCTTTCCGTCATCTGCGACGTCGGCGAAATAAACGGCCTGCAACGAGACGAAGTCATTCAACGCCTTGATACGGTGACGAAAAGGTATGCTCCGGTAAAGGACGAAGCACTGTTAAAGCTGGAAAGTCGCCTGGGGACAAGTCTGGCAAGCGAACGTCATTTTGATTCGCTCAAACGAAACAACGTTGGGCAACTGGAATCGCTGGGGCAAGCTGTCGACCGGACAGGTGGTGAGGATGCGGAAACGCTGTTGGGTTGTGACTGCAGGACTGCCGTTGGAAAGACGTCTGTGCGAGCTGTGTTGGCAGACTTTGGGGCTGACGACATTTATGGTCGTCGCACATCTGGATTGCGTTTTGTCAAGGATCGTGCCCTTGCGATTCGTCGTCGCTTTTCCAGGTGCTGCTACAAGCAGAAGTACCATCGCCGCGTCTGGCTGAACGCATCCGTGAAGCTCAGCAGCAAACAACCAGCCAACGGCACCATGACTCATGAGGATATTGCATATGTGCTGAACTGCCCGGTTGGAAGTTGTTACGCAAACTTAAGCCGAGGCAGAGAGAACCTGTTCGGCGGTCAAATCGGCGACGAAGCTGATCTTCAGGCTGCTTTGCCAACTGATCCCGAGGGAACTGCCAAACCAGACTTTTTCGAGCAAGAATTAGATGACGATCGCCTGAGCGTACACGTTTGCGGCGATCTTAGACCGGCAGCCAAGGCAACTTTCTGATCCAATCCACATTTACTGCAAGACAGCGATGCGTTTGCCCTTCTTTCATGTTGACCTCACTCGGTCACACGAGGATTCAAACAGATTTAAGACACTTTCTTCCGCACAATCGATCACGAAGTGCGATAAGACCAAAGGGAGCTTCCAAAATGTCGGAACCGGTTGCGAATTCAAAACTTCTAACTTTGCTGGATGCCAGCATAGTTACCAAAGAACCACCCGCCGAAAGTTTCGGCGATATCTCCGATAAGCTGTTTACACTTGCTCAGCAATACGCACTCAGCACTCTGGCGGACAATGAAACGTGGTCGGAGGCGGAAGAAGAGCAACTCGCCGAGGCCATCGCTGCAGAACCGCGGGGCCTCCTATTGCTGAAGTCTTTGCTGAAACAGGTCGTCACTGTTGATGCGATGGGAGTGGTTCCGGACTCCATTATCGAAAAATACCGAAGTGAAGTACTGAAATCACAAGCCAAACAGACGGTCGATTTCGCAGTCCTTCTAAGCAAGTCCAGCCTGCGTTACGCCGGCAAGCTGCCAACAAGAATTACTACGTCCTTTGAACTGGCACGTGCCCCGAATGAGCCAACGTCGCTACTGCAACATACGCAGCGATTGAATCATTGCGAAGTGCGCGTCAGCATCGAAACCGGTCAACAGCAATCATTCACCATCGTCCTTGAGTTTTCATTCCTTGATTTGCAGTTCAAAGATCAGGCCTTGTCAGTCGCCGTAACAAACGACGCTACATCGACCCTGTTAACGCAACCGCTGATTGATCAGACAGCAGAGTTTGGAAACCTTCCAGCCGGAAAATACACGATTCAGCTGATGACCAATCAAACGGCGATTGATGAGTTTCGAGCAGACCTGAAGTCAGACAAGTCGCCGGAAGATGCTTGATATTCAGTGCGGCGTAGCACAACGACCGCCATTGATTATCGACAACAGTAATGTCGAACAAGATTACAGGGATCTTCTCCTATCGAAGGTGGGTTGTTAGTTGCTCGGCGATCCATGATTCCGCCGAAGACCGACACAATTGTAAAGGGAAAAAGACATGTTGTTCAGTTGCGATCACTGTAAGATTCAGCAGGACGCTCCGCGTGACTCACCATTCTGCCTGCAGTGTGGCCAACAATGGGTTGCTGTGTCTGCATCTTTAGAAGCACCTGCCCAGCAGTTTTATCCCGGGACCGATTCAGGGCAGTCACCGACTACTGAACCGACTAGCGACGGTACGGGCTCAAGCGTCCTACGCGACAGCGAACGTGAAAACGACAGCACGATTCCGCCTGACGCAGTCGAGACACAGTCTGAGTCTGAAGCAACCGCTCCTGAAGAAACAGATGTCAGCCTTGGAACGGCACGAGCGATGTGTCCGTTTTTATTGACTGTTAACAAACGCCCGCAGTCTTCACAGTCAACAAGTGTCAGCCTGGAAGTCAGACTGACCAACCTTTCTTCCGAAGAGTTCAATGGGCGATTGTGGCTCACCGACAAAGCGGCAGCGGTAGGCACGCCTGTGTCTTTCCAGTTGCCTCCACCGTTCCCGTTGGGATCTCCGGCAACGGACACCCTGTGTCCTCAGCTGAATTTGAGCGGTACGAGTTTGACGCACATAGCGGTGCGAATTCACCCCGCTGGTAATAGTTCCGCGTTCTGGCAAGGAGATTTGCTGCTGCAGATCGAAACTGATGGTCGTATTGCAATTGATGTGGATAAATCCATACGGACAGACACACACCTTGGTGGCATCGACAACAGTTCCGTGAATATTTACGCCAACACGGTGCCTGATCCGGAAAACTGGCGGCCTGTTGATTTGCGGCTTCGCGGTCCCAAAGATCTGGCTCACCCCGATGATTTCCGTCGGCCATTGTCGGACGCCAAAGTTCGCAAGCTACGGATTCGCGATTTGGCTGACAGCATGCCGGAAGTTTCGACGGCACGTCTGACGCTTAGCACGGAACTCGAATCCGGCCAGGAAGCCTACGTGCAGTTGATCGCCGGCAGAACACTGCATCTCGGAAGAGCACGGATCTGGGACTCCGGTCAGCACCAGCTGAATCAGCCCAACGATGTAGTCCTGCGGACTCATGCCGATGATGAGGAAGATGGCTACATCAGTCGCTACCACGGGTGTCTGGCATTTGACGAACATGAAATTAGATACACAAATCTTTCCGGGTGTGGTACAGACATTGATGGGTTGGCGCTGCAGCCGGACGAATCCAGGTTTCTGCGGGATGGTGCTCTCATCAGGCCTGGCCACTCGCAGGCAGACCAGCAAAACAACAGTCTTGGGCTGCGATTACGTCGCACCACCTGCCCTTTGTCTCATGAAGACTACGAGCTGCTTGTGCAGGATTCACATCTGGGGGCGAGTCTCTCGGAAGTCGAACGCCAAGATGTCGCCACTCTGCTTAGAACAGATCGAAATCAAAACCTAGAGCATTACATTCTGTTTCAACAAGCGACGCTGGTGGGTCGCAGCGCAACAATTTGCGGCTGGCAAATCGACCATCCTTCAGTTGATCTTCGGCATGCGATGGTCCTGTGGTTTGACGAATCGTTCTGGATCGAACCATTCAGAAATGATTGCGAAGTTCAAGTTAACGGGACCGCCGTCGCCGCGAATCACTTGCGCCGCTTATCGCCGGGCTCTGTGCTGGCAATTGGACAGCAGGAATTCCTTGTGCAGCCGCAGTGGAGACAACATCTTGTGGAATGTGACTCGGCCTGCTGTAAACGGCATGGAGCTGAAAACGGATGTCAGTGTTCACGCTGCCGAAAATGAACAATTGAGAGTTTAGAGATAGGTTTTTACTGTGACCAACGACTATGACAATTCCCGCTCTGATGGGGTTTCACGCTGGCAGCAGCCAGCACTGCCGATACTTCAGCCTCAGGCTAAGGTGGGGCGGTTTACGCTGATTGAATTTCTGGGCGAAGGCGGCATGGGCAGCGTCTGGGCGGCCGAAGATCCGATTCGCAAAGACGAACAGAACGACGGTCGAGTTGTTCTGAAGTTTCTGCGAGATGACATCCGCAGATGCCCGGAAGCGGTTGAGGATTTTAGGTCAGCTTATCGCAGGACTCAAAAGCTGATTCATCAGCACATCTGTCCCTTGCTGGATCTGGGCGACGATCCGGCACACGGCGTGTTTCAGGTGATGTCCTGTGTTCGTGGCATGACGCTGCAGCAGTGGCTCAGGCAGCGAGATCCTGACCGCAATGGTCTGCCAGTGGAACATGTTGCCACGTTGCTGCGTCCAATAGCGAAGGCACTGGACTACGCACATGGTGAAGGCTTGGTGCATCGAGATATCAAACCCGGCAATATTATGGTGGAACTTACTGACGGCAAGGTCACCAAGATCTTCGTCGTAGACTTTGGTCTGGCGGCTGAAGTTCGGACCAGTATGTCCATGCACAGTCGAGCAGCCATGGGTGTCAGCGGTACAGAACCATACATGGCTCCCGAACAATGGCAGGGGCAGGCTCAAGACGGTCGCAGCGATCAATACAGCTTGGCGGTTGTGGCGTGGCAGATGCTGACGGGTTCGTTGCCTTATCAGGGCAGCGGAGTTCAATTGGGAGTGGCGGTGATGCATGCTCCGCAGCCGGAACTGCCTGCCGAGATTACGAACCTGCAGCCGGTGTTCTCGCAATCCATGGCCAAGGATCGCAAGCAGCGCTTCACCTCCTGCATCGATTTGGTGAAGGCGCTTGCGTCACCGGACCAGCACAGCTTGTCCAAGTCAGTTGTCCAGAAGAGCGAGGCTCCCGCAGAGTCGGCCAACGACGACCTGGCTACACTGTTGCAGAAGACTCAGGAATCCGTGGCCCGTAAGCATGCGCAGGCGAAGCAGTTGTTACAGGAGCATCGTTACGCGGATGCGGTACAGGTTCTGGACAGCATTCCCCAGCACCTGCGTGATCAGCAGTTGGCTGAAAACGCTCGCAAAAATCGGGATCGAGCGGAAGAGCTGGAGTCAGCAATCACGACGGCCGTCACCGAGGTTCGCTTGGACGGCTTGAAGGATCAGATTGCAGAGTTGCTGGAACTTCAGCCTGAGCGAGATGACATGCGACGCGTGCTGGCTCAACTGCCCCAAGATCCACCAAAACCGAAGCGTCCGGCATTGCTGGTGGCGCCATTCGATGCGACGCAGGCTAAGGCGGCTCAGTCAGCATGGGCGAAGCACTTGGGCATTGACGTAGAGATCAGTAACAGCCTGGGAATAGGATTTCGATTGATTCCACCGGGCACGTTTGAGATGGGTTCGCCTGCATCAGAGCCGGAACGACACGACGATGAGACTCTGCACAACGTGTCAATCACTCAGCCGAAGCTGTTGGGTATTTATCCGGTGACTCAGGGGGAATGGACGAAGCTGATGGGCAGCAATCCGAGTAAATTTCAATCTGTTAAGGGCGAGGACGCGAGCCGTTTTCCTGTGGAGCAGGTGCGCTGGGAAGACAGTCAGACGTTTCTGACGCAGCTGAACGCTCAGCATGGCCTGAAAGGCTGGCGTTATCGCTTGCCAACAGAAGGGGAATGGGAATACGCGTGCCGGGCAGGCACGGTGACTCCGTTCTGGTTTGGCGGTGAGCTGAACGGCAAGCAGGCCAACTGCGACGGAAATTATCCGTATGAAACGACGGAGGGCCCGTATCTTGAACGACCGACTGTCGTGGGGACTTACGGTGCGAATCCGTTCGGGATCTGCGATCAGCACGGTAACGTTTGGGAATGGTGCGGCGATTGGTATAACAAGGGTTATTACGAGCAGTCAGAGGGTGAAGACCCACAAGGTCCGTCGTCAGGTTCGTCTCGTGTTTTGCGGGGCGGGTCGTGGAGCAGCAACGCAACTTACTGTCGTTCTGCGCGCCGTAACCGCAGCGTACCGTCGAACCGTAACCACTTCATAGGTTTTCGTGTGTTGTGTGAGTTGGTTTAGCCCTCAGTCATCCTTTGGCTTCTCCGGCTCCTCTGTTTTCTGACCTCTGTTCCTCTGGCCTCTGTGCGATTCTCTGTTGCGATTCTGCGATTGGGGTTGCAGGGGCGAAGCCCCTGCCGGCGCAAAAATTCAAATTGCGGAAACTCCACTGCTGGTCAAAACGCATGACTTCAACGTCTGGCTGCTGAATCACACCAGACGCTTTCCCAAACACTTTCGTCATACCCTGACAGAACGTCTGGAGATTTTGGCACTTGACAACGAACCATCGAACCGTAACAACAACATAGGTTTTCGTGTGTTGTGTGAGTTGGTTTAGCCCTCAATCATCTTTCATGCCCGACACGAGGTCTGCTCTGCATATCGCAGCCGGCACGCTTCGTCAGTGCCAAGAGGATGACACGATCTGTATCCCGTGTTGCCGGTCCTTTGCGATTCGGTGGCCAAAGCCGCAGTGGTGAGGCGGGGCTGGTAGCGTTTTGCGAAAGTCCCGCTTCACTTGTTTTGAATCCTCAACGACACCATGGCCAAAACTTACCGAAATCTCTGGCCGCAGGTGATCTCATGGGACAACCTGCTGCTGGCGTACCAGCGTTGCCGGCGACGCAAACGATACAAAAGCAGGGCAACACAGTTTGAGCATTTGGGTCTGGACCAGCTGCTGCAGTTGCAGCATGAACTTTCCGAAGAAACCTGGCAGCCGGGCAACTATCACCATTTCCGCATCACGGATCCGAAGCCCAGACTGATCAGTGCTGCCCCATTTCGTGATCGAGTAGTTCATCACGCGATTGTTAACGTGCTGGAACCCATTTTCGAGCCGAAGTTCATCTTTGACAGTTATGCCTGCCGCAAAGAAAAGGGCACACATCGAGCCATCAAGCGAGCCCAGTCGTTGCTTCGACAGTTCCCGTGGTATCTAAAGACAGACATTGTGAAGTTCTTTCCGTCGGTCGATCACGAAATCATGATGTCGGTTCTGGCCAGCGTTATCAAAGATCCGTCTCTGAATCGGTTGCTGAATCAGGTGATACACTCAGGAACGGATATTCACAAAGACGAATCCAGTCCGTTTTGGTTTCCGGGCGATAGCCTTCTTGATGCAGCCAGACCAAAAGGTCTGCCCATCGGCAATCTGACCAGCCAGTTCTTTGCCAACGTATTGTTGAATCCCGTGGATCATTTCATCAAGGAAACACTTCGGATTCCGGGATATGTGCGTTACGCAGACGACCTGCTGCTGTTCGGCCATTCCAAAGCTGAACTCTGGGAAATCGCCGAACGGTTGGAAAACCGGTTCGCTGAGCATCGGCTTCGATTGCATCCTCAAAAAACACACGTGCGTCCATCACACAGCGGAGTGTTGTTTCTGGGGATGCGTGTCTGGGCTGACCAGAAAAGGTTGTCTCAACAGGCCATTCGTCGCTTCAACCGCCGACGTCGTAAACTGCAGTGGCAGTTCGCGAATGGTGAAATTGACTGTAACGCGGTCTCCACATCCATTACAGCGTGGTCCAGTTGGGCGGCCGATGCGAATTCCAGCCAGATCCGCAAAACACTGATGCGCAAATTTCGACTCAAACGGGTGTCGAAACAGCACAGGGCGAAGGATAAGTAAGGAACGAAAAGTTGCGACGCCATTGATCTCAAATCTGCAACCTCAAATTCGCGCGCCAGCAGGGGCAAAGCCCCTGCACCCCGGAAACGCAGAAACGCAACAGAGAATCGCACAGAGGTCAGAGAAACAGAGGTCAGAACACAGAGGCAACAGCGAAACCAGGATGACTGAGGGCTAAACCAACTCACACAACACACGAAAACCTATGTTGTAGTAACGGTTCAATGGAACGTTGTAGCTACGGAACGCAGAACGACAGTAAGTTGCGCTGCTGCCCCACGACCCGCCCCGCAAAACACGAGACGAACCTGACGACGGACCTTGTGGGTCTTCACCCTCTGACTGCTCGTAATAACCCTTGTTATACCAGTCGCCGCACCATTCCCAAACGTTGCCATGCATGTCATGAAGCCCAAATGCGTTGGCCTGAAACTGACAAATCGGCGCACTAAACAGAAATCCACTCTTCCCATTGATCGCCCGCTTGTTTCGCCATTTGTCGTGCCACGTACCGTCGATGCAATTGCCAATCTGGACAAGCTTTTCAGGATCGTTGCCGTTGAAGTAGTAGGCCCCGGTGCCTGCTCGACAGGAATATTCCCATTCTGCTTCTGTCTCCAGTCGCCACATCCCTGCGTTAGAAATCGGCGACGTGGTATGCTGATTCACGTAGTCAAGGAACGCTGCGGTGTCATTCCATGTGATATTGACAACTGGATGCATCTCACTTTGTTCCCAGCCCGTGTTTCGCCAGTGAAACCGAGACTGGCGTCCGACGAACTTATTGCCGTCTGCGTCGGGATCGTAACCCCACCCGCCTGCTCCGTCTTGTTCTGGCTCTGTCACATAGCCAGTGGCCGTGACGAAGTTCCGAAATGCCCCAACCGTTACAGCAGACTTGCCCAATAGAAACGGCCGCGTAATCTGCACGCGGTGCTGTGGCTGTTCATCCGCGAACCACTCGATTTTTGGCTCAAACTTCGCAAACAGCTGCATCATTTCGTCTGGTGTTTGAGCCGTGCCCATTAAAAACTCACCCGGCGGAATCAGCACCATCTCGCCACTGGCGTGCTGCGATACAACGGGCATGTTCAAGTGTTTCGCCCATTGTTGCTGAATGTCTTTGACTTCAGCCTCAGATGCTGGAAACCCCAGCCACGGGGGACGACCTGGAACAATGATTGTAGGCACCGCGGCGGTTGCAGGGGCCACTGGTTTTGCATCGGCCAAAGCCTGCAGGAAGTCTCGACATGTTTTGTATCGCTGGCTGTGATCTTTCGACATGGCTTTGTCGAATACAACCTGAAGATGCTGGACTCCATCTGGCAGCGAACCCAGTTCTGCCTGACAAACGGCAAACCCCAGTTGAGTCCCATCGCCATGAAACGGTAACTGTCCGGTCAGCAATTCCCACGCAACCACCGCCAGTGCCCATTGATCACTGGCCGCATCCTGCAGCTTGCCCTGCCACTGTTCCGGCGACATGTAAGCTTCTGTGCCGGAAGTGCTCATCCGCTGCTGGCTGTATTTTGACATACTTGTCCGAACCTGAGCGGCCAAGCCAAAGTCGATCAGATGCACGTCGCCCGTTTCCGAATCAATCAGCATGTTGTCAGGCTTGATGTCGCGATGGATTAACTTTTGCCGGTGAGCATAATCCAGTGCTCTGGCGATCGGCTTCAGCAGTGCCACAACCCGCTGTTGACGCAGCCCGACCCGCTGCGGATCTTCCTGACGAATCAAAGCCCGCAACGTCATTCCCTTCAGGAACTGCATGACCTGAAAGCAGCCCAGTCCCGCTACTTCACCCACATCAAACAGCGGACAAATATGTTCGTGGTGCAGCGCTTGGACTCGCCGATATGCCCCTTTGAATTCTTCCGTGGCATCTTCGTTAAGTCGCAGGGCATCGGGCAGCAATTTCAGCACGACAAAGCCGTCGTGGTCTTCATCCCTGCGGTCAGGGTCAACGGCTTTCCACGCCTGCCCCATGCCACCATGACCGAGCATTTCCACTAGCTTAAACCGCCCAATCTTCTGGCCGGGTGCCAGGACTGTGATAGGTGCAGCGGCAGATCGCGTTGGCCGGTCGCCCACTGATTGATATTCGTCATTCATGCCTGAAGCCAGTTCGGGGGTTGGATCTCACTGTCTGTATTCGCGTTTTTGTAGCTGTCCGCTTATGCGTTTTTTTGCAACATGCCACACACAACTTGAAAATACACTGCGGCGATTAGGATCGCGAGCACTCCGGCCAATGCCGCAGCCCAAAACGTCAAAAATCGAAGCCACAGCAGCCCTGCCAGAATCAGGTTGAACAAAAGCCAGATTGTCAGCAGAGTCCCGTTCATTCGGTTACTACGCCGCCGGAGCATACGCTTCAAAGATGTGGCCGCCGACAGCGGTAAGCAGAGCATCGTCAATATCCAGACCATTAGTCCTGCAGAGATCGAAGTGGGGGGAACTGGCAGGGCAACGGATGATGATGACAGTGTCAGAGTCGGTTCGGCGGGCACATACTGCCCCTTCGCTGCCAAATTGCTGGTCGCGACCTCGACTAATGCTGGTGTTTTCGTGCTGCTGGTTGGTGTTGCGGCGACCGTCGAGATTTCATCTCGTTCGCCGCTGACAACTTCTATCATTTCCGGCAGAGAAAGCTGGTATCGCAACACGGTTTCCCCCGTTCTGCCGTCACGGATCTCTACGAAGCCCACTAGAGTAGCTTCGAATTCCGGGTAAGTCGTCCAGTTGGCGATTTCTGCCGCGACGATGTAGTCCATGTCACGATTCAGCATGGGCTCACACGCTTCATCGACGCTCTTCGGCTCACGATAAACTCCCGAATTATACGACACACCGCTGTACCATTGATCGTTGGCCATCAACACGTTTCGTCGACTGATCCATTTCTTCAACTGGCTCGTCAGGATCCCATCGTCGTCATTGACTGTTCGAGCAACAGCGATCACCGGTCGGCCTGGTAAACGACGTACTTCAAACGACACTTTTTGAGCCCACCTTTCTGCCAATTGAAGGCGAACCTGGTCATCTCCCGACGTGGGAAAGGGCAGTTGATCAAAGGCTTGGTAGTAAGAAAACAGGACTACGATAAGCAGCAGCGAAAACAGAACCCATCCTCGAAATGGCACTAACATGACAACTTCTCCACGGTTCGGTCATAAAAAACGTCCTCGATCAAGAACAAGGCACGACACCAATTCGCCTTGCAATCATTCCTGAAGAATTCTCGGCGAAGTCGAAACGCGGCGTGACGATTCCGGAAAACGTCCACGATCGCATCACCTGTGCCGAAATAGCTGTTGTGTTCGTTGCGTTGGACTGGCGTACGGCATGAATCAGTCACCGTAAGTATTTTTCTGAGCTGCCGATTTCGCAGGAGCTAAACAAAAGGAACCATGGGGCTGCCCGAAAGCAGCCCCATGTTCCGGATCTCAGAATCGTCGGCGGCGATCGCGCCGACCTCGTTAGAAACCGACATTGTTGCCTTTGCGGTTGCTCGTGCTTTTGCCAATCTTGTAGGCATACCCGAGATTGGTCGACGGCAGCAACAAGCTGATCAAATCAGTAGTGGAATGTACTCCCTTCGTTGTTTGAATGCGCCCGCCGGTCAGGTGACCGTGATTTCACTGGCGAGTAGATTGAATGACAGATCTGCATCGGCAGGTTGTCTGCGGAGCCAGCGAGCGAATTGGTGAAGCATCAGGCCGGAAGCGATGTTCGCCGTGTAGATGGTGCCTCTGGCTGTGCAGCAGCCGGTGTGTGCTTCGGATTGCCGGAACAGAGTTGACGGATAATGATCGCGACCGGTTTCGTCAGTGACTGACAAAACGCGGATTGTCTCACCGAGCAATCGACCGTCCGTCCAGAATCGACAGCGGTGTTGTACAGAACGCCAGATCGCAGCGCGTGCAGAAATGGAATCCACGCAGCAGAAGACGGCGTTGCCAATGTCTATCCGTGACCTAAAGCGGTCATTGACGGCGTCCACGGAAATCGTCGGATCGATTTGGTGGATGAAGTTGGACAATGCCGTGACCTTCGATTGCCCAACGTCACAACGCAGATATCCCTGCGTTGTGATGTTGGATTCGTCGACGGTGTCGAAGTCGATCAACTGCAGATGGCAAACTCCCAGCGAAGCCAGTTGCATCGCCACCTGCCGGCCGATCGCCGTCGCCGATCGCCGTTGCCTTCACCTCGTTAAGCCGTTCTTCCGACACCAGATCCTGCTGCCGGATCAGTCGGCTGCGGCGAGGTACTGATTCCATGCCTCCTCCTCTGCAACGTCAGGGATCAAGTCAACTGCTTCGGCACGCAGGTACCATTCGTCGATGACTTCCGACATGTGTGCCGGGGTGTCGTCAGCATCAGAGTCAACATCGTCGAAGTACGCTGTCACTCGGTTTGTGATACCGCCACAAAACGGATCCATGGCGAGAACGTGGTCGTCGTATTCCTCGTCCGACGCGGCTGTATCTGCCCCGCCGAACTCACAGTGGAAGTCGACCTCGGTGCGAATTCGATGCGCACCGCCGGGGCCAACATTGAACTGCATGCGAGCGTAGGTCGCACCGCCAGCCGCGATGATGAACATCACGGCCCAGTCAGTGCTTCCAAAACACCGTTCGAAGGTTGCTTCGTCCGTTAGGCTGGGCAACGGGCAGTCACCGGGATGCGTGTGGATCCAGATTCTGCCGAATTGTTCCGGCTTGCGTCCCTGATCCACCTGCTGGTCGTAGAAATCGGCAACAGCCGTGTCGTCGAACTTGACCGAAACCGCTGTGCATTGCTGCTTCACAAGCTGGATATCTTCCACCAGCCGCAGATCTTCGGCGTTCGAAATCCCGAATCCGCCGACTTCCGTATTGCCGCGTCTCGCAAGTACAGCAGCTTACTCCACGAATAGGGCGTAAACCGCAGCGTGGGACGCTCACGCCGGCGAGACCGCTTCCGACGTCGCTGCTTTCTCCGTTTCGTATTGTTGTTCACAGTCAGAGCATTCGTCATCTTGAAGACACCTTTCACAATGGGATTTGCCACAGCCATTGCACTCGCTCAGGCATGTGGCACAGGTTTCAGAATCACAGACTGCACAAACAGATGTGCACTCAGAACAACAGTCATCGTGGCAATCACCGCAACCGCTGATACAGTGGCGGCAGATTTCTGCGTCGCAGCGGTCGCATTTCCGCATGTCGTTTTGCGACGTGGAATCACCGCAGTCGCGGCAATCTGGTGCATTCCACTCGTCCAGCTGTACATAAGCACTGCCGGAGTTGTAGGTGTCCAGAATCTGTCTCACGAGCACGAAGAAATCACAAACGCGTCCCTGCGACAAAGCGGCTTCGATTGCCAGTTTGCCATCACCCGCGCACAGTGTTTCGCCATCAACGTGAGGATGGCTGAAACTATCACAGGTGGCTGCAGGATTGGGATCCAGAGCTTCAACGTGATAGGCACGCGACGGGTTGTCGACAGGCAGCCAGTCAAGCGTGATCCGAAACCGGCCGAGGTAGATACCTTCCAGCTCGATCGGCTCCGTGATCACATCAATGGTGTGCTTCCCCTTATTGATGCGGACACAGTCGAATTCGCAGTGCAGTGCTTCGATCTCATCTGCAACGGAACGTGCACTGGGCATCCTGATCGGAATCACGGCCGAATCGTTTGCGAAGGACCGTGTCTGCAGCAGTAACCGATTGGCTGCACTCTGCAGACGCGTCCTGAGCTGCGCCTCAGCCAGCGGGAAGCCGCCGTGATTCGTCGCCACGTCAAGCAGCCGACACAGTCGACAGCATTCCAACCACGCGGACGTCGGTAACTCGGGCAACGCGGGATGCGCCCGACTTCCCAGCACCGACTGGATGGCCGCCGCCGCCTTCAGGATCAGTCGGTAGTTCGACGGTTTCGCCATCGTCGCACCTGCCTTTCCAGATAGCTGCCGGGATCACCGTGCGGAACACGATCGCCAAACAGCTGCTCGACCGTCGTGTCGTCATCCACGTTGATGAAGTCGGCGAATCCACCGCCGTCGCTGTGAGCCTTTGCGCGTTTTGCTGATGCGTGGTTTGCTGTCGCGTGCCTTGCTGCTCGGGCGAATGTCACCCGTGTGCAGCGACAGGCCGATGAAGATCACGCTAAGCAGAATGAACAGCACCCAGGACTCAGCGATGGCGGCAAAGAGCCCCGCAACCAGCAGGGCTCCGTTGATGTAGGCCTGGTTCAGTTTCAATCGCGCATTCAAGAGGTGTTGCCGTTTCGTGATGGCGAACTGGACTTCCCCGTGAATAGTGGGCGCTCATTTAAGCGTGCTATGCTGTACGCAAGGAGCGAAATCGATGTCGAAGAAACCAGTTAAGATTGTTCGTCGCAGTTATAGCGACGAGTATCGTCGGAATGCGGTGTCGCTGATTGAGAACCAGGGTTACACGACTGCTCAGGCGGCCCGTGAACTGGGCGTCAACGCAAATCTTCTGCGTAAGTGGCGTCAGAAGTACGGTAAGTTGGCCTCAGCGG
>Ga0209390_10002306_pt1 | contig 33814 bp, 15 predicted proteins | sample BON01_FD_187212 | JGI IMG/M metagenome (GOLD analysis project Ga0209390, IMG submission 187212) | Freshwater microbial communities from Lake Bonney liftoff mats and glacier meltwater in Antarctica - BON-01 (SPAdes) (version 2) | ecosystem: Environmental > Aquatic > Freshwater > Ice > Glacier...
TGTCCCTTTCCTGCCGGCCGACGGACCCTCAGTCTTCCCGTCGCGGTTCTCTCGTCCAACACGCTCCTCCCCTTGTCGTTTTCGTCGTCGAAAGGAGGACACACTACAGAGGGCTACCTAGCAGCCCCCTTCCCTCTCTTTTGCCTCGCTCGTGACAAAGACGCCGCCGCACCCCGCCCATCGTTGGCATTATTGGGTATGGAATATGTATATATGCGTTCCGACGCAGCCGTCGGACCCTGTCCTGGGCTTGGCCGCCTCTCTAAAACGTAGCGCCGCGCGGCCATCCGCCTTGTCTTGAAAGAGCACCCCAATTCTCCGGCATGCGCCCGCGCCGTCGGTCGCCCTCTTTCGATGCCTCTCGCTCCGCTGTCGTCGCCGTCGCCGTCGGCGGCGGCTCGCCTTCCGCGCGCTGCTGCTTGATTCGCCGTGTCCGCCGCGGGCCCGCGCCGCCGCATACAACCACACACTCTTCCCACGCACACATACTGTCTGCTCTTCCTCCTCTTTCCCAGACCCGCCGCAGCAGCAGCATCCGAACGCACCTAACACTCGGGCAACCCTCTTTCCATTCATCAACCCCCACCCGCGCCTTATCCTCACCCCGAGCCCAATCCACTCGCGCGCGCACGCGCGTGGCCACACGCAGACGGCCCCCCCCCAGGGGCGCAAGAGACAGACCAGATGGGCTTGCTCGACCGATTGGGTGGCCGCCCAGCCAAGCAGCAGAAGCAGAGCGAGGAGGAGGCGCGAGGAGGCGGGTCGGGGGCGCCCTCCTCCTCCTCCTCCTCGTCGTCAGCAGGAGGCTCGGGTCGCGCCTCCGAGGTCCTGCGCGAGTCGGGGTCGCACGACATGCCCGGCGCGATCCCGGCCACGCGCCTGTACGATCCGTACGAGGGCGTCGCCGCCGCGCTCGGCGGCAGCGGCGGCGGGCCCGGCGGCGGCGGCGGCGCGCTCGGCGGCGGCGGCGGCGGCGCGGGCGGCCGCCGCCTCGCCTTTGAGCTGCCCGAGGGGCCCGAGTTCGTCTTCCACGAGGAGGCCGCCGTGCACCGCCGCTCCTGGGGCGAGAACCTCCAGTTTTACACGGGGCTGGGGTACCTGGCGGGAGGGGCGGGCGGGTTTGCGGCCGGCGGCGTCCGCTATCTGCGCGCGCCGGCCGAGCCGTCGCTCGACACGCTCAAGCTGCGGGCCAACCGCCTGATCAACGCGTCCGGGTCCCTGGGCAAGCGCTTCGCGTGCGGCGCGGCCATCCTGGGCCTGTACTTCTCGTCGTTTGAATCGGCGCTCGCCTCGGCGGCGGGCGGCGCGGCTGCGGACGGCGCCGCCGGCGCCGCGTGCACGGCGGCCGCGGGCTTTTGCACGGCCGCGCTCTACCGGTCGCCGCGGGGCCCGCGGGCGGCGGCGGTGGCGGGCCTGGTGGGGGCGGCGGGCGGGGGGGTGCTCGCGGCGCTGCGGCAGAGGTGGCCGGCGCTCTGAGGCGTCGTCAGGCCCGTTGGTTCTGGCGGGCCCTTTTTTAGCGTGGTTTTGAGGTTTTTGTTTTTGCCTTCGCGCGACTCGGAAAGCGCCGCGTCGCGTAAACACACAGTAGGGACGCGTCAAAGACCGCGATCGGTTGCTTTACAGGGACTGGCTAATGCGCGCGGGCACGGGGGGGGCGTGTCGCCGAAACAAATCACCGTCGCCGACAACAGAAATGAGAGAGGGGCGAGAGAGCGCCCGCTCACCTCGAGGAGAAAAGACCGCGGGCGAAACAAAAATGCAGGGGGGCTAAGGCGGAGGAAGACGCGAAAAAGCACGCGAGGGAAAAAAAAATGGCGCAGGGGTTGCGGCGCGCGGGTCGGGGAGGGGGCGGCGCGAAGCGGAGCGGCATTGGGGGGCGGGCGGCGGCGGGGGGCAGACGCAAAAAAAAGACGAGCAGGCGGCGGCGGCGGATTCGTGGGGCGGCGCATTCTCACACGGTGGGTCATGATCGGGGCGGTCTGGAAGACCGAGGGTGGAATGGCCGCGCGGAAGAGAGGCCGGGCGGGGGCGTGAAAGGGAGGCAAGGGAAGCGCGCGCGCAAGCGAGGGGTAGCGGGGGGAGGGGGCGGAGGCGCGTGTTTTGGGCCGCGCGCGCGCGCTCTTGAGTGACGACGAAAAAACGAGGTCGCCCAAGCAAAGCATCTCTGAAACGTCAGCAAGGGAAGAAGCGAGATTTGAAAGGGACGGGTCGCAAGTTCCGATATCGGCGCCGGGCGGGGCGCGCGCCTTTTTTTCTGGAGGGGGGCGTGAGACGAGGGCGGCTAGCAGGAGGGTGGTGGGGGGTCGGAGGCGGGGGCCGAGGGCGCGCGCCGAAGGACCGTCATCGGCGGGGGGGGGCGGGGCGGGCGGTGGATGTCCGCCCCCCCTCTTCCACAAAAATGGGGGCGGCCTTGCCTCCGCCACACACGACAGACTGCTGAGCACGGGGCGCGCGCCCGCTGCGCTAGCCGGCGGAGCGCTAAGTTTGGGGACCTAGTCCATCGGGAGGAGAAAGGAGAAAGGAGGAAGGTGAAGTTTTTTGAACGGTTGCAAATCGAACTCGGGCCCGCCCCGCACGCGCCCGCATGGGCGCGCCGAGAAGGGGGGGGGGGCAAGAGCTCGGGCGTGTCGCTCTACATGGGATTGGTGTTGAGCTTGCGTGGAGAGAAAGGGGGAAGCCTCGCCTCCACCAAAACAGCCAGCAATTCCATCAATTCGTCTCTCGAGTCTCCGCGAGAGAGGAGGAGCGGAAGGTGGGTCGCACGGATGGGTCGCACGCGCGGTTGTTGCCGCTGCCGCGAGTGGGGGACGCTCGCGCGGTTCTTGGTGCGTTTGCCGCCGCCAACGACAAAAAGGAACGCCGGAACGAAAAACGACGGCCGAACCAAAAAACAAACAAAAGAACATGACGACGAGAGACAAAAACGAAAACCACAGGGCTTCCTTGTCAACCGCGTCCTCATGCCGAGCATCAACGAGGCCTTTTTCTGCCTGATGGAGGGCGTCGGCACCGCCGCCGACATCGACCTGGCCATGAAGCTCGGGGCCAACCAGCCGGTGAGACAAAAGACCAGAGAGAGAGAGCGAAGAGGCAGGGCGCGTTTTGCGGCGGCGACGGTCCGTCTGTCTCGTTGCCCCCCCCCAATCGCCGCGCTCACCATTCCCTCCTGTCCTCTCTCCGAAACGCTCCGCGACTACAGCTCGGGCCCCTCGCCCTCGCCGACAGCATCGGCCTCGACGCCGTGCTCGCCGCCTTGGAGGCCATGCAGAGCGGCTTGGGGGACCCAATGTACTGGCCGTGCGCGCTGCTGCGCACCTACGTCGACGCCGGGTGGCTCGGGCGCAAGGCGGGGCGGGGCGTCTTCGTGTGCGAGTCACCGGCGCCCTCCTCCTTCCGATCAGATGCCCGCCTCCCCACAAAACAACGCCACCGACAGACGACAGCGAACACCCGGCAGAGGCGCAGGCGTGAAAAACAAAAAACCGCGCGCTGCCCTCCCCCCTTTGCTTCTTCGAGGCATCGCCGCAAGCCGCCCCCCCGCTCGCTCGAGGCGCCGCCCGTATTATTTTTTGCGACGCACAACCGGAGTCAATCCCGAGAGCCCCATTTTTTGTCCACCGTCCTCTTCTTCCCCCTCCCTCTCTTTTCATTGTCACACGGCAACGCCTTTTTGTTAGAATCAAGCGCAGCACGCGACTGGTCCATTGCGGGCGCCTGTCTCTCCACGTCTCTCGAAAAACAGCGCCGCTCGGCCGCCGGTCTCTCGAAAAAAATGAGCGCGGCGCCGCCCCCGCCGCCGCCGCCGCCGCCCCCGCGTCGCCCGGACCCGGCGGCCGTGCTCGCCGACAACGCGCGCAAAGCCTCGGTCGAGGGGCGCTCGCGCGGCCGCAGCGGGCCCAAGGGAAAGTCCAAGCTCATGGGCGTGTCGACCGGGCGTGGCGGGGCAGCAGCAGCAGCAGCAGCAGCAGGAGGAGGAGGGGGGGGAGACGGCGCCGGAGCAGCAGCACCCGGCGGCGGCGGCGGCGCTGCCGCCGCGGGAGGAGACAGCAGCAGCAGCATCGCCGCGCAGCCCCGCTGGGAGGTCCACTGCTGGTCGCGCTCAGCCAAGCGCCAGCTACACGTCGCCTCCTTCCGCAACCCCGAGCGCGGCGCCGTCGGCTACGACCGTGCGGTTCTGCTGCTGCGAGGCGACCAGGCGGCCGAGACGAACAACCCGCTGTCAGACTATGTGAACGACCGCGTGCTGGCGGCGCTCCGGGCGCTGGCCGCGCGGCTGCAGGCGGAGTTTCCGTCGGCGCCGCTCGCCGACGTGCACCGCGCCGCCCTTGCGGGCGTGCGCTGCACGGCCGGGGTGGACGCGGGCGCGGCGGAAGAGGCCGAGGTGGCGCGCTACGCGAGCGACTGCCTGGGCGCGTGGCGGCGGAGGGGCGGGCCGCCGGACGCGCAGTCCGTGGCGGCGGCGGCGGCGTCGGTCGTCGGCGGCGCGGGCGGCGGCGGCATGGGCGGCGGCGGCGGCGGCGGTGGCGGGGCTGGTGGTGGTTTGGGGGCGGCCGCAGGAGTTGGCGCCCAGGCAGGCGCGGCGACGGCGCCGTCGGCACCCAGGCGGGCCAAGAAGTCGCGCTTGCCCAAGGGCGCGACGGCGGGAGCGGCGCAGCGGCGGGGCGAGGGCGAGGGCGACGCCGAGGAGGAGGACGAGGGGGCGGCGGGCGCGGGCGCGAGCGGCGGCGGCGGCGGCGGCGGCCCGCTGAGCGTGGTCACGCCCACGTTCAAACCAAAGAGAAAGAAGAAGCAGGCGCTCAAGAACGCGAGCGCTGGCGAGCAGGAGCACGACGACGAGCCGGAGGAGCCGGGGGAGCAGCAGCAACATTGGCAGCAGCAGCAGCAGCAGCAGCACCACTGGCAGCAGCAGCAACCGATGATGGGGGCGGGCGGGGGCGGCGCGGCGGGCGGCGCGGCGGGCGCGGCGCCGCCCCTGCCGCCGAGGGCGCCGGCGGTGCGCCTGTCGCTGCTTGGCATCCCCGTCGGCGCGTCCCACCAGGCGCAGCAGCAGCACCAGCAGCAGCACCAGCAGCAGCACCAGCACCACCACCACCACCCCCAGCAGCAACAACAGCGGCTCACGACGGCATTGCTCTTGCTGCGCGGCGAGGTCGTCGCGCCGCCGCCGCCGCCCGCGCCGCTCGCCTCGCCCCCCTGCGCCGACGCTCTCCCCCCTCTGGCGCCGGCCGGCCCGTCGCTCCTGCCGCAGGTGCCGCCCCTCTTCCTTCAGTCGTCGTCGGCCTCTGCCGCCGCCGCCGCGCTCGACCTCTCGGGCGCCTCGATCGCCGCCCTGGTCGCCGCCGCGTCCCCCCCTCACCACCCGTTGGCGTTGCCCACGCCAGCGCCGCCGCTCGCGCCGCCCGCGCCGCCCGCGGCCGCTCCTCCTCCTGGCGTCGCCTGCATCGAGGGCACGGTCTCTGGCTCTCCCGGCTTCTGGCTGCCGCCGCTCGAGCGCCTGCTGTCGCGGCTGTCGGCGGGCTCCGGCACGCTGGCACCCGCGCCGGGAGGCAGCCTGGACCTGCTGCGGTTTTTGAACCAGCAGCACCAGCAGCAGCAGCAGCAGCACGGTGGCGGGGGAGCGGGAGCGGGCGTGGGCGCGGGCGCGGGCGCGGCCGGCGGCGGGGGCGGGGGTGCAGCAGCTGGCCCGCCATGAGTGCTTGTCCTTTTGTTTCGAGCTTCCATACGACGATACTTAACAATTGATGCGATGTTGACCTATTCCTAGCACTTGTGCGTTTCAGAAACATGATCGTCGTCGTTGTTTTTATTGCGCTTTTTTTTTCTTCCGCGACGTGCAAACAAGACAAAACAAACCATGAGCCAAACTCCTCTTCCGTTCGTTTCTCTCGCAAAACGCTTAAGCAGCCTCACACGCCAACTACCTCCTGTCCAACGGCTCCACGCAGCGCCTCGAGCACCAGCCTCGCCTCCCGCTCGCCCGACAGCAGCGCGCCGTGCACCGTCGCCGGGTGGCGCTCGGACGTGTGCTCGCCGGCGAAATGCATCCGCCCAAAGGGCCTGGCCAGCTCCGTCGCGATCTCGCGCTCGTTCCCCACGGCAAAGTAGGAGTAGCTGCCGCGGCTCAGGGGGTCCGTCGCCCAGGACGTGACTTCGTACCGCTGCGGAGGAGGGCGGGGGGCGGCCCCGCCTGCGGCGACGACAGCGGCGCTCGGCGCGGGGGGCGGGTACATCTGCGACAGCGCCGCGTCCGCGGCCGCCGCGATGGCGTCCGAGTCCCCGAGGGCGGCGGCGGCCTGGGCGGCGCTGCCAGCGTTGAGCGCCACTAGGACGGGCCTGCCGGTCGTCTTGTAGTAGTTTAGGAAGATGGAAAAGGGGGGGAAGCGGGCATCCGAAACGCTGCTGCTGTTGGCTCCAGCGGCCGGCGGCTCTCGCGAGATAAAGTCGCGCGACGCGTCCCAAAATACTGCGGGCGGCGTCAGGCGCGGCAGCATCGACGCACGCGACCGGCGCACGTCCAGCGACGTCAGGTTGCCGGCACCAGCCGGCGAGGTGGCATTTTTTCCGTCGTTGATCGTTGAGTAATCGAGGACGACCTTCTCGAGCACGCCAAACCCAAAGTCGCGGATGGCGCGCACCTTGGCGCCGGGCAGCGGGGGAGAAAAGGCGACGGGCCCGGCGGCGTCGGGCGGGATGCGCTCGGACCCCCACGCGGCCGTCGAGACGACGGGGGCGCCGTTGTTGTTGCGATTTCCCCCCTCCGCGGAATGGGAGAGGCCGCCGTCCGGAACCGACGCCTTTAGGACGCCCAGAGGGACCGTGACGATGACGCGGCGCGCCCGCCACTCCTGCGCCCCCCTCTTCGTGCGGACGACGACGGTCGTGGTGGCGTTGTCGCCGCTGCTGCTGCTGCCTTCCTCCCGCAGCGGCGGCGGCTGCTCGATGGCCGACACGACCTGCCCGTACCGCACGTCCACGCCGGGGGCCGGCGCCGACGCCAGCATCGCCGCGACGAGGGCGCCGAACCCCCGCTCCAGCACGACGTCGTCGGCGGGGAGCGTCTTGCTGTCGCCGTAGCGCGCGGCCGACAGGTTGCGCGCGTCGGCGTTCAGCAGCGTCTCCACGTTGGAGGCCAGGCGCAGGCGCGCGGCCGCCCGAGTCGCGAGCGCGCCGCTCTCCTCCGCTGTGCCGTTGCCGCGGGGGGCCGGCGGCGGCGGCGTCAGGTCGCGCTCGACCCACCCGTCGAAGACGGCCTGGATCGACGGGTCCCCGGCGCCCGGGTCCGACGCGTTGGTGCGCGCCTTGGCGGCCGCCAGCGCGGGCAGGAACGAGCGCTGCCAGGCACTCGCCGCCGTCGCGAGCGGCAGGAAGTTGGCGCGCGAGCCGTCGGCGGCAAAGATGGCCCCGCTGTAGTAATCCTGTAGAGGGGAGACGCGCAGGCCGAGCGACCTCGTGAGGGCCGGCAGGGGGTTGTCCGGTTTTCTGGCGCCGTGGATCCACATGGCGCCCAGGTCCAGGCCCGGGATTTCGTCCGACGTCCGCAGACGGCCGCCCGGGCGGGCGCGCCCCTCGAGGACGACGACGCGCAGGGGCGGCGGCGAGGGCGCGGCGGCGGCGGCGGCGTTGCTGCTGTTGTTCGCCCTCAGGAGCTCGAGGGCCGCGGCGATGCCTGAGATGCCGGCGCCGACGATGATGACGTCGAAAGGCCCGCCGTCGTCGTCGTCGTTTGAGGAGGCGGGAGGAGGGAGCGACGGGGCCGCTGCCGGCTCGAGCGGGGCGGCGACAATCGCGGCGGAAGACGACGCCGCGTCTCCTCCCGCCGGCGCCAAGAGCCGGGCCCCGACGGAATTGACGAACGCTTCCCCGTCGTCTGGTCGAGCGGCGGCCGCCATCGTCGCCGCCAGGAGCAGGATGAGTGCTGCGCGCATCGTTGTTTTTTGCATTGTCAATTTCAGAAGAAAAAGGAGGGGGAGAGCGCTTCGGCGCGCAAACCTCGTACGCGTCCGTTTCGTAGCGCTCGCGAACGGACGCCGACGCCGACGGAGACGGTCGCTTTTCCCGTCTGTGCGTTTGCAGACGCTCAAATCGCCGCACCCCTCCCCGCTCCTCAATCCCCTTCTACTTCCGCAACCAACCATCCAGCCGATACCCTCGCCCTTTCAGTAGCATCAGCTCGACGAGAGACACGCGCGGCGCGGGCGCCACACCACACCACGCGAAAACCCGCGCTCCTCTCTCTCTCTCTCTCCTCATTTCATGCTCCGCGCCGCCGCCCGCCACGACCGCTATCGCAGCACCACCCTCGATCGCTGCGGTGGCCGCCCGACCGCCGCTCCCACTCGGATCGTAGGCGACCGCCGCCGTCGCGCCGTCGCCCCGATGGCGACCGGTGCCGCCGCCGCCGCCGCCGCCGGAGACGACGACGGGTGAGGCGCCCCGCTCGCCCCCTCGACCGCGCGCTCGCGCCCGCGCCCTCGCCAAGCCCACAAACACCAACGACACCGTCCCTCCCCCCCCCAAACAACCGCACGACACGAAAAACTAACAACACTACAAACAACACCAAAATGAAGCAGCGCCCCCACCCTGGTCGCCGAGTGGCGCCTGCACGCCGGCCGCAACCGCCGCTACCGCCACCGCTCGGCCCTGCTCGGGTGCGACATGGCCTTCACGGTGTTCACGCCGGCGGTCAAGGAGGAGGAGGACGGGGGGAAGCCGGGAGGGTTACTACTATACCCTCCGCCGCCGCCGCCGCAGCAGCAGCAGCAGGGGCCGCCGCCGCCGCCGCCGCCGCAGCCGAAGGGGGCGCAGGGGCCGCCCGGCTGCGCCGCTGCCGCCGCCGCCCCGCCCTTCCCGGTGGTCTACTACCTTTCCGGCCTGACGTGCACGGACGAGAACGCCGCGCAAAAGTCGGGCGCCCAGCGGGCGGCGGCGCGCCTGGGCCTGGCGCTCGTCTTCCCCGACACGTCGCCCCGGCCGTCCGGCGAGGGGCCCGGCGCGGCGTCGTTCCCGGCCGAGGCCGCTGCCTCGGGTTGGGACTTTGGCTTTGGCGCGGGCTTCTACCTGGACGCGACCAAGGAGGGGTGGGAGAGCTGGCAGATGGAGTCGTACGTCATGCAGGAGCTGCCGGCGGCGCTCGCCAGGCTGCCCGGCGGCGGGGGCGGCGGCGGGGGCGGCCAGCTTGACCTGTCCCGCGCGGGCATCATGGGGCACTCTATGGGCGGGCACGGCGCGCTCACCCTCGCGCTGCGGCATCCGGCGGCCTTCCGCTCCGTCTCTGCGCTCGCGCCCGTGTGCAGCCCCACGCGCGCGCCCTGGGGAGAAAAGGCGTTCCGCGGCTACTTCGGGGACGCGGAGTGGCTGACGAGTGGGAGGGAGCACGACGCCGCCGAGCTCGTGCGTTTGTTCCCCTGGGGGAAGGGGGGTCCAGAGCCGCCCGCGCCCCTCATCGACACGGGCGGGGCCGACTCGTTCCTGGAGAAGCAGCTGATGCCGGGCGAGCTGGCGAGGGCGGTCGAGGAGACGCCCGGGTGCGCGTGGGCGACAAAGGCAGGGGGCGGGGAAGAGGGCGGCGGCGGCGGCGGCGGCGGCGGCGGCTCGAGGCTCGTCTCGCGGCTGCAGCCAGGATACGACCATTCGTACTTTTTCGTGGCGACCTTTATCGAGGAGCACCTGGAGCACCACGCCAGGGCGCTGCTGGCGGACGCGTGAGGGTCGGCCGAGAAATATAGTCACCTAGCATCCTCGCTTGCAAAACGGGGCGGGTGTGCGTTGTTAAAATGTGGGGGGTGCGCGTTGTTTTTCGGCGCGGCGGCGGCGCGGTTTTATATTTCGGGACGATCTCGGGACGACAAGGGAAAGAAAACAATCTCGGGACGACAAGGGAAAGAAAACAATCTCGGGACGACAAGGGAAAGAAAACAATCTCTCTAAGCGATGATCTCTAAACGATCTCTGTGCGGAAGCAACTAGTGCGCTTCTGATTTGTACGTGCGTGCGTGCGCGAGGATCCCGCCCACTCTCGCCGCACGGAGGGCTTGGTTGCGCGGCGAGGAAGGGGGGGCAGGCGTGAAGAAAAGGACAAAAAAAGGAACAAGACCGTCCGTCCGTTGAGAGAGGGCGGCGCGCGGCGCGGCGCCTCTTTGGGCGGCGGCCAAACCGAGCGCGCCGCTCTCGTCTCTCGCGTCATGGGAGTGTCGGGGGGTGGTGCGAGTAGACAGAATCAGGGCGCCGAGGGCGGGAACGAGATCCGGCCCTGGCCCCGGGCGTTGGCCGCGGCCGCGAGCTGGCGGCTCGCCGCGCGGCTGCCGGCCGCCGCGGCGGCGCCGGCGCCCGCCGCGCCCGCGCTGCCGGCAGACGCGCGCCTCTTTGCGCCCGTGGCGGGGGCCGTCCCGAGGCCCGAGGCGCGGCCCCCCCGGGGAAGCTGCGAGCTGCCGTAGACCGGATGGTCGTCGGCGCCGATGCCACGCCCGTCGCCTGCGCCCTCGCCGCCCGCGCCGCCGCCGCCCCCGCCGCCCCCGCCCGTGGCCCCGTCGCCGCCGCCCCCACCCCCACCCCCGCCGCCCGCGCCTGCCATGATGCACGCCAGGTGGTGGCGCGAGGCCGCCGGGTCGATCCCGGGCGCGCCGACGGGCGAGGGGAAGCCCGGTCCCGCGCCCGCGCCGTCGCCTGCCTCGGGCACCGACGCCATGGGGTCGTCCTCCGCCTCGTCCTCGGTCGGCGGCGCCGTCGCCGCGCCGGCCTTTTTCGGCGGGCGGCCCCGGCGCTTGGGGCCGGCGGCCGCCGCGTCGGCGCCGCCGCCGCCGGCGCTCTTGGCGTTCCTGGCCTTTTTGCTGAGCGTGGGCGCGGCAGCGTCGCCGCCGGCGGACGACAGGGAGCGCTTGACGCCCCCCGCGGCGGCGGCGGCGTCGTCGTCGGCGCCGCCGGCCGCGGCGTCGTCGGCCCCCGCGACCGGCGGCGGGGTCGGGCCGCCGCCGCCGCTGCCGCCGCCGCTCCCCCCGCCTCCGCCGCCGCCGCCCCCGCCGCCTCCGGCCTCGGCGCTGCCGCCGCGCGCGCCCGAGAACAGCGCCCGGATGTCCGTCTGCCGGCCCCCGGCGCTGCCGCCGCCCGAGCCGCGCCCGAGCACCAGCGGTGGGGCGAGGACGCCGCCGCTCGCCGAGCCGCCCGGGGCGTAGCTCCCGCCGCCGCCGCCGCCGCCGCGCCCGCCGCCGCCGCCGCGCCCGCCGCCGCCCGCGGGCCGAGACTGCGGAGGCTCGTACGTCGGGTCCAGCACGGCGCGGCGCACGTCCTTGGCGCGCGCCATGACCAGGCGCACAAACTTGTTCCACTCGGCGGGGCCCAGCAGGACCTTGCCGCTCGGGAGCGTCTGCTGCGGCGTCTTGGCCGGCGGCGCGGGAAGCGGCGGCGTCGGCGCGCCGGCCGCGCCCGCCTCGCCCTCTCCGGCGGCGGCGGCGGCGGCGGCGGCGGCGCCGCCGCTCTCGGGCACGGGAACGGGCACGGGGGGCAAGGGGAGGCCGTCGGGGCCCAGGACGAGGCCCGGCACCAAGGGCGGCGGCGCCAGGCCCGGCGGCGCGCCGCCGCCCGCGGCCAGGCCCGGCGGCGGCGTCGGCGCGCCCGAGGCCGCCCCCGCGCCCGCCGCCCCGGACGTCGCGCCGGCGCCCTCGGCCGGCGCCGGCGGCGGCTGCTGCGGCCCGACGCGCTGCTCAAAGCCAAACGCCGGGTCCTTGAGCACGTCCTCCACGTGCGGGCGCGGCAGCCACCCGCAGTACCCGTGCTCCGCGAGGCCCTGCATCAGCCGCGCGTCGCAGTCGGCGCCCCACCACCGCGGCAGGCCGCGGTACTGCCCGTCCATCGGCACGGGCACGCGCAGCCGCAGCCCGCGCGGCGCGCCGTCCTCGCCCGCGGCGCCGCCGGCGCCGGCGCGCTCGGCCTCGACGCGCGCGGCGACGTCGTCCGCCTCGGCGATGGCCGACAGGTAGTTTCCCGCGTTGCGGCCCATGCGGCGGAGGGTGTCGAAGGACAGCAGGGCCTTCTTGCCGCAGGCCGGGAGCTCCTCGTCCACGCCGGCCTTCTCGAGCTTGTCGCGCAGGTTGTTTACGTCCTGCGCGGCGGCCGGCGGCCGCGCCGACGGGCGGCTACCGCGGCGGCCCTTGCCGGTCCCCGGCGGGCCGGCGGCGCCGCCGCCCTGGCCGGACGTGCCGCCGCCCGCGCCCGTGCCGCCGCCCTCCTCGTCGCTGGCGCCGCCCCCACTCTGCGGGTCCTCGCTGGGCGCGGCGCCGCGCCCGCGCTTCTTGCCGCCAGGGGGGCCGCCGCCCTCGCCGCCGCCGCCGCCGCCGCCGCCGCCGCCCGCCGCGCCGACGCCGCCGACGACGCCGCCCCCGCCTTCGCCGCCGCCGGTGCCCTCGGGCCCGTCGCCGGCGTAGGCGCCCGGCTGCCCCGTCGCGCGCGACGACGGCTCGAGCTCGGTGATGCGCTTCAGCAGCAGCACGATCGCCGCCGTCATCTGCACCACCTCGTCCAGCTGCCGGCGCGAGTTGAGCTGCGCGCGCGCGGCGATGTCCGGGCCGCGGCGCGTGCCCAGCCGCAGGACCAGCTTTTCGACCGACTCTTGGTCGGCGCGCGACCAGCGCGCGACGCGGCGGCCGAGGCCCGGGTCGTGCACCGTCTCCTCCACAGGGGCGGGTTTCGGCAGGGCGGCGCGGGCGGCGCGGCGGCGCGCGAGCTCCTCGGGGTCCAGCGCGGCGCCGTCCGCGCCCGAGGCGCCCGCGGTGCCGGCGCTGGCGCCGCCGCCGCCGCCGCGGCCCTTCTTGCCGCCCTTGCCGCCGCCGCCGCCGGCCGCGCCGCCGGTCGCGCCGCCGCCGCCGGCCTCGTCGTCCGAGTTGCCGCCGCCGCCGCCGCCGCCGCCCCCTGCCCCGCCGCCGCTGTCGCTGCTCTGCGCGCCGCGCATGATCTCCCGCAGGCCCGGCTCGCGGTACGAGATCTTGGTGCGGCGCCGCGGCCCCGTGACGAGCGCGAGCGACCCGCCCGAGGCCTTGAGCAGCGCCTGGTGCGCCTCCCAGTCGGACACGGCCGCGGGCAGCACCTGCGCCCAGTAGGCGCGCGCCTCGGCCGCCGTGCGCGGGCCGTCGCCCAGGTCGCCCCAGCCGCTCGGGGCGGCGGCGCCGCCGCCGCCGCCCTCGCCGCCGCCACCCTCGCCGCCGCCGCCGGCCGCCCGCGCCTGCTCCATGTCGAGCATGTCGGCCGCCAGGCGCGCGCCGCCGTCGTCGTCCGCGCCCACGGCAAAGTGCGCCGTCGAGAAGGTGTTGCCCTTGCGCGAGCCGATCTGGCGCTTCTGGCTGCGGCCGGCGAGGATGTCGTCAATGTCGCCGCCGCCGTCGCCGCCGCCCGCGCCGCCGCCGCCGCCCTCCTCGCCTGGTCCTCCCCCCTCCTTGTGCTCGGCCTCGCCGTCCTCCTTGAACAGGCCGTGCGCGCCGCGCGCCAGCAGGGCCGAGATGCGCGCGGCGTCGGCCTCGGGGTCGCCGCCCGCCAGCGCGACGGCGCCGCCCGCCGCGCCGTCGGCGCCGCCGCCCGCGCCGGCCGCCGCCGCGTCGCCCCCGCCCGGCGGCCCCGCGCCGCCGTACCCGAGGATCGCCTCGTCCAGGCCGTACTTGCGCGACGCCACCTCGAACACCCGCTCCTCGTACGTGTCCTTCGTGATCAGGCGGTACACGGTCACGTCGCGGTCCTGCCCGATCCGGTGCGCGCGGGCCATCGCCTGGAGGTCGTTTTGCGGGTTGAAGTCAGAGTCGTAGAGGATGACCGTCTCGGCGGCCGTGAGCGTGATCCCCTGCCCCCCCGCGCGGGTGGAGAGCAGGAAGACGAAGGCGTCGCCGTGCGAGAGGGGGACGGCGCCGGCGGCGGCGGCGGCGGCGGCCGTGCCGGCGTCGGCGGCGTCGGCGGCGGCGGCGGGCGCGGCGGCTGCGGCGGGCGCGGCGGCGGCGGCGGCAGCACCCGCACCCGCAGCAGCACCCGCAGCAACACCAGCAGCACCAGCGGCGGCGTCGGGGGCGGCGCCGTTGGCGGTGCCGGGCGTCGGCTCGCGCCCGGCGCCGCCCTCGGCCCCGGCCGCCGCCGCCGCCGCCCCGCCCGACGCCCCGCCCGACGGCGCGGCCCCGCCCGACGGCGCCACGGAGGCCGTGCGCGCGCGCGGGTTGTGCCGCGAGAAGCGGTCGATGGCGGCCTGGCGGTCGCGGTGCGCCGTGCTGCCGTCGATGCGCTCGTAGGGGTACCCCGCCGCGCGCATGTAGTCCTCCAGGACGTCGAGCATCATCTTGAACTGCGAAAAAATGAGCACGCGCTTGCCCTCGGCGCGCAGCTTTGGCAGCAGCTTGTGCACGAGCGCCATCTTGCCGCTGGCAAAGGCGACGCGCTCTGCCTCGGTCTGGTCGGCGGCGCCCGCGGCCGCGCGGCGCTCGGCCATGTCGGCCTCGAGCGCGTCGCACAGGAACGGGTGGCAGCACAGCTTGCGCAGCTCCATGGCGAGGTTGCGCATGCCGCTGAGCGCGGCGGCCTTGGCGCCGCCGAGCAGGGCGCCGATGTTGCGGCCGTACAGCGCCTTGTAGTAGCGGCGCTGCTCGGGCGTGAGGTCGACCCACACGATGACCTCCTCCTTCTCCGGCAGGTCCTCCACGTCCTCCTTCATGCGGCGCAGGAGCACGGGCGCCAGGGCGCGCTGCACGGCCTGGATCTGCGGCACGGTCGGCGCCGCGTCGCCGAAGCGCCGCAGGAAGGCGCCTTGGTCCCCGTACTGCAGCGGGTCGAGCAGCGACATCATCCCCTGGAGCTCGCGCATGTTGTTCTGCACGGGCGTGCCGGACAGCAGCAGCATCCAGTGGATGGTGTAGTCGTAAAGGGCGCGGCGCGTCGCGCTGCTGATGCCCTTGAGGCGGTGCGCCTCGTCCAAGACGGCGCCGACAAAGGGGACTTTGCGGAGGTACTCCTTGTCCGCCCGCAGCGTCTCGTAAGACGTCAGCAGCACGTGGAACTTGAAGCCGCACTTGCGCCCGGGGCCCGGGCTGCGGGCCGAGGGCCGAGGCCCGCCTCCGAGCGCGCCGCCGGGGCCGTCGGGGAAGCCGTCGTCGTGCTCGAAGAAAAACTCGGTGTCACGGATGACGAGGCGGTCCGGCGCCGAGCCCGAGTAGGGGACCACGTGCAGGTCGCTCCACGTCTCAAACTCGCGCAGCCAGTGGCCCAGGGTGGTCAGGGGCGCCACCACCAGGAAGGGGCGCGTCACCTGCAGCACCTCGCGCAAGAAGACGATGGTCGCGACCGACTGCGCCGTCTTTCCCAGGCCCATCTCGTCGCCGAGGATGCAGTTGCGCGGCTTCCAGACGTTGCCGCGCGGGTCGAGGTCTCCGCGGAAGTTGTTTGCCATCCACATTACGGACGTCTTTTGGTAGTTGCGCAGCTGGCGGCCGTTCTTGAAGGCCGGGATGCTCTCCTCGACGATGGCCTCGAGCGGCGGGCGCTGGGGCACGGCCTTGTTGGGCGGCGGGACGCCCTTTTCGAGGGCGTTGACGTGCTCGAAGCGCGCCAGGCGGGCGGCGTCCTCGCGCGCGAGCGCGCGCTCGAGCCGGCGCCAGTGCGCGCGCTGCGCGTCGGCGTCGTCCGGCTCGTCCTGCGGCGCGCCGGCCGCCGCCGCCGCCTCGGCCGCGGCCTCGGCGCGCGCAGCCGCGCGCGCGGCCGCCGCCGCGCCGCCGTCGTTCTCCTCCTCCGAGCCGGCGCCGTTGTCCTCGGCGCCAGCGGCCGCCGCCGCCGCCGCCGCCGCCGCCGCCGCGCCCTCGGACGCGGCGCGGCCGCCGTCCTCCGTCGCCGCGCCGCTGCCGCCGCCCTTGGGTCCGCCGCCGCCCCCGCCGCCGCCGCCGCCCTCCTCGTCAGCGGCGGCGCCGTCGCCGTACTCGTCCGCCCTCAGCCGCCACCGGTCCATCTCGCGCTCCTCCTCCCACGTGGCGTCGCCGTAGTCCTGCCCCTTCCACTTGACTAGCACCTGCGCCTGCCCCGCCCCCGGGCCGAACTGCCCGCCGGCCCGCCGGTGCACGACCCGGTCGCTGTGCACCCACTCGGGAAGGATGCCGCCGACGGCTCCCGGCACTCCTGTCACGCCCGCAATGACGACCACCTCTGTCGGCTTTGCGGGCGGCGGGGGGTGGACCGTGCGCACGCACTTGGCCATGAAGGCGCGGGTGAGGGAGGCGCGGTGCTGCTCCATGAGGCGGTAGGGGACCCAGGCGGTCTTGCGGTAGGAGCGGTCTGTTTGGTTGTTTGGTTGTTTGGTTGTTTGGTTGTTTTGAAGGGGGTGTTTTGTTGGTGTTGGTTTTTTTTGTTTTTGTTTTGGTTTTGGTGGGCGTGTTTTTCGTGCCGTCAGCGAAAAGGAGCGAGAGAGAGGTGAGAGGGGAGGGAGGGGGGGGTAGCGCTGGCGCGCTGGTCGCCTATTTGTCTGCTGCGCAACGCGACCGTCGGCGCTAGCGACGGAGATCTCGCGCAACACGGACGCGGAGGGAGGCGCCGCATCCGCCGCCGCCGCGCCCGACCGTCCCGCCCGCCGGCGCTCCATCGGACGGAAACGAAACGAAACGCCAAGCAAGAGCGCCAAACGCCAAAAACGCAAGACAGAAAAACAACAGAAACTCACTCTCAAACTTGATGTGCAGCAGCACCTCGCCCGTCGTCGGCAGCCGCCGCATCCAGATGATCTTCTCCACGTTGGGCCGGTACGGCAGCTTGGACAGCACGCGCCGCGGGCCGAACGACGAGTCGATAAAGTCGGGCAGCGGCGGCGGCGGCGGCGGCTTGGGCTTGGCGGCCGCCGCGGCCGCCGCCTGCGCGGCCGCCTCGGCCTCGGCGTGCGCCTGGGTCGCGGCCTGCGTCGCGGCCTGGGCCGCGGCGTGGGCGGCGTGGGCGTGGGCGATGGCCGCGGCGGTGGCGGCCTCGGCCGCCGCGGGCGCGGGCACGGGCGCGGCGCCGGGCGCCGCCGCCATGGCCGCGGCGGCCGCCTGCTGCGCGGCGCCCCAAGACACGGCGGCCGCGTGCTGCTGGGCGGCGGCGGCCTGCGCGGCGGCGGCGTGCGCGGCGGCAATCAGGCCCTCTGCGTTGGCCTTGGCCTGCGCCGCCGCGGCCTGCAGCGCCGACGTCGCGTCGTCCTCGTCCATCGGCTCGGGCTCGTCGTCGTAGTCGATCGTCACGTCGTCGTCCGCCTGCTCGTCGATCGCGCGGCGCAGCTCCTTGCGCGAGGACGAGCCGCCGCCGCCGCCGCCGCCGCCGCGCGCGCCGCCGCCGCCGCCGCCGCCGCCGCCGCCCGGGCCGCCGCCGCCGTCGCTGTCGCTGCCGTGCCCCCCGCCGCGCCCGCCCGCCGAGGACGGCTGGGCGCGGAAGGCGGCCGCGAAGCGCTCGGCGCGCACGTCCTCGGGCAGCTCGCCCTCGTGCTCGGCGCCGGCCTCGTCGCCGCTCGAGGCGGCGGCGTCGCGTGCGGCGCGGCGGGGGGCGGAGCGGCGCTCGGCGGCGCCCGCGCCCGCGCTGCCGCCGCCCGCGGCGCGCGACTTGCGGTGGCGGATGACGACCTCGTCGTCGTCGTCGTCGTCGCCGTAGCCGTAGCCCGCGCCGCCGCCGACGCGGCCGGACGCGCCGCCGCTGCGGCCCTTGCCGCGCCCGCGGCCGCTGCCGCCGCCGCCCGAGCGAGGGCCGTCGCCGTCGCCGCCGCCGCCGTCGTCGCCAAAGCGGGCCTTCTTCTTGTTGGTCGAGCCGCGCGGGCGGCCGCGCGTGCCGGGCAGCTTGGCCGACGCGCCGCCGCCCGCCCTGCTCTTGCCCGTCGTGGGGGCGCCGGCCGCGTCGTCGCCGCCGCCGCCGCCGGTCGTGGCGCCGGTCGTGACGTCGCCGCCGCCGCCGCCCAAGTTGCCGGCCGCGGGGCCGCCGTCGCCGCCGAGGGCGCCGGGGGCGGTCTGGGGCGTCGAGCCGTCGCCAAAGCCGGCGCCGGCCAGGGCCGCGGGAGGGGTCGGCGCGGTCGCGGGCGTCGCCGCAGAGCCCTTCTTGGCCGAGCCGGTCCCGCCGCGCCCGCCGGCGGCCGAGCCGCCGCCGCGCGACCCGCGCGCGCCCAAGGGCGGGGGCCGGGCCGGCGTCGGCGCCTCCGCAAGGCGCGCGGGCGCGCGGCGCTCGCGCGTGGAGCGGCCCGTCTGCAGCATGGCCGCGAGCTGCGCGTCCGCGGCCTCCTGCTGCGCCCGGTTGGGGTCATCCTCGGCCGCGGCGGCAGAGGGGGCGGACGGGGGGGCAGCGGCGGGGCCGCCGTTGGTGTCGGGGGCGGCGGCGGCGGCGGCGGCGGCGGCGGCGGTGGCGGCGGCGGCGGCGGCCGCCGCCGGGCGCTCAGCAGCCGCCGCTGCCTCCTCCGCCGTCGCGACGGGCGCCGCGGGCGGAGGAGCCGCCGCCTCGGCCGGCGGCGCCTCGACAGCAGGAGGCGGCGGCGGCGGCGGAGGAGGGGGCGCGGCGAGCGGCTGCTCGACGGCGGGAAGGCTGCTTTTGTTTGAGCGGATTGGTTTTTTTTGGGCGGTCGGGGGAAGGGGGGTCGCGCGGACGGCGCGCAAACGCGGGGCGGAAAAACAAGAAAGGCGTGTGTGAGCGCTTGCAAAGCGAAAGGTGGGGCGAGGACCGCCAACTCGCTCGAGGGGGTGGGGGCGGGCCGGCAACCATGCGTTTTGGGAGGGCCTCAACCCCCCCCCCCCTCCCCCGAGCGATCGCGGGCCGTGCGGGCCTCCACCCTTTCTGTCGCACGACAGGGCGCGACGCGGCCGCCGCTCTCGGCGGCGGCGGCGCCGTCGGGCGCCGGGCGCTCGTCCTCTATAGACTAGGGAACCAGGCCAAAAAGCCTGCGATGGGGCGGCATCGCAGGCATGCGCGCGCGCCGCGGGCGCCCCGTCGCGCGCTCTCACCTGACGGGCGCCGGAGCCGCGGCCGCTGCTGGGGCGCCCTCGCCCGAGAAAGGAGCAGCGAGGGGGAGGGCATCGACGGAGGCGAGAGGAGGGAGTCCTCCTTCCCTTGCTGGGGTTGGCGCAGGCCGGTCGGTGGCCGCCGGGCCCGCCGGGGGCGGGTCCGGGTCCATCCTGGTCGCCGCTGGGCGCGGGGTGCGTGGAGGCAGATGGGCGCGACCGGCGCGTTTGCGGGCGCTGATGCGACCGCGATTTTTTTTTTTGCGTTTCAAAGAGGGAAGAGAGAGAGAGAGGGGCAAGAAGGGGACTTGAGGGCAGCGGACGCGCGATTCGGGCGCCGTTTGTTTGCGTTTCGACGCGGTTTCGGTCCAGGGGGAGGTTCGGGCACGCGCCGCTGTGGTTTGAGGCGTGGAAGCGCCAGCATTTTGCTGCGCCACCCCCTCGCCTCCTCTCTTTTTTCTGCGCTCCCCCTCCCCCCCTCCCCTTCTGTCTCCTTTCCTAGCCCGCTACGCCGCTCTCTTTCCCCTGCCCACCGATCAATCCCCGCGACGCGCGCGTCGGGCGGCTTGTTACAGATCGAGCACTAGTTGCGGAGCGACGCCCGCGCGTCCGGGCAGCACTGATCGCGAGAGAGACACCGAGAGACGAGACCCGCGATCGACGTTCGAAAAAAAACCGCGACGGCCGGGGGGTCGGTTGCTCGGCTCGGCGCCGCGCTGCTTAGATGGAACAGAAAAACACAGGGAAGGAGAACGAGAAACGAAATGTGGTAGGGCCTTAGGATGGGGTTGAAAGGTGCGGTGCCGTCGAGGACAGTCGCGCGTGGGTGCGTGCGAGTGGTTGACCGAGGCAAGAGAGACGGAACGCGGCGCGTCCGCCAAAGAAAGACGAGGAGCGGCGGCGGGCGGCGGCAAGCGATCGAGCGGCGGAAAAAGACAGCGCCGCGCGGCCTGTCCGCCGCTATCTCGGCCATCCCGACCCCCGGAGCCGTCGTCGTCGACACGCGCGCATCACAGCTTGACGTCCGAGTAGGCCACCCCGCCGAGCTTGGCCGCCGTGAACGAGAGGGTGCCGTCCGGCCCGACGCCGCAGGGCGAGGTGGCGGCGGCGGCGCCGCCGCCGCCGCCGCCGCCGCTGCTGCTGCTCGGGCGCGCGGACTCGCTCGCCTTGGGCGTCGAGGGGGCGGCGGGGCCGGCCTGGCCGACGGACTCGCGCCACCGGGCGATCCACGCGCGCGCGTCCGAGACGGAGGCGGGGACGTCGCTGCCGTTGCCGACGGCGGCGAGGGCCGACGACGAGGACGACGCCTCCCTGCCGGCCTTTTTGCTGCGGCTGGCCGCGCTGCTGCGCGGAGCGCGCGCGAGAGCCGCGATCGAGGGACGAGCGGCGACGCGCGTGGTCGCGGTGGCGGCCGCAGTGGCACGGGCGGGTGCGCAAGCGAGCGACATTGTGGCGCGTGGCGGTTGAAGGCTGCTGCTTTGGGCTGCTTCTTCCCCGTTGGCGGCTTCTGGTGCGGCTGCTGCTGCTGCTGCTGTTGCGTAATGGAGACGCAGTGTGTGTGCGTGATGGATGGGCCAATGCGGACTGAGGAGTGCGTGTGATCAGCGCCTCGTCTCAGAGGGTTTAAACTGGACGAAGTACTGGAAAACGGTAACGCCTCCTTCCTTCTTCCTTCATCGCACGCGACCAACAGAACGCCACCGTGATGCCACGCACACCACAATCATCGTAAGCTGTCGTTGCTTTACCAAAATCCGCTTTCTCTCGCCGATCGGCCCGTCTGGCCCCGTGCCCCCCCCTCCTCTCTCTCCTGGTCCTCTCGCGCGCGCCCGGCACACAGAACCCCCTTCACGCGCGCGCGCCATCCGACAGCAACCGCGCACGCGGAGCATCTCAGTCCATGCAAGCCATCCCAGCCCAGTGATCGGCCCGCCTGCGTTTGTGCTCGCGCCGCGCTCGCGCCGACGGGCGCGCGCGCGCGCTCTGCTGCCGGCTCCTCCCCCCTCCCCCTCACCAAGGAGGGAGACTGATGGCGCCTCCGCAGCCGCCCCGGCACTCACCGCAGATGGACCAGATCGTGCGTAGTCTCGGGGTGCAGTCTCTGCTGTGTCGAGAGAGATAGAGAGAGCGGGAAAAACGAGCGCCCCCGTCAGCTCACGCTCCCCCCCACCTAGAAGCAAAACGCCGACCCGTCCCCCCCCCCAAAAAACCCAGAGCGCCGAGTTCTTCGCGCTCACGTACGGCGCGATCGTGCGGCAGCTCATCATGGACTACGAGGACCTCGAGCAGGTCAACAAGCAGCTGGACACGATGTGAGTCGTTTCTGTCGTTTGAAAAGGGGGGGGCGGGGGCAAAGCCGACCGCCGCAGCCCTCGCCGCCGCCTGCCGGGAGAAACATCGACGACGCCAGAGTTTTCCCCGAAAAAAACAACACAAACAAAAACCCAGGGGCTACAACATCGGCGTCCGCATCGTCGACGAGTACCTGGCCAAGACCCGCGCGGCCAGCGGCGCCGGCGGCGCGCCCCCCTGCGCCACCTTTCGCGACGCGGCCGAGGCCGTCGCGCGGCACGCGCTGCCGCTCTTCCTCAACGTGGCCGCGGCCGTGGGCGCCTGGTCCCCGGACGGCGGCGCGTGCAGCCTTGTGCTCACGGACAACCCCCTGGCCGACTTTGTCGAGCTACCCGAGCCCTACCGGCGCGGCGGGCTGAGCTACTGCCAGGTGCTCGCCGGCGCCGTGCGCGGCGCGCTTGCGCAGGTGGCCTTCTCGGCCGACGTGGCGGTGGTGCGGGACGCGCTGCGGGACGGCGGGGGGGTGCTGGAGCTGCGGGTGACGCTCAAGGAGGCGCGGGACGAGGCCTACCCGTTTAGGGACGATGACTGAAGGCGGGGGAAGGTTTTTCAAGGGGGGACGACGACGGTGCCCGGAGGGAAAAATTCGACGAGCACGGCGATTTGCGCTCCGAGCAAGCCTTTTTCAATTAAACGATGCGCTCGCACGCACCCGGACAATCGGTGTTTCAAAAGCGCTCGGCCTCCTCCGCCCCGTAAACCTCAACGCAACAAACCAATACCTTTCTTTCCTCGCTGTCTCTTGGAAAGGCCCACCGTTTCACCTTCCCCTTCACCCTCAACCGAATCAACCTGTCGAAGCAACCTGCTCAAACACCTCTGCTATCGCGCTCACGTTTTACCCCGTTCGCATCGGGCGCCCAATCGCCTCGGGAGCGATCTGCCGGTCCTATTCAAGGTCCAGCGCATCGGGCCGCGCGCGTCAGACGTCGTCCGAGGGGCGGACGCTGATAGAAAAACGGGAAAGAGACGAAAAAAGCAACAGTCAGTTGGCAATCGCCAAGGAAGAACAAACCCGCGCGCGCGCGATACACGCATCGGTCGAATCCCGAGTCTCACACCACACCATGAAGAGAACGACGATGCGGGCGCCGTCGGCCGTCGTCGTCGGCGCCCTCATCGTCCTGGCCGCCGCCTCAGCCCCGGCCGCCGCCGCCACGCGCGAGCGCAGCCCGTTGCTGGGCGGCGCGGGCCGCGCGGCGAGCGCCGTCGCCGCGATCGCGGCCGCCGCCGCCGCCGCCCAGCCGGAAACTCAAGCCGGCTGCAAGTGTTTGAAGAGTTGGTCCTTCGGCGGGCTCGAGCTCACGGGCTGCGCCAACCCCAACCGGGACCCCAACGGCTACTGGTGCGCCGTGTCGGGCGAGGCGTGCGGAGGCGGCGCCTACGGCGCCTACCCTGTCCCGCACGCGAGCGGCAACCCGCGCCTGACGACCCTCATGGCGTACGACTACTGCGCGGGCCGGGACGCCGAGGGCACCTACTGGCCGGGCCCCCGGGAGCGCGCGGCGGGCGGGTGCCTGTGCCAGTCGGGCCGCTGGTCTCTGGCGCTGCCGGGCGAGGACTCGGCCGTCGCAGGGGCCCTCGGCGGCGCCGTGCCGGCGGGCAAGAGCGGCTACCACGACCGCTGCGCCGCGCCGGGCGACGGCGTCACGCGCCAGTGCGTCGTCGACGTGCGCACGTGCCCGGTATCGGCCCCGTCTTCCTCCTCCGGCGGGGCCGACGCCGCCGTGGTCGACAGCTGTGCGCCGCTCGACGCCGCAGAGGCCGAGCGGCGCGGCGACGCCGACGGCGCGGCCGCCGCCGCCGCCCAGGACGCTGCTGGAGCCTACTTCGCCTCGGTCCCGCCCGAGGAGCACCGCACGCACGGCGGGTGCGCGTGCGAGCGCAACGGGTGGCGCTACACCTACGCCGAAGGCGCGCTCAGCGAGCTCTATGAAGGGTGCGCCAACCCGGACGGGGACCCGTTGGGACCCTGGTGCGCGGTCGACGCCACCGCCTGCGCCTGGTTTGCCGGGGAAATCCGCCGCGGCACCACCAACTCGACGCTCGAGCGCCCGGGCAGCGCCCAGGCGTACGACTACTGCCGCGTGCCAAAGGATGCCGCGGCGCGGGACCCGGCGGCGGCCAAGCTGTCGCGAAAGGCCGGCGCGCTCGCCGAGACGGCGCGCCAGGCCGCCGCGCAGGCGGCGGCGCTGCTGTCGCGGCAGCGCGAGTTTGTGAAAGCTCGCGTGCTCGAGCCTGAGCGGCGGGCGGCGGCCGAGGGACTGCCCGCCCCCGCCCGGCCAAAGACCACCGAGGGGTGGGGCCTGCCCGTGAGCGCGTGCCGCCTTGGGCAGCTGGCGGGCTGGGCGCAGTGCGGCGGCAAGGCCGGCTGCTCGTCGTGGGGCTGCCTCGACGCCGCGTGGGGCGGGCGCTGCTGCGAGCCCGGGTTCGTGTGCGAGCGGCAGCAGTCCTACTTCTGGCAGTGCGTCCCGCCCGAGGCGGCCGTGAGCTACGGCGGCGTGGAGGACGCGTGCGACCCGTCGGCCCTGGCGCGCCGCAAGGCGGCCGAGGACGCCGCCCTGGCAGAGGGGACCGCGCCCCCGCCGGCGCCTTTTCCGCCGCCGAGCGTGCTGGCCGCGGGCGCGCAGTGCGGCGGGCTCGCCGACTGCCCGCCCGACATCAGGGGGACCGACGCGTGCGGCGACCGGCCCTGGCCCGGCCTGTGCTGCCCGGGCAAGGGGGGCCGCTGCGCGCGCCAGCGCGGCAACCCCTGGTTCTGGCAGTGCGAAAGCGGAACCGCCGAGGCCGACGCCGCTGGTGCCGGCGAGCTAGGCATTGCCGCCGACCTGCCCGCGCCGCTGCCTGACGCCCCCGCCGCCGACGCCGCCGCCGCCGGCCCTTTCGAGGCATCCCGGATCGTGTTCAGCCCCGAGCGCGGGCGCGCCGACGCCCCGGCCTCGGCCGGCCTCTCTCCCGGGCGCGCGTTCGTCATGACCGTGAAAGTGGATGGCGACTTTGACAGGCTGGTCGGATCGCCGGAGGAGATGGAAGCAATGGCCGCTGCCGCTGCCGCTGCTGCTGCTGCCGCTGCGGCCTCTGCGGCCTCTGCGGCCACCGCGGGCGACAAGGGCGGCGGCGGCGACGCGCCCGGCGCGCTCCTCGAGACGGCCGCGCTCCGGGGTTTCAAGGCGGGCCTGGTCGAGACGGTCGCGCGCGCAGCGGCCGCCCCCGCGGGGACGCTCTACGCCATCGAGGTCACGCGTGTCGCGCCCGGGTCGATCGTGGCCGACGTGGCCGTCACGTTTGCCGCGGGCGCGCCCGAGGCCGCCGTCGCCGCCGCCTTCTCGCGCCTGCGCGACGGCGCAGGCGCCGCCTATGCGCTGGCGGCCATGCCTTCCTCGTTCGGCAGCCTCGTGAGCGTAACGCTGTCGGCCGACGGCGGCGGCGTGCTCGCCGCGTCCGAGGGACTCAACGGCGGCGCCCGCCGCCGCGCGGGCCCGGGCGTGGACGCGGACGCCGCGTTTGGCCGGCGGAAGACGGTCGGCGTGCTGGGGTCGGGCGCGCTCGCCGGCGTCGTCCTGGGGATGGCGGCGGGCCTGGCGGCAGCCGCCTTTGCGGTGCAGCGGGGCGTCGCGGCGCGCGCGGCCGCGGGCAAGGACGCCGACAAGGGCGCGCAGCTGAGCTACGCCGCGTCGACCGAGGGCGAGGTGGCGCGCGAGCTGGCGGCCGAGGGCAGGCTGGCGCCGGACGAGGTGGTCGGGGGCGCCGAGCTGCTGCGGGCGGCGGCGGCGGAGGAGCGGGGGCGGGAGAACGAGCGGGAGCGGGAGCGCCGCGCAGGAGCGGGCGGCGGCGGCGGCGGCGGCGCGGCGCCCTCGGGCTCGGAGGGCGGGCGCGCGGCCGAGGCGGCCGAGGCCGGCGGCGGCGCCCCGGCCCCGGCCTCTTCCGCCCCGTCCGCGCCCTGGGTGCGCGGGTGGCTGTCGGCGCTCGAGCGGGCGGGTGGCGGCGCGTTGCGCCGTGGCGCGGGCGTCGGCAGGGTAGGCGCGGGCCTCGTCAAGGGCATCGTCGCGCGGCCGCGCTCGGCGGCGGCGGCGGCGGCGGCGGCAACGGGGGCGGCGGCCGCGCGCCAGCAGCAACTGCCCGAGGGCGCCGACGCCCACGGGCCGTCTCCTCCCTCGCCCGCGCCGATGGCGGCCGGCTCGCCCGCGTTCCTGGAGCGGGGCGCCAGCCAGGGAGGAGCCGGAGGGGCCGACGTGGCCGCCTATGCGACGGCCGTCGGGGCGCCGCCCGGCGCGGCGACGACCGCGCCTCGTCGCGCGAGCAAGGCGTGAGCCGATCGATCGATCCGAAAGTCCTTCTTTTCCCCCCAAAATCTTAATCCAACCACGCCTGCAAACAACAACAACAACAACAACAACGACACGGCGACGACGACGTGATCGAAAGGTCTTACGGCCTGCCGCGTGGTGGCGCGCGCGGGGGCTGCTCATGCCTCGGCGCGAGCGACGACTTTTTGAAAAAAAAGACGCGCGGCGCGGCGCGGCGCCATCGCGGCAGAAAGTCGCCCTCCTGTGTCTCTTTCACCTCAATGTCTAGCTCGCAACATAGTCCAACAGCATCGCGCACCCTCCCCGCAAGCACGTCTCCGCACCAACACGCGCACACAAGGGTCGCGTCCTCTTCCTCCTCTGCGCCAGACGCTGCAAGATAAGCGCGCCGCATGGATCCCGGCCCACCGTACTGAGCTCCTCGCGGGTCATTCCTCCCGATCCACCCCCTGTCAGCAAGGCGCTCGCGCGCGCAAGCGGCGCGATTGGAAGAGAGGAGAGGGAGAGGAGAGGGTCTTCCGAGACGCCGAGCGCCGCGGTCCGAGCCGAAATGAACCCAATGGCCCGCACGTACACGCCCCCAGGCCTCGACGGCGGAGCCCAGCAGCTGGAGCAGGCCGGCGCGGCCTGGCGCGCGCTGGGCGCCGGGGCCGCGGCGAGCCACGCAGCGGCGATGGCGGCGGCGCGGGCGGCCGAGGAGGCGGCCGTCGCGCAGCAGCAGCAGCACCAGCACCAGCAGCAGCACCAAGCGCCCGCGCCGCAGATGCAGCCGATGCACATGCAGCAGCTGCACGAGCAGCAGCAGGCCCCCTGGGCGGTGCAGCAGCAGGCCGTCTACCACCACCACCAGGAAGCGGTCGGCTTTGCCGCGTACGGCGGGGGCGGCGGCATCGGCGGCGGCAGCGGCCAAGGCGAGCAGCCGCAGTTCCTCGCGCAGTTCGTGCAGGACCAGCAGTACCGCCTGCAGTACGGGCCGCAGCCGCTCCAGCAGATGATGGCGGCGATGATGGAGCCGGCGCCCGAGCAGCAGTGGATGGTGCAGCCGCCGCAGATGCACTTCCAGCAGCAGCAGCAGCAGCAGCAGCAGCAGTCTCTGGCCTTTGGCGCGGCGCCCGCGCAGATGACGCCGCCGCCGCCGCCTCTGCAGCAGCAGCAGCAGCCCGCCGCGTTTGCAGCCTACCGCCCTCTGACAATCTCGCCGCCTCGGACGTCGGCGCCGGCGACTCCGTCCTCGCCGCAGGCCTCGCCGGGCCCTCCCCGGCTGCCCCAGCAGCAGCAGCAGCAGCAGCAGCCGCAGGCCCCGCCGCCCGCGCTGTCGGCCCCGCCGCAGCCGCCGCAGCCGCAAAAGGCGCCCCCCCCGTCGTCGTCGCTGCTCGGCACCCTGCTATCGCGCCGCAAGCTGGCCGAGCAGCGCAGCGCAGCGGCCATTCCGGCCGCTTCGGTCGCCACCGGCGCCGCGCCCGCGCCTGCGCCTGCGCCCGCGCCCGCGCCTTCGTCCGCTGCCGCCGCCTCCGCCCCTGCTCCCGGCCCTGCCGACGGCAGCGGCGACGACAGCAGCACAGGCGGCAAGCTCCCTGCACCGACTGCCGTGGAAGGGCCCGCTACGCGCGGCTGGTCCAGCAAAAGCAACGCTGCTGCCGCGCCGGTGCCGGCGCCGACGCAGTCGCAGCCGCAGCCGCAGCCACAGCCGCAGTCGCAGCAAAACAGCAGCGGCGCGCCCGCCGCCGCCGCCGCCGACGGCGGCGGCCTTGGCGTCTCGCCGCCCCCCGGCTTCTCCCTGGCCGACAACGGCGCGCCGCCCATCGTCCTGATGTGCTCCACCCGCAAGAGCGTGTCCCCCGTGCCGGCGCCGGTGCTGCGCTCCGCGCCGCTGCCGCCAAAGCCCCCCGTCTCGCTCGCGCGCACCACCGGCGTCGCCGCCGCCGCCGCCGCCGCCGCCGGCCCCACGCGCCCCGTCGCCGCCACCACCGCCGCCAGCAGCAGCAGCAGCCCGTGGCCGCAGACCGCCGCCGTCGCCGCCGGCGGCGTGAGCGGAGAGGGCAACGGAGACGGGGGCAGCGGTGGCGAGGCGGCCGCGCCGACGCAGCCCGCCCGCCGCCCGTCGACCTGGGGCAGCGGTGCCGGCGCCGGCACCAGCGCCGGCGCCGGCGCCGGCCCGTCCTCGTCCCCGTCCGGGCTGCCCCCGCGCCCGTCCCCGCCGCCGCCGTCGCAGCGCGCATCCCCCTCGCCCACCCGCCTCCAGCTGCGGTCGCAGAAGCAGCACCAGCAGCAGCACCAGCAGCAGCAGCGCCCGCACGACGAGTACCGCCCCGTGCCCCCGACCCAGCACCCCAACGGCCGCCGCCGCCATAGCGGCGTCGCCTCCGCGCCCGGCATGGGCCGCTGCGCCGTCGGCGGCCCCAAGCGCCGCCCGCTCGACGCCGCCGGCGCCGTCCTCTCGGTCGGCGGCGAGGTCGTCTGCATCGAGGAGGCGGTCAGCGGCGCCAAGGCCGAGGCCGCGCTGTACGCGGCCGCCCGCTGCGTCTTCCACGAGCGCGTGGGCTTCCGCACGGCCGCGCGCCGCCACAGCGTGCAGATGACCGACCTGCGCGCCTACTACGATGACCCTGCGCGCCAGCGGCTCATCCGCGCCGCCAAGCCGGCCAAGCAGTACCTCGACGCCTTGATTCACGAGGCCGAGGAGGACGAGGCGGCGGCGCGCGGCGGGTTTGGCGGCGGCGGCGGCTTTGCGAGCGGCGGGGCGGGCGCGACGTTCGGCGCGTTGTCGGACGAGGGGGACGACTGGGAGTAGGAGAGAGGGAGAGGCAGGGGCAAAAGAGGGAGCGTGATTTCACAGGAGGAGGAGAGACGGGCGCGGGAGGGCGGGCGGGCTCGCAGACGCCGCCCCTTTCCCCTTTTTGGCTCGATGGCAAAAGAGACACCACAATCGCGCACACAAAAGACCATAGCCCTGCAACGCGCACGGACACCGATCAAAACGGCGGACATAGGAAGACCTTTCTTGCGTTTGTCTCTTTCGTTAAAAGCAGCAAGAGATAGAGAAGAGCGGAGGCGCGCAAGGTGGGGGGGGGGAGGCGGGCGGGCGGAAACAGAGCGCGCGCAAGAAAAGAAACATGACGCCCGCCCGCCGCATTCCCCCCCCCCCCGGCCCCGAGACCTCCTCGGCATCGCTCTCCGAAATCAAACAATCAAATCGTTCTGGCCCCACGAGCCTCGTTCCCGCCGCGAGAGGAGAAGGATTGCGCGCGCGCGGGCGCGCGGGAAAAGGCGCCCCGTCGGGGGGTTCGGAACGGAAGACCGCCCGTCACGCCGCGCCGCGCCGCCCTCCGTCCGTCCTGTCCGTCCTGTCCGTCCCATGTATCCGTCCGTCACACCACTATCACAGTATCAGTACTTGCAAAAGGTGATGTGGCGCATCAGCTTGTCCTCCGACCCAGCCTCGGGCGACGACAGCAGCAGCTGCACCGCCTTGGCCGTCGGCCGCCGCGCGGCGTAGCAGTAGAGAACGTACACCCCTTCCCACGACTTGTGGCGGTCCATGGGATAGGCCAGGCGGGCGCGGGGGCGCACGATGGCGCCGATCTCGAGGCACTCCTCCTTGTTGAGGAAGGCCTCGAACTTGGCGAGCTCCTTGTCGCTGCGGTTTTTGTTTTTTTTGTTTTTTTGTTTCCGCGGGTCGGGCGGGCGGGCGGGGGGGCGCGTGGTTGTTGGTGAGCGGCGGCGTTGCAAATGGGGGCTTTTTGACGGCGGGACTTTTGGCGACGCCGCGCTCGGGGAGCTCGGCGCGTCCACGAGGGGCGGGGGGAGAGAGACACGCACAGACGACACAGCCCACAGCCCGCGTTTGGCCAAAAACGGCGCGCCGCCCGCCGTCGCCCTCGCTCGCTCACGACTCACCGGTCCTCGTCCGACAGCAGCGGCTGGAGCACGAGCATGGTCTCGTACCAGTGGTAGCCGGCCGGGAGCTTGAGCTTCTCCGGGCGCTGCTCCACCGTGACCAGCTCGCTGATGGGCGGCGTGGGCGTGCCGCGGACCTGTGTGTTGGCGGAGAGAAAGGGGCGAACGAGCACAGATTGTGAGAAAGGGAAAGTGGAGTGCTCCGCTTTACGCGCCAAGCGTCCGATCCGGGGATGCGTTGCGCCCGCCGATGAAACGACGACCTCGTCCGACGCCGTCGCAAGGTCGTGGCCTCGTGAACCGCATTGGTCAGCCTCTTGTTCCGGGCGCGCGCCACCCTTGTTTGGAGCGGCGGCCGAATGAAGCGAAAAAACTCACCCGCGCCTCCACCACCACGGAGCGCTGCCCCCGACGGTGAACCGATGGCCTGACGGCGCGCACGCTCGCTGCCCGCGTGAAGGCCGCCTTCTTGCCGCCAATGCAGCAGCTGCGCTGCTGAGCGGTGGCCAGCATTGCTGCTGTTGTGTGGGTCTCCTCTCTCACGCTCTTTTGGTTCTTTTTCACCCGTCAGCAGCAAGCGAGGTGTGGAGACCGGACCTCTATCGCGAGGGATGGGATGATGCGGTGGTGTGTGTGTCTTAACGAATGGGCAGATAAGAAGGGTGTGGGCGGCTGCTCTGAACTGGAGAGAGAGGGAGGGAGGAGGGGGAGGGAGACACAGGTCGTGACCGTAATGTCCCTCCACCACTCGCCCTCTTTGCGAGCGCGTCCCGCCACCAACCAACCAATCCATCCCATCCAAGTACACCGCGCGCGCCCCATCAGCAACCACAGCAATCACACGCATCAACAAAGTCTCGGCGTCTCCAAAAGTCGGCGTCATTTGTCAATCGTCGCCCCCCAATCAGAGCAAGCCCACCAACCCCCACGCAGCTGCAGCAACCACGACGACCCGAGCGATGGCGCCGTCGGGCGGCGGGCACGGCGGAGCAGCGGCAGGCGGAGCAGGGGCACCGACCACAAAGGCCGAAAACCGGCGGCGGCAGCGCGAGGACGAGCGGCGGCGCGAGCGGGACGCGCTACGCGAGACAAAGCGCACGACGCGCAAGCTGGGCTCGCGCACGTACCGCGAGCAGGAGGAGATCGCGGAGCTGGAGCGCGTCGTGCGCGAGCGGGGCCCCGCGCCGGGCGTCGACCCGCTCGCGCTGCCGCCGATGCCGCCCGCGGCCAAGGGCCCGGGCGCGGCGGCCGCCAACAAGGGCGGCGGCGGCGGCGGCGCCGAGCGGCCCCCCTCCGCCTCCTCCTTCATCTTTGCCTCTGCGCGCACGTTCGACGACCTGCCCCTCAGCCAGGCCACGCGCGACGGCCTGCGCGCGTCGGGCTACACCACCCTCACGGCCATCCAGCGCGCGGCCATCCCCCACGCCCTGTGCGGGCGGGACGTGCTCGGCGCCGCAAAGACGGGCAGCGGAAAGACATTAGCGTTTGTCGTGCCCGTGCTGGAGGCCCTGTTCCGCGCGCGGTGGACGCGCCTGGACGGGCTCGGCGCCCTGGTGTTGACGCCGACGCGCGAGCTGGCCATGCAGATCTTCGAGGAGCTTAAGAAGGCCGGGCGCAGGCACGACCTGTCCGCGGGCCTGCTGATCGGCGGGCGCGCCGTCGCCGAAGAGTCGGCGCGGGTCAACGGCCTGGGGGTGCTGGTCGCGACGCCCGGCCGCCTGCTGCAGCACATGGACGAGACGCCCGGCTTCGACGCCTCGGGCCTGAAGGTGCTGGTGCTGGACGAGGCGGACCGGTGCCTGGACATGGGCTTCAGCGCGACGCTCGACGCGATCCTGGCCAACCTGCCGCCGCCGCGGCGCGCCGCCGCCGCCGCCGCCGCCGCCGCCGCCGGCAACAGGACGCTCCTGCGCTTTGGCGGCGAGGGCGACGGCGACGGCGAGGAGCGGGACGAGAAACACACAACACAGCCGCTGCTCACGTACGACGCCCCGGGCCGCCAGACCCTCCTGTTCTCCGCCACCCAGACCCGCTCCGTGCGCGACCTCGCGCGCCTGCAGCTGTCGGCGCCCGAGTATCTGTCGGCGCACGCGTCGGCGGCGGCGGCCACCCCTTTGCGGCTGCAGCAGGCCTATTGTGTGCTGCCCGCCGAGGACAAAATCGACGTCCTGTGGTCCTTCGTGCGCTCCCACTTGAGCGCGCGCACCATCGTCTTCCTCAGCACGTGCAAGCAGGTGCGCTTCGCGTACGAGGCGTTCCGGCGCCTGCGGCCGGGCGTGCCGCTGCGCGCGTTGCACGGAGGGATGAAGCAAGCCAAGCGCGTCGCCGTGTTTGCCGAGTTTGGCGCGGCAAAGGGCGGGGCGGTCCTGCTGGCCACGGACGTCGCGGCTCGGGGCCTGGACTTCCCGGGTGTGGAGTGGGTGGTGCAGGTGGACGCACCCGAGGACGCGGCCGCCTACCTGCACCGCGTCGGCCGCACCGCCCGATACACGGCCTCGGGCCGCGCCTTGCTGCTGCTGGCGCCGTCCGAGCGGCGCGGCTGCTTGGCGGCCCTGGCGGCGGCCAACGTGCCCATTCGCCAGACGCGCCACAACCCGTCGAAAGTGCAGCGCATCGGCCCGGCCCTGCAGGCCCTGCTGAGCAAGTCGCCCGAGCTCAAGGCGTTCGCGCAGCGGGCGCTTGCAGCCTACCTCCGGTCGGTGTTCCTCCAGCCCGACAAGGCGACATTTGACGTGGCCGCGCTGCCAATCGAGGGGCTGGCGGCGAGCCTGGGCCTGCCGGCGGCGCCGCGGCTGCGGTTTTTGAGGCGCGCTGGGGCGTCGAAGGGCCGGGGGGACGAGGCGGGGGAGGGGGAGGGGGAGGATGGGGCGGGCCTGGAGGAGCGGCGGCGGCGGCAAAAGCGCGGGCGGCGCGACGACGAGGACGGCGACGACGACGACGACGAGGAGGAGGGGGACGAGAGCGAGAGCGAGGACGGCGCCGGCGCGGAGGCGACCGGCGGCGACGGCGAGGAGGAGGAGGCGGCCGACGCCGAGCGGCAGCTTAAGGCCAAGCAGGCCGACTCGGACGGCGACGACGACTTTCTTGTCGTGGCCAAGCGCGACGTGTTTGAGACGCAGGGCGCGGCGGGGGACGCCGCCGAGGCCGCCGCCGCCGCCACCGCCGCCGCCGCCGCCGCCGCCGCCGGCGACGCGGACGGCGGCGCCCCCGCCGGCAAGCAGCCGCGCAAGAAGAAGCTGCGCATCAAGCCCGGCGCCGAGAAGGCCGCCCAGCGCACCGTGTTCGACGACCGGGGCCAGGCCGTGGACCCGCTCGAGCGCCTGGCGCGCGAGGTCGGCGGCGGCGGCGGCGACAGTGACTACGAAGGCGGCGGCGGCCAAGGCGGCGGCGTCGAGGCGGCGACGGCCGAGGAACGCTTTGCGCGGGCGGCCGCGCTGCTCAAGCGCCGCGACGTCGAGGACAAGGCGCGCCAGTCGGACATGCGCAAGCAGCAGAAGCGCGACAAGAAGGCGCGACAGCGCGCGGCGGCCGAGGCCGAGGGCGACAGCGAAGAGGGGGGCGGCGGCCGCGGCGCGGTGCTGGGGCCGCGGCGGGGCGGCGAGAGCGACGGCGACGAGGACGGCGGGCGCGGCCGCCGCTCGCCCTCGGCGTCGCCGCCGCCGCCCGAGCCCCCGCGCGCGGACCCGTCCCACCTGGGCATGGCGCGCGTCTCCCGGCCGGCCAGCGGCGCGGCGCTCGCCGCGATCGAGGGCGAGGCGCTCAGGCTGCTGGCGCGCAAGCGGCGCGAGACGCTGCCGTGAGAGGGAGAGAGAGAGAGAAGAGAGAGAGATTGGAGTTTTCTGGCCCTCCTCTTTCCCCGCCCCCGGCGCTGCCCTTTTTCGCGTCATCTTCAGAGTCTTGTCGGTTGTGCAATTCTCGCCTTTTCTTTGTTACAAACGGCGTCTCTTAAGAACCAGGGCTCGCCAAGAAGAGAGCCAAGGGAGAGCTCGGATTGCGGCGCGCGGCGGGGAACGGCCAAGGGGAGACAGCCAGGCCAGGGGCGGCGACCAAAGAATGGGGCGAGCGAGAAAAAGAGAGGGCGAGCCGCCAGCCGCCAGCCGCCAGCCGCCAGCCGCCAGCCGCCGGCCGCCAGCCGCCAGCCGCCAGCCGCCGCCGCCCGGCTGGAACGGGCGGCGATCGGACAATGAACAATGGGGAGGGGAGGGAAGGGGAAGAGGGGCGCCGGAAATTCATGAGGTGTGAAGGGTTCGACGCGGGTGTGTGTCTCAGCATCCGAGGGGAGAGGGGGGGGGGGGGGGGCGAGCGCGAATC